>Ga0193726_1000253_pt1 | contig 69251 bp, 64 predicted proteins | sample H2c1metaG_FD_144928 | JGI IMG/M metagenome (GOLD analysis project Ga0193726, IMG submission 144928) | Soil microbial communities from a riparian zone of the East river system, Colorado, United States - H2c1 | ecosystem: Environmental > Terrestrial > Soil > Riparian zone | place: USA: East River... | reverse complement strand
GTCGTTCCGCCCTCATACAAGGATCCTTACGACGTGCGCGAGGTGATCGCCCGCCTGGTCGACGGCTCGGACTTCCTCGAATTCAAGGGCCTCTACGACCAGCAGACGATCTGCGGCTGGGCCGAGCTCGAGGGCGAGCCGGTGGCCTTCATCGGCAACAACGGGCCGATCACCACCAAGGGCTCGGTGAAGGCCGCGCAATTCATCCAGCTCTGCTGCCAGCAGGGCACGCCGATCGTCTACCTGCAGAACACAACGGGCTACATGGTCGGCACCGAGGCCGAGCGCGGCGGCATCGTCAAGCACGGCTCCAAGATGATCCAGGCGGTGGCCAATGCCACGGTGCCGCAGATCACGATCGTGATCGGCGGCAGCTTCGGCGCCGGCAATTACGGCATGTGCGGCCGTGCCTACGATCCGCGCTTCATCTTCGCCTGGCCTAACAGCCGTACCGCCGTCATGGGCCGGGAGCAGATCGACAAGATGTTCAAGGGCATCGTCGAGCAGTTCGACCGCGAGTCGACCGCGCTCTACGGCACCGCGCACCTGTGGGACGACGGCATCATCGACCCGCGCGATACTCGGCGGATCCTGGCCTTCACCCTCTCGATCGCCCGCGAGTCGATCGTGCGGCCGCTCAATCCCATCACCTTCGGCGTCGCAAGGATGTAGAGATGAAATTCACGCCCGAGCACGAGGCGCTGCGCCAGACCTGGAAGACGCTGATCGACCGCGAGATCAATCCGCACGTCGACGAGTGGGAGAAGGCCGGCATGTTCCCGGCCCACGAGCTGTTCAAGAAAATGGGCGACGCGGGCCTTCTGGGCGTCGACAAGCCGGTGCAGTTCGGCGGCTCGGGTCTCGATTTCTCCTACGCCATGGTCTGCTCCGAATCGCTCGGGCTGGTGAATGGCGGTTCGATCCCCATGGCGACCGGCGTGCAAATCTCCATGGCGACCCCTGCCCTCGCCCGCTACGGCAGCGACGAGCTGCGCCAGGAATTTCTGGCGCCGTCGATCAGCGGCGATTACGTCGCCTGCCTCGGCGTGTCCGAGACCGGCGCCGGATCGGACGTGGCGTCGATCAAGACCAATGCGCGCCGGGTCGGCGGCGACTGGGTGATCAACGGCGGCAAGATGTGGACGACCAACGGCGCGCAGGCCGACTGGATGTGCGTTTTAGCCAACACCGGCGACGGCGCGGTGCACAAGAACAAGTCGCTGATCGTCGTGCCGATGAAGACGCCGGGCGTCCAGATCGCCAAGAAGCTCGACAAGCTCGGCATGCGCGCCTCCGACACCGTGCAGACCTTCTTCGACGAGGTGAAGGTGCCGGTGCGCTACACGATCGGCCAGCCGGGCTCGGGCTTCATCTACCAGATGCAGCAGTTCCAGGAAGAGCGGTTGTGGGCCGGCGCCGGCACCCTGATGGGCTGCGACCGCATCATCAACGCCACCATCGACTACACGCGCGAGCGCAAGGTGTTCGGCCGGCCGCTGCTCGACAACCAGGTGATCCATTTCCGCCTGGCCGAGCTCAAGAGCGAGGTCGAGGCGCTGCGTTCGCTGGTCTATCGCGCCTGCGAGGACTATCTCGCCGGCGTCGACGTGACGATGCTGGCCTCGATGGCCAAGCTCAAGGCCGGCCGCCTGCGTCGTGAGGTGTCGGATGCCTGCCTGCAATATTGGGGCGGCGCGGGTTACCTGTGGGACAGTCCCGTGGCGCGCAGCTACCGCGACGGCCGTTTGGGCTCGATCGGCGGCGGCGCCGACGAGGTCATGCTGCAGATCATTTCCAAGCTGATGGGCACGCTGCCCCGGCTGGGCAACCGATGAGGACTCATTGCTGGGAGCGCGCCACTCCGTGGCGCTCATTTTCTTTCTTCCGGACCGCGAGCCTCCGGCTCGCTTGTGATCATGATGCGAGCCGGAAGCTCGCGGTCCAAAAGAGCATGAGCGCCACGCAGTGGCGCGCTCCCAGCAAAGACTAGGAGACACTTCGTGCAATTCACCCCGGAACACGCCGAAATCCGCCGCACCTTGCGGGCCATCATCGACAAGGACATCAATCCACACGTCGACAAATGGGAAGAAGACGAAATCTTCCCCGCCCACGAGGTCTTCAAGAAGCTGGGCGATGCCGGCCTCTTGGGCATCCACAAGCCCGTCGAGTATGGCGGCATGGGTCTCGATTATTCCTACGCCATGGTGATGGCCGAGGAGCTGGGCCACATCAATTGCGGCTCGGTTCCCATGGCGATCGGCGTGCAGACCGACATGGCGACGCCGGCGCTGGCCCGCTACGGCAGCGATGAGATGCGACGCGAGTTCCTGGCGCCCTCGATCGCCGGCGACTACGTCGCTTGCCTCGGCGTCTCCGAGGTAGGCGCAGGCTCCGACGTCGCGTCGCTCAAAACCACGGCCCGGCGCGTCGGCGGCGACTGGGTGATCAACGGCGGCAAGATGTGGACCACCAACGGCATCCAGGCCGACTGGATGTGCCTTTTGGCCAATACCGGCGAAGGAGCGGTGCACAAGAACAAGTCACTGATCTGCCTGCCCATGAAGACCAAGGGCGTGCAGATCGCCAGGAAGCTCGACAAGCTCGGCATGCGCAGCTCTGACACCGCCCAGATCTTCTTCGACGACGTGAAGGTGCCGGTGCGCCACACCATCGGCCAGGAGGGCATGGGCTTCATCTACCAGATGCAGCAGTTCCAGGAGGAACGGCTGTGGGGCGCCATCTCGGCCGTGGTCGGCATGGAACGGCTGATCGACCAGACCGTCGAGTACACGCGCGAGCGCAAGGTGTTCGGCCGGCCGCTACTCGACAACCAGGTGATCCATTTCAAGCTGGCCGAGCTTAGGACCGAGGTCGAGCTGGTGCGCTCGCTGTGCTACCGCGCCTGCGAGGAATATCTCGACGGCACCGACGTCACCATGCTGGCCTCGATGGCCAAGCTCAAGGCCGGCCGCATGCTGCGCGTCGTCACCGACGGCTGCCTGCAATACTGGGGCGGCGCCGGCTATCTCTGGGAATCGCCCACAGCACGCGCCTTCCGCGATTCGCGCCTCGCCTCGATCGGCGGCGGCGCCGACGAGGTCATGCTGCAGATCATCTCCAAGCTCATGGGCACGCTGCCGCGCCTGGAAAACCGCTGATGGGGGACGTCATGCCGGAGTTCGCCTCCAAGTACGAAACGCTGCTGCTCCGCCGTGAGCGCTCGCGCCTGCACGTGACGCTGAACCGGCCGCAGGTGAAGAATGCACTGAACCCGACCCTGATCGGTGAGCTGCGCACCGTGTTCGCGAACCTGCGCGAGCGGCGTGACATCAAGGTCGTGATCCTGCGCGGCGCAGGTGGCACCTTCTGCGCCGGCGCCGACCTCAAGAACATGGAGCAGAGTTTCAGCGACAAGCCCCGAGCGGGCGAGAAGGACCCGATTGCGCTCAACAATCGCGAATACGGCACTTTCCTCGAGATGGTGAACACGACGCCGCAGGTCGTGGTGGCCGCCGTCGAGGGCTACGCCATCGCCGGCGGCTTCGGCATCCTGTGCGTCTCCGACGTGGCGATCTGCACCGAGGATGCGGGCTTCGCCATGAGCGAGACCGCGATCGGCATCGTGCCGGCGCAGATCGCGCCCTTCGTCGCTGCCCGCATCGGCGTGCCCCAGACGCGCCATCTCGCGCTGACGGCGGCACGCTTCAAGGGTCCCGAGGCGCTGCGGCTGGGCATCGCGCATCATCTGGTGAAAGATTCGGCGGCACTCGACGTCAAGCTGGAGGAAATCCTGAAGCAGATCGACCGCTGCGCACCCCTGGCCAACGCCCTCACCAAGGCCGTCGTGATGAAGGTCGGCAGCGAGCCGCTGTCCGCTGTGCTGGACTTCGCCGCCGACAAGTTCGCCGAGGCGCGGCGCAGCCCGGAGGCCGCGGAGGGCCTGCGCGCCTTTGCCGAGAAGCGACCGCCCAAATGGGCAACCGAGTGATGTCGGAGAGGCCCGCCATGCCAGCGATACCCATTGCGACACGCGCGACAGACCAGCCGGTGAAGATCGGAACGGACTACCCTGCGCCGCACGATGCGCCCTGCCGGCAACGCCGTCGCCATGTGCTGGGCGACGCCTTCGGGCTGTCGCAGTTCGGGGTCAATCTTCTCGAACTGCCCCCTGGTAGCTGGTCCTCCCAGCGACATTGGCACGAACGCCAGGATGAACTGGTCTATGTTCTCGAAGGCGAAGTGACGCTGGTGACCGACGAGGGAGAAACGACGCTCAGCGCGGGCATGACGGCCGGATTTCGCGCAGGCTCGGGCAATGGCCATCATCTCGTCAACCGCTCCGACAAGACCGTTCGTGTGCTGGAAGTCGGGACACGCACTCTCGACGACGTCGCGCGCTATCCCGACATCGGGATGATGTACCGCGAGGAGGCTGGCAGTGGGGGTTATTTCACCGCCGACGGCCGGCCCCTGAAATGAACTTCAGCAAAATCCTGGTCGCCAACCGTGGCGAGATCGCCTGGAGGGTCATGCGCACGGCCAAGGCGATGGGCTATCGCACCGTCGCGGTCTATTCCGATGCCGACAAGGACGCCCCGCACGTTTCCTTCGCCGATGAGGCAGTGCGCATCGGCCCGCCGTCCGTCGGCGAGAGCTATCTCAGCATCGATCGCATCCTGGAGGCCGCGCACAAGTCGGGCTCCGATGCCATCCATCCCGGCTATGGCTTCCTCTCCGAGAACGAGGCCTTCGCTACGGCCTGCGAAAATGCCGGACTCGTGTTCATCGGCCCGCCGCCGGCCGCCATCGCCGCCATGGGCAACAAGGCCGCCGCCAAGCGGCGCATGATCGATGCCGGCGTGCCCTGCGTGCCGGGATATCAAGGGTCGGATCAGAGCGACGCCAATCTCGAGAAGGAAACGCGCAAGATCGGCCTGCCGGTGATGGTGAAGGCGGCCGCCGGCGGCGGCGGGCGCGGCATGCGGCTGGTCGAGCGCGACCCCGATCTCCTCGAAGCGATCCGCACGGCGCGGGCCGAAGCCGGGAGCGCCTTCGGCTCTGGCGAGCTGATCCTGGAGAAGGCCGTGGTCGATGCGCGCCACGTCGAAATCCAGGTCTTCGCCGATGCGCATGGCAACGTCATCCATCTCGGCGAGCGCGACTGCTCGGTGCAGCGCCGCCATCAGAAAGTGATCGAGGAAGCGCCCTCGCCGGCGGTGAACGCCGACTTGCGCAACCGCATGGGGGCCGCCGCCGTCGCTGCCGCGCGCACCATCGGCTACCGCGGCGCCGGCACGGTCGAGTTCCTGCTGGGCGCCGACAGCGCCTTCTATTTCCTGGAGATGAACACCCGGCTGCAAGTCGAGCATCCCGTGACCGAGGCCATCACCGGCCAGGACCTGGTCGCCTGGCAGCTCAAGGTCGCGGCCGGCGAGAAGCTGCCGCTCACCCAGGAGCAGGTGAAGTTTTCGGGCCATGCCATCGAAGTCCGCCTCTATGCCGAGGACGCCTATGCCGGCTTCCTGCCGCAGACCGGCCGCATCGATGTGTGGCGGCCGGCGACCGGCCCAGGCATCCGCGTCGATCACGGCATGAAAGACGGGCTCGCGATCTCGCCCTTCTACGATCCGATGATCGCCAAGGTGATTGCGCATGGCGCCAACCGCGAGGAAGCGCGCACGCGGCTGGTGCAGGCGTTGCGCGACACAATCGTGCTGGGCCCGATCACCAACCGGCACTTCCTGATTCGCCTGCTGGAGCATCCGGAGTTCGTCGCCGGCAAGGCGACGACTGCCTTCATCGGCAAGCATGAATTCCCGGCACCCACGGCGAGCGACGCCCATTGGCAGCTCGCCGCCGGACTGCTGTGGCGGCAGTCGGCGTCACGCTATCCCGCCACGCTGCGCGGCTGGCGCAACTCCAATCCCGAGCCGACGCCGATCAGGCTTGCCGTCGGCAACGCCGAGCGCTTGCTGCATGTCGATGGCGGTGAGATCGTCGAGACCCCGTTCCATATCGACGGCGATGACATCGTTGTCGACCTCGACGCACTTACCGTGCGCTTCAGCGACAAGACCTACGCACCACCCGCAGCGACGGCGGCGGGCAGCGACGGCAAGCTGCGCGCGCCCATGGATGGCCGCATCGTCGCCATCAAAGTGGCGGCGGGCGACAGCGTCACCAAGGGCCAGACTCTTATCGTGCTCGAGGCGATGAAGATCCAGCACCAACTCAAGGCGGCGCTCGACGCAAAGGTCGAATCGGTCGCGGTCAAGGAAGGCCAGCAGGTGTCCAACCGCGCGATTCTGGTCACGATGTCCGATGCCGCTGCACATTGAAAAGGTCTCGCACCGCTACGGCACCGTCGAAGCGCTCCAGGAAATCGAGCTCGACATCGCCGACGGCGAGACCGTCGCACTGATCGGCCCATCGGGTTGCGGCAAGTCGACCCTGCTCGGCATCGTCGGCGGGCTGCTCGAACCCAGCGAAGGCCGGGTCACGCTTTCCGGTCCGCCGCCGGCCGACTCGATCAACCCGTTCACCTACATCTTCCAGGATTTCGCCCTGCTGCCCTGGCGCAGCGTCGCGGACAACGTGGCGCTGGCGCTGGAGCATCGCGCGCTCAGCGCGTCCGAGCGCAAGGAACGCGTGGCGTCGGCCCTCGCCCTCACCGGCCTCGACGAATTCGCCACCGCCTATCCCAAGCAGCTCTCCGGCGGCATGCGCCAGCGGGTCGGCATCGCCCGCGCGCTCGTCGTGCGGCCGGCTGTCCTGCTGCTCGACGAGCCTCTGTCGGCGCTCGACGCCCAGACGCGCGAGCTGCTGATGGAAGATCTCTTGGCCATCTGGGCGCGCGAGAAGAGCACGCGGGTCTACGTGACGCACAATCTCGAAGAGGCGGCGCGGCTCGCCGACCGCGTGGTAGTGCTGTCGCGCCGTCCCGGCCGCATCCGCGACGTGATCGGCATCGACGTGCCGGTGGCCGAGCGCGGGCGGCCCGAACATGCCGGCCTGCTGCACGAGGTGAACCGCCGGCTGTGGGCGCTGATCCGCGACGAGGCCGCCACCGCCGACCGCGAGATCCAGCATGTCTGAGCACGGCGATCGCCGCCCGGTCCCGTTCCGCGGCGGCGGCTTCGCGCCCGTGCCGCGCCGACTGCTGCCCTGGATCGTGTTCCTCGTCCTGATCGCGGCCTGGCAGGCGGCCTCGAGCGCGGGCCTCCTGCCGCCGCTTTTCATGCCGAGCCCGGCCGCCGTCATCGACGCCCTCTACGGGCTGTGGACCAACGGCACCCTCGCCCAGAATCTCGGCGCTTCGCTCGGCCGCATCATTCCGGGCTGGATCATCGGCACGGCGGCGGGGCTCGCCGCCGGTCTCGCCATGGGAATCTTCTCGGCCGCGCGCGCCGCCGGCCTGCCGATCGTGTCGGCGCTGTTTCCCATCCCCAAGATCGCGCTGCTGCCGCTCTTGATCCTGTGGTTCGGCATCGGCGAGCCCTCCAAGGTCGCGACCATCGCCTTGGGCGTCTTCTTCCCGACGGTGATCTCGGCCTACAGCGCCTGCGATTCGGTGCCGCGCAATCTCATCCGCATGGGCCAGAGCTTCGGCCTGCCCGCCACCGACATCGTGGCCAAGATCGTGCTGCCGGGCGCCATGCCCGGGATCCTGGCAGGGTTCCGCATCTCCGCCTCGGTGGCGCTGCTTCTGCTGGTCGCGGCCGAGATGATCGGCGCGCAGTACGGCATCGGCGCCTTCGTGCTGACCGCCGGCAACCTGATGCAGACCGATCAGCTGCTGGCCGGCGTGGTCGTGCTGTCGATCCTGGGACTGCTGATCTCGTGGGGCCTGGGCGCAATCGAGCGCTCGGTGCTGCGATGGCGTTGAACGCCTGCGCCCGCTAGGCTCCGCCGGCACAAAGTACCTTGGGGAACGTCAAGAATGTTGCGTCGATCTGCCCTTGCTCTGCTCAGCGTCGGCCTTGCCGGCCCGGCCTTCGCCCAAGCCTACCCTACCAAGCCGATCACCATGATCGTGCCGTTCGCCGCGGGCGGTCCGACCGACCTCATGGCGCGCATCGTCGGCGAGCGCATGAGCAAGGAGCTCGGCCAGCAGATCATCATCGACAACGTCACGGGGGCGGCCGGCTCCATCGCCATGGGCAAGCTCGCCCATGCCGCGCCCGACGGCTACACGATCGGCATCGGCCATCTCGGCACCAACGTGGTAAACGGCATCATCTACAAAAACCTCAACTACGACCTGCTGGCCGACCTGGTACCGATCGCGCGCCTGCCCTCCAATCCGCTGCTGGTCGTGACCTCCAACCAGGTGCCGGCCAAGGACCTGAAGGAGCTGGTGGCCTACCTCAAGGCCAATGCCGACAAGATCTCCGGCGGCACCGCCGGCATGGGCTCGGGCTCGCATATCGGCGTGCTGGCATTCTTTGCCGCCACCGGCACGAACTACCAGCTCGTGCCCTATCGCGGCACCGGCCCCGCCGTGCAGGACCTGATCGCCAACCAGATCCAGATCATGATCGATCAATCCTCCAACTCCTTGCCGCACGTGCGCGCGGGCAAGCTCAAGGTCTATGCCGTGACCGCCAAGGAGCGCACGGCGGCGGCGCCCGATATCCCGACCACAGCTGAAGCAGGGTTCCCCGGCATCGAGGTCGCGATCTGGCACGGTTTGTGGGCGCCCAAGGGCACGCCGCCGGAGATCATCGGCAGGCTGAACGCCGCCGCCGTCGCCGCGCTGAAGGACCCCGAGATCCGCCGCAAGCTGGAAGATCTCGGCCAGGACATCCCGACGCCCGAGCAGATGCAGCCCGCCGCCTTCGACGCCTACCAGCGCGCCGAGTTCGCCAAATGGAAGCCGATCATCGAGAAGGCGAACGTGAAGGTGGAGTAATTCTTCTTCTAGTTCGCGTAATTTGGCGGCACCGGACAGGGCGGCAGCAGCTTCTCCAGCACCTTGGCGACGCCCAGCAGCCTGGCGTCACCCCAGCGCTTGCCGGTGAGCTGCAGGCCGATCGGCAGGCCTTCGCGCGAGAAGCCGCAAGGCAGCACGATCGCGGGCTGGCCGCTGAGGTTGGCGAGGAAGTTGTAGGCCGTGCCGGCAAAGAAATAGGGATGGTCGACGCCGTCGATCCGGAGCGGCTCGGTCTGCTTCTGGCGGATGAAGGCCGCGTCGGGCATCACCGGCATCAGCCAGGCGTGGTAGTCGTCGAGGAAGGCCTCGCACTGGCGCATGATGCGGTCGCGGCGATCGAGAACCGCGAAGAATTCGGCCAGGTCGAGCCGCGCCGTACGCGCCGTCGAGCGCGCCGACGGATCGGGCGCCTCGCCCACGGCGAAGGTGGGCTCGCGCTCGCTGAGCGGCTGCAGGGCGCGGTTCTGATAGAGGAAGAGATCGGACCAGTCGTCCCAGCCCTGCCGCCAGTCCAGCCCTTCAGGTTCGGCGCGCTTCACCTTGGCGCCGGCTTTCGTCAGCAACCGCACTGTCGCCTGCACGATGGCAGCCGTGTCGGCCGACACCTTTACCAGCGGATTGCTTTCGACCACGGCGATGCGCAGGTCCTTGGATTTCAGGGTCGGGGAAAGACCCAGCGGCACCGGCGGAACCTCGGCGTCATGGCCATCGGGCCCGGCGATGATGCGGAGCGCCGTCTCGAGATCCTCGACCGAGCGCGCCAGCGGGCCGAACACGCCCATCGAGCGCGTGGTCCGCGTCCGTCCCGGCAAATCGGGCACGTGGCCGTGGCCGGGCACGCGCCATTCGGTGGGTTTCAGCGCAAAGATGCCGTTGTAGTGCGCGGGATTGCGCACCGAGCCGCCGATGTCGCTGCCGATCTCGAGCGGCGACAGGCGTGCCGCCACCGCGGCCGCGCCGCCGCCAGTCGAGCCGCCGGCCGTCCGCCGGGCATCCCAGGCGTTCTTGGTCGTGCCGAACAGCGGGCTGTCGGTCTGAAAGTCGGCGCACAGTTCGGGCACATTGGTCTTGCCCAGAATGACGGCGCCGGCCGCGCGCAGTCGGCCCACCAGGGTCGCATCCGCGCGGGCGACATTGTGCTGGAGCGGCGGATGGCTGGACGTGGTGGCGAGGCCGTTGACGTCGAACGCCTCCTTGATGGTGATGGGCACGCCGTTGAGCGGCCCGACCCCGGCGTTCTTCCCGCTCCCCTTGCTCTTCGCGCGGGCGCGATCAGCCGCGCGCGCGGCCTTCATCGCGCCGTCGCCATCGACAACCACCAAAGCGTTGAGTGGGCCGTTGAGACGCGCAATTCGCTCCAGGTGCATTTTGGTCGCCTCGACCGAGCTCAGCCGGCCGTTTCGTATGGCGCGTGCAAGGCGGGTCGCGGTCTCAAAACACGGATCCATGCATGTCTCCCCTGCACGCTCTCCAGACTAGCCGCCTCTCAAACGGCCGGCTATAGAGCCCGAGGTATTCTTGGGGACGCCATGAGCCTGGGTAGCAAAACCCTGTTCGTCACCGGCGCCAGCCGCGGCATCGGATTAGCCATCGCGCTCCGCGCCGCCCGCGACGGCGCCAATGTCGCGATCGCGGCCAAGACCGTGAAGCCCGATCCGCGGCTGCCCGGCACGATCTTCACCGCCGCCGAGGAGATCGAGAAAGCCGGCGGCAAGGCGCTGCCGCTGCCTTGCGACATCCGCGACGAGCAGAGTGTCGACAAGGCCGTGGCCGAGACCGTGGCGAGATTCGGTGGCATCGACATCCTGGTGAACAATGCCAGCGCCATCAGCCTCACCGGCACGCTGGCCACCCCGATGAAGCGTTACGACCTGATGCATCAGATCAACGCGCGCGGCACCTTCCTGGTCTCGCAGAAGTGCATCCCGCAGCTGGTGAAAGCCAAGAACCCGCACGTGCTCAACCTCTCGCCGCCGCTCGATTTCGACGTCAAATGGTTCGCCGGCCATCCGGCCTACACGCTCGCCAAGTTCAGCATGTCGATCTATGCCTGGGCGATGGCTGCCGAATTCAAGGACAAGGGAATCGCCTTCAACTGCCTGTGGCCGCGCACCGGGATCGCCACCGCGGCCATTCAGAACATTTTGGGCGGCGAGGACGGCATGAAGCGCTGCCGCAAGCCCGAGATCATGGCCGACGCAGCTTATGCGATCTTCAACCGGCCGGCGCGCGACTGCACCGGAAACTTCTTCATCGACGACGAGGTGCTGGCGGCCGAAGGCGTGACCGACTTCGACCAATACGCCGTGTCGCCCGGCACGCCGCTGATGCCCGATTTCTTCGTGCCCGCGCCCGGCGCGCGCACGGTGGTCGGCCGAGGCTAGCCGCGGCGATGGCGACGTTCATGCTGGTCCATGGCGCCTGCACCGGCGGCTGGTGCTGGGAAAAGGTCGCGCCGCTCCTGGAAGCCAACGGTCACCGGGTCTGCGCGCCGGACCTGCCCGGGCTCGGCAAGGACAATACGCCGCCCGCCAACGTGACGCTCGCCGACAATGTCGAGAAACTGTCGCGGCTCCTCGACAAGATGGACGAACCGGTCGTGCTGGTCGGCCATTCGCTGGGCGGCGTCACCATCAGCCAGCTCGCCGAGGCGCGGCGACGCAAGATCAAGGCGCTTGTCTATCTCTGTGCCCTTCTGCCGACCTCCGGCAAGTGCGGCAAGGACATGACGTCGCTCGAGCCCGACACGATGTTCCGTCTGTCACGTCAAGTCAGCCCCGATGGCCTCACCTACACGTTCTCCCGCGACAAGCTGCCGGCGCTGTTCTACGCCGACGTTTCCCCCGAGGACCGCTACCGCGCCATGGAGCGGTTGCGGCCGCAGCCGATTTCGATCTCGACCACGCCGGTGACCCTGACCGAGGAACGCTTCGGCTCGGTGCCGCGCTGGTACATCGAATGCACGCACGACAACGCCGTCCGCATCAACCTGCAGCGGCTGATGGTGAAGAAGACCCCGTGCAAGGTCATCACCATGGAATGCGGCCACTCGCCCTTCTACAGCAACACCGAGGAACTGGTGGAGCACCTCGAGGCGATCGCGCGGTCGTAATCTTCCGGGCAAGGCCTAGTCGAAGAACGCCAGCGTCCGGGTCTCGATGCTCTCGCGCGGCTTGGGATTTTTGGGCGACGTCGGATCGTCGAACGCCGAATGCAGCGAGAACCGGGCCCGGCCGTCCTTCATCGAGTCGTAGCACTTGATGAGCGCGGCCTCGTCGCGGGTCATCTTCGGAAAGTAGTACCAGCGGTGGTCGGCATTGTAGACGCCGATATAGATTTCTCCGGTGCGATCGGCATAGATCAGGTCGCAGACGGCGAGATCGCGCGGCGCGATGCTCTGCGAATCGACGAAGCCCAGCGGCGCCATCTCCACCGGATCGTGCGACACGTTGCGCCAGACGTTGATCTCTACGAAGCGCTTCTTCAGCCGCGCCTCCGCCTCGTCGGGCGGCAGGAGGTCACGAACCCTCTGCGGGCCGGACTTCTCCGTGTAGTCGTTGTGCACGCTGCGCACCGGCGCGCGATGGCCGCGCTCGACGCCGCAGTCGGCGGCACGGATCGTGTGATCGAACACCACGACCTTGGACGCCCCCGTCTCGCGCTTGATCAGGGCTTCGACCTCGGGCTCGTAGGTGCGGCGTATCTCGTCGTGGTCGTAGAAGTCGCGAACCGCGGTCGCGTGCTGCGCCAGGACGAACGCCTGGTGGTCGAGTGAAAGATCCCGAGCGATCGGCCGCGCGTCGTGAATGCGCACCTTGAAGTCGCGGTAGTTGCCGTCACGGCGCGGCACCCCGGTACCGACCGGCGGATTGTAGGTCACCGGCTTGACGCTGAGATCGGCAAGATACGGAACAGCGGCCTCGACCCAGGGGGTCAGGATAGGCCTGGCGTTGGTCGTCTCGACGGCTCGGATATCCGGCATGATCGCACCCATTCAGGTCAGCGTTTCGTCCCTATAGTTCGTGTGCCCTTTACTCTCTTGTAAGACCTCCGCCTCACGAGAAGTTCTCATGGGCTCATTCCACCCTTCAGGCCGCCAGCTCGAGGATCTCCATGACCTCGGCCGGCCCCTTGATCGGCCGCGGGTTGTTGAGCACGGCGCGGTCGTGCATCGACTTCTCGGCGATCTCACGGAAGCGATCCTTGCCGACGCCGACCTCGCCCAGCCGTCCCGGCAGACCCAGCGTCTTGACCAGGCCGGCCACGAGATCGGCCGCCGGCTGCTCCGGCTTGCCGAACGCCTCGCTCACGCGTTTCTGGCGCTCGGCGTTGGCGGGAAGATTCCAGCGCAGCACCGAGGGCAGCATTACGCACGACGTATGGCCGTGCGGCACGTGGCAGGCGGCGCCCAGCACATGACCGATGCCGTGGCTGGCGCCGACACCCACGCCCGAGGTGCCGGCGCCGATCGACAGCCACATGCCGAATTGCAGGTCGAGCCTGGTTGCCATGTCCTCCGGCCGCGCCTTGTGTGCGGGCAGTGCGTGGGCCAGCAGCTTCAGCGCCTCGGTCGCCGTGCCCAGCACGAAAGGATGCGCCTGCTGCGAACACAGCCGCTCGACCGCATGGTCGACGGCCTTGAGGCCGGTCGACAGCATGAGGTCCATGGGCGTGGCCAAAGTCGCGGCCGGATCGAGCACGATCACGCGGGGCACGATCAGGGGGTGGCCGAAGCTTTCCTTGATGCCGTGGCGCGGGTCGCTGATGCCGGCGAAGGCGTTGAACTCGGCGGCCGACAGCGTGGTCGGCACGGCGATCATGCGGATCGCATCGGATGACGGCTTGATGGACTCGGCCGGCGGCGCGGCACCTTCCTTTGGCCGGCCGGCGCGGTAGAGGTCGAGATCCTCGATCCGGGTCACGTTCTGCCAGAGCGCGATCAGCATCACCTTGGTGGCATCGATCGCCGAGCCGCCGCCCACCGCGACGAGCAGATCGGCGCCGGCCTCGCGGGCGAGCTTGGCGCCCTCGATCACGCAGGGCCGCGGCGAATGGGCGGTGATGCCCGAATAGACGCCGGCGTAGCGATCACCGAGATCGCGCACGATGTCGGCCAGCAGCGCGCTCTGCGCCACCGACTTCGTGGTCGTGACGAAGACCCGTCGCGCGCCCAGCCGCTCGGCCTCGGCCCTGAGGGCCGGTCCGGCCGGCTTGCCGTAGACGACGCGCTCGATGTCCTGGTGGCCGTGGATGCCGTTCAGCATGGCCTGTTCCCTTTCAGCCGAGGTGGCGCCGATAAAGCGCCAGCATGCGCTCGTAGTGCTTCTCGCGCGCCGCTTCGTTCAGGTTGCCGCGGTCGGGGAAGGCGTAGCCGTGATGGGTGCCCATCTCCGTCTCCGAAAGCGACGGGAACGGCGCGGCGGCTAAAAGCTTCTCGAAGACGGCGACCTGGTCGAGCGGCACGTAGGTGTCGTGCTCGGCGAAGGAGTAATACCCCTCGGCCGTGATGTCCGACAGCATGAGGTGCGGCGAGTCGGGCTTGTCGGTAATCAGCCGCGTTCCGTAGTAGGATGCGAAGCAGCCGATGCGGTCGGGATGCTTCGCCGCCGCCACGGTGACGAACGCGCCGCTCATGCAATAGCCGACCAGCCCGATCTTGCCCGGCTTGGCGTCGGCCATCGACGGCAGCTTGTCGAGAATGACGCCGACATCGGCCGCGACCTTGACGTTGGGGATCGAGGCCACCATGGCGAGCATCTTCTTGATGTTGGCCTCGGCGTCGGGATGATCGCGCGTCGGGCCCAGCACGAACTCTCGTGTCGTGCGGTAAAAGAGATTGGGCAGCAGCACGTAGTAGCCGGATTGGGCGATGCGCCGGCAAATCTCGCGCAGGGCTTCACGCACGCCCGGCGCGTCCATCAGCATCAGCACCACCGGCAGCGGCCGGCCATCGTCGGGTCGCACGGTGTAGGTGTTCATCGCGCCATCTTGCGTGGCGATATCCAGCTCGCGTTCGATCATGGCCGGACGGTACCGGCCCTGCGGCTCATGGTCTATAACCGCCGCTCGCAACGCAGTCCGAGGAGTGGAACGAGATGCCCGAGGCGAATCCGGGAGCGCTGGCAGGCCTGAAGGTCATCGACCTGTCGCGCGTGCTGGGCGGGCCCTATTGCGGCCAGATGCTGGCCGACCACGGCGCCGAGGTGATCAAGGTCGAGCCGCCGCAGGGCGACGAGACGCGCCTGTGGGGCCCGCCGTTCGACCAGGAGGGCATCTCCGCCTACTTCGCGGGCATCAACCGCAACAAGCGCACGATCGCGCTCGATCTGTCCAAGCCGGAAGGCCGCGACGTGCTGCTGAAGCTGCTCGCCGAGGCCGACGTGCTGATCGACAATTTCAAGACCGGCACGATGGAGAAGTGGGGCATCGGCTATGCCGACACGCTCGCGAAGAAATTCCCGCGGCTGATCCATGCCCGCGTCTCGGGCTTCGGCGCCGACGGCCCGCTGGGCGGCTTCCCGGGCTACGACGCCATGGTGCAGGCCTCGTCGGGGCTGGTCTCGGTCAACGGCTCGCCCGAGAGCGGGCCGGTGCGCATCGGCGTGCCGGTGGTCGATCTGTCGACCGGCATGAATGCATGCATCGGCATCCTGATGGCGCTCTACGAGCGCAACCGGTCCGGCAAGGGCCAGTTCGTCGATGCCACGCTGTATGACAGCGCCATCGCGCTGCACCAGCCGCACGCCCCCAACTATTTCGTGGCCGGCGCCAAGCCCAAGCTGGTCGGCAACAGCCACGGCAGCCTGGCGCCTTACTCCAACTTCCCGACCAAGGGCCGCAACATCGTGGTCGGCGCCGGCAATGACGGACAGTTCCGCAAGCTCACCCAAATGCTGGGCAAGCCCGAGCTGGCCGCCGATCCGCGCTTCAAGTCCAACAAGGATCGCGTGGCCAACCGACCGGCGCTGGAGGCCGAGCTGCGCGCCCTCACCAAGGACCGCGACGGCGAGAGCTTCGCCAACGAGCTGATGGAAAACGGCGTGCCCTCGGGCGCCGTGATGGAAGTGCCCGACGTGATGGAACACCCGCACACCAAGCATCGCGGCATGGTGTGGGAGAAGGACGGCTACAGGAACGTCGGCAACCCGGTGAAGCTCTCGCGCACGCCGGCGAGCCCGCGCAGCAAGCCCAAGAAGTTCGGCGCCGACACCAGGGCGGTGCTGAGTGAGCACGGCTACTCGGCGGCCGAGATCGACAAGCTCGTGGCCTCCGGCATGGCGCTGACCGAGATCAGGAAATAGGGAGCACCGGATGTTTCAACCCGACCTGCTGAAGGGCAAGCGCATCCTGGTGACCGGCGGCGGCACCGGGCTCGGCCGGTCGATGGCGCAGCGCTATCTCGAGCTCGGCGCCAACGTGGTGATCCGCGGCCGGCGCGAGGACGTGCTGAAGCAGACGGCCGAGGAGCTCGCCAAGGCGACCGGCGGCGAGATCGAGACGGTGGGCTGCGACGTTCGCGTGGCCGATGCGGTCGAGGCCATGATGGACAAGATCTGGGTCAAGCGGCCGCTCGACATCCTGGTCAACAACGCGGCCGGCCAGATCCTGGCGCAGACCAACAAGATGTCGATGCGCGCCATCGATTCGGTGCTGGGCATCGTGCTGCACGGCTCGGCCTACTGCACCGTCGCCGCCGGAAGACGCTGGATCGACGCCGGCCTGCGCGACCGGGTCGTGATGTCGATCCTCACCGTCTCCTCGCTGATGGGCGCGCCCTTCACGGTGCCCTCGGCGATGGCCAAGGCGGGCGTTTTGGCCATGACCAAGAGCCTCGCCGTCGAATGGGGCCCCAAGGGCATCCGCACCTGCGCCATCGTACCCGGGCCCTTTCCCACCGAGGGCGCCTGGAGCCGGCTGATGCCCAAGGAGCGCGGCGGCAACGACGAGCTAATCAAGACCGTGCCGCTCCGGCGCGTCGGCAAGCACGAGGAGCTGGCCAACCTCGCGGCCTTTCTGGTGAGCGACGGCGCGGCCTACATCAACGGTGATGCGATCGTGATCGATGGCGGCAAGATGCTGCAGTCGGGAGGCGGCGGCGCCAATACGCAGGCGATGATCGACTGGACCGACGAGCAGTGGGAGACGATCCGGCCGAAGAAGAAGTAGGCGGATAGGGACGGGTCAGGGCCACTGTCTTGATTTTCCACAGGCGCAACTCCTACGTTTTCGAGACACCGCAGCAGGAGGGTAGGTAGCGCCTATAACTCCACCCGACCAAACACGGTGACGCGGCACCGGAAATCCGCGACCCCATTCGTTTCGCCGAACTCTTGAAATAGGAGGGGACCATGTCCCGAACGAACCCCGTCCGCGGCCAGCGGGCGGGGTTCTTGTTCTGGGGTCAGCGTGCGGCAGCCGCCTTCTTGGCGTCGACCTTGGTGTCGACGACCCGCACCGGATCGCCGTCGGCCAGCCCGTCGGGCGGGCTGTCGATGATGCGGTCGGTGGCGGCGATGCCGGTGGCGATCTCCACGACCTGGCCCAGGTCGCGGCCGATGGTGACGGCCTTCAGCACGACCTTGTTGTTGGCGTCCACGGTCGCCACACGCAGGCCCTTCTGGTCGAAGATCAGCGCGCCGGATGGAATGGTGAGCGCCTGCACGGTCGGCGGCAGCTCGATACGCGTGTTGGCAAAGGCGCCTGGCATCAGCTCGCCGGCGCTGTTGTCGACCACGAGCTGCATGCGCGTCGTGCCGCTCTGGGCGTCGACGGCGCGCGCAGAAGCGTCGACGACGCCGTAATAGATCTTGCCGGGATACTCGGGCACCGTGATCTGCACCTTGCTGTTGATCTTCACCGCCGGCACGTAGTTCTGCGGGATGCTGACATTGACCCTGAGCTTCTGCGTGTCCGAAATGACGAACAGCGCGAGGCCGGCGCTCGAATCGGCATTGATCAGGGCGCCGATGTCGGTGTTGCGGGTGGTCACGATGCCGTCGAACGGCGCCACCAGCCGCTTGAAGTCGGCAAGCACTTCGAGCCGATCGACGTTGGCCTTGGCCGCCTTGGTAAGGGCCTGCTTGACCGTGAGGTCGCCGGTTTTTTCATCGACGGTCTGCTTGGCCACCGTGTTGGTCCCACCCAGCGTCTGCCAGCGCTGTGCCGTCACCAGAGCCAGCGCCTCGCCTGCCTGGGCGCTGGCCAACGCCGCCTTGGCCTGGAGGAGCTGCTGGTCGAGATCGGGCGCCTCGATCTCGGCGAGCAACTGGCCGGCCTTCACCGGCGCGCCGATATCGACGTACCAGGCCTTCAGGAAGCCGCTCACCCGGGCATAGATCGGCGCGCGGGCATAGGCTTCGAGCCGGCCCGGCAGATCGAGCGAGGATTTGTTGTCGCCGGTCGCCGGCGTGATGACGCTCACGATCGGCACGGACTGGGTGTCCGTCCATTCCTTCAGCTTGGCCTGGCTGGCATTGCGGTTCATGAGGCCGCTGGCCACCACGAAACCCACCACCAGGAGGGCGGCGATGCCGGCGATGGCGAGGCCGCGACCCCGCTTGCGCGGCGCCGCGGGGGAAGACTCAGGCGGCATGGGGAACTCCAGAAGGACCGGCGGCCGTGACCGTCTTGGCGTGGCGCCGGTGAATGACGCTGAAGACGACGGGAACGAAGATGAGCGTGGCGACCGTCGCAAAAATCAGGCCACCGATGACGGCTCGCCCGAGCGGTGCGTTCTGCTCGCCGCCCTCGCCCAGGCCGAGCGCCATGGGGGTCATGCCGATGATCATGGCGAGCGCGGTCATCAGTACCGGGCGGAAGCGCACATAGCCGGCGTCGAGCGCGGCCGCGGTGGCGTCACCCAGTTCGGCCAGCCGCTCACGCGCGAAGCTCACCACCAGCACCGAATTGGCCGTCGCCACGCCCATGCACATGATGGCGCCGGTGAGCGCCGGCACCGAGAGCGTGGTGTAGGTGGCGAACAGCATCCATATGATGCCGGCCAAGGCGGCGGGCAGCGCGGTGATGATGACGAAGGGATCGCTCCAGGACTGGAAATTCACGACGATCAGCAGGTAGATCAGCACGATGGCGCCAAGAAGGCCGAACAGCAGGCCGGAGAAGGCGCTTTCCATCGTCCGGACCTGGCCCTGCAGCTTGACGGCGCGGATCTTGGGCGAAGCGCTGGGCGCCAGCTCGTCGATGATCCGCCGCACGTCGGCGGCGACCGCGCCGAGATCGCGTCCCTGCACCGCGGCATAGACCTGGACCAGGCCCTGCAGGTCGTATTGCGAGACCACGGCGCTCGCCGTGTCGCGCCGGACATCGGCAATGCCGCCAAGCACCTGCAGCGAGGTGGCCGCCGGCGCCGCGATCGGCAGGTTGGACAGAGCCGACAGCGAATCGAGCCGGTACTGCGGCGTCTGCAGCACGATGTTGTAGGTCACGCCGTTGGCCGGATTGAGCCAATAGGTCGGGGCGATCTGGCCGGAGCCCGCGAGATTGACGACCAACGAGTTGGTCACGTCACGCGTGGTGATCCCGACATACTGTGCCCGCGTGCGGTCGATATCGACGGCCATCACGGGCGCGGTGCGCGACTGCTGGATGCGCGCATCGACCACGCCCGGCACCTGACGGATGCGAGCGAGCAGCCGGTTGGCGTGCTCGAAGGCCGCTGTCGGGTCCGAGCTGCGCACCTGGACGTCGATCGGCGAGGGCGCGCCGAAATTCAGGATCTGGCTGATGATATCGGCCGGCAGGAAGGAGAAGGTAAAGCCCGGGAAGCGCTCGGGAAGCTGCCGGCGCAGCTCGCTCACATAGTCGGCGGTCGGCGCATGCTCCTCGGTCAGCTTGATCTGGATGTCGCCGTCCTGGCTGCCGATCGTGCCGGTGTTGTTGTAGGTCATGTTGATGCCGCTGACCGGCATGCCGACATTGTCGGCCATGGCCGCGATCTCCCGCGGCGGGATGATCTGGCGAATCGCCTTCTGGATGGCGGCGAACTGGTTGGCCGCCTCCTCCACCCTGGTGCCGACCGGCGCGCGCGCATGCATCAGGATCTGGCCGGAATCGACCGATGGGAAGAAGTTCCTTCCGAGGAAGGGCGTCAGCAGGAACGACGCCAGCACGAAGGCCATGAAGCCGCAGATGAACACCGGGCGATGCGCCAATGCCATCGCCAGCAGGTCGCGATAGACCTCACGGAAACGCTCGAAGCGCGCCTCGAAGCCGCGCTGGAACATGACCAGGGGGTTGCGCGTCCGCGGCTTCTCGCCATGAGCATGCGCGGTATGCGGCTTCAGCAGGAAGTTCGCCATCGTCGGCACCAGGGTGCGCGACAGGATGAACGAGCAGACCATCGCGAACATCACCGCTTCGGCCATCGGTACGAACAGGAAGCGCGCCACGCCTTCGAGGAAGAACATCGGCACGAAGACGATGCAGATGCAAAGCAGCGACACGAAGGCCGGTGTCACGATCTGCCGCGCGCCGTCCATGATCGCCGTCTCGACCGGCTTGCCCTGCTCGAGGTGCCAATTGATGTTCTCGATGGTGACGGTGGCGTCGTCGACCAGGATGCCGACGGCGAGCGCCAGGCCGCCCAGGGTCATGATGTTGAGCGTCTCGCCAAAGGCCGCCAGCAATGCGATCGAGCCCAGGATGGCCAGCGGAATCGATGTCGCGATGATGATCGTCGAGCGCCAGCTTCCGAGGAACAACAGGATCATCAGGCTGGTCAGGACGGCGGCGATGACCGCCTCGATGGCGACGCCGCCGATCGCGCCTTCGACGAACAGCGACTGGTCGCCCAGGATGGCGAGGCTGACGTTATCGGGCAGCGTCCTGCGCAGTTCCTCGACCCGCTGCTTGATGCCGTCGATGATCGACAGCGTCGACACCGCGCCGTTCTTCAGCACGGCCAGCAGCACCGAGCGGTTGCCGTCGACATGGACGATGTTGGTTTGCGGCGGGTTGCCGTCGCGCACCTGAGCGACATCGCGCAGATAGACCATGGCGCCGTTGGCCGTGAACACCGGCAGGTCGGCCAGGCCGGCGAAATCGACCGGCGCGTTGTTGAGCTGGATGGCGTACTCGAAGTTGCCGATCTTTTGCGTACCCGCGGGAGTCAGCAGGTTCTGCGCGGCGAGCGCGTTGGCGACGTCGTTGGCCGACAGGCCGCGCGACTGCATGGCGGCCGGATCGAGGTCGATCTGGATCTGGCGGAACTTGCCGCCGAACGGGAACGGGATGGCCGCTCCGGGCACGGTGACCAGCGGCGTGCGCACCGTGTTGATGGCGATGTCGAACACCGCCTGTTCGGACATGCCCTTGCCGGCCAGCGCGATCTGGATGATCGGCACGGTCGAGGCGTTGTAGTTCAGGATCAGGGGCGGCGTGATGTTGGGCGGCATCTGCTTCAGCACGGTCTGCGAGATCGCCGTGACCTGCGCGTTGGCGGTGCGGATGTCGGTGCCGGGCTGGAAGAAGACTTTTACAATGCCGATGCCGGTATACGAGGTCCCCTCGATGTGCTCGATGTCGTTGACGGTGGTGGTGAGGGAGCGCTGGAAGTTCAGCATGACGCGGCCCGACATCTGGTCGGGCGGCAGGCCGGTGTACTGCCAGACGACGGCGATCACGGGGATGCGGATTTCCGGGAAGATGTCGACCGGGGTGCGCAACGCCGCTAGCGGGCCGACGATCAGGATCAGCAACGCAAGAACAACGAACGTGTAAGGCCGCGTCAGGGCGACCCGAACCAAAGCCAGCATCTGGCCGTATTTCCCCACTCTACAGAACGCCGCCGGCTTCCCGGCTACCGCGGCGAACAATCGGAACATGACGGGTCTCGCCTGTCGAGACGAGATTGACCCTGCTTCCTGCATGGCTCTGCGCTAGGCTTGCATAGAAAGTAAACACGCCGTGAACGGGAGGGCGCGAGGACCATGGCCGATTACGACTACATCATCGTGGGCGCGGGCTCGGCCGGCGGCGCCCTGGCGGCGCGGCTAAGCGAAAACCCTGCCAACAAGGTGCTGCTGCTGGAGGCCGGCGCGAAAAGCCATCCCTACTCCCGCATGCCGCTCTCCTTCGGCCTGCTGATCGACAATCCGGCGGCCAACTGGTGCTACCAGTCCGAGCCCGAGCCGGGCACCGCCAACCGTCAGATCCCGGTGCCGCGCGGCAAACTCCTGGGCGGCTCGAGCTCGATCAACGGGCTGGTCTGGGTGCGCGGCCAGCCGCTCGATTTCGACACCTGGGCGCAGATGGGCTGCCGCGGCTGGAGCTGGCGCGACGTGGCGCCCGTCTTCACCCGGATCGAGAACTTCGTCGACGGCGACGGCAGCAACGGCCGTGGCACCGCGGGGCCGCTCAAGGTCTCGACGGTGCCCGACCAGAACCCGCTGTATGACGCGCTGTTCGCCGCCGCCAAGGCGGCCGGCTTCAAGCTCAACCCCGATTACAACAGCGAGGACCAGGAAGGCGTCGTCAAGACGCAGACCTCGATCTACAAGGGCCGGCGCATGAGCGTCGCCCATTGCTACATCGAGCCGGCGATGAAGCACGCCAACCTGCACGTCGTCGCCAACGCCATGACGCTCCGCGTCCTGCTCGAGGGCAAGCGCTGTGTCGGCGTCGAGTACGAAAAGGACGGCAAGGTCGTGCAAGCCCGCGCGCGCGAGACCATCCTGTCGGCCGGCGGCGTCGCCAGCCCGCAGATCCTCGAACTCTCCGGCATCGGCCGGCCCGAGCTCCTGAAGAAGCACGGCATCGAGGTGAAGCACGAGCTGAAGGCGGTGGGCGAGAATTTCCGCGACCACATCAACGCCCGCATCATCTGGAAGGTGAAGGACGCGCGCGTCTCCTACAACCACATGGCCCGCGGCGTAGGCGCCGTGACGCAGATGATGAAGTACCTCACCACCGGCGGTGGCTTCATGAGCCTGCCGTCGGCGCCGCTGCTCGCCTTCCTCAAGACGCGGCCCGAGCTCGCCACGCCCGACGTGCAGATGCATCTCGTTCCCTACTCGATCAAGGACCCCAAGACGCGCAAGCTGCAGGACTTCCCGTCGATGACGATCTCCTGCTACCAGCTCCGCCCGGAGAGCCTGGGCTCGATCCACATCCGCTCGGCCGATCCCAAGGCGCAGCCGGCGATCCGCTTCAATTTCCTGGCCGATTCCATCGACCAGCAGGCCATGGTCGGCGGCTTCCGCATGATGCGGAAGATCGTCAACGCGGCGCCGATGGACATCTATCGCGGCAACGAGTTCTCGCCTGGCCCCTCGGTCAACAACGACGAGGAAATCCTGACCTGGATCCGGAACAACTCCCAGACCGCCTATCACCCGATCGGCACCTGCCGCATGGGGCCGGGACCCAACACCGTGGTCGATGACAAGCTCAAGGTGCACGGGCTTGAGGGGCTGCGTATTGCGGACGCCTCGATCTTCCCCACAATGCCCTCGGGCAACACCAATGCGCCCTCGATCATGGTCGGCGAAAAAGCGGCGGACATCCTGAAGTCGGCGGCATAGCGCACCGCAATATCACCATCTGATCACTACGCATGGTCGGCGTGGTGCTTATCTTGCTCTTTCTACCGCTACGAGAGGGCATCATGAGCGCGACCGCCAAGGCCGAAGGTCCGATTGCCGGTCTCCCGGGTGACAGCAACTTCTACAGAGAGGCGCGGCGAACGCTGCGGTCATTCTGCCCGCAGGCCGTACTCAACTGGCGGGAAGCGCGCTATTACGCGCGCTATGGCGAGGTCGAGCTGCACCTGCTCGAATTCCTGTGCCGGCGCGACCGTGACGCCATCGATGTCGGCGCCAATGACGGCAGCTACGTGCATTACCTGAGACGCTACGCGCGGCAGGTCATCGCCTTCGAGCCCATGCCGGCTTTGGCCCATGTGTTGCGCCGCAAGTTCCGGCGCGGGGTCGTCGTCGAATCCGTGGCGTTGTCGGACGCCGCCGGCACGGTGTCGTTGTGCATGCCGGTCGTCGATGGCGCGGTGGTGAACGGCTGCTCGACCATCTCCTCGGCGGCATCGGCCGTCTATCCCGCGCATCGCGCCATCAAGGTGCCGATGGACCGCCTCGACAGCGTCTACGGCGGCGATGTGGGTTTCATCAAAATCGACGTCGAAGGCCATCAACAGGCTGTGCTGGACGGCGCGATGGCGACGATCCGGCGTTGCCAGCCGCGCATGCTGGTCGAAGCGGAAGAGCGTCTGTCGCCGGGCGGATTGGCGCGCGCCAAGGCCTATTTCAAGCAGCTTGGCTATCGCGGCTACTACGTCCATGACGGACGTCTCGAGCCGATCGATCAGTTCTCGATCGCAGAGCTGCAGAAGCCATCGAACCTTCCCGACCTGACCGCGCCGCTTGAGCAGCGCAAGCGGTTCGGGCAGTACCTCTACAATTTCATCTTCCTGCCGCCAGACGAACCGGCGGAGACACTGCGTCGGATGTCGGAGCGGCTGTCCCAGCTCTGACCTGCCGATCGGTCGTGCCGCGTATGTGCGCCATAAGATGGCGACCGATGCGGTCCCAGTCGAAGCGGTCGGCACAGGCCGCGTAGGCGCGCTCCTGTCGCGCATTGAGGTCGGCGAAATCGTCGATCAACGCCACCACGCCTTCAGCCAGTGCACTGTGGCTGTCGAACAGGCCGATGCTGCGTCCGTCCTCCAGCGGCATGCCCGGCAGGGCGATCCGCATCGCCAGGATGGGCAGGCGGTTGAATACATAGTCCAGGCCTTTGAGCTTGAAGCCGCCCAGAAGGTCCGGCACCAGCGCTACACGCGCATCCTGCATGTATGGGCGGACGTCGGTCACGGGGCCGACGAAGTCGACCGAGGGGAAGCGCCTGCGGAGATCGGCAAGATAGTCGCCTTCGACCTCGCCGACGATCTGCAGCTCAATTCCGGCCCGCAACAAGGGTTTGGTGGCGGCCGCCAGGAATGATTCCAGGCTGATGCGCTTGGGCGGCCAATCGAAGCTGCCGACCAGGATGGCGCGCCGCGGCACGCTGGCTTCGATCTTGCGGCTGGCGACCCGCGGTCCGCCATAGCCCGGCGGAAGAAACACGATCGGCCGGCCGCCCGAGGCCGCCGCGAAGCGCCGGCAATCGTCGGGTGTGTTCGACGTCACAATGTCTGCAGCCAAGATCAGACGGCGCTCCAGGTCAATCACCTTCAGGAGATCGATCTCCTTCTGGATCCGGCGCAGCCCTTGTGAAGCGGCCGCAATGCGCCGCGCCACCGTGACCTCGTGATTGTGCGCGATATAGACGACGTGCGGCGGCCATGCGCTGCGGGCGCGATGGCGCCTGACGCGGCGCAGCGCCCAGCCGGCACAAATGCTGTCGAACACGACGGCATCCCACGATCGTTCCACAAGGGCATGCTCGAGCGTCCGCTCCATCTCTGACGAGTTGCGCTGTGTCACCATGGGATCGCGCGACAGCAGCCTTCGCGCTGCGGATTTCGGTTGTTCGTCGGCAAGGCGCCAGTCGATGCCGCGCGGATCGACCGATGCCCGCGGATTTTCCGGCCGGGCCAGGCCGATCACCGTGAGCGAGGCGCCGGCGTGACAAGCCGCTTCGATCAGGCCCTTGGAGTAGATGAGCTGGCCGTTGGTTGCCGGCTCGGGATCGGCAAGGGTGAGCCACAGGCACTGCATCGCAACCTCCCGACACACAGCACCACGATGTGGAACGGCCCATCGTAGCGCCAGTGATCAAGCTGTGTCGCTGCAACCCACGGCCGTCGAGGAGATTAACTCTCTCCACCGCAGATTAGACACTGTTGCCGCGCAGCAACACCTTCTGCGGACACAACCTGAACACTGGTGAGTCTGCAGGATATGCATTGTTATCGGGACTTCTGGCCCGCCAGCCCCGGGCCCGCGCGAGAGGGGTGTCTCGCGAAAGGGAGGCCAAATGTCTCTGGCCGTGCCGGAGGAGATGTCACTTACAGCCGGGTTCGTTTGCAAAAAGTCGGAGAGCGTGCTCTCGGTTATCGAGAAGTGCCTCGACAACGGATTGGGCACCTGCCTGATTGTCGAAGACGATCAGCGCCTGGCCGGACGCATTTCGATGGACGACATACGTCAGGCCTTGCTCGATGGCACGGCGATCGTCGACCCGACTCTGGGATGGCACTTGACCGACGCCGGCACCACGGCGGCGACGCACCAGCTACGCAACGATGTCGCCGCCGACGACGCCGTACTGCAGCCGGTGATCGATCCAAGCGGGCATCTTACCGGCGTCGTGATCGATCGTTCGACCGTGCCCGTACAGGTCGCAAAGCCCCACATGACACGTCATGAGTTCCGCTCGGTGCTGGACGCTTTCATCTCCTGCTGGATCTCCAGCAAGGGGCCCTACGTCCAGAAATTCGAGCAGGAGTTCCGCAGCTTCGTGGGGGTCCGGCACGGCGTCGCCGTGTCCAACGGCACCGTTGCCCTGCACCTGGCGCTTGTCGCCCTTGGGGTCGGGCCGGGTGACGAAGTGATCGTGCCGGACCTTACCTTTGCGGCGACCATCAACGCGGTGCTCTATTGCGGCGCCACGCCGGTGATCGTCGACGTCGACCGCGAGACATGGTGCATGTCTCTCGAATCGGTCGAGCACGCTTGCACGGCGCAGACCAAGGCGATCATTCCCGTCCATCTCTACGGGCGGCCGGCGGAGATCGGCCCGATCGTCGAGTTCGCCAGAGGCCGCGGCATCGTCGTGGTCGAGGACTGCGCGGAAGCCCACGGCGCACGCTACGCCGGACGGGCGGTCGGGCAGTTCGGCGACATCTCCTGCTTCTCCTTCTATGCCAACAAGATCGTCACCACGGGCGAGGGCGGCATGTGCCTGACGGACTCCGAGGAGCTCGCGACCTCATTGCGGCTGCTGCGCGATCACGGCATGTCGCCGGACCGTTCTTACTGGCACGAGAGGGTCGGCTACAATTATCGCATCACCAACCTGCAGGCGGCGATCGGCGAATCCCAGCTCTGGCGCATCGGCGACACGCTGCGGCGCAATGGCCGCGTCGCGGCGCTCTACCGCGAGGCGCTCAAAGGTATTCCCGGCGTGTGCTTTCCCCCCACCATGTCGGACGAATACGAGCCCGTGGTCTGGCTCGCCTGCGTCCAGGTGCCGGCCGACAAGCGCCTGGCGGTCATGCGGGCAGCGCACGAGGACAAGATCGAGACCAGGCCGTTCTTCCATCCTTTGTCGACGCTGCCGCCTTACGGCAAGTATGCCCGCAGCTGCCCCAACAGCGCCGAGCTTTCGGCCACCGGCGTCAACCTGCCGACATCGGGTGACGTCGACGAGCAGATCGTGGAGCGCGTCGCGCGCGTGTTCCACGGCGTGCTCACCTGACGGGTCGGGAAGGCCGCACCATGTTGTCCTCGATCATCGTCGGCGGCGGCCCCGGCGGCTTGGGTCCGCTGATCTGGGCGGCACAGCACGGATTGCTGCCCGACTGGCTTGACCGCGGCATCGCCGTCGTCGAACGCCAGGCCCATCTCGGCGGCACGCTGGGGCGGTTCGGCATCCACTCGGATTCGCTGGGCGGCTCCTACCTCGAATGCCTTGAAGCACCGGGCCTGCCGGCAGCCTTGCTGCCCCTGCGCGACGATCCGCTGGCGCGCGAGATGGCGCGGTATCGCGACAGCTTTCCGCCGCTCGGCCTCGTCGACCGCTTCATGCGCCGAATCGGCGCCGCCCTGGCATCGATGCTGGCCGAGAGCCCAGCGTCGTCTCTTCATCTTTCCACTGAGGCGCGGGCCGTGCACCTGCGCCCCGACGGCACGATTGCGGTCGAAGCCATCGGGTCCGACGGAATCGGCACCACCCTCTTCGCCCGCTCCGCGGTCATCGCGCTGGGCGGCCATCAGTTGTGGCCACAGCAGGCGCTGTTGCCGGAGGTGACGCTGGCCGGCTGCCGCATGCGCCACGTGATGCCGTCGGACCGTGCCCTGTCGAGCGACGGCCTCCGGGAGGCTGACCACATCCTCGCCGCTGCTGGCCGGCGGCGGATACTGATCCTGGGCGGCTCGCACAGCGCCTACGCCGTGGCCGATGCGCTGCTCGCGTTACCGGCTGCCGGCCGATTGGGCGCCGGCCAGATCGAGATCCTTCAGCGTCGCGAACCGCGCGTCTTCTATCCCGATCGTGAGGCCGCACTGCACGATCTCTACGATGTCGATCCGGGCGATATTTGCCCGCGCACGCTGAGGATCAATCGCATGGGTGGCCTGCGCGGGTACGGCCGCGAAATGTGGCGCCAGATCGCTCGCCGTCCGCGGACGCTGCCCGAGCCGCGGGTCGTCAGCATGCCGATGCAACAGTTCTCCGCCACCGAGCTGCGCTCGAAGCTGGAACGGGCGGCGCTGGTCATACCCTGCTTCGGCTATCGCTCGGCAATGCTGCCGATCTTCGGCGTCGACGGAGAGCGGCTGTCGCTCAACGCCGAGGCCGGAGGGGCGGCCGTCGGCGAGGACAGCCGCCTGCTGCTCGGTGACGGGACGAGCCTGCCCAATCTCTTTTGCATCGGGCTCGGCACCGGCTTCAGCTTGCCTGCCAGCATGGGCGGCGAACCTAATTTCGACGGCCAGGCCAACAGCCTATGGCTCTACCAGAACGATATCGGCGAGGTGATCTATCGCGCCATTCACCGGCGCGAGGCCGAGCTAGCCGGCCAGCCGTCGCCGGACATCGTCGGGGATCGGCATCGACTTCAGCGGGCGCGCGTCGCCGTCCTCGCGGGCCCAGATGCGCGTCTCCTTGCCCTCGGCGGCGATCTCGCCCGAGGCGTCGCGGAAGACGTGGCTTATGGTGAAAGAGCTGCGGCCAAACCGTGAGACGTGGCTCTCGACCAAAAACTTCTCTCCGGTCTGCGAGGCGCGACGGAAGGAGCATTCGGCAGCGACCAGCGGCGTGCCTTCCTTCCACTGGCCGCCGCACGTGTCGTCGTCCGGGTCAGCCAGTGCCGCCACCGTGGCCACCGGCCTCGGCGCCTCGTTGTTGCCGGACTGCGTCGGCTTCATCGGCATGACGGGCGTGCGGATGTGCGACATCGAACGGCCCAATGGACTGCCGAAGGTCGGGCTCGCGCTGATCCGCCGGATCCATCCCCGCCGCAAACTGGTCGATCGATTCTGACAAGCCTGCATCGACCAGGCGCCGGTCGCCGGCTGACGGCGCACGCGCGACGGTCACCGGCCCGGGACGATGCCCTCGGGCAGCGATTCGATGAAGCCACAAATGTCGCCCGGCCGGGTGATCCATACGCGATCACGATGCTTCAGAATGTGCTCCACCACGGAACGGAAGCGGCGCAGCCGATGCGGCTGGCCGAGAATGAAGCTGTGCAGGACCACGCCCATGACCAGCGGGCGCCGCGCCGACTCCGCCAGCATCTCGTCGAACTGATCGATCAGGTTCTCGCACAGCACCTGGGACGAAGTGCGCCGCGTCACGACCTCGAGGGAATCATTGAGATCGTGCGCATAGGGGATCGACAGGAGAGGTCCATCGGCGGTGCGAAACCAGATCGGCTGATCGTCGATCGGCCAGTCCATCATGTAACGATAGCCGGCCTGCTTCAGCAGCTCCGGCGTATGCTGTGTCTGGCAGACATAAGGAGCGAGCCAGCCACTGGGCTTCTTGCCTTCGTGACGCTCAATGGCCTCGCTGACCTCCTGGAGGCAGGCGCGCTCCTCGGCCATGCTCATGTCGATCTGGCGCTCGCTGTTGGTGCGTCCGTGGCCGACGATCTCGTCGCCACGGTCGCTGAAGGCCGCGACCAGTTCCGGGCAGTAGTCGTAAAGCGCGGTGTTCAGCAGCACGCCATAGGGCAGGTCGCAGGCCTCGGCCAATTCAAGAAGGCGCCAGGCGCCGACACGGTTTCCGTAGTCCCGCCAGCCGTAGCTGCGCACGTTCGGCTGCGGCTGATTCGTGCCGTAGTCGTTGCCCAGGCCTTCCCCGAAAGAGAAGTGCTCGAGGTTGAGACAGAAATGGACGGCCAGCCTGCGGCCGTCAGGAAATGAATAGTCCGGCCGTTTTGCGATCGCCGAATAGTCGTACCGACCGTGGCTCTTGAGCATCTAGATCCCTTTCTCGCTTTCGGCTTAGCCGCCGAGCTTTTTCTTCACGTCCTCCGGAATCGGCACCGACTTCAGCGAACGCACATCACCTTCCTTCCTGGCCCAGATGCGGGTCTCGCTGCCCTGGGCTGCGATCTCGCCGGAGGCGTCGCGAAAGGTGTGATTGATGGTGAAGGAGCTGCGGCCGAAGCGGGAGACGTGGCTCTCGACCAAAAGCTTCTCGCCGGTCTGCGAGGCGCGCTTGAAGGAGCATTCAGCGGCGACCAGCGGGGTACCTTCCTTCCACTGCCCGCCGCGCGTGTCGTCGCGCGTGAGCCCGGCCTTCAGGAAGAGGCGATAGGTCGCCTGATCAGACCAGCGGAAATAGGCTGGGTAATAGACGATACCTGCTGGATCGCAGTCACCCCATTCGACGGTGACTTCGTAGGTGGATACCAGCGGCATCGAACTACACGACCGCTGGCTTGCCGCTGATGAAGGCGGTGCCTGTCATCGCGGCGACAAGCTGCCCATCGATCGTCGATGCCGCGCCCGCCTTGACCATCGCTCGACCCTACTCCGCCGCCTGCCGCAAGGGCGGAGATGCCGAAGCGATGGCCGCCAGGGTGCGCGACAGCGATTCGCCGTCCGGATCCGCCAGTGCGGCGACACGCGCATTGGCGACGGCGTCGGCGGCGGCTCGCGCCGGGATCCTGCCCGCGAGCGCCGGGCCGATCACATCGGCAGCGATGCGGCGGTAGTTCGCGAGGCCGCGCCTGTGCGTGTCGCCGTAGCCCTTGATCAGGCGCGCCGACTCCGCGATCTCGCGCGCCAGGTCGACGCCGAGCGGCGCCGCAGCGCGGATCTGCGCCAGCCAGCGCTCGATCTCGGCCTGCTCCTCGGCATAGCGATAGGTGTGCGGCCGCCACCAACGTAGGCCGGCCAGCAGGCGCAGGCGGGCAAAGCCGAAGATCGTGGTCGTCCGCACGTGCATCGAGAAATAGACCTTGCCCAGCCGGCCGGTGCGCTCGGCCCAGCCGATGAGCCGTCGCGCGAGGCCTGGCGGCAGGACGGCCGCGATCTCCTCGATGCCGGGCTTGAAATGCTCGGTGATCTCCAGCGGCTCGTGTGGCCTGGCGCGCACCTCGGAGCGGATGCGCGCCATGCGATCGGGCGCGGTCTTGGCCTGCGCCACGCGGATCACGTCCTCGAACGACATGCGCACGGCAAGATGCCGCGCCGTCTCGCGCAGCAGCTCTGCCGAGCCCAGCGCGTTCACGGGATCGAGGCGGTCGAGATAGAGTACGGCATAACGACGATCCTGATAGGTAGCGAGGCGGCGAATGCCCTCCTCCACCATGTCGAGGCTCCTGGCCGGATAGGCCCGCCGGGCGCGCTCGATCAGATCTTCGACACCCACCGCAGCCGACTGCCGTTTGTAGTGCTCGCGCACGACCTGCTCGAACTCGCCCCGCGCATGGCCGCGGCCGAAGGTGAAGGCGGCAAGGTTGGTATCGACCGACTTGCCGGCATGGCGGATGGCGGCCTCGAAGGCGGCATCCGGAATTGGCAGGCGGCCCGAACCGGCGAGCGCCCCCAGCAGCACGGCGTTGATGACGCCGCCCGACTCCTCGGCCGCCTGGTCCATGTCGAACAGGATCTGCTCCTTGCTGCGTTCCTTGACGGCGCGCAGCAGGCGGCCGACGTCGAAGCTGCCGTCACCCATCGCCGCCCGTTCGCCAATGGCCAGCACGCGGTGCGTCGAGGCGATGAGGGTCGTGCGGTCAGGCGTGACGAAGCCGTTGAAGATCATGCGGCCGGCTTCGAGAAGCTCGGTCGCCAGTGCCACGTCGACCTCGCCGATCGCCGGGTTGAGCGCCAGCACCGACGCCGTGGGGGCCGGCGTCGGCATCACTTCCAGATAATAGGTCGTGGCGCCGGTGCGCTGGGCGACGCCGGGGATCTGCGTCGCCTGCACGCCCAGCCCCTGGCTTTGCGCCGCGGCGACGATCCAGTCGCACAGTACGCCACCACCGTCGCCGCCCAGCGCGCCGACCAGGATCGTAACGGGCTTCATGCGCTGGGGGCGCGCGACTCCAGTCGCGCGTCTTTGGAGCGCGGACCTCCAGGTCCGCTCGGAATCATGAAGCGGACCTGGAGGTCCGCGCTCCGCATGAATGGCTTCACGCCATCGCTCCGATCACGGCTGAGCGGAATCGCCACTTCAGCCGGTCCCACCAGGTGGCATTCTGCACGATGTCGGCCTTGTAGAAGGATGGGCAGAGCACGGCGGCATCGGCGACCTCGCCGCACAGCCCGCAGCCGACGCAGCCATTGTTGACGTGCGCCACCGGATCGGAGCGCAGCGGATCGGGGCTGGGCTTGACCACCAGTGACGGGCAGCCCGACAGCCGGATGCAGGAATGATCGCCGGTGCAGACCTCGTCGTCGACGCCAAAGCGTGTGCGCACCACCCGCTCGCCGCGCTTGAGCTGGGCCGCGATCTGCGGCCGGATGCGGCGCTGGCGGGCGAGCTGGCATTCGCCGTCGGCGACGATGACCTTCAGGCCCTTGTCGTCGGTGCCCATCGCCTCGCGCAGGGTCCCGAGCATGGTGCCGACATTGTAGGTGCGGATGGTGCGCAGCCACTTCACGCCCATCGCCTTGAGCGTGGCCGCAATATCGGACGTGGTCTCACCGTCGCGCCGGTTGCCGGCCGTGTTGGGAATGAACTGCGCGCCGGTGGCCGAGGTATAGCCGTTCTGCATGATCACCAGCACGCGGTCGCCGCGATTGAACATCGCCGAGGCGACGCCGCTCAAAAGCCCGTTGTGCCAGAAGCCACCATCGCCCATCACCGAGATGGTGCGCTTCTGCATCACCGGCGCCACCGCGCCCGCGGCCGCCAGCGACATGCCGAAGCCCAGGATCGAATTGCCGAGATTGAACGGCGCCAGGGTCGCAAACGAATGGCAGCCGATGTCGCTCGAGATGTGAACCTTGCCGACCTCGCGCTCCAGAAGCTTGATCGCCGAGAAGACCGGCCGCTCGGGGCAGCCGACGCAGAAGCCCGGTGGCCTAAGCGGCAACGGCCCACCCAGCAGGCGCTGCGCCTCGGCGCGGCCGGCGCGCGCCGCCTCGAAGCGCTCGCGTGGCTTGGAAAGATCGATGTCGTTGGCCGACTGGGCGAAGAATTTCAGCAGGCCGTCGGTCACCACTTCGGCGGTGTATTCACCCGCCATCGGCAGCACGTCCTTGCCGTAGAGCTTGGTGTCGATGTCGCGCTTGCGCAGGATGGCGTGGATCGCCTGCTCGATATAGTCGGGAGCGCCCTCTTCGACGATCAGCACGGCGCGCTTGCCCTTGCAGAAATCGGCGATCTGGTCGGGCACCAGCGGATGCGTGACGTTCAGAACCAGGGTCGGGATCTTGCCGTCGACTTCGAGGCGGTCGAGGCCGCGCACCAGCACGTTGGTGATGCCGCCCTGCACGATGATGCCGAGGTCGGTGCGCTCGCCCGGAAGGAATTCGTTCAGGCCATGCTCGACGATGAAGCGCTGGGCGGCGGGCTGGCGGACCTCGACCTTGATCTTCTCGTGGGCGTAGGTCGACGGCGGATGCGAGATGCGGTCGTAATTGTGCGCGGCGGGATTGGCCAGGCGATGGTTGCGCGAGATCGCCGGCGGCTGGTTGTCCTTGGCCGAAAATTCGCCGGTGACGTGACAGGCGCGGATGCGCAGCTCCATCATCACCGGCGTGTTGGTCGCCTCGGAGAGCTCGAACGCCTTCTCGGTGCAGTGCACGATGGTCGGCAGCGACGGCCGGGGGTCCATCAGCCACACCGAGGATTTCAGCGCGTAGGCATGCGCGCGTTCCTGGATCACCGAGGCGCCCTCGCCGTAATCCTCTCCGACCACGATCAACGCGCCGCCGATCACGCCCGGCGAGGCAAGGTTGCTGAGTGCATCGGCGGCCACGTTGGTGCCGACGATGGACTTCCAGGTGACGCAGCCGCGGATCGGATAGTTGATCGAGGCACCCAGGAGCGCCGCCGCCGAGGCCTCGTTGGTGCAGGTTTCGAGATGGACGCCCAGCTCGTCCAGAAGGTCTTGCGATTCGACCAGCACATCGACCAGATGCGAGACCGGCGCGCCCTGGTAGCCGCCGACATAGGCCACGCCCGACTGCAGGATGGCCTTGGTGACCGCGAGGATGCCCTCGCCACGGAAGACCTCGCCCTGGCCCAGCCTGAGCGCGCGCACCTCCTCGGTGAAGGAGCGCTCCGGGTTGGTCCGTTGGGCAACGGGAATCTGCGGCTGGTCCAGCATGGCGCGATTATAGGGGTTAACGGCGCTTGCGACGATCCCGTTTGACGTCCCGGACACCCTCGCTGCGCGCCTGGGCGATCAGCGCGCGAAACGGCGCCAGGAGCTTTTCCCGCAGCGTCGCGTCGTTCTCGAGCACCGACAAAGCGAGCGCCACGGCCTCGAGGGTCGAGACGGCGTCGGGTCGGGCCTCCTTACGCAGCGTGCCATAGAGCGAGGGCCCGTCCGGGACCACGACGAAGCGGCGGAGCCTGGTCAGCCAGGCGTTGCGCCACCACAGCGCCTTGGCTTGGGCCCAGTTGCCGTCCAGGGCCACGATGCCCCCGAGGCCGCGCCGCGCGCTCGCCTGATCGGCCAGCGGCTCGCCTTTTTGGTTGAGCGCGACCAGCGGGCCCTGCCCGGCGGTATGCGCCGAGCCGAGGTAAAGCACGCCCCAATCCTTCGCCTCGCCGGGCTCGCCCAGCGCGTGGCCCAGATTGCGCCATGACAGGCCAACCGAAAGCTTGGCGTGGGCCAGCGTCTGGCGCAGCAGGCCAGCCGTGCCCAGCACGTGATCCTGCTCCTGCGGGTGCTGCAGGATCAGGACTGCGACCTTGTTGTCGACCGTGGGTTCGCTCGCCGGTTCGGGCATGCGCGGACTTATAGGCGCATTGGCGATATGATGTCGCCATGACCGTCGCCATCCTTGTCGTGCCGAGCGTGACCAAGCTGCCGCCCGAAGCGGACGGCGCCGTGATCGTCGGCGGCTCCCACGCCGCCCTCTATGCCGCCCATGTCGTTGCCAAGGCCGGCGCCCGCGCCGCCATCCATCACGATGCCGGCATCGGCTTCGAGGAAGCCGGCGTCGCCGGTCTCGCTCTGGCGCAGGAGCTCGGCATGGCGATGGCCGCAGTCGATTCGGCAAGCGCACGCATCGGCGAGGCCGAGGACATGATGCGCCGGGGCATCGTGAGCCGAGCCAATGCGCTCGCCGCCGCCAGCGGCGTGGCGCCCGGTCAGACCTGCGCCGAAGCCGCAGAGCGGCTCAAGGCAGCACCGTGGCCGCATCGCGCGCCGCCAGCCAGAGCCGAGGGTCGCTCGGTATTCGAGGCCAAAGCCGGGCGACGAACGATCATCTGCATCGATTCAGCCACGCTGATCCTACCCGAGGACCGCGACCAGGTCGTCGCCACCGGCAGTCATGGCGCGGAAACGTCGGGTCAAGTTGTGGCACCCGTGCAGCCTGCCCTGGTGCTCTACAACGACGCAGGCTTCGGCGCCGATCGTGCGGGTGCAGCCGGCCTGTCCATCCTCAACAATGCGGGGATTGCCGGCGCCACGGTGGCGGCGTTGTCGGCAAAGATCGGCGATGGCCGCTCGACCCTCACCAAGGGCGTCCTTTCCGCCGTGAACGAAGCCGCATACCGGCTCGGCGGCCGTGTGGGCGGCTCGGCCCTTGCGTTGGCGCGCCGCGTGGCCGAAAAAGCCGTCTGAGCAACGCCGGGGGAGAAAACCAGGGTATGGCCGTCGTCAACGTGAAGTCGGAGATCGCCGGCAATGTCTGGAAGATCCAGACCAAGCCCGGCGACAGGATCGAGGCCGAGGGCGAGATCATGATCCTCGAATCGATGAAGATGGAAATCCCCGTGCTCTCGCCCAAGGCGGGCGTCATCAAGGAGATCAAGGTCAGCGAAGGCGAAGCCATCGGCGAAGGTCAGCTGGTCGCCATTCTTGATGCGTAGCAGCACGATCGCCGTCGACCTGGTCCGCCTGTGGGCGCCCGACAATTTGCGTCGGGTGGCGCCCGGGGTCGCGCTGTGTGCGGTGATCGCGGCCGTGGCCTTCGTCGCGGACACCCGCAACATGCTGAAGTTCGGCGCCGTGTGGGTGCCGCCGCTCATCCTCACCCTGGTCATCGGCATGGCGCTACAGCCGCTGTCGGCCAGGCCGGCCTTGAAACCCGGACTGGAATTCGCCGGGCGCACCCTGCTGCGCGTCGGCGTCGCCCTCTACGGCGCGCGCCTGACCCTGGGCCAGCTTGTCGACGGCGGCGCGCTGCCCGTGCTGATTGCTTTGGCGGCCGTCGCCTGCACCATCACTTTCGGCGCCTGGGCGTCGCGCCTGTTCGGCCTGTCACGCGATTTCGGCCTTCTAACCGGCTGCGCCACCGGCGTGTGCGGGGCCGCGGCCGCGATGGCCGCCTCGGCGGTGCTGCCCAAGCACGAGCATTCCGACCGCGATCTCGCCTTCACGGTCATGGGCGTGAACTTCATCAGCACGGTGGTGATGGTGATCTACCCGGCCCTGCACGACATGCTGGGCTTCTCGCTGTTCGAGATGGGCGTGTTCCTGGGCGGCGCCATCCACGACGTGGCCCAGGTGGCGGGCGCCGGCCAGACCATGGGGCCGCAGGTGCTGGCCGACGCCATCATCACCAAGCTGCTGCGCGTGGCCTTCCTGTTGCCGGCCATCGCCGGCATCGCCTGGTGGGTCGCCAAGGGCGGCAAATCGGCCGGCGATGCCCGGCCGGCGCCGCCGGTGTTCCTGTTCGGCTTCCTGGCCTTGGCGGCGCTCAATTCGCTGGGCGTCGTGCCGCTGGACGTGAAGGGCGCGGTCGCCCAGGTCTCCTCGTTCCTGATCATCACCGCCATCGCGGCGCTGGGCATGAAGACCTCGCTGCTGGCGCTCGCGCGCATCGGCATCGCCCCGGTGATGCTGCTGGTGACCCAGACGGTCTTCATCGGCCTTCTGGTGGTCGGCCTGATCTACGGGCTGCGGGTGTTCGGGATCTAGCGCGGGCGCCCGCACACTCGCTCATCGACGTCTCACACTCGACACAATCACCGCCAAAATAGACCCTGCGGTGAGCCTCTAAAGCTCGATGGGCTTCGTGGACATCCCGCCCTAGTACCCAAGCCCCGTGCCCGACACCGCCTACCAGGAGCAGGTCCTGTGACCGATTGCTATTATGAGGATTTCAAGATCGGCAACCGTTTCGTGAGCGGCGGCATGACCATGACCGAGGCCGGCATCATCGAGTTCGCGCGGCAATGGGATCCGCAGCCGTTCCATACCGACGTCGAGTTCGCCAACAAGTGGACCTTCGGCGGCCTGATCGCGTCGGGCCTCCACACCATGGCGGTCACCCTGAAGCTGTGGCTCGAGATGGGCGTGTTCCGGGCCGCGAGCCTCGGCTCGCCGGGCATCGGCGAAGTCCAGTTTCCGCGTCCCGTGCGCCCGGGCGACACGCTGCGCGTGGTGACCGACATCGTCGAACTCAGGCTCTCCGCGTCCAAGCCCGACCGCGGCATCGCCCGCATCCGCCAGGTCACGATCAACCAGCGCGGCGAGCAGGTGATGGAGCAGGAAACCACGGTGTTCCTGAAACGCCGCCCCGTGGTGGTCGCCAACCGGAGCGCGCGCTCCTAATCAAGCGGACTTGGACCTCACCAAAACCTCATCCTGAGGAGCCGCGCGCAGCGCGGCGTCTCGAAGGATGGGACACATCGCGACTGTTGCCCATCCTTAGAGACGCACGCCTTCGGCATGCTCCTCAGGATGAGGTTAGTCTCTCAGCGCCAGGCGAAGACCGGTTGCTCGAAATGGTCGACGCGGGTGTCGCGTCCGGCCAGCGCGACCTCGCGGAATTGATAGAGCACCGCCGCTGTCGGCGCGTTGACGTTGGCAACCGGCAGCGGCAGGCGGATGATCGGGCGGTCCGATTCCTCGATGGCGATGATCTCGGGCGAGCCCTCGCGGAACAGCTCGCCGCAAGCGATGCGGTAGGCGGCCGCGACCTCGGCGGGATTGGGCGTCAGCGTCACGCCGGGCGACCACACCACCACGGGCGCGATCAGGTAGCCCGAGCGCGTCGGATAGTCGTCGAGCGTGCCCAGGATGTCGTCGGTGGAGGCCAGCACGCCCAGCTCTTCGTGCAGCTCGCGGAGCGCCGTCTGCTCGATCGTCTCGCCGGCATCGACCCGGCCGCCCGGCAGCGCCCATTGCCCGCCATGCGCCCTGAGCTTCGGCGTCCGCTTGGTGAGCAGGAAGGCGGCCTCGCCCGGGACGTCGGCTTCGACCACAACCACTGCCACCGCCGCGCGCTTCAAGCCACCGGCGTCGGCGCGGCGGCGCAACTCGAAGCGGCCGAGGCGCTCGGCGATGGCGCCGCGCAAAGCGTCGTCGAAATGAAAGGAGGTCACGCGGCGGGTGGCCTTCTGAACGTCCAGACGACGGCGGGCGGAACGTTGCGCCAGATGCGTTTGCCGTGCGCACCGTCGAGATGCAGGCGCTCGCGCAAGGCGCGCGGCACGGGCGGCGTCGGGCCGTAGGTGAACTGCACCAGAGCGCCGCCGCGCGGCAGCGCCTCGAAGACGCCGCCGACGATTCCGTTCACGACGCCGGCCGGCAGCGACAGCAGCGGCAGGCTCGACACGACCGCGGCAACGGAGGCGACGCCGTGGTCGGCGAGCAGCCGCGGCAGGCGCGCGGCGTCGCCCTCGATGATGCGCGGTCCGGGGAAGTGCCGGCGCAGGAAGATCGCGAGCTCGGGGTCACGTTCGATCAAGGCGAGCCGCTCTGGCGCGATGCCGGCGGCCAGCAACGCCTTGGTGACCTCACCGGTGCCCGCCCCCAACTCCACGACATGGCCCGGCCGGCCTTCGAGGACGGCCTTGGTGGTCTTGGCCATCGCCGCTGCAAGCAGGCGGCCGCTCGGCATCACCGCGCCCATGGCCAAAGGGCGGCGCAACCAGCGCTTCAAAAAAAGGGCCGTGCCGGCAGACTCAACCGAGGGCATGGGCGAACGCTAACAGACGATGGCCACGTGTCGACAGGGAAAAAACGCCGTGTCCTACTGCGCGGGTTGCATCGCGGGCCCGGTCATGCGGGCCGCCGGCGCCGCTTCGAACACGGTCCGGGCATGCCGCATCTGCTCGAGCGCGTTCACCATGGAGACATAGACGGCGGCGGCGTAAGGCAGCGACTGCACGATCATGAACAGCGACCACAGGCGCGCCTCGGGGTCGAGCTGGCCATTGGTCACCCACAGCACGGCGGCGCCCAGCCACAGCAGCGCCGCCAGCACGGCCTCGCCGCGCGCCATGCCGAACGCCATGCCGAGCGTGGCGCGTTCGTCCATCTTGGGCGTGCGCATGAAGGGCAGCCGGCTGGTCGCCAAGCCATAGATCACGGCGCGGCCGACCGTATAGGTGAGCGCGAGTCCGGCCAGCGAGGCGCCGACGCTCTGGCGGAAGGTGCAGCGCACGCGGTCGAAATAGAGGCCGAACGAATAGAGCAGCTTGAAGACGAAGATGCCGATGGTCGGCAGGATGAACTCGGCCGGCGGCAGGCCGACCGGCTTGATGCCGAACTGCGGCGGCAGGATCACCGCCAGCAGCCATGCCAGCCCCGCCCAGGTGAAGATCAGGTTCAGCGCGTCGGCGAACCACGGCAGCCAACCGGCGACGAAATGGTACTTCTGCCAGAAGGTGAGCTTGGTCGCATTGCTGAACATCTTGCCGGCATGCGCCTTCATGATCTGCATGGCGCCGTAGGCCCAGCGGAAGCGCTGCTTCTTGTAGCCGGCGAAGTGGTCGGGCGTCAGGCCGTGGCCGAAGCGCTCGCGGCTGTACATGGCGCCGTAGCCCTGCTCCATCAGGCGCAGGCCGAGCTCGGTGTCCTCGGTGATGCACCAGGTGGCCCAGCCGCCCAGCTCCTCCATCAGGTCGCGGCGCACCAGTGTCATGGTGCCGTGCTGGATGATGGCGTCGTATTCGTTGCGCAGGCACATGCCGATGTCGAAGAAGCCGGAATACTCCCAGTTCAACATCTCCTTGAAGCGGTCGCCGCGCCAGTCGCGATGGTCCTGCGGCCCCTGCACGTAGCTGATCTTGCCGTCGTCGAAATACGGCACCAGCGCCTTCAGCCAGTCAGGCCGCACCATGTAGTCGCTGTCGATGACACCGACGATCTTGGCGTCGGGCGCGGTCTGGCTCAGCACATAGTTGAGCGCGCCGGCCTTGAAGCCTTTCATGACGTCGAAGTGAAAGAAGCGGAAGCGTTCGCCGAGCTGGGCACAATAGTCCTGCACCGGGCGCCACACCGCCGGATCCTTGGTGTTGTTGTCGATGACGATGACTTCGAAATGCGGGTAGTCGAGCGCCGCCAGCGAATCGAGGGTCTGGATCACCATCGCCGGCGGCTCGTTGCAGATGGCGAGATGCAGCGAGACCTTGGGCCAGACGCGATCGGCCGGCTGACGGGCGATCATCTCGGCTGCCGGCAGGGCCTCGCGCGTCCAGCGCCGGCGCCAGATCGTCTCGGCCATTTCGAGCGCCTGCGCCAGCGCCATGCCAAGGCTCAGCACCAGGAAGAAGGCGAGCACGGCCCAGCCCACCGACTCGGAGAGCAGCATGTAGGTGCCGGCGGCAACCGAGGCGCCGTAGACCACGGCGCTGGTCGACAGCGCCACCAGGCCGCAGAAACCCACCTGTCCCGCCGCGCCGAGCCCGGGCCAGCGCCACAGGAACAGCAGCATCAGCGGCAACGACGCGGCCAACGACCAGGCCGCGCAGGCCGACCATTGCGGGAAGCGCTGAATCGGACCGGTCCAGGCGAATTTCGGCTGACGATCGGCATTCCACAGGCCCCAGTAGCCGCCCGCCTTGCCTTCCAGGTCGTACGCCTTCCACGGCTGGTCGATCGCCTCGACCACGAAGTGGTCGATGTTCTGGGTGCGCAGCCACGCCACGGCGTCGCGGACGTTCCTGGCCTGCTCGGCGGGCGTCGCGAGCTTGATCACGCCACTGCCCGGGCTGCGCCGCGCCGCGCCGTTCGAGGGCCAGCCAATCTCGGTGACGATGATGTTCTTGTTCGGGTACGCCTGCTTCAGCATGGCGATCCGGCTCTTGAGATAGTCGAGCGGCGCCTCGTCCGACTTCTCGTCCCAGTAGGGCAGGATATGGACGGCGAGATAGTCGACCTCGCGCGCCAGCTCGGGATAATGCAGCCACACGTGCCACGGTTCGGCGGTGCTGACCGGCACCTTGACGTTGCGCTTGACGTTGCGGATCTCGCGGATGAGCTGGGCCGGGCTGGTGCCGTTGGGATCGCGCTGATCCTTCTGGCCGTCCCAGCGCAGGATGTTCTCGTTGCCGACCAGCACGCGCTCGATGTTGGGGTTCTGGTTGGCCATGCGGATCAGCGCGCGGGTCTCCTCGGCGTTGACCTCGCTCGACTCGCGGCCGAACTGCTGCTTGGCCTCGTTCGGGTTGTAAATCCAGGCACCGGGCACCAGCTTCAACCCGTAGCGCGCCGCGATCTCCGGCATGACGTCGCCGCCGTCCACGGCACGGTAGGTACGGACGTAGTTCACCTTGCCGGCGAGCATGGCGAAGTCGCGCTCGATCTGCTCCTTGCGCGGCTTGACCACGGGCGGCGGGGCGTCGGTGAAGGCGGTGCGCAGGAAGCTCCACACGCCGCTCGCCTTGGCCTCGATCGGATCCTGGTCCTTGGCCCATGGCGCGTAGGTGACGCCGTGCAGCGGACCTTCGACGTTCGCCGCGTCGATCTGGCCGTCGAGCAGACGCCAACCCAGGATCGTGGTCGCGACGACAATCAGAAGAACCAAACTCTGGCGGATCATAAAAGGGCGATCGCTCCGACGAACCGCCGGTGGCACACGATGACGTCGGGATCGCGGTCGCATGTCTCCTGCGGACGATCAACGTCGACGCAAGGACCGTGCCGGATCGACTCAACCGACGAGCCGATAACCACGCAGTGCGGCTGACCTCTTGGAGGCTTCCTTGCGCCCGGTTTCCTCGTCTGCGACCCTTCGCAGACGATGCGGCGACCCAGCGATCTATAGCCGTGCCCCCTGAAACGGTAAAGAGACCGCCGGCGATGATGGCCAAAATGCCCAAATCTTCACTGGCGTCCGGCCGCCGCCTTCGCCAAAACGCCGCACGGGATGATTGATCAGGAACCAACAGCGGCGCCAGCCGGCGTGCCGCCCGAGATGGCAGCCACTTACGTTCCGGCCGACCGTTACGGCTTCTTAGAGCGCGCCGGCGCGCGCCTGCGCTATGCCCGCTGGAACGTCCCGGGAACCGCGCGCGGCACTGTCGTCGTCCTGACCGGCCGGGGCGAGTTCATCGACAAATACGCGACCGAGGTCGTGGGGGAGCTATTGAGTCGCGGTTATGCCGCGATCTCCATGGATTGGCGCGGCCAGGGTCTGTCCGACCGGCTGCTGGCCGACCGCAACAAAGGCCATATCGACAATTTCGCGACCTATATGGACGACCTCCGACTGTTCCTGGACAAGATCGTGGCGCCCAGCGCGCCCCGGCCGATCCTGGCGCTCTGCCATTCCATGGGCGCCCACATCGTCCTGCGCGCACTGGCAGAGAACGGATCGGGTCCATTCGCCGCCGGCCTGCTGGTGTCGCCGATGACCGGGCTGCGGCGCGAGGCCATGCTGCGCTCCGTCCTCATGGTGATGCCGGAGGTCCCGGCGGTCGAGGAACGCTACCTGTTCGGCACCGGCCCCTTCCTCCTGCTGGCCCGGGAATTCAACTCCAACTTCGTGACCCACGACGAGCGGCGCTACCGCTTCACCGAGGAGTGGTACGCCGCCGATCCGCGCCTCACCCTGGGCGGCCCGACCCTGGGCTGGGCGCGCCAGGCGGCACGATCGATGACAGCCGCGCTCGCTCCGGGAGTCCTGGAACGCATCGAGCTGCCGCTGCTGGTGATCAGCGCCGGACAGGACCAGCTGATCGACTCCCGGACGCACGAGCCCGTGGTGGCGCGGCTGAAGCGCGGTGAGCACCTGACCATCGCCGGTGCGAAGCACGAGGTGATGATGGAAACCGACGACCTGCGCGCCCAATTCTGGGAGGCTTTCGACCGACTGGCGAAAGGCATGCCGGGCTGAGCGGCTTGCCGGCCGCACCACGCGGCCACAGAATGACCACAAGAATCAACGGGAGGGACGCATGTCCCACGACTGGCTGCGCCTGATCGGTAAAGCCTATCCGCGCCTTGTGCAGCAGGTCTTCCCCGACGCCGCCTGAGTACAGTTCAGCAATGACAGTCACGCAAATGCTGGTGATCGCCGGCGCCTTCATCGTCGCCGGCATCGCCAAGGGTGCGATCGGGATGGGCCTGCCGCCGATCGCGCTGGCGCTGATGACCTTCGCCGTGCGGCCGGAAGATGCGCTCGCCCTCATGGTCATCCCGAGCATGGCGACCAACATCTGGCAGGCGATCTATGGCCGGGACTTCCTGAGGCTGCTGCGCCGGTTCTGGACGATGGCGGCGACTTCCGTCGCGGCATTGATCTTCGTCGCGGTGGTCTTCGGCCATCTCGGCTCGCAGAAGGCGATGGCCTGGGTCGGCGTGATCCTGGTGCTCTACGCGGCGCTGGCGCTCACGGCGTGGCGGCCCGCGGTGTCGCGCGCGACCGAGCGCTGGGCCAACCCGCTGATCGGGGCGGCGAGCGGCGCGGTGGCTGGCATCACCGGCGTCGCCGCCGTGCCGTTCCTGCCCTACATGCAGTCGCTCGACATCGACCGGCACGATCTGGTGCAGGCCCTGGGCATCATGTTCCTGTTCATCATCGGCGCGCTCACCGTGGCCCTGGTGGCTCAGGGCGCGTTCGATTCGACCAACCTCGTGGGCGCCATCCTCGCCATCGTGCCGACCTTCATGGGCGTCTGGATCGGCCAGAAGGCCCGCAATGCGGTCTCACCCGAGACGTTCCGGCGCATTTTCCTGTTCGGCATGTTCATCGTCGGACTGCACATGGCCTATCGCTTGCTTTAGAAGGGCTGCCCATGCCTCTCCCAGCACACAAGATCACGATCTGCGGCATTCCCGAACTGTCGCAGCACTGTTCGATCGGCGTCAGCCACGTGCTGTCGATCATCGACAGCCACGAACCGCGGCCGCCCGCTCTCGACGACTATCCAGGAATTGATCACGAGCTGATCCGCTTCGACGACGTCGTGGCCGAGTATCCCGGCTTCGAGGCCTGCTCGCCTGCACACATCGTCAAGGTGCTGGAATTCGGTGAGCGCGTGCAGAAGCAGCCCGGCAGCCACGTGCTGGTGCATTGCCACGCCGGCGTCTCGCGCTCGACGGCGGCCGCTGCGATCCTGATGTGCCAGCACGCGCCGGGCCAGGAGGAAGCGGCGTTCCTGAAGCTGCTCGAGCTGCGCAAGCACGGCTGGCCCAACACGCGCATGGTCGAGTTCGCCGACGACCTGCTGAAACGCGACGGCGCGATGCTGCGGGGATTGATCGCCTACCGGCGCGCCCTGCTCGAGGCGAAGCCGCATCTCAGCGAGATCATCCGCAACATCGGCCGCGGGCACGAACTTCCGGTGTGATCTCTTCATCCTCCCCTCGCTTCAAAGGCGAGGGGAGGTGCCCGCGAAGCGGGCGGAGGGGTCATGAGCGTCATCACTGCTGCTCATGACCCCTCCGGCCCTTCGGGCCACCTCCCCAGCGAAGCTGGGGAGGCAATGGTTTAGCTAGCGGTGGAACACCAGGGTCCGCACCTCGATGCTCTCGCGCGGCGGCGCATCGGCCGGCGTGGTCGGATCGATGAAGGCGCTGTGCGGCGTGAAGCGGGCCGGCACGCTTGTCGCGGTATCGGAGCACTTCAGCAGCAGCGCCTCGTCGGGCTGCATGCGCGGCACGTAGAACCATTGATGGGCAGGGTTGTACCTCACCGAATAGGTCTCGCCGACGCGATGCGGGTAGACGAGATCCGACGGCACAAGATCATCGGCGCGAATGGTCGTGGCATCGCAGACCGCGAGCGGCGAATCCTGCAGCGGCCCTTTGATGGGACGCCACAGGTTGATCACCTGCACGCGACCTTTCAGCAACTCATAGGCCTCGTCGGGCAGCAGGTCGCGCACCCGTTGCGGGCCGGAGCGTGCGGTGTGGTCGATATGCACGCGCTGCACGGGCTGGCGCGGCGCATCGCTGCGATCCTGGGCGCCGTCGACGCGGCGGCGCACCGTGTGGTCGAAGATGTGGACGCGATAGGCGCCGGTCACCTGCTTCAGGACCTGCTCCACTTCGGGGTAGTAGACACGCTTCACCTCTTCGTCGTCGAAGAAGTCGCGCACTGCGCTCCTGTGATTCACCAGGGCAAAGCCGTTGGCATCGAGCGACACCTCGCCGGCAACCGGGCGGGCGTCGTGGATCGCCATCTTGTGTGTCTCGTGGTTCGTGTTGCTGCGCGGCACGCCGGCCGGCGGCTCGAACGTGTAGTTGCGGGGTCGCTCGGCCATCGGCACGAGGTAGTTCATGTCGGCTTCGACGCGCGGCAGGCGGTCGACGACGTTGGCTTGCAGGCTCATGGGGCAGGACCTCCAAATGACTTCCGCTTTACTTTGGGCGTGACGACGCCGCGCGCCATGGAGAAGAAGTGCCGCGATCCATGAGTGGACGTAATGCGAAGCGAAAAATCTTCCGCCGCTCGCCAAATCGACAGCAGGTTCAGGTCGTTGTGCGGTCCTGCGCGTAGGCATGCGCAAGCTGGCTGTGGAAAATCGTCACCAGCGCGCCGTCGGCGGCCGGCTTGCCGTCATTGCGGTCGGCCTGGAGGCGTTCGCAGACTTGCTTGATCGTGGCGGCTGCTTGCTTGTGTTCGTCGGACGCGCCACCGAACACATGGGTGAGAAGCCGCGTGCGTAAAAAGGTGTGCGGCACAACCTGCTCCATGATCGTCACCGCTCCTGCGCGGCGCACCGCGAGCAGCGGCCAGTGCCAGCCAAAACCCGGCGACGGCATGTGTTCGGCCAGCAGATGCTCGACGCAGACCTTCCAGTTGCAGGCGATCTCCGTCGCGAGCGTGCCGCCATAGGCCGGCAGCGACCCGCCGAGGTCGGGCGGCTGGGCAGGCGCGGCGAGACTGAAGAAGACGATTCCCGACACGATGCTGGTGGAGAGCGACGCCAGGTGAAGCTCGGGCGATTCCGGATCCTTGGGCGCGACCGGGGGCGGTGCGCCGAGAAATCGTCCCTGCAGGTCATAGGTCCAGCCGTGGAAGCGGCAGCGGAAGGTCTCGCAATTGCCCGAGGGCGTGCCCACCACCTGCATGTTCTGGTGCCGGCAGGCGTTGCGCAGGACCTGTACGGCGCCCTCCTTGTCGCGCACGCCAAAAACGCCCCAGCCGCCGACCGTGGCCGCCAGGAAGTCGCCAGGCTTGGCGATTTGACCTTCGGCGCAGAGCGGCAGCCATTCCGTCGAGAAAAGCGTGCGTTTCTCGGCCTGGAAGGCGTCGCCTTGGGCGTAATGCTCGGATCTCATGCTCTTTGTATACGTGTAGGGAATAAGTAAGCACCATTACGGGGGAAAATTTGACAAATCCGACCGGGATTGTATACAATTTTCAAATCCAACCAAGAGGAGGTTCAGCATGGCCAAGAGTGTGTTCCGTCTGGCTCTTGAGGAAGCGATCGAACAGCGTCATTCGGCCGTGCATCCGTGGAGCGAGGCCTGGACCTCGGGCAAGCTCGACCGCCGCCTGCTGGGCGAATGGGTGAAGCAGCACTTCCACTATGTCAGCCACTTCTCGGAATGGCTGGGCGCGGTCTACGCGACCTGCCCGCACTGGGACGTGCAGCATTTCCTGCTGGAGAACATCACCGAGGAGGAAGGCTTCGTGGGGTCGGGCGATTTCGCGCCGGTCCGCCATTCCGAGCTGCTGCTCGACTTCGCCGAGACCTGCGGCATGAAGCGCGCCGAGATCCTGGCTGCCCAGGTGAAGGGCGAGCTTCTGCCCGAGACGCTCGGCCTGCAGAGCTGGTGCGCCGTTCAATCGACCAAACCCTTCGTCGAGGCGCTGTCGGGCCTGCTGATCGGGCTGGAGAGCCAGGTGCCGCGCATCTACAGCAAGACCACCCCGCCGCTCCTGGAGAAGTACGGCTTTGCCGAGGACGAGGTCACCTTCTTCACGCTCCATATCGTGGCCGACGCCGAGCATGGCGAGAAGGGTTACGAAATCGTCGAGAAATACGCCACCACCGACGAGCAGCGCGCCGCCTGCGTCCGCCTGGTCAAGGAAGCGACGATGATGCGCCGGCTTTATCTCGACGGCGTCTATCGCACGTTCGTGGCTGAAGCCGAGGGCAAGAAGCTCGCGGCCTAATCGGACCCCGGCACGTGCACACCTACAAGACCCTGACGCTCGGCGAGGCGCATGCCATCCTCGACGCGGCGCAAAAGAAGGCAGAGGAGCTCGGCATCCCCGAGGTCCTCTGCGTCGCCGACAATGCCGGCTATCCCATTGCGCTGCGACGCCTCGATGGCGGCAAGGTCACCAGCGTGCAGATCGCCATGAACAAGGCTTTTACCGCGGCAGGCCATCGCAAGCCCACGCACAACTACAAGAACGCCCTGCCCGGCGAAGAAGCCTTCGGTATCTTCACCCAGCACGAGGGCCGCTTCACGGTGTTCGTGGGCGGCTTCCCGATCTTCGTCGACGGCCAGTGCGTCGGCTCGGTCGCGGCCTCGGGCGGCAATGGCGAGCAGGACATCGCCTGCTGCGAGGCCGGGATCGCCGCCTTCATGGCCACCCTGAAGAAATAGCCATGGCAACCGATCGCGCCTCCCTCAGCAAGGTCGTGAGCGAGAAGATCCGCGGCCAGATCCTGGCGGGCAGGCTCAAGCCCGGCGAGCGGCTGGTCGAGGACAGGCTCTCGGCCGAACTCGGCGTATCGCGCGTGCCGGTGCGCGAGGCGCTGCGCGGCCTGTCGATGGAGGGGCTGGTGCGGCTGGAGCCCAACCGCGGCGCCAGCGTCACCGAAGTGACGCCCCAGCTGCTGGCCGAGCTCGTCGAGGTGCGCACGCTCCTGGAAGCGCTGAACGCCCGGCTGGCCGCGCGCCGCCATGATCCCGAGATCGTCGCCCTCCTGCAGGACACGCTCCGGCGCGGCAACGAGGCGGCGCAGTCGGGCACGGCCGATCAGCTGGCCCAGCTCAACGCGGAATTCCACGATCGTCTGGCGGAGGCCAGCCGCAATTCCGTGCTGTCCGACATCATGCGTTCCTTGCGCGAGCGCACCGGCCTCGCCTTCTCGATCAACGGCCGGGCGCGGGCGCGCGAGGACTGGAAGGAGCATGCCGGCGTCCTGGCCGCCGTGATCGAAGGCGACGAGGAGATCGCGGCGCTGCTGGCCGCGCGACATGTGAAGAACGCCGCCGCCGCCTTCGGCCGGGCCCATGCGGCAAGGGACCTGGCAGCAGACTAGCGCCGGCGCTAGCGGCGTCGTCCCTGGGGCAGCTTGATCGTGTAGAAATATCGATCGGACCGGAAATGCTCGCGGAAGAAGACGGCGGGATTTCCCCTCGAATCGACGAAAAGACGCTTCACCGTCAGCACCGGCGCCCCCGGCGTCACGCGCAGCTGCTTGGCCAGCACCCCTCTCGCCACAACGGCATCTATCTGCTGGTATTCCTCCTGCAGTGGCGATCTCAGGATCTTGCGCAACGTCGGGACGACGAGATTGCCATGCAGGTCGAGGCGACCGATCTTCCGCCCGATCGCCAACGGAAAGTAGGCGTCGAGCAGCAGCAGGGGCTCGCCGCCCAGCACGCGGATGCGCTTGAACTCGTAGACCTGGTCGCCTTCCACCAGCCCGAGGGCGCCGGCGACATCGGCCGGAGCACGCACCGGCCGCTGGCTCACGAGCTTTGCCGTCGTCGCGGTGCCGAGATCCTTGAACTCCTCGATCGGGCCCGTCAGGCGGAGATCGGCGTTCACGGCCGGCTGCTTTGCCAGGAACGTGCCGGCGCGTTGACGCCGCCGAATGATTCCGTTCTGCTCGAGCCGCTGCAGCGACTTCCTGATGGTCTCGCGGCTCACGCCGAACTGATCCGAAAGGGCCATCTCGGTCGGCAGCCGCTCGCCCACCTCGCGGCTGGCAAGCCATCGAAGAATGACGTCGCGGATCTGCAGGTACTTCGGGAACGGATGGTAGTTGCGGGTCCCGGCGACCTCGCTTGTCTTCCTTCTCTTCACCCGTACTCCCAACATCTGCTCGTCGGCTTGCGGGCGCCCGTCTAGCACGCCATGGCCGGGATCACAGCCCCGTCGCGCTAGGCAGGCGCTCCGAAGACCGAGAGTTGCGGCTTGACGAAGTAGCGACCCGACGGACCGTACGGTTCGGCCATCTTCTCCCACCGGCCTGTGACCATCAGGAAGTCGATGGCGTTGTTCATGAACTCCACGACCTCCTGGTTGCCGCGCTTCACCGACCAGTTGATCGGCAACAGGTTGTAGGGCTCCTTGTCGAAAAGGCTGACCACGCCGGGCTGCGCGGCGGCGAAACGCCGGGCCTGCCAGGCGTCTTCCACGCCGACATCGACCCTGCCGGCGGCCACTTCGACGAAAGGCGCCGTCAGGTTGCCGGTGCTCAGCAGCACCTTCTCGGCCTTGGGCCAATTCTCGTTCGCATACTCGACGCTGGCGCCGCCCTGGATCAGCGCGATGCGAATGCCTTCGCGGTTCAGGTCCGACGGCTTGGAGAAACGCGTGTCGTCCTTCTTCACGACGGCGCTGTAGCCCAGGTACCAGATCGGCTTGGTGAACTGAACAGCGCCGGCACGCACGATGGTGGCGAACGTGCCGGCGATGCAGAGGTCGAACTGGTTGGAGTTCAGGCCCGAGACGAAGTTCGCCCACGTTGTTTCCACGAGCACCGGCTCGACTTTCAACGCGCTGCAGATATAGCGCATGGCGTCGACGGAGAAGCCGCGGGTCTCGCCGCTGGCCGGATCCTTGATGATCGACGGCGGCGACGGGATGTAGCCGATCTTGAACTTCTTCTCGCTCATGATGCGGTCCATCACGCTGCCGCTCGCGGTCTGCGCGGCGGCGGTGCCGACGATCAGCGGCACGAGGGCGGCGGCGCCCAGGCCAGCCAAGCTCAGACGACGATTGATGTCCACTTCAGTCATTTGCCTCTCCTGTCGAATTGACCCCAGTTGAATTGATCAGTGCACGACACGGCGCAGGAATTCCGCGGTTCGCGGGGAACTCGGAGCGCCAAAAATCTGCGCAGGCTCGGCGAGCTCGACGATCTCGCCACGGTCCATCATCATCACGCGGTCTGCGACCTGGCGGGCAAAGGCCATTTCGTGGGTCACCACCACCATGGTCATTCCCTCGGCGGCCAGCGTGCGCATCACTTCCAGGACCTCGCCCACCAGTTCGGGATCCAGCGCGCTGGTCGGCTCGTCGAACAGCATGGCGTCGGGCTGCATGGCGAGCGCGCGGGCGATGGCCGCGCGCTGCTGCTGTCCGCCCGAGAGCAGCGTCGGATAGGTCGTGAGCTTGTCGGTCAGGCCGACCCGCGCGATCAGCGTCCGGGCGCGGTCCTCGGCTTCGGCGCGCGGCACGCGCTGCACCACGACCGGCCCCTCGATCACGTTTTCCAGCACGGTCTTGTGGGGGAACAGGTTGAAGGACTGGAACACCATGCCCATGCGGGCCCGGACGCGGCGGATGTTGCGCTCGCTGTCCGGCCGCAGCCGGTCGGAGGCATCCTTGCGGTAGCCCACCAGCGTGCCGTCGAACAGGACCTCACCCGCCTCGTACGCCTCCAGGAAGTTGAGGCAGCGCAGCAGCGTGGACTTGCCCGAACCGCTCGGACCGATGATCGCCAGCACCTCGCCGCGCTTGACGTCGAAGCTCACGCCTCGCAGCACCTCGAGCTTGCCGAACTTCTTGCGCAGGTCGCGGACCTGGATAAGCGGCGCCTCGCTCATTTGTTCTTCTTCCAGCGCCGCTCGAGCTGCTGCGACAGCAGAATGAACGGATAGATCAGCAGACCGAAGACCAGCGCCACCGTGGTGTAGACCTCGAGCGGTCGATAAGTGTTGTTGATCAGGTTCTCTGCCTCGTGCAGCAGCTCGTTGACCGCCAGCACCGAACCCAGCGTGGTCAATTTCATCAGCGTGGCGAATTCGTTGATGAAGGGCGGCACCATGCGCCGCATCGCCTGCGGCAGGATGATGCGCCGCATCGCCTGGCCGTAGCTCATGCCGAGCGACTTGGCGGCGTCCGACTGGCCGCGATCGATGCTCTCGATGCCGGCGCGAAAGATCTCGGCGATATAGGCCGCCTCATGCAGGCCGATGCCGACCACGGCGGCGGTCATGTTGCCCATCTGCACGCCGAGCACGATCGGCAGCGCGTAGTAGATCCACACGAGCTGCACCAGGATGGGCGTGGCGCGGAACGTGTCGATATAGACCGCCGCCGGCACCCGCAGCACGGCGAGCCGCGACGAACGCATCATGCCGAGCAGAAGGCCCAGCGCCAGGCCGATGATCAGGGACCAGAAGGTGAGAATAGCGGTGATCTCGGCGCCGCGTATGAAGACACCGCGGTAATCCCAGACAAGCTGCCATTGCCATGAATAGCTCATGCCGGTTGATCAGCCCCTGACGCCGAGGACGTGGTCGAGCACCCAATTGCCGAATGTGTGGACCAGCGGTTCGACATGCGCGAGCCGGCCCTGCCGGGCGAGCGGCGACGACAGGCCGCGCTGCTGCAGTTCGGAGATGTGATTGTCCTCGGGAATGGAGATGTCCCAGCGCTTGTAGTAGCGCTGCACGACTTCCTCGAAGTCGGGCCTTGCCGCGCTGCTGCGCGGGAAGCAGGAGCCGACGATGAGCTTGGTTTTCTCCGGCCCCATCGGATGCAGCTCCAGCCACCACATGCAATCATAGGTGCAACCGAACATCGTGCTGGGATAGAGCAGCGGGTACCAGCTCCCCTGCGCCGCCATGCCTTGCAGATGGGGCATTTCGGGGAAGCCGACATCGCCCGCGAGAAGGGCGCGGGTGCCCTTGTGCTCCTTGAACAGGGCGCAGTATTCGCCATCGGCGGGCTGCGCCTCGCTCGGCTTGCCCTTCTGGCGGCTCAGCGTGCTGCGATGGACGGTGGCGATGTGATAGGCCTCCATCGCGTTCTCGACATAGATCTTCCAGTTGCAGTTCAGCACGTATTCCCGGCGACGCACGCAAACCATGTCGTCGAAGCGATAGGACTCGAGCTTGTGCGGCAGGTCGCCGAGATACTGCCTCAGCGGCGGCGCCGTATCATCGAAGTTGATGAAGATGAAACCAGCCCAGCTTTCCAGGCGGATCGGCGTGAGATGCCATTCGGCCGGATCGAAGGCGCTGGTGGCATCCATCTCCGGCGCCACGATCAGCTTGCCGTCGGTGTCGTAGGTCCATGAATGATAGGGGCAGCGGATGGCGCGGCAGTTGCCCTCGCCGTCCAGCAGCAGGGCGCCGCGGTGCCGGCAGCTATTGGCGAAAGCACGCACCTCGCCATCGGCGCCGCGCATCACGATCACCGGCACGCCGGCGAACTCGATCGTGAAGTAATCGCCCGCGTCGGGGATGCGGTCGGCGCGTCCGATGAAATTCCAGACCTTCATGAAGATCGTCTGCACCTCGCGCCGGTAGAAGGCGGGCGAGGTGTAGCAGGCCGGCGGCAGCGTCGAGGCCTCGAGCAGCGGCCGGCGCACGGCGGCATAGGTCTCCGGCTGGAACAACGGCTGCTCTTCGAACGAAGAAACGACATCCAACATCACCCACCCCCAACAAGACACCGCAGCCAAGCACGCTGGGACAAGCACAGCAATCGATAACCGTTCCACGCATCATTACGCGATGCGAGCCCGGCTGTTAATTGTACAGTCGACAATGCAATATCCGGGCCACAGAAAAACGGCGAAAGCCGATTGCGCATCGCCAAGAGCTGGGCTCTATTCCCTCGCCTGTAGCGGCGTTATTGGGGGCGCATGAGCGGTCTGGCGGAAATCCTGTTGGCTGAAATCGACGCCGGCACCGACGAATGGGTCCGCCTGCTGCAGGAGTTCGTGCGCAAGCCGACGCCCAATCCGCCGGGCGACACGCGCGCCGGGACCGCGCATCTCGCGAGCTTCCTCGCCGCACGCGGCCTCGAGCACCGGCTGATCGCCCCGCTGCCGGAAGCGCCGAATCTCGTGGCGCAGTTCGACGCCGCGCGCCCGGGACGGCACCTGGTGCTCAACGGCCATATCGACGTCTTCCCCGCCGGCGATGCCGGCCGCTGGAAGCACGATCCCTGGAGCGGCGCCATCGAGGACGGCCGGCTCTATGGTCGTGGCGTGGCCGACATGAAATGCGGCACGACCTCGAGCGTCATCACCTATGCCCTGCTGCACAGGCATCGCGACAGGCTGGCCGGCAGGCTCTCGCTGACCTGCGTCTCCGACGAGGAGACCGGCGGCCGCTGGGGCGCCGGCTACCTGTTCGCGCACCATCCGGAATATGTACGTGGTGACTGCTGCCTGAACGGCGAGCCGTCCTCGGCGCACACCGTGCGCTGGGGCGAGAAGCTGCCGCTGTGGCTCGCCTTCACGGTGAAGACGCGCGGCGCGCACGGCGCCTACATCCATATGAGCGAAAGCGCCAGCCTCATCGCGCTCGACCTGATGGAGCGGCTCGAAGCGGTGACGCGCCTGCAGCCCGACCCGCCGCCCGAGATCGCCCGCAACCTCAGCGATCCCGAGGTGCAGGCGGCGCTGGACCGCAGCATGGGCAAAGGTGCCGCCGACCTCTTGGGCAAGGTGTCCCTCAACATCGGCGTGGTCGAAGGTGGACTCAAGACGAACATGATTCCCAGCGAATGCCGGGTCGAAGCGGATATCCGCATCCCGTTCGGCCTCAGCAAGGCCGATGTGCTGGTATGCGTCCACGAGATCCTGCGCGATTTCCCGCAGGTGAGCGTCGCAGAGGAATCCGTCGAGAGCGAAACCCACGCCAATTGGTGCGATCCGGATGGCGAGATGCTGCGGATCATCCAGGGCAACGCCCTGAAGGTGCGCGGCATCAAGCCGGTGCCGATCGCCACCCTGGCGCTGACCGATACGCGATGGTGGCGCAACGCGGGAATCCCCGCCTACATCTACGGCTGCGCGCCGGACGGCATGGCGAGCCACGACGAATCCGTCAGCCTCGAGGAATTCCTGCATGTGCTGCGGGTGCACGCCCTTTCCGCCGCCGCCTATCTGGGAGGCGAATGATGAACGCACTCGAACAGGCCCTGCTGAAGCGGCTGAAGGCCAGTGAGGCCAGGAGCGTTGCCTTCCTGCAGGCGCTGCTGCGCGCGCCCTCGCCCAACCCGCCCGGCGACACGCGTCCCGCGGCCGCGCTGGTGCTCGGCGCGCTCGGCGAGGCGGGTTTCGATCCCACCGTCATCGCCCCGCGCGAAGACATGCCCAACATCATCGCCCGCTTCGATGGAGCCCGCCCCGGCCGGCACCTGGTGCTGAACGGGCATATCGACACTTTCCCCGTCAACGCCAGCGAATGGGCGCGCAGCCCCTACAGCGGCGACATCGTCGACGGCCGCATCCATGGCCGCGGCGCTTGCGACATGAAGGGCGGGCTCGCCTCCCTCACGCTCGCCTTCCTGCATCTGCATGCGCTGCGCGACCAGCTGCGCGGCAGGCTGACCTATACCGCGGTGTCCGACGAGGAGACCTTCGGCCCGTGGGGCGCGCGCTACCTGTTCGAGCATCACCGCGACCTGTTGCTGGGCGATTGCCTGCTCTCGGGCGAACCGTCCTCGCCGGAATGCGTCCGCTTCGGCGAGAAGTCGCCCTACTGGATCGCCATCATGGTGCGCACCAGGGGTGCGCACGGCGCCTACACCCATGCCAGCGCCAGCGCGACCAAGATCGCCGGCCAGGTGATGCGGGCGCTCGAGGAACTCAAGAAGCTGCCGAGTCGCGCACCCGACAATCTCGTCGCCATGTTCCGCGATCCCGCCATCGCCGGCCAGGTCGACGAGGGATGCGGCATCGGCCATTCGGCCGCCATCCCCGAGATCACGATCAGCCTGGGCCGCATTTCCGGCGGCCTGAAGATGAACATGATCCCGGGCGAGTGCCGCCTGGAGGTCGATCTGCGCCTGCCCATCGGGCTCACCAAGGAAGAGGTGCGCCCGCACGTGGCGCGCCTCATGGCGCAGTTTCCCGACGCCGAGTGGGAGGAGATCTCGTCTCCCGAACACATGCCCAACTGGTCCGATCCCGATGGAGAGATGATGCAGATCCTGCAGCGCACGGTGAGCGACCAGGGCCGCAAGCGACCGGTGCCGGTGATCACGCTCGGCACGACGGACACGCGCCTGTGGCGCTTCGCCGGCATGCCGGCCTACGTCTACGGGCTCACGCCCGAGACCATGGCGGCGGCCAACGAGAACGTCCGGGTCGACGAATTCCTGCATGTCGTGCGCGTGCATACGCTGGCGGCGGCGCGCTACCTGACGGCGGGCGCATGATGCGGACCTTCCCCGCCGCCGACCTGTCCGCTGCCCGCGCCTATTCGCTGATGGTGGGCATCGTCGTGCCGCGCCCGGTGGCCTGGATCACCACGATCAATGCGGGCGGCATGGTCAATGCGGCGCCGTTCTCCTGCTACACCTTCGTCTGCAATCAGCCGCCCATGCTGGCTGTCAGCATCGGCCCGCGCGGTGAGGGACTGAAGGACACGGCCGCCAATATCAGCGCCAACGGCCAGTTCGTGGTCAACGTCGCCACCGAAGAGACCCTGGCGTCCATGCATGCCAGCTCGGCCGAGTACCCCGCGCACGAGAGCGAGGTGAAGGCGCTCGGCCTTGCGACCGTCGCCAGCAGCCAGGTCACACCGCCGCGCCTTGCCTGTTCGCCCATCGCCATGGAGTGCCGGCTCGAGCGGCGGCTGGAGCTGGGCGAGACTCGAAGCGGCCTCTTGATCGCTGAAGTGCTGGTCTTCCACGTCGCCGAGGCGCTGCTCGAAGGCAACCGCGTGGCTGTCGATCGTTTTCGCCCGGTGGCGCGGCTGGGCGGACCGAACTACGCCACGCTCGGCCGCATCATCACCCAGCCCCATGTCGGCGAGGCCGGCCCGACGGAGCGGCAATGACCCATCTGCATTTCGAGACCCGCGCCAACAAGCCGAGCGTCTTCCACATGACGCCAGACCTGGTGCGGGCCGCCGCCCGGCGCGCCAAGGTCGGGCGGGGCGTACGCTCGACGGTCGGCGAGGACCTGCGCGACCTCTCCTGGCTCGCCACCGCGGAAGGGCTGGTGACCGGCAACGACATCATCGTCGATCCGGCTTTCCCGAAGGCGAAACTGGCCGACGCGGCGCCGAACCTGCGCTGGATCCATATCATCGGCGCCGGCATCGAGCCGCTGCTGCCGCTCGACTGGCTGCCCGAACAGGTGACGCTGACCAACAACAGCGGTGTGCATGCCGAGAAGACCGGCGAGTTCGCCACCCTGGCGTTGCTGTCGCTCTGCTATCGGCTGCCGGAAATGGTCGCCAACCAGAGTCGCGCCAAGTGGCAGCAGATTTTCACCCCGAGTATCGCCGGCAAGACCGTGCTGGTCGTGGGATTGGGCGAAATGGGCGGTGCGGCGGCGAAATCGGCCAAAAAGCTCGGCATGCGCGTGCTGGGCGTTCGCCGCAACCCGCACGCCCACCGCCATGCCGATGCCGTCCTGCCTTTGAAGCAACTCCACAAGGGGCTGGCCCAGGCCGATTTCGTGCTGGTGGCCGCACCGCTCACGCCGGCTACCGCGCATCTCATCGATGCGCGCGCCATCGCCGCGATGAAGACCGGCGCCGGCCTGATCAATGTCGGCCGCGCCGGCGTGGTGGACTACAAGGCGCTCGCCAAGGCGTTGCGCGCGGGCAAGCTGTCCGGCGCGATGCTGGACGTGTTCGATCCCGAGCCGCTGCCAAAAGACTCTCCGCTCTGGCACACGCCCAATCTGATCCTCACGCCCCATTGCTCGTCCGACGATCTCGACCATTACCTGCCGAAGACACTGGACCTGGCCTTCGCCAACCTGGCCAGGCTGCGTGCCGGCAGGAAGCTGAAGAACGCGGTGAACCCGGCGACAGGCTATTGAGGGAGCAGCACCATGCAATTACCCACCGACATGTTCGATGCGCGTCACTACGAAGCCGTGCGCAGGCCGCTCTTGCAGGCGGAGACCCTGCCGCCCTGGTGCTACACGTCGGACAAGTTCTATCAGCGCGAGGTCGAGCGCATCTGGCGCAAGGCCTGGAACTTCCTCGGTCACGTCGCGCAGGTGAGCAAACCCGGCGACTATCTGGCGCTGGAGTTCGCCGGCGTGCCGCTCCTGATCGTGCGCGACAAGGACGATGTCGTGCGCGCCTTCGCCAATTCCTGCCGGCACCGCGGCTCGGCCCTGCTCGACGAGGGCACCGGCAATTGCCGGTCTCTCATCTGCCCCTACCATTCCTGGACCTACAACCTGGACGGCACGCTCGCCGGCGCGCCGGAGATGCAGAAGACCGAGGACTTCGACCGGTCGAAGAACGGATTGATCCCGATCCGGCTGGAGACCTGGGGCGGTTTCATGTTCGTCTGCTTCGACGAAGCGGCGCCGCCCCTTTCAACCTGGCTGGGCGGCCTGCCGGAGAAGCTCGCCTGCTACCGGCCCGAGGACATGGTGCTGACGCGGCGGCGCGTCTACGACATGGACTGCAACTGGAAGCTCTTCGTCGAGAACGCCAAGGAGTCCTATCACATCGCGACGGTGCACAAGGCCACCATCAACAAGTATGCCAGCGTCCGCGCCGCCGGCTACTGGGTCGAGGAGCCCACGGGCGAATACGTCGTCACCTTCGCGCAGCATGAGAACAGCATGGCCCTGCTGGCGGGCGACGCGGGCTTCCCGACGATCGAGAGCCTGGCCGGCCGGCGCGAGGCCAACGGCACCTATGCGCCCCTGCTCTATCCCAGCACCTACCTCGCCTACACGATCGATTGCGCCTGGTATCTGGAGCTGCATCCGCTCGGGCCGAACCGCACGCGCCTGGTGCACGGCGCCCTGTTCCCGAAGAGCCGCACCGAACGCGCCGACTTCGAGCAACTGGCGGCGAACTACTACAAGCGCTGGGACATCACCATCGAGGAGGACATCGTCGCCTCCGACCGGCAGCAGAAGGGCGTCAACTCGCCCTACTGCCAGCCGGGACGCTTCAGCTACCGCGAGCCCTTGGTCCATACCATCGACAACTGGGTACTGGACCGCGTGCTCGATCCCGTCTGATCACGCCCTGAGGACAGCAGCCATGGAAACCATTCCCGCCCGCCGCGGCAAGGCCACCTACATCAAGCGCGGCCAGTCGATCCGCATCGTCAACACGCATGGCACACAGGTGGTGGACACCTGGGCCTTCACCGCCAGTATGCTCACCGAGTTCATGTCCATGGAGCACACCCGCGCGACGCTGACCAAGCTCGTGCCGGGCGTCGGCGACGGTCTCTATACCAACCGCCGCCGCAAGATCCTCACCATGACCGAGGACAGCAGCCGCGGCGACCACGACACGCTGATGGCGGCCTGCGACAGCGAGCGCTACATCCTGCTGGGCGTGAAGGAATACCACGACAACTGCACCGACAACCTGTTCGCCGCCATGCAGGGCCTGGGACTCGTGCCGCCAGAATGCCCGAGCCCGCTCAACCTGTTCATGAACATTCCGTGGACGCCCAAGGGTACTCTCTCCTTCGACCCGCCCACCACGAAGCCCGGCGACTTCGTCACCTTGCGCGCGGAGCTCGATTGCATCGTCGCCATGTCGGCCTGCCCGCAGGATATCCTGCCGATCAACGGCCAGACCGGCACCACGACCGAGGCCCATTACGAGATCGTCGGCTGAGCGGCCCCGCGTCTTGCCGGATCGCGGGCCTCCAGGCCCGCATCAGAATCATGAGCGGGCCTGGAGGCCCGCGGTCCGGCAAGATTCAGGAGAGCGCCACGTCCAACAAAAAAGGGACGCCCGAATATTCGGACATCCCTCTATCGGGTGAAGTTTAGCAAAAAAGAAACAGACTGGCAATGTCAGGCGCATCGCAATAGATGAGTTCCCCTTTGCGCATGAAGGGGAAGCGAATGATCGCCTGCGGATTGGATTTCGGCACATCGAATTCGGCCATCGGCGTCGCGCGCGACGCTGCCGTCGCGCTCGCACCGCTCGAAGGCAACAACACGCTGATGCCGAGCGCGGTGTTCTTCGATTACGAGACGAAGGGCCGGGTGCTGTTCGGCACCGAAGCCATCTCGGCCTATGTCGGACAGACCGAAGGCCGGTTGATGCGTGCCCTGAAGTCGATCCTGGGCTCCTCCCTGATCAACGAAAAGACCAGCCTGGGCAACCGCATGGTGCCGCTGGCGGAAGTCGTCGAGATCTTTGTGCGGCGCCTGAAGCACAAGGCCGAAGCATTCGCAGGGCAGGAGATCGTGACCGTCGTGCACGGCCGGCCGGTGCGCTTCGTGGACGGCGACGACCGCGCGGATGCGAGGGCACAGGAGGTGCTCGAGGCGATTGCAAGGCGTGCGGGATTTCGCGACGTCACCTTCGTCTACGAGCCGATCGCCGCGGCCCATCACTATGAGCGGACGGTGCAGAGCGAAGAGCTGGTGCTGATCGCCGACATCGGCGGCGGCACGAGCGACTTCTCCATCGTCCGTATCGGACCGGACCGGCGCGGCCGGACCGACCGTGGCCGCGACGTGCTGGCCAACGCCGGCGCGCGCCTGGGCGGCACCGATTTCGACAGCGCGCTCAACCTTGCAACGGTCATGCCCCTGCTTGGCCTCGGCACGCACCTGGTCGACAAGAACCTGCCGATGCCGAACGCGCTCTATCACGAGCTTGCGACCTGGGCGACGATCAACTTCGCCTACACCCACAAGAACGAGCGCGAAGTCGCCGAAATGGTTTCCGGGGCGCGTGAACCCGAAAAGGTCGGCCGTCTCCTGAAGGTCATCCGCCAACGCCTCGGCCATCGACTGGCCTTCGCGGTGGAGGACGCCAAGATCGCGCTCAGCGGTGCGGACCGTGCCGCCCTGCCCCTTGCCTTTGTCGACGATGGCCTCGCGGCGATGGCCGAAAGGATCGACTTCGAGCGCGCCATCGCAGCGCAGGTCGATCGGCTGTACCTGACGGCACGCAGTTGCATCGCGGCGGCAGGCCTCGGCGCGGTCGCGATCGACACGATCTTTCTCACGGGCGGTTCCAGTCGCGTGCCGGCCGTGCGCGCAGCGATCGCGCGAGCAGCGCCATCCGCCCGCCTGGCGGCGGGTTCGGACTTTCTGTCCGTTGCGCTGGGACTGACGCAGATGGCGGCGATGACGGCCTGAGGTCTATGGCATCAACGCGCCTTCATCGGCAGGCTGGCGAGGTGCATGCCGGCGTCGACGATCAGGAACTCACCGGTGATGTTGGAGGCGCTGGTCAGGAAGAACAGCACGGCCTCGGCCATCTGCGCGGTGGTGCCGGCCTGGCGCAGCGGCGTGGTCTGCTCCTGCATCTCCTTCATCTTGTTGTAGTTCGCCTCGCCCATGCCGCCCAGCAGCCAGCGCGTCTGGATGAAGCCCGGGCATACCGTGTTGACCCGCACGGCCGGTGAGAACCAGCGAGCCAAAGTGAGCGTCAGCGTGTTAAGCGCACCCTTGGAGCAGGCATAGGGGATCGAGCTGCCGACGCCCATGACGCCCGCGATCGAGGAGATGTTGACGATCGAGCTGCGTTCCTGCTTTTCCTCCCACTGCTTCTTCATCGCCGGATAGGCGGCGCGGCTCATCATGTAGGGACCGGTGACGTTGACCCGCAGGATCTTGTCGAAATCCTCCGGCGTCACCCCGTCGAGATCGCCCTGGTTCTGGAACTTGGTGGTGCCGGCGTTGTTTATAAGGCCGTCGATGCGGCCCCACTTCTTCATCGTCTCGTCTATGAGCTTCTTGCAGTCGGCATCCTGGCCGACATCGGCCTGCACCAGGATGGCCTCGGCACCCTTGGCCTTCACGGCGGCAAAGGTCTCGTCGGCTTCCTTCTTGCTCTTGGTGTAGTTGATGACGAGGTGCCAGCCGCGTCCCGCCAGATCGATCGCGCACTCCGCGCCCAACCCCGTCGCCGAGCCCGTCACGATTGCCACTTTGCCCGATGTCGCCATGTCGTTTCTCCCCGATATCTCGTAGTGCCTTTCATAGGCTAGGATCGCCCCCCAAGGCAAAACAGGGGGAAGATAGGCAGCGCATGGCCGATCTGTTTTCGATGAAGAACCGCGTGGTGCTGCTGACCGGCGCGTCGCGCGGGCTGGGCCGCGACATGGCGCTGACCCTGGCTGCGGCCGGCGCCACAGTGCTCTGCGCCGGCCGGACGGTGAAGGAGCTGGACGGCACCGCCAGGGCCATCGCGCGCAAGGGTGGCAAGGCCCAGGTCGTGCCGCTCGACATCACCGACGAGGCGGCCGTGCGCGAGCAGGTCGAGACCATCATCCGCCGGCATCGCCGCATCGACGTCCTGGTCAACAACGCCGGCATCATCTACCGCGAGGCGATCGTCGATACGCCGACCGAGCTCTTCCGCAAAGCGGTCGAGACCGACCTGATCGGCCAGTTCGTCCTGGCGCGCGAGGTCGGCCGCCACATGCTGGCGCGCAAGTATGGCCGCATCGTCAACATCTCCTCGGTAATGGCGATCCTGGGCCGTGCCTCGGTGGCGGGCTATGTCGCGGCCAAGCACGGCCTGATCGGCCTCACCAAGAACCTGGCGGCCGAGTACGGTCCGCACGTCACGGCCAACGCCATCGCGCCGGGCTACATCCGCACCAAGCTCAATGTCGCGCTGCAGGAGAACAAGGAATTCAACGCCATGCTGGAGCAGCGCACCGCCGCTCACCGTTGGGGCAAGCCGGAGGACCTGCGCGGCCCGCTCTTGCTGCTGGCCTCCGATGCCGGAGCCTACATGACCGGCCACACGCTGGTGGTCGATGGCGGTCTGACGACCATCCTGGCGTGAGCATGACCGGGGTTCCGCGTTGGGCGATCCTGCTGCTGGGCGTCGGCCTGCTGGCGTTCAGCGTCGCGTCGTACATGGGCTGGCTGCGCGATCCGTCGCTGGCGCGCACCGACTATATCGGTTCCATCGACGTCTCGGCCGACGACGCCAAGCTCTATCGCGCCGTGCCGTTCGAATGGCGGGTCAACAGCGCCGCCGGCTCCTTCAAGGGCAACGACACCGCCCACATCCGCATCGACAGTTCCGGCGAGCGAACGATCATGTGCGGCTGGCTGCGGCTCGACCCCTCGACTTCGCTCGGGGCAGGCCAGGGCGGCGCCTCGATCCGCGCCACGCGCTGGCTGAGCGAGGCGCGCCTCGGTGTCGGCGACCTCAAGGTGACGGCGCTGTTCATCGCGCCTGCCGAAAAAGCGCCGGGCGACGGTCTCAATGCCGGCTGCCTGCGCCTCGACGACAATGCCAAGCCCGCGCAAGATGCGGCGCTCAGCCTCGAAGGCTCGCCGGTACGCGAGTAAGAAACCACTAGGACGAAGCCCATGCCGACTTTCCGACAGGCCCGCGAGTTCCTGCTCGCCAACCGGACGACCTACGACAAGGCCGTGGCCGGGTTCCAGTGGCCCGATCCCGTGCCGTTCAACTGGGCGCTCGACTGGTTCGATGCCGAGCTGGCGCACGCGGCCGACAGCAAGGATCGCTGTGCACTGTGGATCGTCGATGTGGCGGCGGGCCGGGAGACGAAACTGACCTTTGCCGAACTGGCCGCGCGCTCGAACCAGGTCGCCAACTATTTGCGCCAGCAGGGGCTCAGGCGCGGCGACCATCTCCTGCTCGTCCTCAACAACGTGGCGCCGCTGTGGGAGATCATGCTGGCGGCCATGAAGCTGGGCGTCGTCGTGATCCCGGCAACGACGCTTCTCACGGCCGAGGAGCTGGCCGACCGGGTCGAGCGCGGCCGTGCGCGGGTGATCGTGGCCGACGAAGAGCAGGTCGCCAAGTGCGCCGGACTCTCGCGCGACGGCGTCACCTTCGTCACCACGAGTTCGTCGGCGATCGACGGCTGGCAGCCGCTGAGCGATGCCTACAAAGGATCGGCCCAGTTCACGCCGGACGGCCCGACCAACGCCCATGATCCGCTCCTGCTCTATTTCACCTCGGGCACCACCGCCAAGCCCAAGCTCGTGCGGCACAGCCATCGCAGCTATCCGGTGGGCGCGCTGTCGACGATGTACTGGCTCGGGCTGAAGCCCGGCGACGTGCACGTCAACATCTCCTCGCCCGGCTGGGCGAAGCACGCCTGGAGCACCTTCTTCGCGCCGTGGAACGCCGGCGCCACGGTACTGATGGTCAACCAGGCGCCCTTCAATGCAAAGGCGCTGCTCGGTGTGCTCGAGCGTTGCACCGTCACCACCTTCTGCGCGCCGCCGACGGTGTGGCGGCTGCTCATCCAGGAGGACCTGGCGGCCTGCAAGGTGTCCCTGCGCGAGGTCTGCGGCGCGGGTGAGCCGCTCAATCCCGAAGTCATCAACAAGGTCCACGAGGCGTGGGGCCTCACCATCCGCGACGGCTACGGCCAGACCGAAACCACCGCCATCGTCGCCAACTCTCCCGGCCAGAAAGTGAAGCCAGGCGCCATGGGCCGCCCCCTGCCGGGCTATCGCGTGCTGATTCTCGATGCCGACGGCATGCCGCGCAGCGAGGGCGAGATCTGTCTCGACCTGAACGGCGAACGTCCGGCCGGCTTGATGCAGGGTTATGCCGATGTGTCGGGCAAGCTTTCCGGCGCGAACGATCAGGTCTATCGCACCGGCGACGTCGCCAGTCTCGACGAGGACGGCTACCTCACATTCGTCGGGCGCGCCGATGACGTGTTCAAGTCGTCGGACTACCGCATCAGCCCGTTCGAGCTCGAAAGCGTGCTGATCGAGCACGAGGCCGTCGCCGAAGCCGCGATCGTGCCCTCGCCCGACGAGATCCGCCTCAGCGTGCCCAAGGCCTACATCCTGCTCATCGCCTCGGCGCCGCCCAGCCGCGAGACGGCCCAGTCGATCCTGAAATACACCAACCAGCGGCTGGCGCCGTTCAAGCGCATCCGGCGGCTGGAATTCGTCACGGAACTGCCCAAGACGATCTCGGGCAAGATCAGGCGGGCGCAGCTTCGCCGGGTCGAATATGAAGGCGCGGCGGCCGACGTCGCGCGCGGCGTCGAGTTCCACGAAAAGGACCTATTGTCATCCTGAGCGCAGCGAAGGATCTCATGCCCGTGGCAAGCGGCGATGAGATCCTTCGCTGCGCTCAGGATGACGGAGATGATCATGCTTGCAAGACAAAGCGTCACGCAAAACCTCGCCCGCTTCGTCGTCGAGACGAAATGGGAGGACATCCCCGAACGCGCGCGCCACGAAGCCAAGCGCGCGCTCCTGAATTTCTTCGCCGTGGCGATCGCCGGCTGCCGGACCGAGCCGGTCGAACTCGCCCTCAGGACGCTCGCCGAGTTCTCCGGCGGAAAGCAGGCGGCGATCATCGGCCGGAGCGAGCGGATCGACGCCCTGGGCGCCGCCTTCCTGAATGCCGCGGGCGCCAACGTTTTCGACTATTGCGACACGCACCTGCCGACCGTCGTCCATCCGACGGCGCCGCTCGCGCCGGCGCTGCTCTCGCTGGCCGAGCTCCGCCGCGTGACCGGGCCGGACCTGTTGCTGGCCTTCGTGCTCGGCTTCGAGATCGAATGCCGGGTCGGCGGCGCGGTGTCGCCCGGCCACTATCCCAAGGGCTGGCACATCACCTCGACCTGCGGCGTCTTCGGCGCGGCGGCGGGGGCCGCGAAGCTGCTGGGGTTGAACGAGAGCCAGGTGGTCTGGAGCCTGGGCAACGCCTCCACCCAGTCGGCCGGGCTGTGCGAATGCCTGGGCTGGCCGGCCAAGAGCGTCAGCGTCGGTAACGCCGCACGCAATGGCCTGTTCTCGGCGCTGCTGGCGGAAAAAGGATTCTCCGGACCGGCCGAGCCGATCGCCGGTGCGCAGGGCTTTTTAGCCGCCATGGGCGAGCCGCCGAACTGGGCGGCGCTGACCGAGGGGCTGGGCGAGAGCTGGGAGGTGAACGACAACTCGCTAAAGCCCTATCCCGCGGGCTTCGTGATCCATCCCCTGCTCGATTGCGCGCTCGACTGGCGGCGCCAGCATCCTGGCGCCGTGGTCGAAAGGGTCGCGGTGCGCGGCAATCCGCTGCTGCTGCAACGGACCGACCGGCCCGAGGTCGCCACCGGTCGCGAATCGCAGGTGAGCCTGCAGCATGCCGTCGCCGCGGCACTCGTGCTGGGTAAGGCAGGGCTCGATCAGTTCACCGACGCCTGCGTCGACGACCCCGCCATCAAGGATATGCGGCGCAGAATCGAAGTCGCGAGCGATCCGGCGATCTCGACAATCGCCGTCGAGATGGATTTCTGGACCAAGGACGGCAAGAAGCACAGCGTCTCGACGCAAGCCGCGCGCGGCAGCTCGGCGAATCCGCTGAAGGACTCGGAAATCGAGCAAAAGCTTTCGGACGAAGCCAGAAGCTGGCGGCCGACCCACGACATCAAGCCGCTGATCGACGCGGTGTGGGCACTCGACAAGAGCGGCGACGTTTCCAATCTTGCCGCGATGACCGTACCGCGATGATGCTGGGGGCGCGCCACTCCAGTGGCGCGATCTTCGTCGGAGACGGCTAAAGACGCGCGACTGGAGTCGCGCGCTCCCAGCGCTACTCCGCCGCCACCTTCGCCGGCGCCGCCGCCTTGATATTGGAGCGCTTGATGCGATCCAGATTGGCGCCCTCGATCCGCACCAGCTTAGTCAATCCGTCCCGCTTGGGCGAGTGCACCGCGCCGATGTCGTAGAGGTGGGCGTCGCCCGGCTTCATGACGTAGGTTTTTTCCGGCTCGACCAGTGTTGGCGTCTCGCCGTCGCCCTTCTGGACGATGCGCCAGTCGGTCATCTCGGTGTCGCCGACCGCCACACCGTAGATCGCCCAGCTCGACCCATGATCGTGCGGCCCGCCGTGCGCCGCCGTCTCGTAGACATGGCCGCAGACGCAGAAGCCCAGTTCCGGATCCTCGAACAGCACCTTGCGCGGGCGGCACTGATCGGCCGTCAGGTGCTTGGCAACGAAGTCCTTGTCGAGCAGGACCTTCGATACCAGGCCGCATATCGCCTGCTTGCCGGTGGCTCCGGAGTCCGCCTTCAGAGCCTTGCGGATGTCATCACTCAATTGCTCAAGCGTATAGGCCATTCATTCCTCCAGCCGCTTTGATATCCTCTCGTTTATCAGATTTTTGAGCCGAACGCCTACTCGATCCCGTTGGGGCCGTGCTTCAGGAAGGCGGGCCGCCGTCGACAATCACCGGCATCAGGCGACGATGCCTTGCCGAGAATTCTCAGCATCAGAGGAACGACATGCCGCCGCTCAGCGCCACCGTCTGGCCCGTCATGTAGGCGTTACCAATCACCATCAGCACGGCCTGCGCGCATTCCTCGGGCGTGCCGAAGCGACCCAGCGGAATCCGCGCCGGCGAGGAGGCAACACCGGAGCGGACCATATCGGTCTCGATCAGCGACGGCGCCACGGCGTTCACCGTGATGCCGTCCTTGACCAACCGTGCGGCGTAGCCGCGGGTCATGCCCTCCATGCCGGCCTTTGAGGCGTTGTAGTGCGGCCCCACGCCGCCGGCGCCGCGCGCGGCCCCCGAGGAGATATTGACGATCCTCCCCCACTTGCGCGCCCGCATGCCGGGCACCACGGCCTGGGTGCAGAGGAACACCGATTTCAGGTTCACCGCGATGGTGCGGTCGAAATCGTCTTCGGTCAGGTCGTCGACGGTGCGGACCAGTCCGATGCCGGCATTGTTTATGAGCACGTCGACCGGTCCCAAGTCGCGCTCGACGGCCGCCATCATCGCGGCCACCTCGGCCGCCTGGGACACGTCGGCGCCGATCGCCATCGCCCGACCGCCGGCGCCGCGGATCGTCTCCGCCACATTCCGCGCCTCGGCTGCTTTGTCGCGATAATTCACGGCGATAGCCGCTCCGGCTTCGGCCAGCGAAACGGCGATGGCCCGACCGATCCCGCGCGATCCTCCCGTCACCAACGCAACCCGGTTGTTCAAGGACGCCATTGCTCGCACTCCGTATCGAATCGACCCCGCCGCCATGTTAGTCCATTCTGTCGGCCTGAGATCACAGGAGTGTTCCCATGATGCCGCGGCTCGGATTCGGCGCCTTTCTCGCTCCCCATCATCCCATCGGCGAAAACCCGACCCTGCAGTTCCGCCGGGACCTGAAGTTCGTCGAGCATCTCGACGAGCTCGGCTACGACGAGTTCTGGTGCGGCGAGCATCATTCCAGCGGCTGGGAGATGATCGCCTCGCCCGAGATGTTCCTGGCGGCGGCCGGCGAGCGCACCAAGCGCATCAAGCTCGGCACCGGCGTGATCTCGCTGCCCTACCATCATCCCTACAACGTCGCGCAGCGCATGGTGCAGCTCGACCACATGACCGGTGGCCGGGCGATCTTCGGCTCCGGCCCGGGCGCGCTGCCGTCGGACGCCCATACGCTCGGCATCGATCCCATGGTCCAGCGCGACCGCCAGGACGATGCGATCGACGTCATCCGCCGCCTCTTCAAGGGCGAGCGGGTCACCAGGAAGACCGACTGGTACACCCTGCAGGATGCCGCCCTGCAACTCCTGCCGCTGCAGGAGGACATGCCGTTCGCGGTCGCCTCGCAGATCAGCCCCTCGGGCATGACGCTGGCGGGCAAGTACGGCATCGGCATCATCTCGCTGGGCTCGATGTCGGACCAGGGGCTGCTGTCGCTGCCGACGCAATGGGGCTTCGCCGAGGCCGCCGCCAAGAAGCATGGCACCACCGTCGACCGCAAGAACTGGCGCGTGCTCCTGAGCTGGCATGTCGCCGAGACACGCGAGAAGGCGCGCGAGGAGGCCAAGCACGGGCTGATGCGCTGGCACAACGAATACATCACCGGCACCTTGCAGCGCCCGGGCTCCCAGCCGTTCAACTCGCCCGACGAGGCCGTCGACAAGACGGCGTTCATGGACGGCGCTGCATCGACCATCGGCACGCCCGACGATCTGGTGAAGATGATCAAGTCGGTCTACGACAAGAGCGGCGGTTTCGGCACCGTCGTCGGCTTCGTGCACGACTGGGCCAACCCCGAGAACACGATGCGCAGCTGGGACATGGTGGCGCGCTACGTCATCCCGGAGATCAACGGTTATGTGAAGAAGCTGCGCGAGTCGCAGAAGTTCCTGATCGACAACCGCGCCGTCTTCGACCGCGCGGGCCAGGCCATCATGGCCAAGATCATGGAGAACAAGGACGCCGCCGAGGCCCTCAAGGTCACCGACTCGCCGCGCTTCGCCGCGGCGTCAGCCTCGGTGCCGACGCTCGGAAAAGGCAAGCAGGCGGCCGAGTAAACCCGCGGCAAATGATGACGTATCGATGACGATCTTGCAGTCGCGGTGACCTGCAACGGCAGATTGCATTTTTATGTCTCATGCCACTATGGTTGGATATCGCCGGACCATCCCGGTATTCTGCCGCGAGTTTGAGCTGACCAGGAGAGGTCGGACCATGCCCGCTTCGGACGGCAGCATCAGCTTCTATTTCTTCGATATCGACGACAACCTGCTCGTTCTGCCGACGAAGCTTTATCTTTGGAACGCGGAAACCCGGGCTGAACTCGCCGTTACGTCGGGCGAATTCGCCAGTGTGCAGAACGATCTCGGCCGCACGGGAAAATGGCAGCCCTGGACGGCGCGGCCGGAAACCTTCCGGGATTTTCGCGATCAGCTCGACATGGCGCCCGCCGATCAGTCCTTCGTGCGCGACCTCAGGACCGCCGTCGCCACCGGTACGGCATGGCAAGGCCCGTCCTGGCCTCTGCTCGTTCATGCGGCGAGGAACCAACGGCCGATCGCCTGCGTGACGGCGCGTGGCCATGCACC
>Ga0193726_1000252_pt1 | contig 69461 bp, 62 predicted proteins | sample H2c1metaG_FD_144928 | JGI IMG/M metagenome (GOLD analysis project Ga0193726, IMG submission 144928) | Soil microbial communities from a riparian zone of the East river system, Colorado, United States - H2c1 | ecosystem: Environmental > Terrestrial > Soil > Riparian zone | place: USA: East River... | reverse complement strand
CCCATTAGGATGATTTATAAGCGTGCGGCGCCGATGTGCGGCAAACTACGGACGAGTCGGCAGCTATTTTTCGGGGAGTATAATTAATGTCTGTTAGTCCGCAATCGCTGGAAGGTGGCGCTCCCGCCGGTCCGACAGCCGGCGTCATCGCAAAGGCCGCAACCGGTGCGAAGTTTGCGTTGTTCCTGCTGTTCGCCATCAATTTGCTGAATTTCTTCGATCGTCAATTGCTCGGTGCGCTGGGCGAACCGATCCGCCATGAATTTCATTTGAGCGACACGGCGCTCGGATTTTTGGGCACGATCTTTACCATCATTTACGCCTTCGTCGGTCTGCCGTTGGGCGCGCTCAGCGACCGATGGTATCGAAACCGGCTCATCGCCATCGGCACTGCGTTCTGGAGCCTGTTGACGGCAGCGACGGGATTTGCGCAGAACTACGCGCAGATCTTCATCGCGCGGCTCGGTGTCGGCGTGGGCGAAGCCACCTGCGCACCGGCCGGGCAATCTCTCATCGGCGATTTGTTCCCGCCGAATCAGCGCGCCAAGGCCATGGGCGTGTTCATGCTGGGACTGCCCGCGGGCATTTTCCTGGCCTACATCAGTGCCGGTGCCATCGCCACAAAATACGGCTGGCGCGCGGCCTTTTGGTTTGCCTGCGTGCCCGGGATCATTTTGGCGCTGCTGGCGCTGCGGATTCCTGAACCGGTGCGCGGCGCGTTGGATGCCGGACGGGTGGTAACCAACGCCAAGGCCGGAGGAAAATCGGCTTTTGTCACCGTCTTAAGCCTGCCCACAATGTGGTGGATCATCATGTCCGGCATCTTCCACAACTTTAATATGTATGCCATCAACTCGTTCAACACGCCGTTTCTGCAGCGCTTCCACGAAATGAGTCTGCTGAATGCCAGCTACGTGTCATCCATTTCCGTGGGTGCGGTGGGCGCCATCGGTCTGCTGGTCGGCGGCTGGCTCGCGGATAAAATGAGCGCCAAGCGCCGCAACGGCCGCCTCGTGCTGTCGGCCGGCGCCATGGCGATTGCGGCGCCGTGCATATTCATGGCGATCAATCAGCCCAAAGAGTCGATTACTGCTTACGTCATCTTCATGACCATGGGCACCATCACCATGTTCGTTTACTACGCGACGGTGTATACGGCGATTCAGGACGTGATCGAACCGCGCTTGCGCGGTACCGCCGTGGCGATTTATTTTTGTTTTATGTACATCCTCGGCGCCAGCATGGGCCCGGTTGGCACCGGCTTCTTGAGCGATCACTTTGCACGCAAGGCAATGACGGACGCCGGCGCCGGCAGCATGACCGAGGCGTTCAAGGCGATTGGGCTGCACAACGCCATGTACATCATTCCGCTACTCGCCTTGGCGGCTGCCGCGGTGTTGTTCGCCGCCTCGCGTACGATGGATAAGGATGTGCGCAAGCAGGAACTCGCGCATCAGGTTGCGAAAGCTTAGGACGTCCGCGGGCGGGCGCTGCGCTTTGATGCCTTAGGACGCTTTGATGCCTCAGGAAGCCGGGCGCAGTGTGTCGCTGAAGCTCGCGAGGTGGTAGTCGGCATCGCCCAAGCTCAGGTCGATCATCGTCAGCCGCTTGAAATAGTGGCTCACGATGAGATCGTCGACCACGCCCATGCCGCCGTGCATCTGCACAGCATGCTGACCCACCAGCCGGCCCGCCTGTCCGATGTAGGCCTTGGCTGCCGATATGGCGCGATGGCGATCCGCGGCGTCCTGCGCATCAGCATGCACCGCGGCGATGATGGCCATTGAGCGCGACTGCTCCGCGGCGATCAGCATGTCCGCCATTTTGTGCTTCAGTGCTTGGAATGTGCCGATGGCAACCCCGAATTGTTTGCGGGTTTTCAAATAGTTCAAGGTGGCTTGATTCAGCGCATTGATGATGCCCACGGCCTCGGCACACAGTGCCGCGATGGCGCGGTCCACCGCCCGTTCGATGACGGGATAAGCGCGCGATGGCGCACCGACCAACGCCTCGCCCTCCACGGTCACATTCTCGAGCAGCAGGTCAGCCGCGCGCGCGCCGGACTGGGTTGGATACGCGGCGATGGTGAGGCCCTTCGCATCGCGCGGCACCAGAAACAGCGAAATGCCGTCGCGATCGCTGATGCCGCCGCTGCTGCGGGCCGAGACCAGAAAATAATCGGCGGATGCGCCGTCGAGGACCACGGTCTTGCGGCCCGCCAGGCGCCGGCTTCCCCCGCTCTCTTGAGCGGTGCAGCCGACATAGGAAAGATCATATCGGCCTGCCGCCTCATAGGCGGCCAATGCGATCTTGACGGTACCGGCGCCAATCTGCGGCAGCAACTTTTGCTTCATCGGCTCCGCCGCGGCATCGCGAATCAATCCGCCGCAGGTCACGACGGTACTCAAATAAGGCTCCAGCAGAAGCCCCTGGCCGAACTGTTCCATGACCAGCATGATGTCCACGGCATTGCCGCCGAGGCCGCCGAACTCTTCCGGAAACGGCAGAGCCAGCAGCCCCAGTTCCGCAAACTGGCTCCAGGCTTCCGCGGAATACCCAAGACTCGATGCCGAGAATTTGCGGCGCTTGTCGAAATCGTAGTCGCGTGAAATGAAACGCTGCAAGGTGTCCTGCAGCGCCAATTGCTCTTCGCTGTAGTTGAATTCCATGTTTGCTCTTTAGAGGCCGAGAATCATCTGCGAGATGATGTTCTTCTGGATCTCGGTGGATCCGGCGTAAATCGTGGTCTTGCGCTGGTTGAAGTATTGTCCGGAAATCGGCGGTGCGTAGGAACGGTAGTGTGCGCTCAGCAGCGGATTGCCGACCCAGGCCATATCGAGTGCCTCACGCACATAGGGCAGCGCGTCATGCCCCAGCGCATGCATTTTCAGCTCCGCCAGCTGCTGTATGATTTCCGATCCCTTGATCTTGAGAACGGATACTTCGGGGCCCAGCGCGCGCTGCTCCTTTGCCGTCGCCGACAGCACTCGCAGATTGGTGATCTCCAGTGCCATCAATTCCATTTCGACTTGGGCGATGCGGTCGCGAAATCGCGAGTCTTCGATGAGGGGACGGCCGTTGGACATCTGCTCGGCCGCAATCTCCTTGAGCTTCTTCAGCGCGCGCTTGCAGGCGCCGATGCCGGCGTTGCCGCTGCGCTCGTGGGTGAGCAGGAATTTTGCGTACGTCCAACCCTTGTTCTCTTCGCCGATCAAGTTCTGCACCGGCACCTTTACATTGTCGAAAAAGATGTCGTTTATCTCGTGCTCGCCGTCGAGCATGATGATCGGCCGGACCGTGATGCCGGGGCTCTTCATGTCGATCAGCAAAAAGGAAATGCCCTGTTGCTGGCGCCCTTCACTGCTGGTGCGGACCAGGCAGAAAATCCAGTCCGCGTACTGGCCCATGGTGTTCCAGGTCTTCTGGCCATTGACGATGTAGTGATCGCCCTGGCGTACTGCACTGGTGCGCAGCGAGGCGAGATCGGAGCCTGAGCCGGGCTCGGAGTATCCCTGGCACCACCAGTCCTCGCCGGAGAGTATCCGCGGCAGGAAGTACTCCTGTTGAGCGGCATTGCCGAACGTCTGCATCACCGGTGCGAGCATTTTCAGCGAAAACGGATTCTGCGGCGGCGCGCAGGCATCGGCGCGCTCCTCCTCAAAAATGTGCTGCTGCACGATGTCCCAGCCCGTCCCGCCGAAACGCGTCGGCCAATTGACGGCGCCCCAGCCTTTGCGGAACAGGATCTTCTGCCAACGCACCATGTCGTCCTTGGAAATCCGTCTCCCCAGCTGCAACTTGGTGCGGATGTCGGTGGGCAATTCGGCGTCGAAAAAAGCGCGCACTTCGGTGCGAAATTTCTCTTCTTCCGGGTTGTATTTCAGATCCATGCTTGTTTCCCTTGAGGCCGTACCCTCAATCCATCGTTACGACGATCTTGCCGCGCGCGGCCCGCGAACCGAGTCGGCCGATCGCTTCGCCGCCGCGCGACAGCGGAAATCGCTCGGTTACGGCGGGTTTTATTTTACCACTCAGATACAGCGCCATGAGCGCCGCCACGTTGGCCGCGTGCAGCTTGGGAAAGCGCTGGGTGAACTCGCCCCAGAACACGCCGACGATTTCGCAGCCCTTGAGCAGCGCGAGGTTGAGCGGCAGCTTGGGGATGCCGGCGGTAAAGCCCACGACCAGGTGGCGTCCCTGCCAGGCAATGGCGCGCAGTGCCGCTTCGGTGTAGTCGCCGCCGATGCCGTCATAGATGACGTTGGCTCCCTCCGCGCCGCAGGCGGTTTTAAAACTGTCGGTGAGGGCGCGAGCCGCCGTCTTGTCCAGCGGTCCGAGCGGATACTGAACTCCGTCGTCGGCGCCATGCTCGCGCGCCAACGCCAATTTGTCCGCGCTCGAGGCGGCTGCAATGACGCGGGCGCCCATCGCCTTGCCCAACTCGACGGCGGCCAAGCCGACGCCGCCGGCGGCGCCCAGCACCAGCAGGGTCTCGCCGGAACGCAGCTGGGCGCGGTCCTGCAACGCGTGCTGCGAGGTGCCGTAGGTCAGGAGCAGCGCCGCCGCCTCATCGAAGGGCATGCTGTCCGGAATTTTCCAGCAATTGTTGGCATTGCCGATGGCCTTCTCCGCCATCGCGCTGCGCACCGGACTCACCAAAACGCGGTCGCCGACTTTGACGTTCGTCACGCCTTCGCCCAATGATTCGACCACGCCGGAAAGCTCGCCGCCGGGCGCGAAGGGCCTGGGCGGCTTGATCTGGTACAGATCCTGGATGATCAGCAGATCCGGAAAATTGACCCCCACGGCGCGGACGCTGATGCGCACCTCGCCGTGGCCCGGCAGGGGCTCCGGAATCTCCTCCAGTACCAGTGTTTCGGGGCCGCCGGCTTGACGGCTGAGTAATGCTTTCATGATTGCGGCGCCATTTGAGAGGTTATTTTCGCGTTCTCGCGTTCCTGCAGTTCGCGCCACATGATCTTGCCGGAGCCGGACTTCGGCAGTGCGTCGATGAATTCAATGACACGCGGCACCTTGTAGGCCGCCATATGTTCGCGGCACCAGTCGATGATGGGCTGCGCTTCGGCTTTGCCGCGCCACTCGGGCCTGAGCACGATCACGGCTTTAACCGTCTCGCCGCGATGCGCATCCTTGGTGCCGATGACGCAGGCTTCCTGGACCGCCGGGTGTTGGTACATGAGGGACTCGATTTCGGTCGGCCAAACCTTGTAGCCCGACGCATTGATCATGCGCTTCAATCGATCGACGATGAAGAAATAACCGTCTTCGTCCATCTTGCCCAGATCGCCGCTGCGAAAGAATTTCTTGCCGTCGAGCTCGATGAATACTTGTGCCGTGTCCTCGGGCTTTTTCCAGTAACCCAGGAACACTTGCGGGCCGTGCATGATGATCTCGCCTACCTCGCCGGGCGGCAGTTCACGCAACGTGATCGGATCGATGATGCGCGAATCGACGTCGTGGATGGGAATACCCAGGCATTGCTGCTTCGGGTGTTCGGCCGGGTTGATGTGCGTGGCCGCAATGGTCTCGGTCAGGCCGTACCCCTCGACATAGGTGATGCCCACCTTGGCGAGCCGCTGCGCCACGGCGGCCGGCATTGCAGCGCCTCCGCCGCTCAAGCGGCGGATTGACGACAGATCGTACTTGTCGACATTCGGATTCAGGAAGAAATCCTGAATCATGGTCGGAATCGCCGTCCAGCTGGCGATCTGGTAGCGCTCCACGCATTGCGCCGCCACTTCGCGGTCCCAGCGGGGTAAAAGAACCATGGTGTTGCCGATGAACAAGGGGCCGTTCATACCGCCCTGCATGCCGGTCACATGGAACATCGGCGCGACCGCCAGAAGAGTCATCTCAGGCTGCAGAGCAAACCACTGCATGCTGGCCACGGTCGTATGCATCACGGTGCGGTGCGTGTGCATGCAACCCTTGGGTTGCCCGGTCGTGCCGGAGGTGTAGGGCATCACGCACAGATCGTCCGGGCCCGCGGTCAGGGACCCTGGCTTTAGATCGGCGGCGAGCGCGTCCTTCCAAAGCGCCAAGCCCTGCGAGCGGTGCTCGACGCGCGGCGCGCTGATGAAATCCGGCACCGCCAAGCTTGTCGATACCTTCAAATAATCGGAGTAAGCCGCAACGATGACATGCTTGAGATCCTGGCTCTTGAGCAGCGGCTCGACGCGCGGGTACAGCTCCTGCGACACCAACAGCGTGGCGGCACCGGCATCTTTGGCGTAGCACAGAATTTCCTGCGTCAGATTCATCGGATTCAACGGCACGACCACCGCGTTCGCGCGCAGGATGCCGTAATAGCCGATCATGAACTGCGGACTGTTCTGCATGAGCAGCAGCACACGATCGCCCTTTTGTACCCCGCACTTCTGCTCGAGATATCCAGCGATGCGCTCCGCCTCGTTATGAAACGCCGCAAAGCTCACCTGCGTGTCGTAATACACCAGGAAGGGTTTATCCGGGTAGCGCCGCGCCGACACCTCGGCGTTGTAAAACAAATTGGTGGCAGGCGCGATCAGGTTGTGCGTCGCGTGCGCCGGCCAAAATTTGAAGTGCGCGTTCGGCACGGCTTACGCCTTCGGCCGGTAGCGCGACAGTTCCAGCTTGGCAATCTGTTCGCGATGCACTTCGTCGGGGCCATCCGCCAGGCGCAAGGTGCGCGCGCCGGCCCACAAGGCCGCCAGCGGGAAGTCATCGCTCACACCGCCGGCGCCATGCATCTGAATGGCCCAATCGAGGACCTGCAGCGTCATCGTCGGCGCTGCCACCTTGATCATGGCGATTTCGGCCTTGGCGGCGCGATTGCCGACCGTATCCATCATGTAGGCCGCATTCAGCACCAGCCAGCGCACTTGATCGATCATGATGCGCGACTGCGCGATGCGCTCGAGCGTCACGCCCTGCTCCGACAGCCGCTTGCCGAATGCGACGCGCGTTTGCGAGCGTTTGCACATGAGTTCCAAAGCGCGCTCGGCCACGCCCACGGTGCGCATGCAGTGATGGATTCGGCCCGGGCCCAACCGGCCTTGCGCGATCTCAAAGCCGCGCCCCTCGCCCAGCAGCAAATTTTCCGCCGGCACGCGCACATTCACAAAGTCGACCTCCGCGTGCCCGTGCGGCGCGTGATCGTAGCCGAAGACCGTCAAGGTGCGCAGTACTTTGACGCCGGGTGTCTTCATCGGCACCAGAATCATGGATTGTTGGCTGTGCCGGCCCGCTTCCGGATTGGTCTTGCCCATGAAAATCAAGATCTCGCAGCGCGGGTCGCCGGCGCCGGAGGTCCACCACTTGCGGCCGTTGATCACGTAGCTGTCGCCGTCGCGCGCGATGGAAGATTGAATATTGGTGGCATCGCTCGACGCCACATTCGGCTCGGTCATGGCAAATGCTGAACGGATCTTGCCGTCGAGCAGCGGCGCCAGCCAACGCTGCTGCTGTTCCTTGGTGGCATAGCGCGCCAACACTTCCATGTTGCCGGTATCCGGCGCCGAGCAGTTGAACGCCTCGGGGGCAATGTGCGAGCGTCCCATGATTTCGCACAGCGGCGCATACTCGAGGTTGGTCAGTCCGGCGCCATGCTCGGAGTGCGGCAGAAACAAGTTCCAGAGATCTTCCGACCTGGCCTTCTTCTTCAGATCCTCGATGACCTTGGTCACCTTCCAGGGATTGCCGGCACGCCGGTTTTCTTCAAGCTCTTTGTGATAGAGCGGCTCGGCGGGATAAACGTGGTTATCCATGAACTGGCTGACCCGCTCCTGCAGATCCCGAACTTTGTCACTGTGCGAAAAATCCATGGGAATCCTTTGATTTGATTCAAACGTCGAAAGATTGCTGTACCAGCTTCCAGCCCAGCTCAGCGAGGGGCCGGGTCCTGCGGCCCGCTTGCAGCGCCGTATCGCTCGAGGCATTGCCCTGCAGGGCGCGCGCCAGCACACCTTGCAGAATGGCGGCCATCCGAAACATGCAGAAGGCCGAGTAGTAGGCCCAATCCGCAGGAAGCACCGGCGTGATGCCGCGCAAGCTGCAGTATTCGGCCACGCAGTCCGCTTCGGAGGGAATCAGGTAGGTCTTCGGATCCACGCCGCCGAGGCCGCGAAATTCCGCCACCGGGAGGTGATAGCGCATGCAGTAGTAGGCCAGATCGACGAGCGGGTGGCCGAGCGTCGAGAGTTCCCAATCGAGAACCGCCAGTATTCGCGGCTCCGTGGGATGAAAAATCGTGTTATCGAGGCGGAAATCGCCGTGCACGATGGAAGTCTGCTCGTCGGCCGGAATGTGTTCCGGCAACCATTCAATCAAGCGCTCTACGCCATCGATCTTTTCAGTTTCCGATGCGCGATATTGTTGAGTCCAGCGTGCGACCTGACGCTCGACATAGTGGCTTGGTTTGCCGAAGTCGCTCAAGGACACCGCGGCATAATCCACCGAATGCAATGCGGCCAGCACACGCACCATTTCGCGATAAACATCGCGGCGCTCAGGCGCCGCCACTTCCGGCAGTAATGCGTCCCAAAAGATGCGGCCCTCGACGTAGTCCATGACATAGAACACGCTGCCGATCACCTCACTGTCCTCGCACAAGGCATGAACAGGCGCCACCGGCACGCCGGTATCTTTGAGTGCTGCGAGCACGCGAAACTCGCGGTCGACGGCGTGCGCCGACGGCAGGAGCTTGCCCGGCGGCTTGCGCCGCAGCACATAGCGGCGCGCCGGCGACTGCACCAAAAAAGTCGGGTTGGACTGACCGCCGGCGAACTGCTGCACGTCGATGGGACCGGAAAACCCAGCGATGTGAATTTGCATCCACGCAGCGAGGCGCGCTGTGTCGAAGCTGTGCCGCGTCGGGGTCTGCCGCAGTCCCGCCGCTGGGGTGTTGATCGTCATGTGCTCGAGGCGCCGCCATCCACGGCGATGTACTGCCCCGTGACGTGCCGCGACGCATCCGAGGCCAGATAAACCGCCGCGCCTTGCAGATCCGTGTCGCCGCCGATTCGGCCCAGCGGCGTGCGCGCGATCACGTCGGCCTTCATCGTATCCAACAACCCGCTGGCCATTTTCGACGGGAAAAAACCCGGGCAGATCGCATTGACGCGAATGTTGTACTGGCCCCATTCGCCCGCAAGCGCGCGCGTCAGATGCAGCGCCGCCGCTTTCGAGGAATAGTAGGCGACCGCTTTCATTTGCATACCGGCACGCAGTGCCGCAGTGGATGCGATGACAATGATGTTGCCCGAGCGCTGCGGAATGAAGCAGCGATTCGCAACCGCCTGGCTCAACGCAAACACGCTCGATGCATTCAGCGTCATGACTTTGTTCCAGGCTTCGAGCGGATGCTCCTCCGCCTTGGCGCCCCAGGTTGCGCCGGCGTTATTGACCAGAATGTTGATGCCGCCGTGGTGCCTGACCACCGCGTCGACCAGCAGCGGAATTTGATCCGGCTTTGACAGATCGTTGGCGACCGTGAAAGCGTCGATGCCATGCTTCTTGAGATCGGCTTTCGCTTCATCAAGCTCAGCCGCTTTACGCGCGCTGATCGCAATCTTCGCGCCCATTTCGCCCAAACCCTTCGCAATTTGCAGCCCTAATCCGCGCGAGCCGCCCGTGATCAGCGCCACCTTGCCGCCCAGCTCGAACAAGTCTCGCAAACCCATCAGACGACCTCGAACAAGCCTGCCGCTCCCTGACCGCCGCCGATGCACATGGTGACCACCACGAGCTTGGCGCCGCGGCGCTTGCCTTCGATGAGCGCGTGACCGGTCAGACGCGCACCGCTGACACCATAGGGATGACCCACGGCAATGGCGCCGCCATTGACGTTCAGGCGCTCGTCAGGAATGCCCAGCTTGTCGCGGCAGTAAAGAACCTGGCACGCAAACGCCTCATTCAGTTCCCACAAATCGATGTCGCCGATCTTGACGCCGGCGCGCTTGAGCAGCCGCGGCACCGCATAGATCGGGCCGATGCCCATTTCGTCGGGCTCGCACCCGGCCACGGCGAAGCCGCGAAAAATGCCCAGCGGCTTGATGCCGCGCTTCTCTGCGAGCTTGGCGTCCATCACCACGCAGGCGCTGCTGCCGTCAGAGAATTGGCTGGCGTTTCCCGCCGTGATCACGCCGCCCGGCATGGCAGAGCGGATCTTCGAGACTCCCTCCAGCGTGGTATCCGGGCGGATGCCCTCGTCGCTGGAAATCGTGACCTCGCGGGTCGAGATGGCACCGGTATTCTTGTCGATCACACCCATGGTCGTGGTCATCGGGGCGATCTCGTCCTTGAACTTGCCGGCGGCTTGGCCGGCGGCGGCACGCAGCTGACTGCGAACGCCGTACTCGTCCTGAGCTTCCTTGGAAATGTTGTAGCGTTTCGCCACCGTTTCCGCCGTTTGCAGCATGCTCCAATACAGCGTGGGCTTGTGCTCATCGATCCACGGATCGCGGCGCATGTGCGTGTTCGTTTCGTTCTGCACGCAGGAAATGCTTTCAAGACCACCGGCGACAATGACCTCCGCGCCTTCGGTCATGACCCGCTGTGCGGCCAAGGCGATCGACTGCAATCCTGAGCTGCAGAAGCGGTTGATGCTCAAGCCCGCGGTGGTGATCGGCAGACCGGCCCGCAGCGCAATTTGGCGCGCGATGTTGCCGCCGGTGGTCCCTTCGCCGAAGGTTGACCCCATGATCACGTCCTCGACTTCCGCCGGGTCGATGCCGGCGCGCGCTACCGCGTGCTGCACGGAGTGTGCGCCCAGGGTGGCGCCATAGGTCATGTTGAAAGCGCCCTTCCAGCTCTTGCCGAGCCCGGTGCGCGCGGTGGATACGATGACGGCTTCTGTCACTTGTCTGATCCTTTATATGCACTGAAAGTCTTACCGTCCTGGGCGAGGCGCGCCAGCAGCGGCGCCGGAGTCCAGAATGCCTTGTCGCCCGCCTGCGCGGCCATGTGCCGCAGCGCGCGCGCCACTTCGCTCAATCCAACCTGATCCGCGTAGAACATCGGGCCTCCTCGCCACGCGGGAAAGCCATAGCCGTTGAGATAGACGATATCGATATCGGAGCTTCGCTGCGCGATGCCATCCTCGACGATGCGCGCTCCTTCGTTGATCAGCGCATAGATGCAACGCTCGACGATTTCTTCGTTGGAGACCTTGCGCGGCGAAATGCCCTTTTGCTTGCGGTACTTCTCGATGATGGCGGTGACGGTCGGATCCGGGATGGCGTTTCGCGAACCGGCCTCGTAGCGATACCATCCGGCCCCGGTCTTCTGCCCGAATCGGCCGGCCTCGCACAAATCGTCCGCCACATTCGAAAGATCCCGCTCCGGAAATTCCGCAGCGCGACGCTTGCGCGCGGCCCAACCGATATCCAAACCCGCCAGGTCGCTCATGCGAAACGGCCCCATGGCCATTCCAAACTCTTCCAGCGCCTTGTCCACCTGGGCCGGCAGAGCGCCGGCCATGATCAGATCGTGAGCGGCGGCGCCGTATCGAGCCACCATGCGATTGCCGATGAATCCGTCGCAGACGCCGGAAATGACGGCGACCTTGCCGATTTTCTTGGCCAATTGCATGGCCGTGGCCAAAACGTCTTTCGCCGTCTTGGCGCCGCGCACGATTTCCAGCAGACGCATCACGTTCGCCGGACTGAAAAAATGCAGCCCGATGACATCCTGCGGACGCTTGGTGAACTTGGCGATCTCATCGAGATTCAAGGCCGACGTGTTGGAGGCGAGGATGGCGCCTTGCTGAACCACCTGATCGAGCTTTTCAAAGACCTGTTTCTTGACCTCCAGGCTCTCGAACACCGCCTCGATCACCAGGTCGCAATCCCGCAGCAATGCATAATCCAGAGTCGCCGTCACCAGCGCCAAGCGCTGATCGAGCGCCGCTTCGGTCAAGGTTCCTTTCTTGAGCGCCCCGCCGTAATTGCGGCGCATGGTCGCGAGGCCCTTGTCGAGCGCTTCCTGCGTCATCTCCAGGAGGACGACGGGGATTCCCGCATTGATGAGGCTCATGCTGATGCCGCCGCCCATCGTGCCCGCGCCGATCACGCCGACCTTGCGGATCGGCCGCACCGGCGTTTCGGCCGGTACGTCGAGGATGTGTGATGCCGCGCGCTCCGCTTGGAATAAGTGCCGCAGCGCCGCGGACTCCGGCGACAGCATCAGCGTCACGAACAGCTCGCGCTCGCGCTTAGTGCCTGCATCGAAGGGTCTGTCAAAAGCGGCTGCGACCGCTTCCACGCACGCCAGCGGTGCGGGATAGGGGCCGCCCAGCGCCTTGGCGCTGTTGCGCGCGAACTGGAAAAAGGCCTCATGGTTCGGCATGTTGACCTTCAAATCACGCACGCGTTTCACACCCAATTTCTCAGCGATCACGCGGCGCGCCAACGCCGTGGCGGCCTCGAGCAAATCACCCTCCGCGAAGGCATCGAACAGGGGCGTGCCGCGAAGCTTCTCGGAAGGCACGGTTGCGCCCGAGACGATCATGTTCAGCGCAGCCTCGGCACCGATTACTCGGGGCAAGCGCTGCGTGCCGCCTGCGCCCGGCAAGAGACCCAGTTTGACTTCAGGCAGGGCAATTTTTCCGCCCGGTGCGGCGACTCGGTAGTGGCAGCCCAGGGCCAACTCCAGGCCTCCACCCATACACACGCCGCCGATCGCGGCGATCACCGGTTTGGCGCTGCCTTCGACGGTGCTGATAACAGTCATGAGGTGCGGCTGGGTCGACGCCTTGGGCGTGCCAAACTCACGAATATCCGCACCTCCCGAAAAACCGGCGCCGGCGCCGATCAAAATAATCGCCTCGACCTTGGGATCGGCATTGGCGCGCTCGATGCCATCGACAATGGCCTGCCGCAATTCGAGACCCAAACTATTCACCGGCGGATTGTCGAATCTGATGACGGCGATGCCGTTCTTTACCTCGAAGCCAGCCTTACTCGTGCTCATTCTTTATTCCACTCTGCAGAACTAGGTTCCGTCGTTTTGGCCGGGTAATGTAACAGCGCGGAGTGCCCTTTGAGAAGTTAAAGGCTTGGGGTGGCAGCGTGGTTTGATCGCGCGAAACGGAGCGTGATTCGCCTGAAGTGTGCGACAGCCCGGCGTTAGCGAGGGCTCGAAGGTGCGGCGGCTCGACGTCACCGCGGAGCCGCCGCATATAACTTAATCTCTACACGAGCGCGCGTTTGTACAGCGCGGTCAGTTCGCCCCACGCACGCTCAGCGCCGGCTTCGTTGTACAGCGGCTTGCCATCCGGACCCATGGGCATGTCCTTGACGCACCAGCCGTGCGAGCAGCCATCATAGACCTCCTGCTTCTCCGGCAGATTGGCTGCCTTGTATGCGGCTGCCAGCTTGGTCTTCGCGTCCGGCTGGCGTTGGTCATCGTTCATGGCAATGGCGAAATAGTATTGCGCCTTCATCTGCGGCACCTTGAGATGCGGACTGTCGGGCTTGTCCGTCACCAATCCGCCGCCGTGGAACGACGCCCCGGCGCCGATTCGGGCGGGATTCGCAGCAGCCGCCTGCATCGTCATCGGGCCGCCCATGCAATAGCCGAACACACCCATCTTGGCTTTCTTGTGGACCATTGCCTGCGAGTCCAGAAATTTTACATAGGCGGTCGAGTCCGACATGACGGCCTGATCGGTCAAGGGCTCGCGCACCTTGGCCATTTTGGCGCGGTCATCCGGGCTGGTGAAGTCGAGGCTTATCGGCAGGCCCGGCGCTTTGGTGGTGCGGTAGTAGGGATTCGGCACCAGCACGGTGTAGCCGTTGGCCGCCAGGCGCTTCGCCATATCGCGCATCGTCGGCCGAAGACCAAATACATCAGCAAACAAAATCACGCCCGGCCATGGGCCCTTGCCACTCGGATGAATCAGGGCAGCATCGCAGCTGCCGTCGGAAGTCGTTACAACCACGTCCGTATCCACCATGTCGGCTGCCGCTGCGGCCGTGCCTGCCGCGGCCGTGACGCCGGCGGCCAGCGAAAGCGCCGTGAATTCTCGCCGAGAAAATTTATTGAAGTCGTCTGTCATATGATGCCCTCGAGAGCGAAAAGATTGTGACTGCGCGCTGAAGTATAGGCGCAACGCGTGGACCTTTGAAACACGCGGTGGCGCGCCGCAGCCAGGCGACACGAACGCTGCAAATTTGCGGGTTGATTGCCACTGCTGCCGCATACGGCGATACTGCGCAAATGAACACATTAAAAGGCAAGTCAGCGATCGTGACCGGTGCGGCCAGCGGCATCGGGCGGGCCAGCGCCATGTTATTTGCCGCCGAAGGGGCCGCCGTGGTGGCGCTCGATCGCGCCCCGGAAGTCGAGTCCACAGCGGCTGCGATTCGCGAAAGGGGAGGCCGCGCGATTGCCTTGATCAAGGATTCCTCCGCGGAGGATGATGTCGCCGGCGCGGTGGCCACGGCGCTGAAAGAATTCGGCGGACTCGATGTGTGCTATGCGAACGCCGGCATCAGCGGCGGCCTCGTGCCCTTCTTCGAGGAAACCACCGAACGCTGGACGGAAGTGCTCAAGATCAATTTGATCGGCACGTTTCTTTTGGCCAAGCATGCCGCGATGGAAATGGTCAAGCAAAAGCGCGGTTCCATCATCTGCACGGCATCGGTGGCGGGCCTGCGCTCCGGTGCCGGCGGCGTCCCCTATAGTGCCAGCAAGGCCGGCGTCATCAGTATGGTGCAAACAGTGGCAAACCAGCTGACCGGCACCGGCGTTCGCATCAATGCCATCTGCCCCGGCCTGATTGAAACAGGCATGACCCGCCCGATATTCGAACGTGCACGCGAGCGCGGCAGCGAAGGTAAAATCGGGCAGCTAAATCCCCTGCAGCGCTACGGCGTGCCGCAGGAAATCGCGCAGACCGCATTGTTTTTGGCATCCGATGCGGCCTCCTACGTCAACGGTCAAGCCATTGCTGTAGACGGCGGCCTGTCCTCCTCGCACCCGATCGTCGTCGCACGACACTGACGACAAAAAAATGCCGCGGCCCAAAAGGTACGCGGCATTTTTTGAATCGGCCGGGCCTCGCCTACTGTTTCTTGGTACCGCTGGGCGTCGCAGGTGCTGCGGCGGTCTTGTTGGCCGCTGCCGCCCTGGCTTTCTCCGCGGCGGCGGCCTCGTCAGCGCGAGCGCCGGAAAGAATGCCCTCGAGCGCATAGTTGCCCTCATGGCAGGCATATTCGAATATCCGGCCCTTCGAGGAACTGAACTCGTATTCGCCGCCCCACGGTTTGTCCCACACCGTCGGATCCTCCGCCTTGAACTGATACAGGATGCGATGCGGACCGACGCGGGTAAAGCGCTCGGTGACCTTCAATTCTTTCCAAGCACTGCGCAGCGCGGTCGCCTCCGGGAAGTTGGTGGTTTCAACCACCAAGGTCGGACCTTCGTACCAGCCGATGGAATCGCCCATCCAGGGACGCGCACCGTCGGTGCGATGCTTGGCGCCGATGTGGATCATCCGTACGTCGTGGACCATTTCAACGACAATGGCCACCGTGTCCTTGCTCTGCGCGATCTCGTAGTTATTGTTGTAGAGCAACGGCAGCATGACCGGGCCGGCGCTGTAGCCGAACGAAGTCAGGCAGCGTTCGGCAAGCGTCTGGTTCTCCGGATTTTCGCCGTAGTGCGCGCGCACGTACATGCTCGTCTGAACGACGCCGGGCCTGTAAGGCGGCAGGTGCCCATCCGCCGGTTCAGTGATAAATGATGTGCGCGGCTCGCCATTGACACGCATCACCGTTGAACCGGGGTCGATCCAGGCGGAGTTGTAGCCGCAGCCGGCGCCGCTGAATCCGCGGCCGCACTCATGCGGCAGATCCGTGGTCTTGACCTTCGGGTCGGTCGGTTTGTTGCCGTCAGCCATGAGCTTTGCGTCATCGCCTTCGACCTTTTTAACCTCTTCGTCGGTCATCACCTTTCGGTTGCCGTACTCTTTCGGCCGTTCGAGCACGGTCAGCGTCGCGTTGGTCCACGTGCCTTCGAGATCCGGCTGACCAAAGGCGTTCAGCGGTGCTTTGTAGGCGCCTGCTGCCGGCGGAGCGCCGGCGGCGAGTGCGGCTGAGACAGCCAGCGCTGAAATTGCCGCGCCGGCCCAGGCAGTAAATTTCTTTGTGCTCATTTCAGAGGCTCCTTACGCAAGTCGCCATACATTAGTTCTTCAACGAACTCGACACATTTGAACTGCTGCAATCGAGCATCGTCGCCGAGGCGGCGATACATGAGCATGCTCATCTTCCACGGCCTGGTGAAGGTGGCCGGATCCGTAATCTCGGCTTCGTAGCGAATCGTGTTCTCGTTCATCATGGTCCAGCGCTCGACCACTTTCATGTCCCCTGAATGAAAGTTACCCGCGCGGTCGAACCAAGTACTGTCGTTTTGTCCCGTGACCGTGACCACCAGCGTGTCGCCTTCCCATTTCCCAACTGATTGGCCCATCCAACTATCGATCGGCGCCGGACCCGGATCGTTGAAAAGAATGTCGCGCACCGCACCGTCGTACTCGTAGGAGAGCAGCATCGTCTTCGCGGACTGCACGATCTGAAACGGCATGGACATGTAGTTGGCGCGCGGCACGCCCGGCAGGTCGCATTTCACTTCCGGGTCGCGGTCCAAATAATGCGTTTGATTGTCCTGTTTTTTGGCGAGCGCTTCGGGCGTGTAGGGAAGCTTCCCGCCTTCAACCACGCCCATGCCGGCCGGCACCGAGCCCACGGCGCCCAACGCAACGATTGCCTTGGCGGGCACGGGAACCACGGGACCCGCGCGCAACTCCAGAGCGGCACTGGCCAGGTGCGGCTCGACATCCCAATTGGCCGTGTTCATCACCGACCAGACACCGTTGAAATTGGGGTGCCCGGCAACCCGGTCAATTGCACCGCTGCCCGGTGTCTTGTGGGCCGCCGCAGCGGGCGCAGCTGTGGGCGCCGCATAGCCCGGAGTCAGTGCCGCCACCGATCCGGTCAAGCTCACCAGAGCCAATACCTTGATCTTCTTATTCAGAACTTCCCCCTGGTCAAAGACAATAGATGTTCGCTACGGGCTTTTTATTTCTCGTTCGGGTCCGCGCCATCTTTCGGCGCACCCGTGCCGCTCGAGCCCATGAATACTTTGTGGCCGTCCAAGAACGTGACGTCGCGGCCATTCGCCTTGCAGGCAGGACGGCAGCGTGCGTCCTTCGCGCGGTAGCCCCGCACAATGATTTCTTCGCCCGCCTTCAGCGAGTCGCGCGTGAGCCCCTCGCGCAGCAGCGTATTGGGCGTGCCCGCTTCGATCATCCATTCCTGAGATACGCCGTTGGTGAGAACGTCCATGTGCACCCAGGTATGCGGATTGATCCACTCAACCTTGGTGACTTTGCCCTGGAGCATGATGGGCTGGTTGCCGTCGAACTCAGCCTGAAACGCGTGATGCGCCAAAGCCGGCGCGCCGATGGCGGCCATTGCGATCAACACAACGGCAACACTCGCCGCCTTATCAGTGCGAAAATTCATTTGAGATTTCCTCCAGCCGGCAACATATTGTAGTGGACCCTGCACGCATCCAATTCCTGGTTTTCGACGCCGAGCATCGCTGGACGGCGTGAAACGGGCCCGTATAATCAACGCCTATAATCGCTTTAGATCGCTGTTTTGGCAATACAATTTCCGTTGCGCGCTTAAGATTGTTCGAGTAATCAAAGGGTAGCCGCGGCTGATAGATCAAGAGGGGATTCGATGCTCGAGGGGCTGGTCATCAAATTGGCGGATACGTCCTGGAGCATCGGACTGCACGAATCCTTGTACATGTACGCGATTACAGAATCCGCGCACGTTATGTCCATCATGCTGTTTGTCGGCACCATAGCCATGGTGGATCTTCGGTTATTAGGTATTTCCTATACTAAGGTTCCAGTCTCGCAGATGCTGTCGAGAATGCTGCCCTGGACAGTGGCGGGTTTCGTCCTGCTGGTGATCACCGGCGCGATGCTGTTTCTGGCGATCCCGATCCGCACCTATCACAGTCTTTGGTTCAGGCTTAAGTGCCTCATGATTCTGATCGCGGCCATCAACATCGTCATTTTTACTTTCAAGGTGGAACGCGACAAGGCGGCCTGGGATTTGGGGCCCGTACCGCGAAAGTCGAAGATCTGTGCCGTCATTTCCTTGGGCGCCTGGGGCTGCGTCATCGTTTTCGGGCGGCTCATTGCATACAACTGGTTCGACTGCGACAGCATCACCTCTCCGGCCATGGCGGAGCTCACGGGCTGTCCGTTGGACCCGGGTTAAGACATGACCCTGTATCACACCGCACAGGCCATTGAAGCCTCGGCGCTCGGCCAGACCATTAGAGAATCCACGTGGTTGTTCCCGGCGATCGAGTCGGCTCATCTGTTGGCGCTGGCGCTGCTGGGAGGCTCCGTTCTGATCATTTCCCTGTCGGTATTGGGGGTAGGTCTGAAGACCTCGCCCGCTGAGCTGTACAAGAGCGCGCACCGCTACATGAACGGCGCGGTCATAGTACTGCTGATAACGGGCGTATTGCTGGGGATTTCCGAGCCGGTAAAGCTCTACGGGCGGCAGGCCTTTTGGGTGAAAATGATTTCGCTCATGGTTGCGCTGCTGATCACATATTTGGCATTCAATCCTCTGGTCAAGCGCAGTGCCTCCGGCATCGGCATCCGCAGCGTGACGGCATTGACGTTGGTGGCGTGGCTCATGGTTGCCATGGCCGGGCGGTGGATTGGATTTTCTTGAAAATAAAAATCGGATCTTTTGGGGGAATGGTTCCATGAGCAATGGTCGGATCTTCATTGGCGCAAGTGCCCTGCTGTTCATGTTGGGCGTCGGCGCCCTCACCGCTCAGCAGAGCGCAACTAAAACGCAGAACGGCGAGTCGGTGTTCAATGCGCGCTGCAAGAGTTGCCACGAGCCGGCGATGGAACGTGCGCCGACCCGGGCGGAATTGGCCTTTCGTTCTCCCGCGGACATCGTCGCCGCACTGACGACGGGCGTGATGGTTCCGATGGCGAAAGGCTTGTCACGGCCGGAAATCGACGCGGTCGCGCTGTTTCTGGCGCCCGGCCAACAGTTGGGTGCGGCGGGCGTCGATAAAATGTGCGCAACAAACCCGCCTATCCAAGCCGGCGCCTCGGATTGGGCTGCCTTGGGGCCCGATGAAAATTCCACCCGCTTTCAGCCAAATCCCGGGATTCACGCGGCCGACGTGCCGCGTCTGAAAGTGAAATGGGCTTTTTCCATGGCGGGCGGCGGTCAACCCGTCGTGGTCGGCGATTGGTTGTTCATCACCAACCGCGGCGGCAAGTTCTATGCCTTGGATGCCAAGTCCGGGTGTGTGCACTGGGCCATCGAGGATGCCCCGTCGCGCACCACGCCGATGGTCATCCGATCGCCGATTTCGCCCAGCGGCTGGGCGACTTTCATCGGGGTCGGAAAGCGCGTGCTGCGCGCATTCGATGCGCAATCCGGCAAGGAGATTTGGCACAGCGAATCGCTGGAAAATCACACCGCTTCGAACATCACCGGCACCCCGGTGGTGTCGGGAGAGCAGATATTCGTGCCGCTCTCCTCCGGCGAGGAGGTGGTGGCCATGCAGCCGAATTATTCCTGTTGCACGTTTCGCGGGAGCTTGGCGGCGCTGGACCTCAAGACCGGCCAAAAGCAGTGGCAGACTTCCATGATCACGGAGCCGTTGGCTCCCACCCGCAAGAATGCCAACGGCGTATTGATGCAAGGCCCGGCAGGCGCACCGGTCTGGGCGTCGCCGACGGTCGATGCGAAACGCGGCTTGGTCTATGTGGTCACCGGGGACAGCTACACGGACGCAGCCACCGAGGGCGATGATGCCATCGTCGCCTTGGAAATGAAGAGCGGCAAGGTGCGCTGGAGAAACCAGGTCACCACTCACGACAATTTCATCGTGGGTTGCAGCGGTCCTGTAAAGGTTGCGAACTGTCCAACACCGACGGGTCCCGACTTCGACTTTGGCGCCACACCCATTTTGTTCAAGCACGGCGCCAGGCAAATCCTCGTGGCCGGTCAGAAGTCCGGCATCGTCTACGGCGTCGATCCTGACAGCGGCCGCACGCTTTGGAAAACTGCGGTCGGCGCGGGCTCGCCGCTCGGCGGCGTGGAATGGGGCATTGGCGCGGACAGCCGCTACGTGTACGTTCCGATTTCGGACATCGGTCAAATCTTTAATGAAATCGCCGTGGCGGCGGGCGCACCGCCCTCCACCGAATACACGATGCCCGGCAAGGCGGGCTTATTCGCGCTCGATCCCTTCAGCGGCAAAATTGTCTGGAACACCCCTGCCCCCATCGCGCCCTGCCATTATGCCGGGGATCGATCGAAGGACTACGCCAGGGGTGCGTGCGTGCGTGCGCAATCCGCCGCGCCGGCCGTCATGCCGGGCTTGGTGTTCTCGGGGACCTTGGACGGATGGCTGCGAGCCTACGATGCGTCCAACGGCAAGATCGTGTGGGAATTCAGCAGCACGGCCCAGACCTATGACACCGTCAACGGCACTCAAGCCCAGCCCGGCGGCGGGATAGACGGCATGGGACCGACCATTGCCGGCGGCATGCTGTACACGATGTCCGGATTCAATGGTGCGGCACGAACCGGCAGCAACGGCGTCAACGTCCTGCTGGCGTTTTCGGTCGACGGGAAGTAGGCAGCGCGGCTCTCGCCGCGCAATGCATCACTCGAGACAGACCACCAGTTTGGCGGAATGCGTGCGCCAGTTGATGGGAATCACGAAGGATCGCGGGTGCGGCGTCTGCACCTTCTCCAAGTCGTGCGCGATGACGACCGGCACGGAGATGACGAAATTCTTGCCGAAGTCCCGGCGCGCGTTTCCGGAAATGGTGTTGGCCACCTCACCGACGAGATCCTTGATGTTTTCGTCGCTGGTGTCGGTTTCCTGCATGCGCATCAGCAATACCGTGAGCATGCCGCGCGGCGCCGTGAAATAAACGATGCCTTTGCGTGCTCCGGTGATGCCGATGACCCCCGTATATTCATAGGCGCCCGGCTTGCCGTCGGTGACCAGGTAGGGCGATCCGACAGTCGCCGACTGTTGCGCCGAGGTTTCAAAATAGTTTGTCGTCCCCTCGATGAATGTGCGGATTTCTGCTTCTTTGAACATCTCAAGCCTCCGAAAGCAGCTCTTCCAACGCATCATTGAGCTGGCGATCGGTAAACGGTTTGCAAAGGAATCCGTTCGCGCCCTTCTCGATGGCTTCCACCGCCGTCGCTTTATCGGCGAGGGCGGAAACGACCAGAATCAATACGTTGGAATTGATGGCGACCAATTCCTCAACGCATTCTATGCCGTCCATCTCCGGCATGGTCAAGTCCATTGTGACGACATCAGGCTGCGTGCGCAGGAACATCTCGACGGCGGCACGGCCGTTGCTGGCGGCGCCCACGACCTCGAGGCGGGCGATTTGCTGAGAGCGTTCGATGCGCCGCCGAATGATGTTGGAATCATCGACGATCATGAGCTTCAGGGTAGCTTTGGAGCCAACCGCAGTATCCATCAGGCCGCTTCCGTATTCCCCGCGCGCTTGGCAGGCGGCAGGCTCAAGGTAAGGCGCGTAAATTTCCCGGGCACCGTCGCCACGGAAACTTTCCCGCCGATCTGCTGCATGAGTCCGGCCATCAAGTTCATGCCGACGCCGCGCCCCGCATCCTTGGTGGCATTCTCGACGGTGGAAAATCCGGGTTGGAAGAGCAGAGAAAACACCTGCTTGGCATCCAGGACGGCGGCCTTTTCGGGAGTAATGAAGCCCTTTTTCATCGCAGCTTGCTTGATCCTCTCGGTCGACAAGCCCTGCCCGTCATCTTCCGCGATGAGCTTGTAGCCCGCGTCGCCGAGTTCCTGGAATATCAGCTTGATCTGGCCCTGCGTGGGCTTTCCGGCCCCAAGGCGGTCGGTGGTCGACTCAATGCCATGCACGATCGAGTTTCGTACCGCTTGGACAGCGATGTCCTTGACGATGCGCCGGTACTCATTGGGAATCGTATCGAAACCCATGCATTGCAGGGCCGCCTCTTTGTTATTTTCATTGGCCACGCGCGCCGTCAGCTGCTGCAGCATCGAGGTCACGCTGCCGTCGGACTTGGCAGCGATCTCCGGTCCGCCATGCTCGATGACAGCCGTATCGGTGTGAGATTCGTGCTCGTTGCCCGTGGTCGCCGCGACATGCAGACGTGCGAGACGCGACACCAGGTCGCCGACAGATTGCAAATGCGTCAACAAGTCGTCCAGCTTGATGACCAGCGGCAGAAAGTCGTTGCCGGACAGGTCGGACTTCTCGCGCAGGATCTTCAAGTCATCCTCGAAGGAATGCGCGCGGCTTTCGATGGACGACAACCCCAGGGCCGCGGCCTCGCCCTTGACAGAATGCACCTGCCGGAAAAGGGTATCGAGCTTCTTGCGGAACGCGCTTTCCTCGCGGGCCGGCTCACGCAGCACGGCATTGATCATCTTCATGGCGGCGTTGGAGTCGTTCAGGAACGAGGCAAGCTGCGCCGGATCGACATGCAGAATACCCAACAAGGTATCGACCTGCGCCTGCGCCTGGGTTTGAGAGGACTGCAGTTCGCGGGCAAGATCCACCCGGGCACTGACATCCGATACCGACACCAATACGTGGGTGATTTTCCCGTCGACGCGCACGCGGTGGAATTCGAATTGCAGGTAGCGTGTGGAAACCTTGCCCTGCCCGGTGTCAAAGTTGACCTCAACCTCGCCGAGCGGGTTGATGGTCTTGACCAGGTTCTCCTTGGTGCGTTCCGACCACAGGACGCCGACGAACTTCAGTGCGGTCGACAGCGTCTTTTCAGAGACAATATTTCGCAGCAATTTCTCGAACGGCAGCCCGGCGAAGTCGTCGCGCCCAAACAATGATTGCAGCGCGCTCGAGTACGACGCACCGATCACGAGATGCTCGTCAAGCAAAAACAACCCGTCTTTGACGGTGCGCAGGATATCGGCTGTCTGCTGACGTGCCTCGCGCAGCGATGCATCCTGGCGTTGGCGCGCGAGCAGCAGGGTCGTCACGAGCGCAGCCAGCACGATCGCGATGAAAAGACCCGTCAGCATGACGAGCCGCAGTTCGGTCGCGGATCGCGCGGTACCCGTCTGCAAGTCGGTGACGATTGCCGTCAGTTCGCCGTCGAGCAGCGGTATGACGCGCTTGCCGGCGCGTATGGAGGCCGCGACGTCCCGTTCCAATTGCCTGCCGTTGTCATTGAGCACGGTGCCGGTTGATTCGTTGTCCTGGTAAGGAACGCCCTGGAACTTCAAAATCGGATCGAGCGATTCCTGTTCTTTGGCCCACAGTTCGCGCAAGGCCGCCGCATGTTTACCCGCGATGGGTTCGCCCTTGGCGGATGTGTCGCCCGATAGTGCGAACCAGCTGGCGGGCCGCGGCGCGTTCATATCATGCAGTCCGGCGTCGAGTTTGCCGGCCGCGTCGCGCAGCTGGTCCAGCGATTCCTGAATGTAGCCATGAGTGGTCAATCGGTCATGCATCGAGTCGAGCGATGCGTGTATGAGTGCCGGATTGCGTTGTTGCTGGCCGACGAATTTCAGCGCCACGGTGCTGTCGGCCAGCTCACTGGCGAGTTCCAGGCCCGGGATCAGAACGACGGCAACGAAGCTGAAGGCAAGTATCACGACCAGCACGACGAGACCGCCGGCAGACAGACGGGGAACCAAAGCACTGGCAAAACGAAGGTTCATGAATCAAGCGCTCCGCTGGGGTTTGCTGGGTTTGCGGGTCATCAATTCGGCACGCAAGGCGTCCAAGGCATCGAGAAAATCGGCGGCGGAGGCATAGCGCTCTTTCGGATCTTTTGCCAGCAAGCGATCGATGATCGGCTGGTAGAGCGCCAAGTGCTCAGGCAGGCGCGGCACCGCCGCAGAACGGTGAGCCGCCAGGATGTCCGCCAGAGTCTTCCCCATGAATGGCAATGTGCCGCTGAGCATTTCGTACAGCACCACGCCGAGGCTGTACAGGTCGCCTCGCGCGTCGGGATCGCGGTCATCGATCTGCTCCGGGCACACATAGTAAGGTGTGCCCGTGCAATCGCCGGAGCTCGTCAGGTCGCTCGGCATGAACTGGGTTCGGGCAGAGCCGAAGTCAATGAGAACCAGGCGATTTTCATTGGTCAGCATAAGATTGGACGGTTTCAGATCGCGATGTACCACGCGCGCCGCGTGGACGATTTGCAGCGCTTCGCCGATCTGATGCGCATAGTTGACGGCGTCCGCTTCGCTCACCGGATGTTTCAGACGCTCGCGCAGGCTGCCGCAGGGGAAGTATTCCAGCGCGAGATAGAGATAGTCATCTGTCGTACCGAAATCGAGTACGTTGGCGATCGAGCGGTGATTCAGCTTGGAAAGAATCTCGCATTCCTTGACGAAGCGTTCGCGATCGGCTGCCGACACGACGTGCTGTCCGGTAATCGCCTCGATCTTCAGGGCGACCGGCTGCGGAAACTCATCGTTGCGCGCCAGATAGACGCTGGCAGCGGTGGACTGTGCGATCTTTTTCATCATTGTATAGCCGGCCACTTCCGGTTGACGCCAGCGATCCGCCGCCGTATTCGTTGCGCCCGCGGCCGCTGAAGGCTGCTCGAGCAACGGCTGCAGGGCAGCGCATAGCTCGCCGACAATCACGGAATGGATGGGCCAGTAGTCGCTGGCCCCGAGTTTCATGGTGCGTGCCGCACTGCGCTCGTTGCCGCCGCGCGCAAACACGAAAATGGGCAGATTCGGCGCCTGATCGTGCAGACGCTTGAGAGAGCTCAGCGATCCGGTTGCCGCATCCGGCGGGCTGAACTCGACGATGAACATCACAGCCACATAGGCGCGAAGACGGTCGATTGAGATGGCATCGAAGCCTGCGCGCGTAACCGTGTCGGCATCGATTTTCGGCATCGCGCGACGCACCAGGCCCGCCAGCCGCAGTCTCAATTCCAACTCATCGTGCACAATGAGGCAAAGGACCGTGCCGCGGCTGCGTTCAGCGCCGGCCGGGGAAACAAGCGTTGTGGTCGTTGTGGTGGTCAACGGTGTGATGGCGGTTTGAGTGTTCATAAGCGTTGTCATCACTTCGGCACGCGATAAACGATGCGCACCTGCGTGCCGACGGCGATCGGCTTGCCGCCCTGCACCACCGGCTGGTAGCGCAGGCGGCTCACCGCTTTGGCGGCCGAGGTCTCAAACACTTTGGGAGGCGTCGCATTGAGGACCTTCACATTCGTTACCGCGCCATCGGGTCCGACGGTATAACCGAGCTCCACCCATCCCTCGACGCCGGTCTGCAGCGCGCGCGCTGGATATTGGACTTCGAGCTTGTTGATGCGCGTCAGGGACTGTTCGGGCAATTGCAGCGCACCGCCGCCGGCCGCCTTCTTTTGGCGAACTCGATCGTTCAGCGCATCGAGATCCGAGGAGGCCCCGAGACCGGCCGCCATTTGCGCCAACGCCTCCGTTCTCTCCATATCGCCGCCGTCGAGCGATGAACGAGCCCGGTCGAGAATCTGCGCCTGCAAGGCGACGATGATCTGCGCCAGTCCGCTGTTCTTTGGATCGGTCGTGCGCAGTTGATTCACGTAGAACAATGCGCTGTCATTTTCGGGCTCGGTCAACTTGCCCTGGGCCAGGCGCGATTGCGCGAGCTCCAGGTACTGCGGCAGATCAGGTTTTTGCGCTGCCTGCTGGTTGCGCGCGAGTGTCAGCTCGCGCTGCAGGCTCGCGATCGTCGCCTGCGGCGCGCTCATGCCGTGCATTTCCGTCAGGATTCGATCGGCATCGTTGAAGTTTCGCTGCTGAACCGCGGTGTGCCCCATTTGCACCAGACGCTTGAGCAAGTCCTGCGCTTGCCCCTGCAGCGCCGGGCCGCCGGCGCCCGCTTGCTTTGCCTGATCGAGATAGTAGACCGCACTGTCGTTGTGCGGATCGATCACGTGATCCTGCTGTATGCGCGTGTCGACGAGCTTGAGCAGCCGCGCAACTTCAAAGTCGTCGCGTCGGCGATGGACCTCATCGCGCAGCTGGGCCAGTTTTGCGGGCGGCAGGGCTTTGGTGCGCGCCGCCTCGTCAATGAGCTGCGTCGCGCGGTCGAAATTCTGCGCATTCAGTGCCGCAAGAATTTGCGCCGGACCCAATTCGGCGCGCAGGCTGGCGATTTTTTCATCGAGAGCGGAGAGGCGCTTGTCGTTGGCATCGATGCTTCGTGCCGTTTCCAGGAATTGCAAAGCCACGTCGAACTTGCGGTCATCGAGAGCCGACTGCACTCGCGCAATCAGTATCTCGGAAAGACGCTGCAGGCCCTGCCGCGCCTCGCCGTTGTCGGGGTTGATGATCAACACCTCCCGGTACAGGGAAAGCGCACTGCCGGCCGCCGGATCGATGAAATGCCGGTCAAGCATGGCTTGCTGCGCTTTCTCCATGAGCGCATCCACTTTCTCGTCGGCTTCGGCCGGTGACTTGACGGGAGTGGCGGGCACCGCCGCACCTTTCGCCGGCGCGGTTGCCGCCGCGGGCGCGTGCTTGACGTCTTGGGACCCCTGGCGCAGCGCCAGGAATGCAACCACGGCCGCGATCAGCACGCCGCCGATCACCGCCGGGACCAACCACGGTTTTTTCGCAGATCCGGATCCGGATGGGGCGGGCGCCGGAACTGCACCGTCGCCATCGCCCAAGAGCGCCAATCGAGAATTCACTTCTTCGTGCGCGCTATCGAGCGCGCTGGACAAGACGCTGCCGACGATCGGCAGTCCCACATGGGCGACGACTTGCCGATGTTGAATGGGAAGCGTCCAAGCATCGCCACTCGTTTCATCGTCCAATGCGACGATGGCAAAGCGCGATGAGTGCAAGTGCAGACGTGACAGGACGGCGGCAGGCTCTGGGTGGTTGCGCGCATCCCATAACACGATCCCGGCCTGGCCGGAGGGCATCGAACTGATCAACTCGTCGATTGAATCGAGCTGCTTGAGAACCAGGCCGGCATTTAAGTCCGCGCCGATCAGCGGCCACAGCGCGTCGTCGGCGGTGACCAAGAGCACCATGAGCTTTTGTTTCCTGACCGACTGGAGCACCGGACGTTCGGCGGGCTCCGGCGCGGCAAGCTCATGTTTTTTCAGACTTTTCGGCATCGTAATGGTCCCATATCGCGATCGCCGTTTAAGCGGCCTTGTTGCGCTGCGATCACATTCGTGCACCACGGATGTGTTGTGTTTTGCTTAACACAATAAGGTTCCGGCAAATGAAGGGTTTACGACATGCCCTATGTCACATTTGGTTATGCCGAGCGGCCTGAATGGCCGTCACAGTCGGGGCAAACTTGAAAGATGAGAACTACTTCGCACAGCCGGCAGGCTGGACTACACGAACTCGCGCCGCCGCGGGGGCAATGCACCGCCTAATCGGGAAAACGGGGGACTGCTGAGGCTATTTCCTGCACCGAAGGGGAGCGATCTCCCCTTGGGATATCAGATGAGAAGGACGCGGGAGAGGCTGCTTTCGCGGCTACTGTTTCTTGCCGGTAAAAGTCCCCTCGCCCAGTTGCCCCAGCGATACCTTGCCGCTCATGGTCTTGCCATCGGTCTTGCCTGAATACTTCACCGCGAGGCTTTGGCCCTGCCCTTCGACTTTGTATTCAATCGTCACATCATCGCCCTTGACCGTGCCCGTCACTTGCGCCTCGCCGAGTTGACCCTTGTAGCTTCCGGAGAGCGCGTCGCCTTTCTGAACCAGAATAAATGTCGGAGAGCCGCTGCCGGCGCTCGTCTCGACTGCCATGATCCAGGTGCCCGTGACATCTGCTGCGCTCGCCAATTGCGCGACCGTGAATGCGGCAATCGCCAACAATGCACCCAAGCCGGTCTTCAATTTCATCGTCATTGCCATTCCCCTGTATGTTGACGGATCGACGCATCATGCGCTCACCATATTATTGGCGAGAACATGATACGCGATCGTCTTGATCGTTCTACAGGGAATTCAAGAAGGCGACGAGCTGGTCTTTTTGTTCCTGAGTGAGATTCATCGAGAATCGCTGATTGTAGAAATTCACCGCCTGCAACAGGGTGGCCGCGGCGCCGTTGTGAAAGAAAGGCGCCCTCGCCGCCAAGCCGCGCAAGATGGGGCCTTTCAGTCTATTCAAATCGCTGCATAAGCCGGTGATCATCCCCTTGCCCAAGTCAGTGGTGTAGAAGGAGACGGGCTGGCCGGCGCTGAATGGCGTCGGGCAACCGCTCACCAGGAATACGGGCAGATCAGGCTCATCGAGCTCGGCAATGCCCTTCGCGATGTTGGGATCGTTTTCAAATCCCGAACGCGGTGTGTGCCCGATGCCGATATCCAAAGGCAGCGGCAGGGAGTGGTTGCCGACGTTGGGCGAATCGTGGCAGGTGGTGCAGGTGCCTTTGAAGGAAACGGGATTACCCAGTGCCGCGCTATCGTTGAGCCCACGCACGGCGCTGATCGTCAGGGGCGCGGTATTGAACAGCACTTCTCCGGCCGCGATGTCGCGGCGCGCCTCGCGACGCTCAAATGGGTTGCGGCCATCATTGTCCTCATAGCGCGGATTGCCGCCGCTCTCCCATGCCGCAAACAGGGTCATGCTGGTTTCGTCAAATGCAATACCGTCGGGATCGGCGCCAAGCACATCATTGATGCCCGGATAGTATTCTTCGCCCACCAAATTGCGGGCGCCGCCGAGCGCGCCGCGTGCATCGAGGTCGCCGGCATGCCGGTCATAAACTTGCGCGGTCGAGAGTCCCATTTCGAACGCGATGATGTCGTTCAGTTGGGCAAGGGTCGGTACTTTCTTTCCTTGAGCATGAGTTGCAACGGCATCCTTCGCTTGCTGCATGAGATCGGCGTTCAGGTTGGCGGAAAAGGTTGCCTTGCTATTCAGCGCCGAGGCCGCCGGCGACTCGCGACCATCCCACATCATGGTGCTCAAGAATCGCAGGTTGGTGCTCGGCAGCGGCCGGCGGTATGTCGACAGAATCATCTGGCCGCTTACGGCGTCGGGCGCCAAAGCACACCCATAAGGATCATGAACGGCGGTCACGGTAAATTGAGCATTGACCGGCACGGCCAACGCGATGCGGATGAGCCCGTGCGACAGCAGCAGGCTATGCGCCGACTCGCTCGATGTCCTGGCATTTCCGCAATTCGCGCCGTCGACCGCATTGAACAAGGGATCGCGGCCGCGAGTCTGCTCGAAGCGCTGGCGAATCTGCGGCGGCGCTATGCTCATGGCTTGATCAGGGACATGGCAGGTGGAGCAGGAACGTCCGTTGGTACCGAGGCTTTGAAAGAATGCGCCCTTGGTGTTGGTGTGCCCATTGACGTTAAAAGTCTCGATCGCACCGGTCGCGTCGTCGGAGACGTCGCTTTTGCCGGGCTCATGCGCGCCCGCTGTCATCGCAACAAATGCGGCGGCCAGAAGCCCGGCATGGAATCTCCAAGAGGCAGGTCTTTTCATTTTCGTACTCCCATTCGATCGCTGTAAGTCCTTACACAGAGATAAATCGGAAAGCACGGGCAGAAGGTGACATTCCATTGCGGGAAAGCCGCTTATAATTTTTGCATTATGTTAGCTCTACATCGCAGAGTACTTGACGATGCACGGCTACGTCGGTTAGGGTCGGCCCGTGGGTAACACGACCGTCCGCCTCGATTCACACGCCGCAGCGACGCTGCGCTACATTCGATCCTCGATGGAGGGGGCGGTTCTATTGGCTGTTCCCGGTTCCGCCGGCATTGTCTTGGGCGCGATCGGCCTGCTGGCGATGGCGCTGTGTTTGGCGCCGGGCTTGAGCAAGTATTGGCTGGGCATCTGGTTGGGAGCCGCCCTGATTGGCGCGGTTGCGGGCAGCATCCTGATCGTACGGGAGTCGTCGCTGCGGGACTTACGATTGGCCGGCACGCCTCTTCTGAAATTCGCTCTGTACCTCTCTCCGTCGCTGGGCGCCGGTCTGGTCATGACCGCCGTGCACTGGTACGGCGGCAACCTGCATGCCATCCCCGGCACCTGGCTGCTGCTCTACGGCTGTGCCCTGGTCACCGCCAGTGCCGCAACGACACGGGTCATCGCGACTCTGGGTGCTCTGTACATACTGTTTGGTCTGGCGGCGCTGCTGCTCGCGGATGACTTGCAGATATGGATTCTTGGCGCCGGGTTCGGCGGTCTGCACATCGTCTTTGGCTTCCTGATCCGACGCATGAGTCATGGCCGCGAAGCCTAGCGCGCGCACCGCGGTTCAGCCGGCCCGGAAACGCGCGAAGCTCGCCGCCGTGCCTGCGCCGGCGCGCGACAACGGCGATGCGACATTCGACCGGCTGGTATATGAGCGCGTCAGATTGGGAATCATGAGCGCCCTCGCAGTGCGCGAGGAATTGACATTCAATGAACTGAAGTCCCTGTTCGATGTCAGTGACGGCAATCTGAGCGCTCACGCCCGCAAGCTCGAAGAGGCAAAATACCTGAGCTGCACGAAATCTTTCGAGCAGCGCCGCCCAAGAACTGTCTATCGCCTGACGGCGTTGGGAAAAAGCGCCTTGAATCGATATCTCGATCACGTCGAAGCGGTGATCAAGGCAACCCGCCGCTGTTGAATTTTTTTGACTATTGAACTTTGCACTACAGAGTACTCGACTATGCATGTGGCAATCATCATGGATGGCAATGGGCGCTGGGCATCGCAACGCGGCCTGCCCCGCACCGCCGGTCACCGTGCCGGCGCCAAGGCGGTCGACAAAGTGGTCGAAGCCGCCGCGAGACATGGCATCGGCACGCTGAGCCTGTACGCATTCTCCGCTGATAACTGGCACCGGCCGCATACCGAGGTCGGTGCACTGTTTACGCTTCTGCGCCGATATCTGCTGACGCAGACGCCGCGGTGCCTGGAGCGGTCCATACGGATCAACGTGGTGGGTCGGCGGGATCGCCTGGCGCCGCAGGTGCTTCGCACCATCGAGCATAGCGAGCGCACGACCGCCCAGTGTTCCGGATTGAGACTGCGCATCGCGGTCGACTACTCGTCACAGCATTCTTTGCTGGAGAGCTGCCGGCGCATGGCGCTCGAGTCCGGCATCGACCGTTCACGCTTCAGGGAGCACCTTGCCGGCGTCGATCACGCGGCGACGATAACGCCCGACGTGGACCTGCTGATCCGCACCGGCGGCGAAAAACGCTTGAGCGACTTTTTATTGTGGGAGTGCGCGTATGCCGAGCTGTACTTCGTGGACAACTTCTGGCCGGACTTCGACGAACTCGCCTTCACGCAAGCGCTGGATGAATACGCGAAACGCGAGCGCCGCTATGGGCAGATCGGCACATCCGGCCAAACCGCAGCGCACGTCAACCATGGGTGACGCGCGCCGGTGAGTTACCAGCCGATCACCGGGCCATAAACAAAGCCATAGGGCCCTGCTCCGGGTCCCCAAGGACCCCAGGCGCCCCAATTCCACGCCGGATCGGCATACGTCTGCGCGGTCATTTGCTGCTCGTCGGCGAGGTGCTGCTGTTGCTGATGCAGCTTGTACTGGTTGTATGCTTGCTGTGTCCCCACATACAGGCAACCGCACACGAGCGGATCGGCATAGACATAGTGAACCGTGTCGCCATTGACGCGTTGGACAAACTGGTGTGCGGGCAGCCGGTGCAGCATGACCTGCCTTTCCGGCGTATTGGCGGGACGGACGACAAATCCTGCAGCCGAGAGGTTATCCTCGTGCTGCGTCACTATTTGCTGCTGCGTTTGGCACGCGGCAAGGGCTCCAAGCCCAAGCAGCAAACCGCTGAGCGTGGCGTATCGAAGTTTGTGAAATGCATTCATGTTTGATCCCCTGCAGAGTCGGCCCCTAGATCCCTTGAGAGCGTTTATGTCGCAAGCCCTCGCAACTTCTTTGGGCTTACTTGTTGCATATGCGCGAGGTCTTGTCAAACGCCCGCGGCGGCCCAAATACGCTATTCTCGAGGCATGCGGGTGTTGCTGGTTGAGGACGACGCCATGATTGCGCAGGGGCTGCAGACGGCGCTTCGCCAGGGCGGTTTCGCCGTCGATTGGATGCGCGACGGCGGCAGTGCGGCCGCCGCATTGCAGACCTCCGTCTTTGACGTGGTGCTGCTCGACCTCGGCTTGCCGCAGCGCGACGGCATCGATGTGCTGCGCGAACTGCGCAGGCGCGGCGATGCCACGCCGGTCATTATTCTCACGGCGCGCGATGAGAAACAGCAGCGCATTGCGGGACTGGATGCGGGCGCCGACGACTACATCGTCAAGCCTTTCGATCTCGATGAGGTCATGGCCCGGATGCGCTCGGTACTGCGGCGCGCTGCGGGACGAGGTGACCCCTCCATCCAGCACGGCGAACTGCGCCTCGACCCCGTTGCACGCACGGTCGAACGCAGTGGAGTTCCCGTCAGCATCTCGGCGCACGAGTTTTCGGTCTTGGAAGCGCTGTTGCAGCGTCCCGGAGCCGTGCTGTCGCGAGCGCAGCTGGAAGATCGCTTATACGGTTGGGACGAACAGATCGGCAGCAATGCCATCGAGGTGTACATTCACGGCTTGCGCCGCAAGCTCGGAAGCGAGGCGATTCGGACGTTGCGCGGCGTAGGCTACTTCATTCCAAAATCATGAGGTCGATACGCGCTCGACTGCTGATTGCCCTCATGATCCTCGTGGCGCTGATCTCGCTGCTTGCGGCAGGGGTCACCTATCGCCGCGTGTTGAGTGAGACCTCGACGCTGTTTGACTATCAGCTTCGGCAGATGGCGCTGTCGCTGCGCACACAAATCTCGCTGGCACCACGAATTGAAGTGCCGCCCGATCAAAGCGATACCGATTTCGTGGTGCAAATTTGGGACGTGTTCGGCGCGCGAACCTATCTGTCGCGACCGGGTTTGCCGATGATCAACCAGACGGTTCTGGGCTATGCGGATTTGTCCCTGCGCGGAGAGGCGTGGCGGGCATATGGGCTGCAAACCGCGGATGGCGTGATTCAGATCGCGCAACCCGTGCGGGTTCGCGAAGGATTGGCACGTGCCGCCGCCGGGCGCGTGGTCGTACCGCTGATCCTGCTGCTGCCGATCATGATCGGCGCCGTCCTATGGATCGTCAGCCGCGGTTTGCTGCCGTTGCGCTTCGTCGCCACCGAGGTGCAGCGCCGCGATGTGCGCAGCTTGGCGCCGCTCAACACACACCACCTGCCGCTCGAAATCGAACCACTGGTCGGCGAATTGAATCGCCTGTTGGAACGACTGCAGCGCGCGTTCTCCGTACAGCGGGCCTTTATCTCCGACGCCGCGCACGAGCTGCGCTCGCCGCTGACGGCACTGCGGTTGCAGCTGCAGTTGCTCGACCGCGCTCCTGACGAGGCGGCGCGCACCGAAGCGCGCGGCCGCTTGGGTGCGGCGGTTGAGCGGGCCATTCACTTGGTTGAGCAGCTGCTCACGCTGGCCCGCAGCGAACCCCAGGACGCGAGCCCGGACCTCGATACGGTGGATCTGTCTGCCGCGGCCGCCGAGGGTATCCAGGATACCCATGAGTTGGCGATGTCTCGCCATATCGATTTGGGTCTCGATGCGACGCCCAACCTCCTCATCCGCGGTGATCGTGAAGCACTGCGGGTGCTGGCGCGAAACCTCATCGACAATGCCGTGCGCTATACGCCGCCGAATGGATCGGTCCAGGTGCGTTCCCGCTCGTCCCCGGGTGAAGCCGTGCTCGAAATAACCGATACGGGCCCCGGGATTGCGCCGGCGGATCGGGAGCGCGTATTCGATCGCTTTTACCGTCGCGCCGCCGCGCAGGAAAGCGGCACCGGCCTCGGACTGGCCATCGTCAAGGCGATCGCCGAGCGCCACGACGCACGCGTCGTCCTTGGCGAGGCGCCCGGCGGAGGCTTGCGTGCAACCGTCAGCTTTCCCCGGGTCTCTTAAGATTGCCTTAAGGAAGGCATGTGAACCTGTCGTCGGAGCAGCAGCTCCTTCAATCACTCAGGAGATCACATGCAACTTCGCACCAGGACGCTGGTATGGTCGGCAGCAGGCCTGCTTGCCGTCGGCACCGCCACGGGCCTATCCGCCCAAGCCTTATTGCAGGCCACCCCTTCGCCGACCGTGGCGAGCGCAAACACCGATTCCAGTCACGCCGCTGCATCGCAGCCCATTCCGCTGATCACCGCGCCGAACTATCGCGCGATAGTCGCGCGCAATCAGGCTGCCGTGGTTGGCATCACGACCGCAGGTCCGATCAACACTTCCTCGCCCCAAGGGTTCAGCTTTGGCGGCCCCGATGGCGATGAGAACAATTCCCTTGGACAATTCTTTCGCGGATTGCCGATGCCCAAGCAACATCGCATCCTGCATGGTCAAGGCTCCGGGTTTCTAATTTCCGCGGACGGGCTCGTGCTCACCAACGCACACGTCGTGGACGGCGCAAAAGAGGTCACTGTCAAACTCTCGGATCATCGCGAATACAAGGCCAGGGTCTTGGGTGCGGATCGCAGCAGCGATATCGCGGTGCTGAAGATCGACGGCCGCGAGCTGCCCTCCGTTACCTTGGGAAATTCCGACCAACTGGGCGTCGGTGACTACGTGCTCGCCATCGGCGAACCATTCGGCCTCGAGGAAACCGCCACTGCCGGTATCGTCAGTGCCAAAGGCCGCTCACTGCCGGGCGATGGCTACGTGCCGTTCATTCAAACCGATGCCGCGGTAAATCCGGGCAATTCCGGCGGCCCGCTGTTCGATGCCAACGGTTCCGTGGTCGGCATCAACGCCCAGATCTACAGCAGTTCCGGCGGCTTTCAGGGCGTGTCGTTCGCAATCCCCATCAATCTGGCGGTGCAGGTCAAAGACCAAATCGTGAAGACGGGCAAAGTCGTCCATGCGCGATTGGGCGTCGAAGTGCAGCCGCTGAATCAAACGCTCGCGGAGTCCTTCAAATTAAAGACGCCCAACGGTGCGCTGGTGGCCAAAGTCACTCCTGACAGCGCGGCGGAAAAGGCCGGCATCAAGGTTGGCGATGTGATCCTCAAGTTCAACGGTTCGCCGGTCCTCGATGCCGGTCAGCTATCGCAGCGCGTCGGGGTCATGACTCCCGGCGACAAGGCCGGCCTTGAGATTTGGCGCGACGGCAAGAGCCTGTCCTTGACTGCCACCATCGGCAATGCCGCCGTGACGGCTTCTGCCGACGACGCTTCAGGCGATTCGGCGCCGGCGAAGTTGGGCCTGGCGCTGCGTCCTTTAAGCGCCGAGGAGCGCCGCGAAACCGGCGTTCCGGGCGGTCTGGTGGTCGAAGACGCACAAGGCCGCGCCGCCGAAGCCGGCATTCAGCCGGGCGACGTGGTGCTCTCGGTGGATGGAACCCCCGTGCAGAGCGTCGAGCAACTGCGCAAGATGGTGCAAGAGCACGACAAGCAAATTGCGCTGCTCATACAGCGCGGTGACGCTCGCCTGTTTGTTCCTGTGACGCTTGGTTGATATGTAATGCGATCCCGCCGGTACGCCGCGCGCGTACCGGCGAATCGCTGGTGACAGGGAACGTCGTAGCGTTTATAAGGGCGCTGCGGACAACGGCATTCGCCGCTCCAAGGGAAGCTCTTAAAGTGGATGACGCGTCGGTTTGGAACGGAAATTGGGCATGGAGTCTGCCGCTGATCGTCATTACCGTTATCTTTCACGTCATCGGCCTGGTCTTCATCAACGAAAGAGTCATCAGGGCAAAGCGCTTTCTAAAGAAGAGCCGCAGCTTTCTCGTTGCATTCGCAGTGATTCTGGGGACCGCCACACTCGCCGCAATTCTCCTGCACGCTATTGAGGCGGCAATCTGGGCGGTCGTCTATGAGCGCCTCCGAGCGCTGCCCGATGGCAAGTCAGCGTTGCTCTACTCGTTGAGTGCAATGACGACCTACGGGCACGAGCGCGTCACCCTGGCAAATCACTGGCAACTGATGGGCTCGCTCGAGGCGCTGAACGGCATGATTTTGTTCGGGCTGACGACAGCCTTCCTCTACGGCATGATCCGCGAACTGTTGGCCGATCGGGCAGGGGGCCGCCCAATCCGTTAGGCAAAGCCGTCGGCACGAATGCGCGTCTTGAATTTTGACGTTTTGTCGTAAAGTATGGAGGTCTGCGGTATCGCTTGAAGGAGCGGCAAATGGCGACAGGTTGGGCAAAAGAAGGTGCGGTGCAAGAGCAGATTGACGCAACCGTCAAGGATGCGATCAGCCTTGCGAAAAGCCGCCTGCCGCAGGGACCTTCGTTGAGTCACTGCGCCGAATGCGGGGCGGAGATTCCGCAGGCCCGCCAGGATGCGGTGCCGGGCGTTAGATTGTGCCTTTCCTGCCAGGACACCCATGACCGTGAAGCTGTGCAGTCGGCCGGATATAACCGTCGCGGCAGCAAGGACAGCCAGCTGCGCTGACAGATCGTGCGTTGCCGCCAAGCGCGTTTGCCGCTAAGCGCGTTTTACCGCTAAGTGTGCGTTTACCGCTAAGTGTGCGTTTACCGCTGGAGAAGACCCAGCCGCAACAGGCTCTCCGCCGTGGCGACAATGGCTTCCTCATTTGAGCGCGGCTCCCACCCCAGCAGGCGCTTGGCCTTTTCGTTCGAACCGCTCTTCAGCTTGCCGAGCTCCGGCAGGATCTGCTTCACCGCCGGGTCACGCAGCGCGGCGATTCGCACCAGCCAGTTCGGCAATTGCCGGGTCGGCACTTTTTTGCCGGCCTCGCCCATCCTGCTCTTCAGCACTCTGGCCATGTCCAGTATCAACATGAAACTGCCGGCGGCGGCCAGGAAGCGCTGACCCTTGGCGGCTTGATGAGTCATCGCACGAATGTGCAGATCGGCAACGTCGCGCACGTCCACGACGCCGAAACTTAGAGCTGGGATTCCCGGCACGTTGCCCGTCATGAGTCGCTGGATCAGCAGAACAGATGTCGAGAAGTCCGGCCCCAACACGGGACCGAACACGGCGACCGGGTTGACCACCGACAGCTCGAGGGCGCCGCCCTCTTTGGCAATGAAATCCCAGGCGGCTCGCTCGGCCAAAGTCTTGGATTTCACGTACGCAGTGACGTCGTGGCCGACAGGGTCCGTCCAGTTCGTCTCATCAAACGGCAGCTTCTGTGGCTCGTGGCCGTAGCCAATCGCCGCGAATGACGAGGTGAGCACCACCCGTTTCACGCGAGCGTCACGCGAAGCTCGCAGCACGCGCAGTGCGCCTTCGCGAGCGGGCACGATCAGCTCATCCTCATGCTTCGGAACGTATGGCGGAAAGGGTGAGGCGACGTGCAGCACATAGTCACAACCGGCAACGGCTTCCGGCCAGCCCGCATCGCTCTGCAGATCCGCGGCAAAAAAAGACAGCCGATCGCTGGGCTCGACCCCTCCTTGTTTCAGCATGCCGCGTACATCTGCCTCGCGCGTCAGGCTGCGTATTGTGGCGCGCACGCGATGGTTCTCGCCTAGAAGCTGAAGAATGGAGTGGCAGGCGATGAATCCTGTCCCGCCGGTCACCAGTATGGTCGCCATGGTCATCCATGTTCCAGGATTCGGCTCGATTACACCAGCTTCAGGTCCATAGGAGAGTTCTGCTGAAAAATGCGCGAACTCTGAACGGGCGAAAGATCCCAAAGAGAACGGAACAGACCGCCGAGAAGAGCGCGGTAATCGTTCAGCACCGGATAGTCGCGGCCTTGGAACAGAGTGCCATGCGTCAAGCGTTGTTGCTCCCCGCAAATGGTGCCGCCCTTGATCGAACCTCCGAGCACCCAATACACGGTGCCGTGGCCGTGATCCGTCCCGCGGTTGCCGTTCTCGCGAAACGTCCGACCGAACTCCGAGAGCACCACCACGACGGTATTGTTCCATTCCGCACCGAGCGACTGGGAGAACGCCTGCAGACCCCGGCCCAGGCTGCTCAAATTGGTCGCCAGCGGCCCCTGCGCCGCGCCCTCGCCCACATGTGTATCCCAGCCACCGATGTCGATGAATCCGATCCGATATTTATCGCGCATCATCCGGCCCATGCGTTCGGCCTCGAGCTCGAAGCCCTTGGTATTGATTGCATTGCGATTGGCCGCAGTCATCTCCGCGGCGATGTCCTGCGCCACTTCATGACGCAATTCGAGCCCGTTGCTCACGGCGGCTTCAAGGTGATGTCCGGCATACATGTCGCTCAAAATGCGCGCTTGCCGCTCATCGAAGGGCGGCTTGCCGACGTTCTTGAGCGAAAGGTTGGGCACCGTCGTCGTTCCTTCGAAAACAAGCGGCAGAGCGTCGGTGAATGCGATCGACGAGTTGATGCTCGACGGGCCCGACAGGATCTCCGAGAGGCGGCCGAGAAAACCAGAACGATACTGACGCGTGCCGGCCGGTGGTTGACCCAGCTCAATGCTGTCCTGGGTCTCGAAGTGGCTGCGCGACAGGTCATCGGTGCCGGCAAATGGCACGAAAGCGACTTGGCGCTGCGTGTACATCACGCCAATCGATTCGCGCACCGCCGGCGCCAGCGCCCATTCGCTATCGAGCGCCAGCGCGCCGGTATTGGACGACGGATCCGGCCTCGCGATCGCGATATTGGGGCGCGCTTCGTAGTAGAAGCTGCTTGAATACGGAATGAGCAGGTTGCTCGAATCGTAGCCGCCGCGCAAAAAAACCAAAAGAAAGCGCGGTCCGGCCGCAGGCGCGGCATAGAGGCGGCCGGCAATGGCGGCGCTCAATGCCGCGGCGCCACCCAGTTTGAGCGCTTGACGGCGATTCATTCGTATCCGCTCACTCATAGCTGAAATCCGGCGATGAAAGCAGGAAGGTGTTCCACTCCTGCTGAGAATTCGCGCGATTGAGCGCATCCTTGGTACTCGCGGCGAGAAACGGCTCGACCGCTTCAAAGTACAGGCGATTCGACAACTGGGGAAAGCCCACCGTGCCCGTCACGCTGCCATCCTCTGGATCGAAGAGCGCGGCATTTCCCGCGCCGATGCTGCGTGCGATTTCGAATCGGCGGCTCATTTGACCTGAACTGGCCCAGCCCAGTTCCGTCAATGGATAACCGTCGGGCGTTTGGCGGCCATACGGCGCCTGACCGAGGCCATTGAGCCAATTCAGCATCGGACGCGCATTGCCGATGGCTTTGGCGTCGTACGCGAAGCGCACCGCAGAAACCACAAATCGCGTGGGATCCTTGAACTTGCCGCCGAGCGAGGCTTCCAACTCACGCGACATGAACAGTGTGTGCAGAACAGCGGCGATGTCGCCGTCAGTTTGCATGAATGTCTGCGCCAATCGCTCGACCAAGGCCGGCGGAGGATTGTCCGCCACGAAGAAAATCGCCAGCTCGCGCGATATGAATCGAGCGCATGCGGGTTGCGACACTATCAGCTTCACCGCTTCTTCGACTTCGCCGAACCCGGTGCCCGCGATGGGCTTGCCCAGAACCGTCTTGCTGCCGAAATCATGCCTGGCCGGATTGAATTCGAACGCGCCGTTGCGCAAATACAAGCGCTGCATTTCAGGTTTGAGACGCGGCGCATCGCCGGCGTTTACCCCCACCCCGGTAAGAACGCGCGCGAGTTTCTGCACATCTTGCTGTGAGTAGCCGCCGCCGACGCCCAGCGTGTGCAACTCGAGAAGTTCACGGGCATAGTTTTCGTTGAGATGGCCCGCGGCGTTCTGATTGTTATCCAGATACTGCAACATCGCCGGATGCTCGAGCGTCGCCATCACCAGATCCCTGAAATGCCCGAAAACGTGCGGGCGAATCGCGTGTTCCTCGTAGTCGCCCACCAGCCAGCGCAAATTCGCCTTGTACTGAAACACGCTGAAGTGATTGAGCCAAAACCAGATCATTTGCTCTTGCAGCTGCGCGGGCGAATACACCGCACGCAGCAAGTCGCGGCGGCTTGCTTGATACGCGAGTTGATTGCCGTGCTCGTTCAGTGCCTTGCGCGCCTGCTCCTTGTCGGGTCCGTCCGGCATCGCATTGATGACTTTGTACTGCGCATTGACCCCGGCGAGCAATTGCGCGGGGTTTGCGCCGGTTATCTCCAGACTCGCGATCTGCGCAGCGATCGGCGCCGGCAATGTCTCATCAACCGGGTGCAGTTGCTGGTCGAGGAATCTTTCGCGGCCCAACCGGCGATAGTCCGCAACGTTTCGCGTGTTGAGACCAAACGATATGCGTTCAAGCCAAAGCACGTTCTCGCGATGCAGGGGGCGCAACGGCTCCGACGGGGCATGTGGAGGATTGGAAGGCGTGGCGCAAGCGGCGAGCAGCAGCATTGCGAGACCGCTGGAAGCGGCCCGCAAGCGCGCGGCAACTCTCCCAGATATATCGCACGACCGTTCCATGGACAGGTAACGGCCGGCGGCGGCGCGCGTTGACGCCGCCCGCAGCGCTGGTCGGCGACTAGGGTTTTCGCTGCTTTGTCTGCGAACGCTGGCCATCCGCCCGAGCGCTTTTCTTGGACTTAGCCTTGGACTTAGCCTTGGACTGTGCCTTGGAAGTGGCCTTGGCAGTCGGCGTTCTGCGCGCGGCCACCTTTTTGATGGATAGCCGCTCGCCGGGATTGAGGGACTCGACCAGCGTTATGAATTTGGCCACCAGCAGTTTAATGTCCTTTTCCCGGTTTCCTCCGGCCATCGATTTTCTCCTTTGTCGAGCGCTGCGGCCCAAATGAGTCTCAGTATGCCTGCTACGCTTTTGACTTGCGCCCGATCGGCGGCACCAGCCGCTGAAGCGGTGTCCTTTTATTGGGGCTCTGATCGTTGGGACCCAGGAATTCCGTCAAGGCTCTGCCGCTCAATGCGTTCTCGGCAATGACCTTGAGTGCGACGAGGGTTGGGGTTGCCAGTATGACGCCCGCGATGCCCCAGAAAAGACCGCCGAACCATAGACCCAGGAAGATCAGCAATGGGTTGACCTCGAGCCGCCGACCGACGAACAGCGGCTGAATGAGCTGTCCCTCCACGGCCGCCAAAGCCAGATAACTCGCCGATACGGCGGCGACCTGCCCCAACTTGTCAAAGCTCACCACGGCCACCAGCGTCAGGATGATGAGCGTCGTCGCGGGACCGGCATAGGGGATGAAATTCAACGTCGCGGCAATGATGCCCAACAAATAAGGCGTCGGCATCCCCAAGAGCATCATGATGCCGGTGGTCGCGAGCCCGAGGCCTACATTGATAATGGTGGTTGTAACGTAGAACCTGCCGACCTCTTTGCGGACCTTTTCGATCACGTCGAGCACGTGTGCCGCGTTCAAATCGTCGACGAATGCGGCGGTCATGCGCGCGCACATGGGCGGCCCTCCGGCCAGCAAAAACAGCGTGACGATGACAAACGTCAATACGCTCACCATGACGCCGCGCGTCGCGTCGAGGATGAGAGCCGGCGACTCCTCCGTTTTCGCAACCGCGGGTGCGGCGGCCTGCGCAGCAGGATTCACGGCACCGGCGATATTGCCGGCACTGGCTCGAATCTCCTCCACGCGACTCATGAATTTCGCCGCGGGCTGCAACTTGCGTTTGATGGTCTTCATCGTCGCGGGCGCCGTTGAATACCATTGCTGCAGCGGGGTCCACATCCTGTCGATCAGCCCGGCGGTTGCCGCCAGGAAAAAGATCAAGATCACGGTTGCACTCAGGCTTCGCGGGATCCGAAATTTCAGCAGCATTTCCACCGGACCCGAAAGAATCAGCGCCGCGAGAAGCGCCAGCGCGATGGGAATAAAGGCCTGATGGGCGAAGTACAGCAGCAATCCAAAGGCGCCCAGCGCCAACAGCTTGGCGGCCGTGAATTGCCGAACGTGCATTGCAGCAGGGCTTTGTCGATCGGTGGACGGTGTGTTGTTCAACGTTTTCTTCCCTGCTTGCCGGGCAGAGCCGATGGTACCGCAAATCGGGCGCGATGCCCGTTTCAAGGGCGGCCGGGAGCCCCGCGCATCGCCGGGACGCGCCGGCCATACTCATGTATTATAGTACATATGTACCACTTCGATCGGGACGCAAATTGATGGAAATTGAGAGGGTTCAAACGGGCATCAGGATTGAGAAGCGGCTTCTGAAGGTGTTGAAAGCCTTGGCGGAACTGAAAGATCTGTCGCTCGGGGATTTGCTCGAGGGCATCGTGCTGCACGCTTTTGAAGGCAGGACTGCGTTTTCCAAGCAGACCTTGGGGCAGATCGTCGAGCTGAAAAAGATCTACCACATGCCGCTTCGCGCCGCGAACAGTCATAAGCTCAAGGACAAAGCGGCATGAGCGCAGCCACGAGTCCCACGCCCGCAGTGCACACGCGTGAGCAATTTGAATTCATCGCCGACGCGCCTCTCGATCTCGCATGGCCGCTGTTCGGAGCGGACGCGGAGCGAGCCTGGGCTCCGGACTGGCATCCCGCCTTTATCTGGCCTGTGCCTGCAACCGATGAAGCGGGAATGGTTTTCAAGGTGGTCCAAGGAGACCGCACCGCGGTGTGGGTGAACACCGCCCTTGACCGGGTGGCGAACCGGATACAGTACGTCTACGTCATACCCGAGCTCGTCGTCACCGTGATAACCCTAAATCTGAGGCCGACGGGCCCGGCGACGCACGTCGCCGTGACTTACGAGCGCACCGCACTCGCCGATGCCGCAGGTGAAACTGTGAAGCAAATGGCTGGGCGCGACAAAATAGCGGGTCCGGAATGGGCGCTGCAGATCAACAATCACCTCCGCGCGGGCCTTGGCCGGTGATCGCGATATCCCCCTATCCGACCATGTCCTCCAATTCGGTGCCGCGCGTTTCGTGGACCATTTTGAGCACGAAAAAAATCGAAATGAATGCACAGGCGGCATAGAAACCATAGGTAATGGGCAGTCCAATGAATTTTGCCAGCCAGGGGAAACTCACGCTGATCAGGAAATTTGCAGTCCACTGCGCGGCACCGCTGACGGCCAGTCCGGAGCCGCGAATCTGATTGGGAAACATCTCCCCCAGCATCACCCACATGACCGGACCCCAGCTCGCATTGAAAAATACCACGTAGAGATTGGCGCTGATCAGCGCGAGCACACCCACGTTCGGCGCCAAATGCAGCGTGTTGTCGGTCAAATCCCCGGTGGCAAAGGCAATGGTTAGAATGCCCAGCGTCAAGGCCATTCCAATCGAACCGATCAACAGCAGCGGTTTTCGGCCGATGCGGTCTATCAGGAAAATCGCCGCGAGACACGCGGCAATGGAAAGCGAGCCGCTCAGGATATTGATTTTGAGCGAATCCGCTTCGCTGAATCCAACCGCCTGCCACAGCACCGCACCGTAGTAAAAGACCACATTGATGCCCACGAGCTGCTGAAACGTCGCCAGGCCGATTCCAACCCAAACGATGCTTCGTAACCGCCCCGTCTTGCGGTCGATGAGATCGGAGAGCCGCGGAGTGTGGTCTGCGGCGATTGAACCGCGAATTTCCAGGGATTTTGTTGCCGCAGTGGCCGCGCCAAACAACCGCGTCAATACCCCCTTGGCCTCATCAAGGCGGCCTCGAGCTACCAAATAACGCGGGCTTTCGGGGATGAAAAGCAGTGTCAGCAAAAACACGCTTGCGGGGATGATCTGCATCCAGAACATCCAGCGCCAAGCCGCATACCCAAGCCAAAGCGCTTCGGTGGATCTTCCGGCGCTGTGCGCCAAGAAATAATTGCCGAGAAAAGCGCCGGTCAATCCAGCGATGATCATCACCTGCTGCACGCTCGACAAGCGTCCACGCATGCTCGCCGGTGTCACTTCGCTGATGTAAGCGGGCGACAGGACGCTGGCCGCGCCCACGCCCACGCCTGCGGCAAAGCGGGCAATAATCATCATCAAAGCGGAGCCCGCCGCCCCGGCTGCCAGCGCGCTGATGATGAAAAGCATTGCCGCGGCCAGCATGACCCGGCGCCGACCCCATCGATCCGCGGAGCGACCCGCCGCAAATGCGCCCACCGCGCAGCCCGGCAAGAGCGCGCTGACAGTGATGCCGAGCCAGGCCTCGCTCAAGTGAAATGTGGTCTTAAGTCCGTCCTGTGTTCCGTTGATCACGCCGCTGTCGTAACCAAACATGAAGCCGCCAATGGTGGCGACGCCGACGATCGCGGAGATCAAAGGCAGATTGATGCTCGCGTTGCTGTTGTCGCTCAAACTCTTCTCCCCTTTCGAGCGTCCGCTCCGGCGCCCTGGCCCGCAAATTCATGTTCTCATTTATCTGCAGCGATCCGCATCCAACACATCATGATAGCGCAACCTTACGCGCGATACTTTGGTATAGGCCTACTTGACGATTCTGTAATTCAAGTTCAACTTTAGCGCCCGAACGATCAAATCTGAATGAGTCCGCCATAGCGGATCGGCAGAGGTCCCGCGATGGCAAGGAAGGTGAATCTCGATCGGCGCAAGTTTTTGATCGGCAGCGTCGCCGCGGGAGTCGCCGGTGCCGGTGCCACTGTGGCGGCCATTCACGACGGCGAACTGGGCGCTCCTCCACAGACGATTCGCGGTTCAGTGCCGTGGAAAGAAGGAACGGCGGATGCTCCGCCGGGCGCATCCGGTAGCGGCTATGTATTTTTTACAACGTCCGAAGCAACCTTCATTGAAGCCGCAGTCGGACGATTGATTCCGAACGATGACGTTGGACCCGGCGGTGTCGAGGCCAACGTACCTTTTTTCTTGGACCGTCAGCTTGCCGGACCTTTCGGGCGCGGTGATCACTACTATCTTGGCGGACCGTGGCCCAAGGGTACCCCGGAGCAGGGTTATCAAAGCCGCTTCAGTCCGGCGCAGCTCTACCGCGCGGCCATCGCCGCCATCGACAGCTACGTCGGCGCAAATTTGGGCGCTGCCACGCTCAGCGCGCTCGCCGCGGCCGATCAAGACAAATTGTTGAAGGGACTCGAGAACGGCGACGTCAAGCTTGATGGCGGCGTCGACAGCAAATCCTTCTTCGCCATGCTTCTGCAAAACACCAAAGAAGGCTATTTTTCCGATCCGATCTATGGCGGCAACAAAGATATGGGCGCGTGGAAAATGATCGGTTTCCCCGGCGCCCACTACGACTACAAGGAGTGGGTTTCCCGCCACGGCGAGCGTGTGCCTTATCCGACGGTCGGATTCAAAGGCCGGCCCGGTTGGACGGGGAGTTGATGTGACGACGACTCTGAAGCCTGTCGATGCGGTGTTGGTGGGATTCGGTTGGACCGGCGCCATCATGGGACAGCAACTTTGCGACGCGGGCTTGAATGTGGTTGCGCTCGAGCGCGGGCCATGGCGCGACACGGCAACGGACTTTGCGACAGGGTTTGCCCAGGATGAGTTGCGCTACATGTGGCGTCATCACCTGTTTCAGAATCTCACCGATGACACGCTTACCATTCGAAACAACGTCAATCAGGAAGCCCTGCCTATGCGCAGGCTGGGCTCCTTTCTTCTCGGTACCGGCGTCGGCAGCGGCGGCGTGCATTGGAACGGCCAGATCTGGCGGTTCCTGCCGACCGATTTCCTCACCAAGAGCCATAACCAACAGCGCTATGGCAAAAAGGCTGTCTCCGACAATGACCTTACCGTTCAGGACTGGGGCGTCACGTACAACGAACTCGAACCGTTCTACGATCAATTCGACAAGCTGTGCGGCACCAGCGGCAAGGCGGGCAACTTAAGAGGCCAGATCCAGCCGGGCGGCAATCCGTTCGAGGGTCCGCGAGCCAACGAATATCCCACCCCGCCGATGCCGCAAACCTATGGGCCGACTCTCTTTGGCAAGGCAGCGGCAGAACTTGGGCGCCATCCCTTCCCGCACCCCACGGGCAACATGTCCGAAGCGTATACCAATCCGCTCGGCGCACAGATGGGCGCCTGCACCTATTGCGGGTTTTGCGAAAAATTCGGCTGCGGCAACTACTCCAAAGCCAGCCCACAGACCACCGTCCTGCCCTATCTTCTACGGAAATCGAACTTCACGCTGAAAACCGAATGCGAGGTCTTGCGCGTCGAACTCGCGCCCGACAAGAAGCGTGCGACGGGTGTCACCTACGTGAACAGCGCGGGTGAGGAATTCTTTCAGCCGGCCGAGATGGTCATCCTGTCCGCTTACGTTTTGCAGAACGTACGGCTGCTGCTGCTGTCAGGCATCGGCAAACCCTACGATCCGAAAACAGGTGAAGGCGTCGTCGGTAAGAACTATGCCTACCAGACCATGTCATCGGTAAATGTTTTCTTCGATGACAAAATCCTCAATCCTTTTATCGGCGCAGGCGCGCTCGCCACGGTGATCGACGACTTCAATGGCGACAATTTCGATCACGGTGGCTTGGGCTTCATCGGCGGCGCCTACATCGCGGGAATGGTGACCGGCGGTCGTCCAATCGAGATGATCTATACGCCCCAGGGCACGCCGGCTTGGGGGCTCGAGTGGAAGCATGCGGCCGCAAAGAATTACTTGCGGTCATTTTCCCTGAGCATCCATGGCTCGTGCATGAGCGCCCGCGGCAACTACTTGGACTTGGATCCCACCTATCGCGATATTCATGGCCGGCCGATGCTGCGAATGACATTCGATTTCACGCAGAACGACCATAAAATGTCCGACTACCTGACCGATCGCGCCGCCGAGGTGGCAAAGGCCATGAATCCGCGCGAAATCAAGCTGAACCGACGCACCGGTTCGTGGAGCGTCACGCCTTATCAGACGACGCACAATACGGGCGGCGCCATCATGGGAGATAGTCCCAAAAACAGTGTGGTAAATAAGTACCTTCAGTCGTGGGATGTGCCGAATGTTTTCTCGATGGGCGCGGGGGCTTTCCCGCAGAACGCCGGCTATAACCCCACGGGCACGCTTGCGGCGCTCGCATATATGTCGGCCGATGCCATCAAGTCCCAGTACCTGAAGGCTCCGGGCCCTCTGGTGAGAGCGTAAATCGATGGGTGGTTTGCCGCGACTGCGCACCATTCTCATCGTCGGCTTTGCGCTGGCCATGGGCGCCGGCATTGCGGTGAGCCAAATGCCGGCGTTACCCGCGCATCCCAGCTCCGCGATCACCCCCGGGGAACTGCTGGCCAAGCGCCTCGACGGATCTACACCGAACGCCGCACAGCTTGGCCGCGGGCAGTACCTGGTAGCCGCGGGTGACTGCATGTCCTGCCACTTGCGCGATGGAGGCGAGCCTTTTGCCGGCGGACTGGGTTTGAACACGCCGTTTGGCGTGATCTATACGTCGAACCTCACACCCGATCGCGAGACGGGCATCGGCGCCTGGACGAGCGATCAGTTTTATCGCGCCATGCACGAGGGCAAAGGCGGGCACGGCGAGAATCTGTATCCCGCCTTCCCTTATCCCTGGTTCAGACGCGCCAGCCGCGAGGACGACGATGCGATCTTCGCGTATTTAATGTCGATGCCGGCGGTCAACTACACGCCACCCAAGAGCGATCTGCCTTTTCCGTTCAACATTCGCGCCAGTGTCGGCGCATGGAATTTACTGTTCCTCAACAGCCATGATTTTCAGGCCGATCCCGGCCAATCCGTGGAGTGGAACCGCGGCGCCTATCTGGTCACCGGTCTCGGCCATTGCGGCGGTTGCCATACGCCCAAGAATAGTTTTGGCGCCGACAAATCCAAGGAGGAATTTCACGGCGGCAAACTCGACAACTGGGTGGCGCCGAATCTCACCGACAACAAGCGCATCGGCCTGGGGGCTTGGAGCATCGACGACATTGCCGAATATCTGGCCACCGGCCGCAATGGCCGCGCCGCGGCCGGGGGCGCCATGGCCGACGTCATCACCTATTCCACATCGCTGCTGACTGACGCCGACCGGCGCGCGATCGCCGTCTATATAAAGAGTCAGCCCGCGAGTCCCATGAACACGGCGTCGGCTCCGAACTCGGGCGCCATGCGCCGGGGCGCCGAAATCTACTCGGACGCCTGCTCCTCTTGTCACCTGGAGAACGGCGTCGGTCAATCACGAGTATTCCCGCCTCTCGGCGATGATGCGATGCTGCAGCAGCCGGACCCCACGGGGCTTGAACACTTGATTCTGGCTGGTACGCATATCGGGATCAGCGAGTCGCGCCCCTCACCGTTGAGCATGCCAAGCTTTGCCTGGAAGCTCACCGATCAGGAGATCGCGGATGTCTCGACGTTCATACGCAACAGCTGGGGTAACCAGGCCGCCGCTGTTTCGGCATCCGAGGTGAATGTTCTGCGAAAAAAACTGGACCTGCAAACGGTGCACCTGACCGTCAATTCCGGCGATCAAGCGCAATAGGCCTGATGCCATCGCGGCGCGTCACAACCACGCCGCAAACCCATCAGCTGCGGTTGTCGTCCCAGTGATTTATCATTCACCAATATTGTGTCGAGGAGGACTTCCATGAAACAGCTGCTTCGTATTTTCGCTCTCGTGCCCTTGCTCGTGGGGTCGGTGGGCATAGCCCGCGCCGGTAGTTACCAGGACACGATTGCCGTGTTTAAAAATTCCGGCGCGAGCGGCACGTTCTTCTCGAGGAGCTACGCCTACGCCGTTTTCCCGACGGTCGGATCCGGCGCTCTCGGCGTCGGCGGCGCTTATGGCAAGGGTCGCGTTTATGTACACGGCGTTTACTCGGGGAACGCGACGATGGGCCAGGTCAGCTTGGGCTTCCAGGCCGGCGGCAAGGCCTACAGTCAGATCATCTTTTTCGAGGACAAGCGCGCGCTGGATGAGTTTGAATCCGGCAACTTCGAATTCGGCGCCGATGCAAGCGCGATCGCCGTCACGGCGAGCGCCAACGCAGGTGCGGCCACCAACGGCGCCAGCAGCGGAGTAAGCGTCGGACAAAATGACGCCACCACGCGCGGCATCTACCAGAAAGGCATGGCGGTGTTTACGGTTGCCAAGGGCGGTCTCATGTTCTCGACTTCCATTGCGGGCCAAAAATTCTCCTATTCTCCACACGACTCAAAGTAGCTCCGATCGGCAAAAAGGAATCCTCCATGAAAGTCATTTTGCTGGCGACGGTTTCCGCCGTGTTCCTGGTCGCAGCAGCGTTCGGACAGACGGTGCCTGAAATCGCATTCGACTCCACGCCGGACTTCTTCAAGCTTCCGGACGGAATGCATTTCGGCGAGGTGTCGGGAATCGCGGTCAATTCCAAGAAGCATGTGTTCGTGCTGTCGCGAGGCAACAGCAGCGGTCCGGCGTACGGAGCGGCCGCCGCGCAATTGCTGGAATTCGACGCCGGCGGCAAGTTCGTTCGCGAAATCGGCAAGAACCTGTATGCCTGGTCATTCGCGCACGCCGTGCGCGTGGACCGGTACGACAATATTTGGGTTGCCGACAAGGGCTCGGACATGGTGGTGAGTTTTGATCCTCAGGGCCGGGTAACTCGGGTATTCGGGCGCAAGCCGGAGGCGTCGGATGAGAGCGCCCATCCGCTGGAGCATCCGAAACCACCCTTGCCGCCAATCGACGGTATGTTCCGGCAAGTCACCGACATGGCTTGGGATTCGAGCGACAACCTCTACATCAGCGATGGCTACGTCAATTCGCGGGTGGCCAGGTACGACAAGGACGGTATTTGGCTGGGCTCCTGGGGAGAACCCGGCTCCGGCCCGGGTCAATTCAATACGCTGCACGCGATCGCCATTGATTCGCAAAATCGGATCTATGTGGCGGACCGCGGTAACGTACGCATCCAGGTGCTCGACACCTCGGGCAAACTGTTGAACACGATCAAGATCGACGTGCCTGCTCCGCCCAACAGTCCTGTAGCGATCGGCAATCGGCCCACTGAAGCCAGTCCCGGGAACATGCACCCGGGCTCGCCCTGGGCGCTGTGCATCACGCCCGGACCCGTGCAATACCTGTATGTGTCTGACGGCTATCCAGGCCGCATTTACAAATTGTCGCTGGACGGCAAGGTCTTAGGATGGCTGGGCGGATCCGGCAAGACCTTGAAGAAATTCGGCTGGGTGCATGAGATAGCGTGCCCGTCGGAGAATGAAATCTACGTCGCCGAAATATTGAATTGGCGCGCCCAAAAACTCACGCTTCATCCCTAAACGGCAAGCTTACGCGCGCGGCAAGGTTACGCGCGCGGCTCCACATGCGACAGCAGTTCCAGCAGTGCATTCGCGTCCACGGGTTTGACCAGATGAAAGTCGAATCCCGATTCGCGGGTGCGGCGCACCTCGCCCTCCGCTCCCCATCCGGTCAATGCGATGAGCGTGGCGGGCGCAGTGTCCGGGTCGCGGCGCAGCCGACGAGCAATTTCGTGCCCATCCATTTCCGGCAGGCCGATATCACAAATGACGACGTCAGGGCTGAACTCTCGGGCGCTTTCGAGCGCGGCAGCGCCGCTGTATGCCACGCGAGTCTCGAAACCCTCCAGGTCGAGCAGCATCTTCAGTACGTCCGCGACATCGGCAATATCATCGACCACCAGAACACGCAGGCCGGCGCGCTTCGGCAGTTCGCAATCCGAATCATGACTCTCGGGCAACACAGGTGCGGTGGCCATAATCGGTATACGCACGGTAAATGTACTACCGAGACCGAGACCCTCACTATCGGCGGTAACGTTGCCGCCATGCAGCTCGGTCAGGCGGCGCACCAGCGAGAGTCCAATTCCGAGACCCCCTTGTGAGCGGTCAAGCGTTCTATTGACCTGCGTGAACATAGCGAAGACTTCATCGAGCATTTCGGGCGGGATTCCGACGCCGTTATCCTGGACTTGCACGATCGCATCCGTCTTGCTGCTCGACAGGCTGAGTCTCAGCTTCCCGCCTTCGCTGGTGTATTTCGCCGCGTTGTTGAGCAAGTTGATCATGACTTGCGCCAGCCTCGACGCGTCACCGTCGACCCACACCGGCCCGACCGGCAGCTCCGCTGTGAAATCATGGTGCCCGGCGGCTATGAAAGGCTGACTCGCTTCGATTGCCAACTCGGCAATCGCCCGCAGGTCAACGCGGGTACGCTGAAGGACTACTTTGCCGCTGGAGATGCGCGACACATCGAGCAAGTCATCGATGAGCCGCACCATCTGCGAAAGCTGGCGCTCCATGATCGCTCTGATCACGGTTCCAGCGGCGCCTTCGCCGCCGGGCCGGCCGAGAGCCTGCAGGCCGGTGCGGATGGGCGCCAGCGGATTGCGAAGCTCGTGCGCCAAGGTCGCCAAAAACTCGTCCTTGCGCCGATCTGCGTTCTTGCGTTCGGTCGCATCGAGCGCAACGATCACGGCGCGCACCTGGCCGTCCAGTCCATTGAGCACCACGTGATGGCGCTGACTGACCCATTTGACGCGGCCATCGGGCCAGATAACCCGATAATCGATGGCCGCAGGATCGGCGCCGGCGGAATCGACCGGGCGCAGCAGCCGGCGCGACACCTCTTCACGATCGTCGGGATGAACAGCCTGCAAAAACTCCGCACGAGACAGGGTTCGCGCGCTCTCGCCGACACCGAACAACTCCACGGCCTCGGCGCTGAGATGCACTCTCTGCATCGCGTAGTCGACTTCAGCCAAGGCAAGGCCGGCCACTTGAACTCCCAAAGACATCCGTTCCGCCGACTCGCGCAGCGCCTCGTCAGCCGCCTGCAGCGAATGCAATTGATCGCGAATTTGGTACTGACGTGCCCGCCCGCGTATCGCCGCCTCAACGGCGCTGACCAGGGCTCTTCCGGAAGTGGGCCGGTCCAGCACCGTGAGATTCGTCAGTTTCCCGAAACGCCGCTTGTCGGTGGGCAAGCGCATATCCGCTTTACTCAACAGGATAACCGGCATATCCGACCACTGCGGCTGCTGATCAAGCGCGTCCATCACTGAGCTCAAATCAGGATCGGCGACGGCGGCATCGGTCAATACCACGGCACCGATGCAGGTATTTAATTGCGCGGCGAGCATTCGCGCGTTTCCAACCACGTCACAGTCGAGTCCGACATCTCTTAGCAGTGCGCAGGTCACAGCGCCGTCCCGGCGCGTGGGCGGCAGCACCAATACCTTGCGCTCTTGATTCTCCAGGACCTGCATGGACTTGCCTAACCCCTCGCCCCGCCGTTGGCGCTACGCCCCACCGACTCTACCTCAACGGGCACTCCGGTCAATACGCCGCGAAGCTGCAGAAGCGGCTTGCTCAAATGAATACCCTGACCGTCGAACGACAGTTCGCGAATCGACTCCTCGTGGGAGCCTGTGCGCTTTTTGAGTACCGATATGGCCTTTTTGACCTGCCCCGCGTGTTCGAAGAACCTGAGCATGACCACTGAATCGGCCAGGTAACTTGCATCGACCGGTGAACTCATGGCTGCCCCCATGACACCGTTTTGCGCGACGACGATGAAGGTGGCGACGCCGCGATTGCTCAAGTAGGCGAGCAATTCGTGAAGTTGGGCGGTGAGAAATCGGTCAGCCGGCATTGCGTTCAAGTAGCCATTGAGACTGTCGATATCAACCACACGGGCGTTATTTTTCTCGACGCTTTCGCGCACCATGTAGGCAAATTGTCCCGGCGAGATTTCTGCCGGATCAATCTGTTGCACCTCAATCTGTCCGGCACCGGTTCCCTGATTGATGGTGAGTCCCAGACCCTGCGAGCGCACCATGGTCGCGGAAATTGTTTCCTCAAAGGCAAAGATCGCTCCATGGTCGCCGCGCGCCGCTGCCGCTATGGTGTACTGGAGCGCGATGCTGGACTTGCCGCTGCCGGGCGGCCCAACCAGCAACGTGCTGGTTCCGCGTTCGATGCCCCCGCCCAGAAGCGAGTCCAAATCGGTGACGCCGCTTTCGATGAAATGCCGGCCCGTTGAATCCGCATGATCACCCGCCGCCAAGCGCGGGAAAACCGTCAGCCCGCCCTTGCGCAGGACGAAATCGTGGAATCCGCTCGCAAAGTCGCTGCCGCGGAACTTGAGAATCTGCATTTCACGCCGCGCGCGCCCGTAGTTGGGAGCTTTGTGGTCGAGTGAAATGACCCCATGGGCGATGCTTTGCAGTTGAAGATCCGCAGCCTCTGCCGTGCGATCGTCCAGCATCAGCGCGGTGCAGTCGCGGCCGACCAGAAACTGCTTGAAGGCAAGGATCTGGCGGCGGTAGCGCAGCGAACTTTGGGCGAGAAGCCGCAGCTCGGCGAGCGAATCGAATACCAGGCGCCGTGGATTGACCCGTTCGATGGCCTCGAGCACTTTACGCGTCGTCTCCGTCAAATCCATCTCGGAGGGATGGAACATCGTGAGCTGGCTCTCGCCGTCGAATTCGCTCTCATCGGCTATCAGCTCGACAATCTCGATTCCCGACAGCGACCATCCGTGGGAATGCGCACCCGCCCTAAGTTCCTCGGCGGTCTCTGAGAGCGTAACGTAAAGGCCGCGTTCTCCGGTGCGCATACCTTCGAGGAGAAAATGCAGCGCAAGCGTGGTTTTCCCCGCGCCGGGATTGCCGTCGATGAGATAGAGCCGTGCCTTTATCAGTCCCCCATGCAGGACTTCGTCGAGGCCTATGACCCCGATTCTTGAGCGTGATGATGCTTCCATCGACATGGGAAGTTCCTAGATAATGCCATTGCATTTTCGCAAATAATGGCAAAAACCGCGGGTAAGTTCCCTCCCTTTCGGGGCCGGAATAGTCCTACGCTATCGCCGCCGCAAAACGCCGCCGGAATATCCTTTCTTGGCCGGCCCAGCGATAATCGAGCCATGCGCCGATAGGCTCGAAGCCTGTGTCGGTCGGAATCGGACTACAAGGGGGGGCCATGCCGAAACGAATTGATCTTCGCGGTGTCGCTTCGAGCATGGGGTCAGGCTATCCGCAGCCTTTCGATGCCCCGTGTGCTAACCGGGCACGGCAGCGTCTGGGGCATGCGGCCGGGCTCACCGATTTCGGCGTGAATCGGTTGCACCTGCCTCCCGGCGCGTGGTCCAGTCAACGGCACTGGCATGTGACGGAAGATGAATTCGTGTTCGTCATTGAGGGCGAAGTCGTGCTGGTCACGGATTCGGGTGAGGAAAGTCTCACGGTTGGCGACTGTGCCGGGTTTAAGGCCGGGGTCAAGGATGGGCATCACCTGCAGAATCGATCATCACGCGATGCGATCGTGCTGGAGGTGGGATCGCGCAAACCGGAGGACGAGGGAGAGTATTCGGATATTGACATGCGGTTTTCGGATGCCGGTTTCACACACAAGGATGGGACGCCCTATGTATCTGAGAAGTAAAACCAGTCGCGCCTTCGCATCTTTTTTTGCGGTCGCCGCAGTTCTGGCCATCGCGGTGAGCGGGATCGCCAAAGACAGCCCTGACTTCGTCCGCATCACGCCCGCGGACCTCAAGTGGCGCGATGTCGCCGATGGTCATGGCGTTCAGCAGGCCACGTTGCTCGGCGATCCGGCTAGGCCGGGCATTTATGTGATTCGCGTCAGGTTCCCGCCCCACATCATGGATGTTCCGCATTGGCATCCCAACGCTCGGTATGTCACCGTACTCGAGGGAACATGGTACACGGGCACCGGCGACACCTTCGATTTCGCGCGGGCGATCCCTCTCAAACCCGGCAGCGTCATGCTGCACCCGGCAAAAGCCACTCACTGGGATGGCTCCGGCGGCGCCGAGACTGTCATTGTTCAAATCGTCGGCGAGGGTCCCGCGACGACCACGCAAGTCGATCCGAGCAAGGCGTTCTGGCTCGACGTGTCGCGCTAGCGCATGGCGCATGAGCGTCATTCATCCGTATTGCGATTCCGCCGTTGCACACGGCTCAAAACCGGGGCCGACTTGCGTGCACCCCGCGATGGTGCTCACGAGCACCATCCTGGCGTCGGGCCTCGCCTTCGTGGATGGATCGGTGGTCAATGTCGCCCTACCCACCCTCGCGCAAAGCCTCAACGCCGGCGCCGGCGATTTGCAGTGGGTCGTCAACGCCTATCTTTTGCCGTTGAGCGCCCTGCTTCTGCTGGGCGGAGCAGCCGGCGATCACTTCGGGTGCCGCCGGCTGCTGATCATCGGCACAGCGATATTCGCCCTCGCCTCCCTCGGCTGTGCGTTGGCGCCGGGACTTGCCGTCCTGCTGGCATGCAGGCTGCTTCAAGGCATCGGTGCCGCGATGCTCATGCCAAACAGCCTTGCCATTCTGGGACAAACGTTTTCAGGTGAATCCAAAGGTCGGGCCATAGGAATTTGGGCTGCGACCGGAGCGGCCATGGGGGCGATCGGGCCGGTGATCGGCGGTTGGCTCATCGACCTCGGTAGTTGGCGGGCCATTTTTCTCCTCAATCTACCCCTGGCCGTCGGCGCCATCGTCCTGGCTTGGCGCTTCGTTCCACGCGACCAGGAGAAAAACAACTTCCCACTCGATACATACGGCGGGGTGCTCGTTACGATCGGGCTGGCTGCGTTGACATGGGCGCTCACCATCGGCGCAAGCAGCCGCGGCTGGACCCCCGGCGCCCTGATCGCCGCGGTGATTTCGATTGGACTGCTGTTGTTTTACCTGCGAATCGAGAAGCGCCGCGGCGACGCCGCGATGATGCCGCTGGGGTTGTTTGCATCCCGAAGTTTCGTGGGCCTGACGATTTTCACATTCCTTCTGTACGGCGCATTCGGAGGACTATTCGTGCTGGTCCCCTACTTGTTGATCAGGGCAGCGGGTTACTCCGCAACAGCCGCCGGCGCAGCACTGCTGCCGTTGCCGCTGATGCTGACCGTGACCTCGCCGATTGCCGGAGCGTTCGCCGCGCGGATCGGTCCGCGCCTACCGCTCACCCTCGGTCCGCTCGTCGTCGCCGCGGGTTTTTTACTCGCCCTCAGGATCAACATCAGCGCCAACTATTGGGTCGACGTACTGCCGATGATTTTGCTCATCGCGGTTGGCATGAGCGCAGCGGTGGCGCCGCTCACGACGGCCGTGCTGACAGCAGTCGATGCACGGCACACCGGCTCGGCTTCGGGCCTCAACAGCGCGGTGGCGCGCGCCGGCAGTTTGGTCGCCACCGCACTGCTCGGATCCGTTCTGGCGGCTGCGGGCAATGAACTCCTGAGCGCATTCCACGCGGCGATGATGATCGGCGCCGCCACATGCGCCGCAGCCTCGCTGAGCGCTTTCGCCCTGCTCGACCGCAAAGCCACTGCTCCCAAGTCAAGGAATACTCATGCCTCCTGAACTTCAAGTCCTCGTGCTGCTGCCCGTGGTGCTTGTAGCCGTCTCGATCGTTGCCTCGCGACTCAAGACATCACCCGCGATTCTTTTGGTGCTGGCCGGAGTGCTGCTGGCTCTGATCCCGGGGTTGCCGACGGTGAAGCTCGCTCCGTCATTTGTCCTGTTGTTTGTGCTGCCACCCGTCATTTATTCGTCCGCTGTCGCGATGAGCTGGCGCGATTTCCGGTTCAGCATCCGGCCAATATCCCAGCTCGCGATCGGGTGCGTTGCCTTTACCACGTGGGCGGCGGCGGCGGCGGCCCATTGGCTATTGGGTTTACCGTGGCCCGAGGGATTCGTATTGGGCGCGATCGTCTCGCCTCCTGATGCGGTCGCTCCGCTGGCACTGGCGCGCAAGTTGGGGTTGCCGCGGCGACTGCTGATCATCTTGGAAGGCGAAGGGCTGGCGAATGATGCCACCGCGCTGGTTTTTTACCGCTTCGCCGTGGTCGCAGTCAGCATCGGCGCATTCTCTTTCGGACACGCGATCGTGACCTTTGCCGAAATCGCCATCGGCGAAGTTCTTTGGGGTCTGGCAGTCGGTTGGGGCATTCTTAAATTCAGGCATTGGGTTCGCGATCCGCGGCTGGAGATTCTACTGTCAGTCCTGACTCCGTTCCTCGCTTACTGGCCGCCCCAACAAGCCGGCGGCTCCGGCGTGCTGGCGACCGTGACGTGCGGTCTTTACATCAGCTGGAATGGTCTGCGATTGATCAGGTCGGCGACTCGTCTTCAGGGGATCTTCTTTTGGGATTTCCTGATCTATTGCACCGAGGGAATGCTGTTTCTGGTTACCGGACTGCAAGCCCGCGCGCTGCTCGGTGCGTTCAACACCTACGAAACCTGGCAGCTTGTTCTATCGGCTCTCCTGATCAGTGCGGTGATCATCGTCGCGCGATTTATCTGGATGTATCCAGCGGTCTATCTGCCGCGGTGGCTTTCCCCTACCCTCGCGCGGGTGGATCCCGGCCCCCCTTGGCAATGGCCGTTTCTGTTGGCGTACACGGGCATCCGCGGCATTGTCTCGCTCGCCGCGGCGCTCGCGATCCCGCTCACCATTGAGAATGGCCAGGCATTTCCGCATCGCGATTTGATTCTGTTTTTGACGTACTCAGTCATTCTCGTGACGCTGGTTGGCCAGGGCCTCTTTCTACCAATGGTGATTCGAGCGCTTGGCCTCGTGAATGCAGGCCGCCAGGAACTGGAAATCGAAAAGGCCGAGGAGATTGCCGCCCGCGGCAAGGCAATCGAAGCAGCATTGCAATACCTCGATGACTCAAACACACGGGAATCCATCGGTGCAGACGCTCTTCAGGCGCTTCGCAACGCTTATCGAGATCGACTTCGGCACGTTGAGAGCGGAGGCGCCGAAGCCGGTTATCCGAATGCCGCACATACGGACATCGCGGTCCGGCTTCTCGCCATCGAACGCGACAAGATGATCAAGCTCTTCAGAGAAGGACACCTTAAAGATGAGCCGCGACGCCGAATCGAGCGAGACTTGGATTTACGCGAAGCGCAACTGGCCAATTTGGGAATGCTCGACGAAAACTAACAATACCGCGGCAACCAAGCCATTCGCGGCGTCCCCGCGCCAGCGCAAGCGGGTTAATCGTAGGAAAGTCCTTACGCTGAAACCAACGCCGCGGGAATTGAGTCGAGGCTGAAAGCGGCTCATTGTGAATCTAATTCCAAAAGGGGAACATGTATGCACAAGCTGTTAGTTTCAATGGTGGCGGTGTTCGCCGTGGTGATGGTCTGCGGATGCAACAATGCAAAGTCCCCGGATGCGGTGGCGAACGATGTCGCGGCGGCACAGGCCAAAAGGGCTTCTGAAGTGGCGGATGCGAAGCAGGATGCCGCGAAGGATGCGAACAAGGCCGAAACCCAGGTCGATGACAAGACCAATGATCTCAACAATGCGAATGCCAAAGGCGCCTACGACGTCGCCATGGCGCAGGCTGACGGAGATCATAAGGTGGCGAGCCAGAGGTGTGATGCGATGTCCGGAGACGCTCAGAAGGCGTGCAAAAATCAGGCGGACGCGAAATACGATCTTGCCAAGGCCAATGCAAAGGCGATGTTAGCCGCGCAGAAGCCATAGCTCATTCGGCGCCGGCTCGAATCCGTTCCATGGGATTCGCAGTCGGCGCCCCCTGGTGCTTTACATCTGGATCAGATCAGACGCGACGCTGCAGACCAGCGTGCATAGAACCACTGCAATGGGCGGTACGCGCCACCGCACCAATAACAGCAAACCGACAAGAGCGATGGCAATATCGATTGGGCCGCGAATGGCCGTCTTCCAAACGGGGTTGTAAAGCGCCGCTGCCAGAATCCCAACCACGGCTGCGTTGATGCCGGTCAAGGCCGAGCGCACCACGCCGTGCCGGGAAACGCGACCCCATAGCGCAAGTGCCGCGATCGTCATGAGCAGCCCGGGTAGAAAGATAAAAATAACCGCGATACAGGCGCTCCACCCGGAAGGCGCGTAACAATTCGCCGCGCCCAGATAAGCCGCCAAGCTGAAAAGCGGCCCTGGCAGAGCCTGCGCAATGCCGTATCCGGTAAGAAAGCGGTCATCGCTGATCCAGCCAAAAGGCACCATTGCGTCGCGCAACAAGGGCAGGACCACATGGCCGCCGCCAAAAACCAATGCGCCCGATCGATAGAAAATATCGGCGAGCGCCACGATGGTGCGCGGAAACAGAAACGCGGAGATCGGCAGCGCGAACAGCAAGCCCGCGAACAATCCTAGCGCGGTCCATGCGGCCGCCGACGAGATTGGCAATTCGAGGTGCGCAGCTTCCACACCGGCTCGACGACACCACGTCATCCCTGCCAGGGCTGCGGCCATGAGTACCGCGAGCTGCGTCAGGGGACCGCCGATGCCCGCCAGCAGGCATGCAGCGCCCAGCGCAATCGCCATGGTGATTCTGTCCTGACAGAACGTGCGCGCCATGTTCCACACCGCCTGTGCAACCACAGCCACGGCGACCAATTGCAGGCCGTGCAGCAAGGAGTGCGCCTGTGCGCCACGCCAGTTCGCCGTAAACACCGCGCAAAAGTACATGAGCAACGCGGACGGCAATGTAAATCCCAACCAGGCCGCCAGCGCGCCGATCCACCCCGCACGATGCAGACCGATGGAAAATCCGATTTGACTGCTGGTGGGTCCGGGAAGTATCTGGCACAAGGCCACCAGGCCGCCGTATTGCTCGCCCGTCAACCAATGACGTTGCTGAACATAGGCGCGCTCGAAATAGCCGATGTGTGCGATCGGGCCGCCGAACGAGGTGAGCCCAAGTTTCAGCGCAGCACGAAATACGTCTGCAGCGTCAGCGAGCGGTGGGCAGTCGCGATCGGCCATGGAGGTTGAAACTAGGTTTTGGATTTCGAATTGGGCGCGGCGGATTCTTTTAGCAACGGCTCCAGCAAGATTCGCAAGGCGTTGATATCTTCCAAGCTTGGATTTGTTTGACCCCCGGTAGCGGCGCGGATCGTACCCGTGCGATCGATCACGACAATTTGCGGGATGCTCAGCATGTCATTCGCGCTTCTGCCCAGATAGGCATCGACGGAGGCCCGCTGCGCATAACCCACCGGATACGTGAGCTGCAAAGACTGCACCATTGCATTGAGGTATTCGCCGCCGGTCACAGTGGCGTTGGGCGCGTCGAACGCAATGCCGACTGACTGCAGGCCGCGCGGGCCCAGCTCTTGTTGCAGTTGGTTCAACAGCTTCGCAACTCGTACACAGTGCTGGGACTTGACAAAGAGAAACTCGAGCACCACCACTTTGCCCTTGTAGCTCGACAGCATGGTGGCCTTGCCGCTGAGATCATTGATGCTCAGCTCCGGCGAAAGACGCGGCAAGCTCGGAGATGACGCGGCAAGTGCCGAACAGCCCAATAACAAAAGACCCAAGAACGCACGGATCGGCTTGCGGTCCTTCACGCGATTTGCTTCCATTTATCGGCAATGCGCTGAATTTCCACAGCTGCCGCGCCCGCGGCATTTTCAGGACTGCTCTGGCCTTTTAGAACGCTCTGCACCATTTTCGGGATTATAAAGCTGTTGAACACTTCCATATAGGCAGGCGTCGCAAATCCGGGCGCGCCCAAATTCGGGGTCCAATGCAGCGCATCCTTGATCACCGTGTATTTTCCCGGCGGCTGCGCCTGCGGATCTTTCGTCAGCTGAACGATGAGATCCGGGACCGCCTTCGGGTACGTGGGGAAATTGCATCCCAGGCTCTTGGCGTACCCGGTTCTCGAATTGTCGACCCAGTCGGCCACGAATTGTTTGGCGCCCTCCGGATTTTCGGCAAACTGCCACACCGCCGAACAGTTCGTCACGTGTGGCAGCGCCGTCACCCCCATGCCATTTCTGCCCAGCAAGGGCGGCTGCAGCCAAATGTTTCCGGCTGTTGCCGCATCATCTTTTTCCGCGGTGCGCAGCAGACTGATCGCGTTGATGGCAGAGGATGTCCTGCCGGACAACATCGCGCGCACGCTGCCTCCGGATTCCCAGCCAAGCTGATCAGGCGTTCCAGAATCCCGATAAAGCTCTTGCAGATATTTGAGAGCCACCACAGCAAAGACATTCTTGTTGAAATGCGCGTCTCCATTTGCGTCGAAAAGCCAGGCGCGGAAGGCATACAGCATGGTGTGCAGCGTGATGTTGCCCTCGAGAGTCGAGGTAAACGCGAGGCCGCTGGGAATGCCGAATTCATCGCGCAGGCGTTTTCCGCCGCCATGCAGGCTGCCATAGTGGCCGGGCCCCAGCGGCAGTCCCACCTTTGCCCAGTAGTCCTGCCTGAAGTGCACCGGCGATGGAGACCAGAAATCCGCAAAGGCGAAGTAGCGGTGGTTCTTCGGGTTGAAAGTCGAGCGATGCGCGATCTGCGGAATGGCGCCGTATTTCGCCGCGACTTGCCGGTAGATTTCGCCGTGATCGATCGTGTGCTGAAAATGCTGCGCCGGCGGCCAGGGAAAGATAAATACATCGTGCCCCTTGGCCGCCCTAACCTCCGCGGCGGCTGCGGCGCCGATTTTTTCCACCGCAATTTCGTCAATGGTCACCAGAGTGTCGTGCTGCCGGCCCCATTCCTTCGCCGTGGTTTCGAACCACGCATCGAACTGCGGCAGAAAATGCTGCCACTTGGCGATTTTCAATTTCTTTTGGCTCGCGAAGGCGCGGCCGGAAGAAAGCAAGAAAGGGCCGGCAGCTGCGGCGCCGGCCGCCAGCTTGTTGAATTCCCGGCGCGAAACTGCTCGTTGGCCGGGCTTTAGCATGACTTTCCCCCGAGCGCCGTGGAGCGCTCGGGGGGTTCGCAGGTTCGTCAAGATCGGTCTCTATTCGCCAGGCGGCGCTGCTGCCGGATTGGTGTTCGATACCGATGATGCCGATGAGTTCACCACACTCTGCTGGCTCGCGTTCAGCTCGTTGAAAAAGACGCCGAATATCTGCAGGCTGAGAAAGTTCAGCGTAAAACCTGTGTTCTGCGGCTTGCCGTTGCTATTGAACGCCTGATCGAGAAAGGCGTCCTTTGCTATGGCGCCGGCACGCGGATCCGGAATGGCGGGACACACGTCCCAAATCGGACCTCCGTCACTTCCGTCGAACGCCAACTGGCCTTCCGCCCCGCAGCCATTGGCTTCGAGATCGTTGTTCAATTCATCGGGGGTCTTGATGATGGGTGTCCCGTCCGACGTAAGCCCATTCTTCTTTCCGAGGGCCGTCAAAATTGGTCCGCAGGTTGAGCCGGGATTTGCCGGGTCCACGGTGTACCAGAAAAAGGTATTGACCCACATCCCGAGCAGGTCGTCGCAGAAATAGCCGAATGGACTGTCGTTGATGCCATCGCAGACATTGGGATCATTGTTGATGCAATTGCCGTCGCTTCCATCCATGGCGTTGCGGTTAACGGCGAATCTCCAGTCTTGCCGCAGGTTGGGACTGAATGCGGCATTGGGCGAACTCAAGTCGAAGCAAGGGGTGGCCGGCGCCAGCGGGCTGACCATATCTTTCTGACAGGGATTAAGGGCGATTTTGCCGTTGGCCAATCGCTGCTTGACCGCCGGATACGCCTCGAAATTCCCAACCAAAGTTTCCATGGTGATGCCGCGGGGATTGGCGCTGTTGGCGATCGAGATCGTTTCGCCCGGATTTTGTTGATCGCCGTCCAGCCCGCCTTTGATCGCACCAACCGTTCGAGAATAGGTGGTTTCAAACGCGGTTTGATTGACTATGAACCCGATCAAGCTGATGAACGAACTTGCCTGTCCCAACCCGTCATCGGAGAAACCCCCCGTGGTCGCGAGAATGCGGAAATTTCTGCGATCCGGATCGCGCTGACTACAGGTGCTGTCCGCCACCCAGTTGCCGTGATTCCCGGTCGCCGGCGGCCCGGTGCGGCGCGCGGTGCCGAAGCGGCCCACGACTTGGGTCGGATCCAGGCCGTTGTCCTTGTAAAATGTGTCGTTGTAATCGCACGGCGGTGGATTGAATGAATTGGTTGCCGAGGCCGGCGTTGGCGTCTGCGCCGCCGCGTTATCGGTGGCCGCGCAAAACGCCAGCCCGATTGCCGCCAGGGCGATATAAACAGCCGGAGAAGAATGTTCGCTTATGATTCTCATAGCCTTGAGTCCTCTGTCCGTTGGCCCGTCATCAGTGCGTTAGATCAAGATTTCTGTACCCTGTCGACCTGCGGTCGGATCATCCATTGCAGCGTTTCTGCAATCCAATCAGCGCTGGCCATCCCAGGACAAGCCGACCACAACATCAGCGGTTCATTGCCGTAGCGGATGTTGCCGATGTGCTGCGTTTTGTCGCCGTCGATGGCCGGATCCGGATATTTGAATCCGATGGCGGCGCGAATGGTCTCGATGTCCTCCGGCTTGCCGGTCAGAAACGTCCAGCCTGGCCTTGCGCCGAGGTTCTTACGATGTTCGCGAATATCATCGACGCTGTCTTCCGTCGGTTTGAGCGTGAATGAGTACATGAACAAGTCGCGGCCCACCTGCTTGCCGAGCAGCCGCTGCACCTTGGCAAGGTTGGCCATGACGAGCGGACAAATCTCGTCGCATTTCGCATAAAAGAAATTCATGCTGACGTTTTTGTTTTTGACCAAATCATCGTAGAACAGAACCCGCTTGCCGTCATGGGTGACCAGGGGGATATTGGGAAGATGCTGTTCCTGGATGCGCCGGCGCGCCTTGGCCGACGGCGTCTGCGCGCCCGCCGCGGCTCGCGCGTCGGCAGTCACCGTCGTGGCGGCGAAAGACTGGGCCACCCCGCCGACGGCCAGGGGCGCCATTCCCAGCATTCCCAACATGTCTCTTCTTGATAGTTCTTTCACGGCTCATTCTCCTTAAGGCACGTTTACATCGTCGCCCTCAGCCACCACGTGCCAGAGCGCCATCATGGCGTGATCCTCATGCACGACGTTGTGACAGTGCATGGGATACTTGCCCAGCCAATCGCGGAAGCGGAAGAACAGCTGCACCCGTTCGTTCGGATGAAGTTGAGTCACGTCCTTACGCCCCCGGTCGGCCGGTACGGTCGGCGCGACCCGGTTACGCGTGAGGATCTGATGCTCCTCGAGATGGATGTGCACCGGATGCGTCCAATCGCCGGTGAGATTGGTCAAGAGCCACTGCTCCACGCTGTTCTGCTGGACCGCGAAACGGAACGTGTTGCAGTCCATGAACTGACCGTTGATCGACCACTGGCCGTTCAAGCGGTCAAACTTGAAGGTGCGCACGATCCTCGGCGTCGCAGTGGTGCTCGGCAACGAATAGAAAGCCGGCTTCGACGCCGGATTCACGCTGTTGTCGGCAACCTTGGGGCCGGTCACCCGGAACTGCAATACGAGATCGCCGCCGCCCGCGGGTTTGATTGCGGGCTGATTGTTGTTGAGCACCAGGCTGCATTCGGTGGTGGCGCTGTTTTGCGGGCCCACTTGACTGTCGACGGCTACGGGTCCCTGGCCGTTGAGCTGGTTAAGGCGGTTTTCGAGGTATACGGTCTGACCGGCCAAATTGGTGAAATCGATGATGACCTCAACCCGCTCCGCGGGGCCGACGCGGACGCTGGTGACCTGTACCGGCGCCGGTATCAGATTGCCATCGGTCGCGATCAGGAAGAACGGCAGCGTCGTCGGGCTTCCCGCGGCCACGCCGCCCGTCAGGAAAAATTCGTAGAAGCGCGACGGACCCACGTCCAACAGCCGGAAACGATAACGCCGTGGGGAGACTTCAAAGAACGGTTGGACGGTGCCATTGACCAGGAATTTATCGCCCAGAATACCGTCGAGGTTGAACAGATCAAACACCAAGTCGCCGGTGCTGGGATCGTAGACCTTGTCGGAAAACAGCAGCGGGATATCGAACTGCGGGAAGCTCGGCAAACGGAACCCGGTCTCCTCATTGCCCGTGTCAAATTGATTGAACAGACAGTAGAAGCCGACCAGCCCCTTGTAGGTATTCTGCGACGTGAAATCCACGCGGTGATCGTGATACCACAGCGTGCTCAGCGCCTCATTGATGTCGCCGTTGGGCTCGTTGGTCGAATTGAATCCGGCCAACACGTTGGGATAGTACTGATCGCAGAAACGCCCGGAAGTATAAAAGTCGCACGGGTTGCCGTCGCTCTCCGACGGGTTATGCGCGTTATGCAGATGCGTGCTCACCGACGCCATGCCGAAGCCGGTGTTGTTCACTTCGGTTATCGACGGCAGGGAATTTATATTGCGCGTGATCTGCGGTTTCCCATAGAACGCCTGATAGGTAGGCCCCGGGCTGCGCGGTCCCGTGCCATCATCGAATCCCCAGATGGTTTGATGGGGCAAATCAGGATGCTGACTGGCGCTGAATTGTCTCTGGTTGAACTGGTACAGCGTTTTTGGCACAACCGGGAATCGATTGGAATCGATTTTCGGCGCCTGGAACGCGGCAGCGCGGACTTCCCCTGCGCCAAGATTGGGATTCTCCGTCGGCGCCGGCGTCAACGAATTAACCTGACGCGCCACCGGTGTAACAGTGAGCGGCACGACGAATGGCCGGGTCGGCGGACTTGCCAATTGATTTCCGGGCACGCAATTTTGATTGGTGCCGGGACTGGTATTGGAACCGGAGCTCGCGGGGTTATTCGTCGTCACCGACTGCGCATAAGCGCGGGAGCTCAGACCGTGTTTCGCGACGAGCAGGCCAGCGGCGGTGAGCAGTCCCATCTTGAACAACTCGCGCCGGCTGGTTACGCCGGCTGCGATCAATTCTCGCCGGTTCCTGGCCGCAGCGCACATTTGCTTGAAGCGCCGCTTGGAGACCTTCTCGCCGAATACATTGTAATACATGGATTCGCCCCCTCCGATTTGGTTCGTTCCTAAACTTTCGCGGTGTCCATAAATTGCGCGCGGTGGGAGCGTGAACTTGAGAGTGGGCATGCTCCCCTTGCCCGGCGATTTATTTTCGTCAGCGACGCTACCCCTGACAAAATTGAAGTGCACCCCCAAAAAATTAGCTAATCACACTTATGATTAGCAATTCGCGCTTTGGGCTTTCTACAACAAAGCACGAACAGAATTTTTAAAGTGCAAACAGAATTTATTTCTTGCGGCTGTCGTGAGCTTCACGCAGCGCTGCCACCGGCATCCGAACTGCCTGCGTTCGCGCGCTCGCGATAGCGCGTCGGGGTCAGCACGTAGCGCCGCTCAAAGGCGCGGATAAAACTCGACACATGCTCGTATCCTGCCGCACCCGCGATTTCCTTCACGCTCAAATAGCTGTTCGCCAGCAAGTAAGCTGCTTCGTGCAGCCTCTGAGTGATCAGCCATTCGCCCAGACGCACGCCGGCCTCGCGCTTGAACAGCCGTTGTAGATGCGATGGGCTCAGATGCAGTCGGGCAGCCAAATCGCCGATGTTGTAGGCGACACCGGACTCGAGCATTTCCAGCACGCGGCGCTCCAGCGCTGAGCGCACGCCGGCGCGTTGGATGGGAACCGGGATTGTGGTCTTGCGAACTTTCCTCGCCATGCTGAAACGTCTCCCCTGCGGACACGTGGGACGGAGTCTCCACGCAGTGGTTCTGCAGAGTGAAAGCGACGTTTTAAATTGAAAACTGTCATCCACCCTACGGATTCTTTCACACATAGCGCTCTATATTCTGTAGGCGGATTCTGACGTGCCGCGGCCCCGTCACACAGCAGAAACGCGCGAATGGTAGACAGTCACTATCAACTGCCCAGGAGTTCATCAGTGAGTCCGTCGAATTTCGTTTGTCGTAGCACGCGGCGCCGCACCGACGCTGTATTTTTTACAATGCTTGCGCTGTTTCTTTTTGCCGGCGTGTCACCCAACGCACATGCGTCGCCGGTCAGCGACAATCAAAAGGGTTTGCCCATCGGTTCGGAACTCGATGACGACGCCATCAACAACCCGCGCGAGATATTCCATTCCGAAGCCCTTCGCGGCCGCAAATCTTACTTATCCAATCTCGGCAATCTCGCCTTCAACACCCCATACACACTGGGAGAAGCCGCGCAAAAGGCGCATATCAGCTGCGCCAGCTGTCACGTGAACGGCGCGTCAAATCCAAAGCTCTTCATTCCCGGCCTCTCGACACGGCCCGGCAATTTCGACACTACGAATTCCTTGTTCAATCCAAAGACGGACAACGGCGTGCTGGATCCGGTGACCATTCCGAGTCTGCGCGGCGCGCGGCTTCTGGCGCCCTACGGACACGATGGGCGCACCGGCTCGCTGCACGATTTCGTACGCAACGTCATCGTCAATGAATTCGCGGGCACCGAGCCCTCATCGCAGATCCTCGATGCGATCGTGGCCTACATTGAGGATATCGATTTCCTGCCCAATACCAACCTGGACAAGACAGGCCGCCTGACGCCCGGCGCAAACCCGTCACAACAACGCGGCGAAGCTCTTTTCCGCAAGCCCTTCCCGCATGATTCAAGCATGAGCTGCGCTGATTGCCACGTGCCGTCGGCCGCCTTCGTCGATCACCGGCAACACGATGTCGGCTCAGGCGGCCTCTACAAAACACCTACTCTGGTGAACGCCGATTTCAACGCGCCGTATTTTCATGATGGCCGATTCGACAATTACACGCAGGTGATTGATTACTTCAATCGTGCATACGATCTTGAGCTGAACGCGCGGGATCGGGCCGATATGGCGGCCTACCTCACGGCGATTGGCGATGGAGTGCGGCCCGAGTACCACCTTACCGGAACCAACGTGCTCGAGGATATCGACGGATTCGCCGGCGTTCTCGATATCGCGATATCCAGCCACGACGCCCAGATCGTCGCATTCACCGTACGCAGCGTGAGCGATCTGCTGCAGGATCTCGCGGATCACTACCCGGATCCCAAGAATAGCGAGATTTCCGGCGGCGCCAATGAGCGCGCGCTGGCCCGCGCGGCGATTGCGGCGTTGATGCAGGCCCTGCATCGAGTCGATCTCGATGTCTCCTCAGGTCGGTTCGGCGAGGCTGCCGGCGACTACCTCGTCTACCGAAAATTGACGCTTGCGACCGCACCGATGGCGCTGCATGCAGCTGAACCCTGGTCGTTATTTACTCCACATCACGACACGCACGCCGCCCTGCGACAACCGACAGGCGCGAGCATGGTCACTGAGGCAGCGTCTGTCAGCGCGCCGAGCCGGTGACCAGTCTGCGGTTAGAGTCACGACTGACATCATACGTTCACGAAACTGAGACAGTTGCCCGCTAACTTTCGGGCTCGGTTTACGTTCCAACTCGAAAAGGGGGCATTATGCGAATTAGTGGTCGAAATCATCTGGCATGGGGAGTGAGCGCGGCGTTGTCGTTCTCGCTGCTCGCGTCGACAGTCGGCGCTGCCGACGACAAGTCTCAGGACAGGGACGCCGCCGACTCTGTCAAAACAGAATCGCCGATCAAGCATGTCATCATTTTAATCGGAGAGAATCGCGGCACCGATCATACCTTTGGTGTTTATAAGCCGCGGGGCAAGCATCAGACTATCTCGAATCTGCTCTCCAAGGGTATCGTCAACGAGGACGGCTCGCCGGGCGCGCACTTTTCACTGGCGCAGCAGTTTTCGGTGGCGCGGCAACCGCAGTTTTATATTGGCGCTCCCCATAAGGCCAAGACCGCCTACGGCAACCGCGGCCAAATGCCGCAGCCGAATACCGGCGGCACGCCGTCGGCACAGGGCGCGTCAGGCGCGCCGTTTGCGCCGGCCGTTCTGGCAGGACTTGCCGCAGTGGATCCAAGCCCGGATTTCACCGCGAACACCGATACCATCTTGACGACGGGCTTTACCAGCCTTGCGGCCAACAGTGTCGATTCCCGCATTCCCGACGCCGGCATCCTGCCCAACGGACCATTCGTTCTGCAGGGACCGAATATCAGCGACGACGACTACACCGGCGACACGACCCATCGCTTCTACCAGGCCTGGCAGCAGTCGGATTGCAGCACGGCGAACGTCACCAAGGCGAACCCCAGTGGATGCCTCAATGACTTGTTTCCCTTCGTGATGGCGACCTACAACCTCAATGACAGCAAGGTCCCCGCGGTCCAGGGCAACTTCAGCGAAGGCAACTCCATGGGCTTCTACGATGCGGAGCAGGAACAGGCTTCGCTGCTCAAGACCCTCGCTGACCGCTTCAGCCTGAGCGACAATTTCCACCAGTCGTTTCAGGGCGGCACCGGCGCGAATCACTTCATGCTGGGCACCGGCGATGCCGGCTTCTGGAGCGACGGCAACGGCAATCCCATCACGCCGCCGGCGAGCGAAATCGCCAATCCGAATCCGGTCGCAGGCACGACCAACAAGTACACGGCCGACAACAATTTTTCGAATTGTTCGGATTTCACGCAGCCGGGCGTCGCACCCATCGTCGGCTATCTCGAGGCACTCTCCTATCGCCCCGAGCCCAACTGCGCGACCGCACACTATTACATGTTGGACAACACGAACCCCGGCTTCCTGCCCAATGGCTTCCGGGCGCCGTCGCCGGCAACTCAAAACATGCTGCCGCCCTCGCCCGTGCGAACGATCGGCGATGCGCTCAACGACAAGAAAATCAGCTGGGCTTACTTCGGCGGCTCATACAATGATGCGGTCGCTCTCTCGAACGACGCCGTGACGGCCGGCAGCGCCGGCGTGGTGAATTCGTCGACGGCATTGGGTGAGGCGGCGC
>Ga0193726_1000251_pt1 | contig 69578 bp, 60 predicted proteins | sample H2c1metaG_FD_144928 | JGI IMG/M metagenome (GOLD analysis project Ga0193726, IMG submission 144928) | Soil microbial communities from a riparian zone of the East river system, Colorado, United States - H2c1 | ecosystem: Environmental > Terrestrial > Soil > Riparian zone | place: USA: East River... | reverse complement strand
CACCCATCGCGCCATAGGTGATCGCGAGACCCAACGCCACCAAGAGAAGAATCGAGCCAAGGCTCAGGCCGATGAACAAGACTTCAAGCATTCAAGCAACCTCATCGCCTCGGTCTACCGCGCATGAACGCGGCAGACCGCCTTGACGCCAACTTCAGATCTTCAGCTTTGCCGTTTCGAGTCCCTTGGCGGTGCAGAACAGATTGCTCTCGGTTTCGCCATAGGCCACGTAGGGAATCGGAACTGTCGGTTGCTTGTAGGCGTCGATGATCTTGCCTTGTCCGTCCGGTAGCCACTGCGCAATCCGCGGCGTCAAATAGGTGTGCAGATTATCGGGATCGATCTTCACATGACCGTTCGGAGCATCGAACTCCTGCCCCTTCACGGCTTCCCTGATCGCGGTCGGCGTCAACTCCGCAGCTTTTTCGACCGCCTGCTTCCACAGGAAGACCTGGAAGTAGGACGACTCCAGCGCGTGATGCGTCACTGCCTTCGGATCCTTGACAAAGGCGCGATAGCGCTCGACGAACGCCTTGTTGCGGTCGGTGTCGATGGCCTGAAAATACGGGAACGACGTGTAGCTTCCGACCGCATATTCCGGCCCCATCGCAGCGATCTCGATTTCCGAAGTGACGGTCGCGCAGATCGGCAATTTGTCGTGGGTCAGGCCCTGGTTCTTGTATTCGCGGTAGAAAGCGACGACCGAGTCGCCGACGACGTTCGACAGCACGACGTCGCAGCCCGATCCCTTGATCTTGTTGACCATGGATCCCCATTCCGAATGGCCGAGTTCGAGATATTCGTCCGCGATCCATTCGCCGCCGTTCTTCTCAATGAGGATCTTCGATACCTTCGCCATCTCGCGCGGGTAAATGTAGTTCGAACCGACGATGAAGAATTTCTTCTTGCCCAGTGTCTTGATGATCCAGGGGATGAAATTTGAAAGCTGCTGGTTCGGAACGGCGCCGGTATAGACGACGTTCTTGGAGCACTCGAACCCCTCATAATAAGTGGGGTAGAAATACAGATTGTTGCGCTTCTCGAATACAGGGAGAACGGCCTTGCGGCTTGCGGAGGTATAAGACCCGAACACCGTCGGCACGCGATCCTGAATCACCAGCTTCGAGGCTTTTTCATTGTAGGTTTTTGGATCCGACGCGCCGTCCTCGACGATGGCGTTTATCTTCATGCCCTTGGCGCCACCGGAAGCATTGATCTCGCTGATCGCCATCAACGTGGCGTCGTGCAGCGATTTTTCGATGATCGAAAGGCCACCGGTGAGCGAGAACAGCACGCCGACATTGATCGTTCCCGCGGCGCTCGCCGGATTGATGATGTAGGGCGATGCAAGCGCTCCGGTTGTCGCAAGCAGGCTACTCTTCAAGAATTTACGCCGATCAATCGACATAGTGACACTCCCCATTTGGCCCCTGCAACGACAGGCAAGCCGGTTCTGTTCACGCCCAAGCGCGCTGTTTCGAACTGAAAAATTCCAGATTCATCCGAGGCCCGCGGACCTGACTCGATCCGTGCCGATACTCGGTCGCCAAAACAAAAAAAGCCCGACAGATCCTCGCGGATCTTTCGGGCTTACCTAGCCAGGCCTGGCCAACGTCACTGGTGGTCAGGCAATACTACGACCAGAACATTATTGTTCCACCGCAGCTCGAAAAATTAAACATCTTTTGCACGGTACTGCAAGAGTTCATTTGCGTGGATGATCGCTGTGGCCATGTCATCCATCGACAACCGCTTCGCCATCGCCTGGCGGCGAATGCTTTCGTAAGCCTCGGCTTCGCTCAACCCCTGGCCGTCCATCAAGACCGCTTTCGCCTTCTGGATGCGCTGCAGGCCCGAAAGTTTGCGCTCCAGTTTGCGGATGCGCTTTTCCGTTTCGCGTTTCTCAAGCCAGATGCTGCGGGCAATGGTCAGGTTGGTGAGCAGACCAAAGGGCCGGATTGGACGCTCGATGACGGCGACAGCGCCGGCCTCCAACACCAGCTGCAGCGTCGATGGATCTTCGTAGCCTACGACGGCGATGAGTGTTGGGCGCGGCCCGTCGCCTGACTTGAGAAGGCGCTGAATATCTCCTCGGACGTCATGCTCGACGGCAAGCAGCATCACATCGGAGCTACCGGTCCAGCATTCCGGGATCGGCCATTGCGTCTCGACCATGCAGCCGATGCGGCGCAGATGCTCGACGAGCCTGACGCGCTCACTATCCGGCGGATGAACCACCTGGACGCGTAGGCCACGAAGATCGCGAAGGATTTGGATCGCCACCGCCTGCTCCCGCGTTCAGAACCTCAGTGGCTGACTGTCTGAAGGTCGTCAGCCGACCAGTCGTCAAGGCTCTGTACGACACAGTAGGGGTCCGGTTTGATCCGAACACCAGGATTCCAGACCGTCTGGAATCGACCGAACTTGTCCAGTCGCGCGATCCGCGGCCAGAGATAAGTGTGATTGTTTTCCGGATCGATCCTGACACGTCCCTGTGGTGCGTCAAATTCGGAATCGCGCAGCTCTTTCAGCACCCTGTCCGGATCGTCCGACCCACACCGCGCAAGCGCGCGCATGGCCAGATGCAACTGGAAATAAGCAGCTTCCGCCGCCGCCGTTACCGGCGCATCGGGCCCATATTTGTTCTTGAAACTGCCGACGAAACGCCGCGCCGCAGACGACGAAGAGGTTTCGAAGAACGGCGCCGCGGTGATATGGCCCTCGGCGGCCTCGCGATGCATCTCTGCGACTTCGGCTTCGCTGGTAGTCAGGCTCGCGATCGGCATCTTCATCGGGTCGAACCCAGCCTTTCGATAGGCCTCGTAGAATACCGACGTGCTGCGGCCGACCACGGTCGAAAAGATGACGTCTGGAGAGGTCTTCTTGATCCGGCTGATGACCTTCTCGAAATCCCGCGGACCAGCCTCAAGCGGAACATAGATTTCGTCCAGCACCTTGCCCTGGCCCTGCACGACGAAATCGGCCATCAGGCGATTGGATTCGTAAGGATAGACGTAGTTCGAGCCGACCAGCAGAAAGCGATTGCCGTAAGTGGCCAGCAGGAATTTTGCGAGTTGCAGTGAATTCTGGTTCGGCGCAGCACCCGTATAGATGCAGTGCCGCGAATATTCAAAACCCTCATAGAGGGTCGGATAAAAAAGCAAACCACGGTGGCCTTCGACAACAGGCAAAACCGCCTTGCGGGTGCTCGACATATAGCAGCCGAACAGCAACCGGATCCGGTCAACCTGGAACAAACGTTCGGCGAGAGCGCGAAACTGCTTGGGGTCGGATGCAGGATCGTAGATGACGGGCTCGACCATGCGATCGAGCACGCCTCCGCTGGAATTGATCTCCTCAATTGCGAGGAGGGTTGCGTTGAGCTGCGATTGTTCGATGGCCGAAGTAACTCCCGTCTGGGAGAAGAGCACTCCCACTCGCCATGGGCCGCCGGTATTTTCGCTGAAACTCATGACTCTGACTTGGACCATCGCTCTGGTGAGATTTGAGCGACCTTACGTCAGATTGCAGGAAACTCAAATTGCCTGGCCTGAGGTACTGCATGCCGCGAGGTTTCAAATCGACGGAGGCATCTTCCAGCCGCCAAAGGTTTGTTCGAGATGCCGAACCAGCGCCAGCGCCACATCCTCTCGCCACGGCCGTGCCGCCACCTGGATGCCAATCGGCAGGCCTTCCGGCGAGGTGCCAATTCGCACCGTCGCTGTGGGCCAGCCGGTGAGGTTATGCATCTGCGCGTAGCCGAACCCGATCCGCTTATCGTCGTCGAAGCCGGTACCGTGCAGCAGCGCCGGATATGGCATCACGGGCGACAGCAATGCATCGTAGCTTTCAATGAAGCGAAGCATCGAATTGCGAAACAGATCCCATCTGGCGAACGCGCTCAGGGCCTCCGTGGTGTTGGCCATCGCAGGCGCAACGGCAACCGCCAGCGCCCTCTCGAACATCGGCGAGATTTCGTTGGTTCCAATACTCTTCAGGAACCCACGCGTGCCGGCACCGCCATCACCGCGGCTGATATCGAAATAGACACTGCCAGGTTTTGCCGCGTCGGGTGGCCGGCTTTCTTCGACCTTGACCCCTGCATCCGCGAACGCCTTGGCGGAATCGCGGACCGCGGCGACGATTTCTTTTGTCGGCGCAGCAACACCATCATCATCGAAATAGGCAACTTTCAAATCACGTAATACCACCTTCGTCGGATCGCCGAGCGGCATTCCAACGATCGAGTGATCGCGGAAGTCGGGACCGGAGATAATGGGCAACGCCAAAGCCAGGTCCTGGACCTTTCGCGCAATCAGACTGACGTGAAACACCGGGTTGCGCGCGCCCAATGGCATCGGAAATTGTCCGGTCCGCGGAACGCGGCCCGAGGTCGGCTTGATGGCCGCCAGGCCGCAATAATGCGCGGGAATACGGATGCTGCCTCCGGCGTCGGTGCCGAGACCGAGTGGTGAACCTGCGGCGGCAATAATCGCGGCCTCGCCACCGCTGCTGCCGCCCGGCGTGCGCGTAAGGTCGTAGGGGTTGTTGGTCCGCCCGTAGACCAGATTGTCAGTCTCGGCCGCGCCCGCGAGTTCAGGAACATTGGTCTTCCCAAGGATAATGCCACCAGCCGCACGCAGCCGTGCGACCGCGGTGGCGTCCGCCTTGGGCACGAAATTGGCTCGACCCTTGGTGCCGCCGGTGCAGATAACACCAGCCGTTTCCAGCGTGTCCTTAATCGTGATGGGCACGCCATGAAGCGGACCTTTGATTTCGCCGCGGGCGAGCGCCGCGTCGGCTTCATCGGCCTCTTTCCGCGCCGCCTCCGCGGTCAGTTGAACGACGGCATTGAGTTCTGGATTGACCTTGGCGATCCGCTCCAGATGCGCGTCAACGATCACCCTGGAGCTCAATTTCTTCGACCGAATAGCGCCAGCGAGCTCACCGGCCGATGCCGAAGTGATGTCGTCGCTGGTCGCCGTGGCGGCCTCGGCGGAATTGATCAACGACGTTCGGCCCGCCGCCGCTGCCGCCGCCCCAACGAACGCGACCGTGCCCAGAAAATCCCGGCGTCCGATTTTGTTGCTCATTTGCAATCCGATCTCTCTTGGTTCGAGGAAAGCGCCGCCATTTCAGGCAACCAGCAACTTTTGCGGTCCTGGAAATCCCGCAAGCTTCGCTAGACAGCCTTGGTCAGCGCACCATCGATAATGAGATTGGTGCCGGAGATACGGCTCGCCACCGGGCTTGCCAGGAAGACGACGCCGGCGGCGACTTCCTGCGGCGTGCCCATGCGTCCGGTCGGGTTTAGCGACATCGCCGTCTTGTAGAGATCGGGCATGCCTTTCTCGATGTTCTGCCAGATGCCGCCCTCGAAATAGGTGTTGCCCGGCGACACCGCATTGACGCGGATGCCCTTGCCGATGAGTTGATTGCTGAGCCCCTTGGCGTAGTGAATCAGCGCCCCCTTGAAGGCGCCATAGGAACCGGCGGCGAAATCGACCTCGAAGCCCGAAACGCTCGACACGATCACGATCGAAGCGGATTTGGATTTTTCCAGATAGGGCATGGCCGCCGCGATGGAATTGACGGTATGCATCATGTCGGTGCGAAATGATTTCTCCCAGGTCTCCGCCGTGTCGCCGACGGCAAGCGCGCTGACGTTACAGACGATGGTGTCGATACCGCCGAGTTCACCGGCCGCGCTCTCGACCCATTGCTTTAATGCTACGGGATCGGCGACATCGATCGCCCCGCCCCATGACTTGCCCCCCTTTCCCGCCAGCGCCTTCACGACCTTGCCGACCTCCTCGGCATTGCGTGCACATATCGCAACGTTGGCGCCTTCCGTTGCAAACAGCTCAGCGATCGCCAGCCCAATGCCCTTGCTCCCGCCGGTCACCAGCACGTTCTTGCTCTTTAATCCAAGATCCATCGTCGCCTCCATTGATAATGTTGCGGCCCGCCGTCGCGCGCAGCGGGCCGCTTCGTCGAATTACATCTTGGTCCAGTCGCCCGCGCTCTCGAACGCCGCGGCGGCTCGGTAGATGGTCGACTCATCATAGTATTTGCCGATCAGCATCAGCCCGATCGGCAGACCGTCGCTCATCCCGCAGGGAATGCTCATCGCCGGATGACCCGATGCGTTGAACGGCGCGGTGTTGGGGACCATTTCGAATGCGCGCTGGATATAGAGTTCGCGCGGTGCATCGGGCGGCGGAATCGGCGTCGCCTTCATCGGCAAGGTCGGCATCAGCAACAGATCGTAGCTGCTCAACGCCGTATCGTAGGCGGCGCGCAGCTTGCGGTTCAGGTTTTGCGCCTTGGCATAGAAATGGCCGCGATAGTGCTTGGTGAAATATTGACCGAGCAGCATCGTTATCTTGAGGCTGTCGGACAGCTCATCGGCGCGATGGTGCCATGCGGAGTGAGCATCGAGCAGCGTCGTATTGTAGAGACCGCGCCAGTTGGTCCCCATGCCGTTGCCCTTCATCATGAACTCGGTGGCGCCTTCCGCGGCGATCGGCAGCCAGATCGCCGGAGCCACGAGATGCATCGGCACCGACATTTCATCGACGGTGGCCCCGAGCTTCTTGAAGAGCTGGGCCGCCGCCATGACCTTGGCGTCGACGTCAGGCTCGGAGCTCGGAAGCCCGAAGCCTTCCTTGACGATGCCGATGCGCAATCCCCTGACGCCGCCATCGAGCGCTTCGGTATATTTTGCAACCTTCGGCGCACCTTGCCGGGGATCCAGCCCGTCCGCTCCTGCGAGCACCTCAAGCAGCAGGGCGTTGTCACGCACGTTGCGGGTCATCGGGCCGGTGTGATCGATGGTAAGCTCGATCGGCATCACGCCGGTATATGGCACAAGGCCATAGGTGCCCTTCATCCCGTAGATGCCGCTGAAGGAAGCAGGAATGCGGATCGATCCACCCTGATCGCCGCCGATCGCCATATCGGCTTCGCCGGTCGCCACCACGACGGCGCTGCCCGAGGACGACCCGCCGGCCGAATAGCCCATCTTGTGCGGATTGTGGACGGGACCAGCGGCGCAGGTGTGGCTGCCGCCGGAGAAGCAGAAATATTCGCAATGGACCTTGCCGACGATGGTGCCGCCGGCATCGAGCATGCGGGTGACGATGGTCGCGTCGGTGTCGGGCGTGTAACCCTCGAGCGTCGAGGCACCGTTCATCATCGGCACGCCGGCGAGGCATACATTATCCTTCAGCGCGATCTTCTTGCCGGCGAGCTTGCCGCTCGACGCACCCTTGACCGTCGTCTTGACGTACCAGGCGTTGTACTTGTTTTCTTCGCCCTCCGGACGGTAGCCCGGCGTCCGCGGATATGTCACGGCGGGAACGTAATCCGGCATGGCATCGACGGCATCGTAGGCGGCGTAATTCGCTTGCATCAGTGCGTCGTAGGATTTGAGCTCCTCATCTCCCATATGCATGCCAAGATCTTCGGCGACGCTGCGCAATTGATCGAGTGTGGGTCTCCTGACTGCCATGGCTTGGTCTCCCTCTGATCACGCCCGCTGGATCGGGCTTAGGTGGTGATTCCGATAAATTCTCCGACGAGGCTTGCGTCGCCGAGATCGTCCGGCTGCACTTCCCGGGTAATCGTGCCTTTTTGAATGATGAGAATCCGCTGCGAGAGCGCGGCGATGAAGTCGAGATTCTGCTCGACCAGGATCATGGTGAGGCCGCTCTTCTCACGCAGCCGCTGCAAGGTCTCGACAATCTCGTCGATGATCGAGGGCTGAATACCTTCCGTCGGCTCGTCGAGAAGGACGAGGCGCGGCTTGCCGCAGAGGCAGCGCGCGATCGCCAGCAGCTGCTGCTCGCCGCCGGATAAAGCGCCGCCGGCACGGTCGAGCAGCGGCTTAAGGCGGGGAAACTCCTCCAGCACCGGCCCGATGGTATCGTGTTCGGCGCCGCCCTGCTTGGTGCACCCCATACGCAGGTTGTCGTAAACCGTGAGGCCGGGGAAAATCTCGCGTCCCTGCGGTACGTAACCGAGCCCGAGCCGCGCGCGACGATAGGGCTCGGCTGCCGTCACGTCGTCACCGTCAAAGCGCACATGTCCGCCGGTCGCCGGCAGGAAGCCCATCAACGCCCTGAGGAGCGTTGTCTTGCCCATGCCGTTGTGGCCGAGAATTCCGATGAACTCACCTTCGGTGACGGCGAAGCTGACCCCGTTGAGGATCGGAATGCGGCCGTAGCCTGTACGCAGTCCCGTCACATTGAGCATCATGCGGCTGCCTGTTTGCCGAGATATATGTCACGCACCAGCGGATTGCGCAGGATGTTCTCCACGGCATCCTCCACCAGTACACTGCCCTGATTGAACACCGTCACCTGCTTGGCGATCATGCGGATGAACTGCATGTCATGCTCAACGACGATGAGCGCCTTGCTGCGGTTGATCTCGCGCACGAGTTCGGCGGTCTTGTACACCTCATCATGCGTCATGCCGGCCGCAGGTTCATCGAGCAGAATGAGCTCGGGATCCGTCGACAACACAATGCCGAGTTCAACCCATTGCCGCTGACCATGCGCGAGTTGGCCCACTAGACGCTTTGCCGCACCGGTGAGGCCCATCCGCTCCAGCATCTCGTCGACCACGCCGCTGACACGCTCGCCGGAATGGATGCGGCTCGCCGCCAACCAGATATTTTCGCGCACGCTCAACCCATCGAACACGCTCGGGACCTGGGTCTTGATGCCAATGCCGAGACGCGCGATCTGGTGGGCGTAGGCGCGAGAAATATCGTTACCGCGGAACAGCACCTGGCCCTGACTCGGTTGCAGCTGTCCGGTGAGCATCTTGAAGAACGTGCTTTTCCCGGCGCCGTTCGGGCCGATCAGACAACGCAGCTCACCTTCGGCCAGCGCGAAGTTGACGTTTCGTACCGCCTGGACGCCACCGAAACGCATGCTGAGACCGCGGGTTTCCAGAAGTGGTGCTGCCATCACCCCTCCTCCGCCTGCTTGGGCTTGAGTCCCGCAGCCATGCGACGGGTGCGCGAGCGCAGCAACAATTGGCCCCAGTCGCCGAGCGTCGGCACCAACCCCTTCGGCACAAGCAGCACGAACGCGACAAGGATTATTCCAAGGATCAATGGCGCATTGGCCAACAGCTTCGTCCACAGATCCGAACCGCTGGGCTGGTTCGCCCCAAGCGCCGTGTTGAGCCATTGAATGCCAATGCAACCGACGATCGGACCGATCAGCGTGCCGCGCCCGCCGACGATGACCCAAATGATGATCTGCGCGGACTGAGCTAGTCCGAAGATGGTCGGGCTGACAAAATTTCCCCAATTGGCGAAAAGGCATCCGGCAAAACCGGCCAGCGCGCCGCCGATCGTAAAGGTCACGAGCTTGTAGGCCCGCGGATCGTAGCCTAACAGTTCGGCGCGCCGCTCATTCTCCCGGATACCGACAATGATGCGGCCGAAGCGGCTGGCCAGCAGCAGGCGCAGTCCGAAATATGTCGCGAGCAATGCGGCGGTCGCAAGATAGAACATGCCTTCGAGATCGATCACCGCGGCCTTGTTGCCGGGAAAATTGAGCGGCGGGATTCCGGGAATGCCGTTGAAACCGCCGAGCCGTGCCACGCCGATATGGAATTCCGGGCCGGCGGTCGAATTCACGGAATTGAACAGGATCAGCGTCACCGTCAGCGTGATGACGCCGAGATAGACGTCGCTGATGCGCCCGTAGAACATGAAATAGCCGAGTAACGCGGCGAAGGCCGCCGGCAGTACGATTGCCAGCAAAAGTGGGATCGTGCTCTCCCCGGTATTGAACATGGCGATCGCATAGCTATAGGCGCCCAACCCGAAGAAAGCCGATTGGCCGAAGCACAGGATGCCGCCGTAACCCCAGATCAGCGCCAGGCTGAGCGCCAGGATCGCCATGATCATGTAGACCGTAAGTTCGAGAACGGTATCGAGTTCGGCCAAGCGTGGCGTCAGGACCAGGAAGGCGACACCAATGATGCCGACCAGTCCGAGGCCGATAAAATTGAGGGCGCGGGCGTTCACAGACCTCTCCGAAAGAAACGACCCGTGATGCCCTGCGGCAGCAGGCGGATCAGGATGATGGCGGTGGCCAGCAGCGCCACCTCGCCGAACACCGGGGTCGTGGCAAACGTCGCGATCTGGTTGATGGTGCCGAACAGGGCGGATGCAGAAACCGTGCCGCTGAGAATGGCGGCGCCGCCGCCGATCACCGTGATGAAGGATTTGGCGACATAGGCGACGCCGATGGTGGGAAAGACGCCGGAAACCGGCGCGAGCACTGCGCCGGCAAGACCCGACAAGGCGGCGCCGATGCCGAAGGTGACGGCATAGACCCGCGGTGGATTCACCCCCAGCGCCGCCGCCATGTTGGCGTTCTGCATCGTGCCGCGGGCAATCAGGCCGAGGCGCGTCCAGCGCAGCACAGCGAAGATGCCGGCCATCACGACGACCGCCACGGCGATGACGAACAACGTGTATCCGCTGCTACGATAGGCGCCGATCTGGAAACTGCCGAGCGGCGCCGAGATGCCGACCGTGGTGTTGCCGAAGATGGCCGTCGTCAACCCCACGAGAAACAGGCTGAGGCCCCAAGTCGCGAGCATGGTGTCGACCATGCGGCCATACAGGAAGCGAATGATCGTCAATTCGACAATCACGCCGATGATGCCGACCACGATGGGTGCCACCACCAGCATCGCGATCCAGATGCTGATGCCCTGGCTGGTAGCGACGATCGCCGCATAGCCGCCGAGCATCAGAAATTCCCCATGGGCGAGATTGATGACCCGCATCATGCCGAAGATAATCGCCAGCCCGACGCTGATCAGCGCCAGGCTGGCAATCGCGTAAAGGACCTGGATCGCCAGGAGAGCAATGAGATCCACGTTCACCATTCCCAAACAGAGTTGACGGCCACGATCTCAGATCTTGATCACGTATTGCTGGTTGTCGGTTGGGTTCTTGATAAGGTCGCAGACCGCGGCGGTGTCCGCCGGCTTCTGCTGGGCGAAGTCTTCCAGCACGTTGAGCTTCTTGTCCTTGACTTCGGCGATGTGGACGTCGAGCACGCAATGATGGGTCGGGGGGTCGATCGTGACCTTGCCCGAGGGGGCGTCGATGCTGATTCCAGTTTCCAGCGCTTCGATGACCTTGATGCGGTCAACACTGCCGGCTTTCTTGACCGCCTCCGCCCAGATACGGAAGCCTTGATAGGTTCCCATCGCGAGTTCGGTGACGTTGGGATAGTCGGCGCCAAAACGTTTGTGGAAAGCTGCAACAAAAGTTTCGTTGGCTTTGTTCTTCAAATCCTGGAAGTAGTTGTAGCAGACCAGCATGCCGTTGCATTCGTCGGGCGACAGCACGATGTGCTCGTTACCCACGGCGAAGGTGGTCGACGCCATCGGAATGCTCTTGCGCATGCCGGCCGCGGCCCACTGGCGGTAAAAGGATATATGCGCGCCGCCAACCAGCGCTGACCACACGAAATCCGGCTTTGCCGCCTGAATCTTGGAGATGGTCGAGCCGAAATTCGTAACATCAAGCGGAAAGAAGTCGATCGACGAAACTTCGCCGCCATTTTCAGTGACGTATTTCTTCACCCATTGCGAGGTGATCTGGCCGTAATTGTAGTCGGCCGCGATGACATAAACCTTCTTGCCCCACTTCTTCATGGCATAAGGCACGAGCTTCTCGACCGTTTGCGCCGGCGTCACCCCGGTGTCGAACTGGTTGCGGTCGCAGACGCCACCCTCGTATTGCGTATTGTAGAAATACAGCGTCTTGAAGCGATCGAGCACCGGCCGGATCACCTCGCGCGAGGCGGAGGTGATGCCGCCATGCACGACGGCGACCTTGTCCTTCAACGCCGCCTGCTGCGCAAACTGCGTATAGAGCTGCATGTTCGACTGCGTATCGTAGTTTATCAGTTTGATCTGCCGGCCGAGAAGACCGCCGGCCGCGTTGGCTTCCTCGACGGCGAGCGTAATCGCATCGACCATCGGCTTGCCGTAGATGTCGAGACCACCCGACAGATCGTGAATGCTGGCCACGTTGATCGGGTCTTCCGCCCAGGCGCTGGACCCGAACGCGCCCGTGGCAGCGGCAGCGGCCGTGCCCTGTAAGAACCTTCTGCGATTGACTTTCATTGCCGTACTCCTCCTCCATGTTGCCGATACGTCATGAGACCAGATATTTTTTCAGGATCGACGCGCCCATGGTGTATTTTGGGTCGACCATGTTTCCGAGCCGGATACGTCCGGCCTGGCTGAGAAGCATATACGCGTCGATCTCGTCGAAGCCGTAATCCGCGCTCATCCAGCGCACCAGTTCGCGATAGGCGATGCGGGCCGCATCTTCCAGCGGCCGGGCGCTGCCGATCGTCATGAGAAAGTTTTCCGTCTCGAGCCGCGGCCACGCAAAGCTCCAACCTTTGATCACGTCGACCTGCAAGGTCACGGCGCGCTGTTCGATCGCAACTCCCGACAACTCGCCATCGCCCTGCGTGGCGTGGCAATCGCCGACATAGAGCAGGCCGCCTTTGGTATGCACGGGAAAGTAGAGGATCGCGCCGGGAGCGACGTCCGGCAGATCCATGTTGCCGCCATGGTAGTCCGGCTGCAGCGAGGAGATAGCCTCGATCTCAGGCGAAACCCCGATCGTGCCGATGAACGGCTCGTAGGGGAGGATGATCTTGTCGCTCCAGCGTACGCCGTCCTTGTCGACGTGCATCACCCTCACCCGCTCCGGCAACGGCGGATTGAGCATGGCGGTCGAAGCCGTTCCGACCAGACCGCCGAATTCCGGAATGATGCAGGTCTTACCGGCAGGCTGCGCGCCGCGGGTCTCGACGGCGTGAATATGCACGGCGAGGCAATCGCCCTTCTCCACGCCGCTGACAGCAACCGGGCCGCACTGCGGATTGAGAAACGGAAACTGCAATTTCGCGGTCGGACTGTCCTGCTCGCTGGTGATAACGCCGCCGAAGGCATCTTCCGTCTCGACCACGACGACGTCGCCGGGATTGACCGTGAGTACGGGCTTGGCATAGGGCCCGTAGACATAATGAAAATCGCCTTGCGCCGTGATGGACAGCTCATGGCGTCGTCCGGCCTGACCTTTGGCTATGCCGCGCTTCGCCATGATCGAGTTGTTGAGCCAAGGGCCATTGATCATGGGAACCTCCTCAAATCGTCAAAGTGAGGGATGGCGGCGGTGCCAGTCGGTAACACGCTGGAATGCGTCACCGGCCGCGACCAGGCGGGCTTCATCGAAATGGCGGCCAACAAACTGGAATGCGACCGGACCGCCGCTTTCCGTAAAGCCGCCCGGAAGGGTAATGGTTGGACTTCCTGTCATGTCAAAGGGGCAGCTGAAGCGCAGCAGGCCCGTGATCAACTCCGGATTCTCGCCCAGCGTTGCCATTTTGGCGAGGGTCGGTACCGCGAACGTCTGGGCCGGCACGGCAAGAAGATCGACCTTTTCGAACAGCGCCCTCACCATTCCCTTGAAGGCCTCGCGGCGAAGAACGATCTTCTGGTAGTCTTTGCCGGATTGCTGCAGACCCAGTTCGATCAATCCGGCGAGCCCCGGACCGTATTCCGACTTCCGCGAGGGATAAGTCGCTTCGTGTGCCACCGCGGTCTCGACGGCGCACAGCGGAAACCAGTCGTCGATCATAGCTGTCGGATCGGGAACGACAATCTGAAGAATTTCGGCGCCAAGATCGGCGGCCACACGCAGTGCGTCCTGGAAAATCCTGGTCGCTGCGGCATCGACGCCCTCGCTGGTCCAGCGCGGATCGACCCCGATCCGCGTTCCCCGCAAGCTGCCGCTCAAATTCGCCAGATAATTCGGCACCGGCTTCAGCACGGCGGTTGGGTCGTTTGGATCCGAGCCGGCGATGGCGCCCAGTATCGCGCCGCAATCCACCGCACTTCGCGCCATGGGTCCGATGTGGTCCAGCGTCGCGGCGAGTTCGAAAACGCCGTAACGGCTGACCCGTCCCCAGGTTGGCTTCAGGCCGGTCACACTGTTGGCGGCTGACGGAAAGCGGATCGAGCCGCCGGTGTCGGATCCCAGCGAGCCGTAACAAAGTCCCGCGGCAGTCGCAACGCCGGACCCGCTCGAAGATGCGCCCGACCAGAGCGTCGCATCCCACGGGTTGCGCGGCGGATCGATCTCCGGATGATGGTCGGCGTAAGCGCCTTCGGTCAATTGGAGCTTGCCGAGGATGACCGCACCGGCCTCTTTGAGTCTGGAGACGACGGTCGCATCCTCGCTCGGGCGGTAGTCGCGATAAATCGTCATGCCCGCGGCGGTCGGTGCGTCCTTGGTCCAGCACAGATCCTTGACGGCGATCGGCACCCCGTGAAGCGGCCCCCTCACCTTGCCCGCTGCGATTTCCTTCTCGGCCGCGTGCGCCTGCTCCAGTGCCGACGAAGCCATCACATATGCGTAGCTTTTCAATTGGCCATCGAGGCGCGCGATGCGATCGAGTTGGGCTTGCGTCGCCTCCACGGGAGACAGCTCGCGCTTCTGAATACGTTGTCCAATCTCGACCAATTCGCAGTAGTGCAGATCGCGCGTCGGCATCAGATAGTGCCTCGTACCGTTCTAGTTCAGCTTCCAGTCGCCGCTTGCTTCGATCGCCGAAGCAATCTGTATCAAGGTTGTCTCTTCGAAATGGCGGCCAACCATCATCAGGCCGACCGGCAAGCCGTTGACGCGACCACATGGCACCGTGAAGGCTGGATGCCCGGAGACGTCAAACGAGCAGGTATTCGCCTGCATGTTGAGTGCCACGTCGATGGCGGTGCCGAGCGGCGCATCGGCCGGCGGAATCGGCGTTGCCGTGAACGGAATCGTAGGCATCGCCAGCACGTCGAATTTTTCGAGCGCCTCGTCGTAGCCGCGACGCAGCAGCCCCCGCAGATTTTGCGCCTTTGAATGATAGCGCCCGTGATAATTGCGATGCATGTATTCGCCAAGCATCAGCACCAGCTTGACGGTTGGCGAGACGTCATTGATGCGGGTCCCCATGCCGCGGGCAAAGGCTTCCTGCATCGAGAGCGGATAGTAACCGTGGATGTTGTTGCCGACGCCATATCCCTTCAGCATCATCTCGGCCGCCCCTTCCAGGATGATCCCGCTCCAGACATGCGGTCCGTCGAGATGCCAGGGCACCGAGATTTCCTCGGCTTCAACGCCGATCTTTCCCAAGGCCTCGATGGTCGCGCGCACTTTGGCGTCCACTGCCGGATCGCTTTCGGGATGACCGAAGCCTTCACGCAGGATTCCGACGCGCAATCCTCTTGCCGACTTGCCAAGCGCCGACATGTAATCCCCGGTGCGCGCCGAAATCGTCCTTGTGTCCCAACCGTCGTGGCCGGCGATGACGGTCAATAGCCGGGCGACGTCTTCGACGCTCGCGCCCATCGGACCGCAGTGATCGACGGAATAGCTGATCGGCATCGAGCCCGTGGTGGGCACAAGTCCCCAGGTCGGCTTCAGGCCATAGATGCCGCACCAGCTTGACGGCGTGCGGATCGATCCTCCCTGGTCTCCGCCGAGGGCCATCGGCACCTCGCCTGCCGCCACCAGCGCAGCACTTCCGCCCGATGATCCGCCGGCGCTGTGGGCGGGGTTATGGGGATTGCGGATCACGCCGGTGGCGCAGGTGTGGCTTGCACCCGAAAAGCAAAGATCCTCGCAGGCCGCCTTGCCCGCGATGGTACCGCCCGCTTCGAGAATCCGCGTCACCACGGTGGCATCGAGCTCCGGCACGTAACCTTCAAGCAGCACCGAGCCGTTCATCATCGGGACACCTGAGACACAGATGTTATCCTTGATCGCCACCTTCTTGCCACTCAGCAGCCCTTCCGCGCCGGTCCGGATATTCGTCTTCCAGTACCAGGCGCCGTACGGATTTTCGGATGCCGAAGGCCGGTATCCGGGCGAGCGCGGCGCAATCGGCGCCAATGTGGGCGGGACCAATTCGTCGAGCCGGCCATACGAGGCCAACGGTCCTTTAAAGGCCTGCTGAAAGGCCGCAACTTCGTCAGCCGAGAGAACCAGACCGAAATCGGATCCAAGGTTGTCAATCTGCTCCAATGTCGGAAGGCGCACTACCATGCTTCACCCAATTCTTGTCTTTTGGAAGACAAACGAAAAAAGCCACCCGCGACCCGAACAGGCCCCGAATGGCATCAATGCCGCTGCTATCATTGGTCGCGTAGCTTCGCGTTGCAGAACGAAACTTAAGAGCTCACCCAGACGTCATCGGCTGCGCGAGAGCTCTTTCGCCATGCACGCATTCACGTACAAATTGATTGTGTCTTAGCGTCACCAGACTTGTCAATGTAAGGCCGGCACCTTTTTTACGCATGAACCAGCACAAATGACGCGCAGGGCAGATTGATGATACAAGGTGACAGATCGACATTCTTGCGATGTGATAATTTACGACGCAACCTTCGAGCTGCTTTATGAAGAAGCCATCCGTGCCTCTCGGCTTGGTATTTTCCCAATCGGGACCTTACGCCATGATGGCGGGCGAGATGCGCAAGAGCGCGTTGATGGCCATCGATGAGGTCAATCGCAGCGACGAGTTCGATTTCACATTCGCACCGCATCTGCGCGATCCCGGCGGGGTTGTCGCGGCTTATCACACCGCATGCGATGACTTAATTCGCGAGGAACAGGTCGACCATATCGTCGGCTGTTATACATCGGCCTCACGCAAGCAGGTCATTCCCATTGTGGAGCGCACCGAACGGCTGCTCTGGCATCCGGCGCGATACGAAGGCTTCGAAAGCAGCGATAACGTTATCTATGTCGGCGCCGCGCCGAACCATACCGTGGTGCCGCTGGTGCGCCATATGCTCGACCACATCTCCAGCGACGTATTCTGTGCCGGCTCCAATTATGTCTGGACCTGGGAAACCAATCGGGTGCTGCGTGAAATCGTGACCAGCGCCGGCGGCCACATTCTTGCCGAACGCCTGTTGGAGCTCGGCGAAACCGCGGTGGACCATATCGTCAAGGAAATCGTCGACAGAAAGCCGCCCGTCGTGTTCAACACACTGGTCGGAGAATCCAGTTACGCCTTCATGCGACTGCTTCATGCAGCGACGCTGCGCTCGGGGCTGACGATTCCCGTTCTGAGCTGCAGCCTGTGCGAACCCGAGCTCAAGCTGATCGGATCGGCGGCCACGGTCGGATGCATCACCTCATCTGCTTATTTCGAGAGCATCGCGCGGCCCGAAAATAGCGCTTTTGTGGCGCGCTGGAAGGCCCGTCACGGCGGCGACAGCCAGCCCTGCGTCGATGGGCTGTCGACATATGTCTGCGTCATGCTGCTCGCCCGCGCCATCCGCCGCGCCGGTTCGGTGGAGGTCGGCGCCGTCCGCCGCGCTGCGGCAAATCATCGCTATGATTCCCCGCAAGGCCCGATTTGGGTCGATCCCGACAATAATCACTGCTTCCTGACCCCCCGTTTGGCACGCGCTGTACCCGGATGTCAGTTCAAGATCTTCTGGGAAGCCGATGCCCCTGAGCGCCCCGACCCCTATCTTTCGAACCTCGATCTGGCAGCGGTTGGCACGAGGCTTGAAAGGAGCAATGATGCAATGACGAAGCGGTCAAACCATCTGCGTATCGTGAAATGACAAGACCATCACCCTTCTCCGTCCGCGGCCGGCGCGCTCTCATGGTGATGAGAGACGAGCGGGACATTTCAATCCTGCGCCGCCAGCTCGACCGCCTGGGCATGACAGTTGCAGAACATGATCCCGACGAGGCGCCGCCACCGAATCAATCCGTTGATGTCGTCGTCCTGGATGCAGACAGCATTCCGATCAAGTCTGATCCTGCCCGTGCGTGGAAGGTCCAAGCCCCGATCATCGCACTAATTGGAACGGAGACGCCCAGCCGGCTGAAGTGGCTGCTTGACCTGCAGCCGGCATCTTTCCTCATCAAGCCGCTGCGCTCGGCTGGACTTTACACCGCGCTGGTGGTTGCGTTCGATTCCGCCCAGCGAAGAATTGATGAAGCCGCACATCTCGAAAAACTGGAGGATCGTATTCGGTCCCGGCGCATCGTCTTCGCCGCGGTACTGCAAATCATGCGCGCTCACGATCTTTCCGAATCCGACGCGTTTACGCTGGTCCGGCGGACCGCCATGCGGCATCGCATGACGATCGAGCAATTGAGCGCAGAAATCATTGCAGCCGGTGGGATGCCGAACCGGACAACGCGGACTGCATAACTGCGGATCGCGGCGCTAGCCGAGATCTTCGACACGCTGCACGCCGGCCGTGGCCATCGCTGCCCAGGCGGCGCCGAGCGAGCCCGCCAGATCGATCGCCCTGCAGCCAGCCTCGATGATGACGGTGTCGAAGCCGAGCCGGCGCGCGTCCATGGCGGAGTAGTAGACGCAATAGTCGGTGGCGAGCCCCGCCAGGAAGATCCGCTGCAAACCGCGCTCGCGCAGATAGCCTGCCAGGCCCGTAGGCGTGCGCCGATCGTTTTCGTGGAACGCGGAGTAGGAATCGATTTCGGAGCGGAAACCCTTGCGGATCACCAGCTCCGCGCGCTCCGTCGCCAGTTGCGGATGAAAGGCCGCGCCGGTCGTACCCTGGACGCAATGGTCAGGCCACAGCGTCTGCTCGCCATAGGGCATGCTGATGGTTGCAAACGCAGCCGAACCCGGATGCGATGTCGCGAAAGAGCTGTGACCTGACGGATGCCAATCCTGGGTCAGCACGACATGGCCAAAGCGCTCAGTGAGGCGATTGATGACCGGCACCACGGCATTGCCGTCGGCGACCGCAAGCGCACCGCCGGCGCAAAAATCGTTCTGCACGTCGATTACAAGCAGCAAATCATCGTCGCTGAGCCGGATGGACATGTTGCACCTGCGTCATGATTGATCCGCAAACCTTTAGCGCAAAGCAAACGCGGGATCAGCAGGCATTTGCCAACCGCCGCGATCGCGCTGCCGAACCTTGGCCGCCGGCAACGGCATTGGTCGGAATGACAACCACCAACGGGCGACCGCGCCGAGATTGCCAACGCAATCATTTGTATGCAAACAAATAATCCGGCTTGATCCAGCGGTCAAGCCGGGCTCAAGTTGAGCTCAACAACGTTGAAGGCATTGAACCACAGGGAATAAATCCATGGCCCATGATCAACCTCAGGCAGCCGGCCCCACCAAGCTGGTGATCCGCAATATCGGCCTGCTGCTTAGCGGTGCCATAGAGAAGCCGATCCTGGATGCCGATACGATCGTTGCGGAGAACGGCAAGATCACGGGAATCGGCCGCGCCAAGGATATCGATGCTGAAGGCGCCACCACCATCATCGACGCCAATGGCACGACCGTCGCACCCGGCCTGATCGACAGCCATGTTCATCCCGTGGCCGGCGACTGGACGCCGCGGCAAAATCAGATCGGCTGGATCGACAGCTTTCTGCATGGCGGCGTCACCACCATGATTTCCGCGGGCGAGGTTCATATGCCCGGCCGCCCCCGTGACGTCGTCGGCGTGAAGGCGATGGCGATTTTTGCGCAGCGCGCGTTCTGGACGCTCCGCCCCGGCGGCGTGAAGGTTCATGCCGGCGCGCCCGTGATCGAACACGAGATGGTCGAGGAAGACTTCAAGGAACTCGCCGCGGCCGGCGTCAAGCTGCTCGGCGAGGTCGGCCTTGGCGGCGTCAAGGATGGCCCGACGGCGCGCAAGATGGTGGGATGGGCGCGCAAATACGGCATCCAGAGCACCATCCATACCGGCGGTCCGTCGATTCCCGGCTCCGGCCTGATCGACAAGGACGTGGTGCTGGAAGCCGACACCGACGTGATCGGCCACATCAACGGCGGCCATACCGCCCTGCCCGATGACCAGATCCGCTGCATCTGCGAAGGCTGCAAGCGCGGCCTCGAACTGGTTCATAATGGCAATGAGCGCTCGGCGCTCTATACATTGCGGATCGCACGCGAAATGAAAGATCTCAGCCGCGTCATCCTCGGCACCGATTCACCGGCCGGGTCCGGCGTGCAGCCGCTGGGAATTCTGCGCATGGTGTCGCTGCTGTCATCGCTCGGTGAAGTGCCCGCGGAGATCGCGTTCTGCTTTGCCACCGGCAACACGGCGCGAATGCGCGCGCTGGACTGCGGCCTTATCGAAGTCGGGCGGTCGGCCGACTTTGTCATCATGGACAAGGCGCAGCATTCCGCCGGCAAGAACATTCTCGACAGCGTGCAACTCGGCGACCTCCCCGGCATCGGCATGACCATCATCGACGGCATCGTCCGCACGCAGCGCAGCCGCAATACGCCGCCGGCAACCAAGGTGCCGGAGATCGGGCATTAGCGCGACCAGCGTCTTGCCCCCTCGCGTCGGGCGGCGCGAACGTCCCCTTCGCGGCAACCGCCGACTTTCCCAGATGACGCCATTTTTGTTCGCTACCAGCGCAACGTGCAGAGGCCACCGACCGATTGCCGGCTGATCGCCGAAATTGGCCGGAGCATCACGCGGAGGCAATCATGGGCCGCATTTATCTGGCTCTAGCTGGAGCCGTATTGTTCCTTTCCTGCCAATCGGCATCTGCCCAAATTTGCAAGCCAGTTGCTGAGCGTACAGGCGAAGTGGGGTGTTGGATCATCGCCAGTCAACCGGTCGGGCAACTCGCCAAGGCGGAGACCTTTTGGCATCTCGATGTTTATGCCACCCGGGCCGAGGCCGAAGCAGCGAAAGCTTCCGGCAGCGTCGTCGTGGAGTCTCTTGGGAAGACCTGGCTGCTGACGATTGCAGATCAGGGCTGGCGACCGTCCGGGGGTGAACGCATTGCCGAAATCGGGCCGCTTCCGATTATCGCCGGTCAAACCTATTCCGCTCAGTACATGGAGGCGATCTTTACGCCGGGGATGGTAGCGCCGACGCATACGCACGCGGGCCCGGAGGCTTGGTACACGCAGTCGGGAGAGACCTGCCTGGAAACGCCCCAGGGTAAGCAGATCGGACGTGCGGGTGGCCCACCTGTGATCGTGCCGGGCGGACCGCCGATGCATCTTACGGCAACCGGAACAGAGCAGCGCCGCGCGCTGGTCCTCATTCTTCACGATTCATCCAAACACGCGACCACACCAGAACACGATTGGGTGCCCAAAGGTTTGTGCAAGATTTAGCGTTGCGCTCCTGCATCGCGTTGTCGTTTCGACCAATGTCGGCTTTGCGCGCCAGCCATAAGTCGACATTCGATACAAAGTGGCCTTACATGTCACAATGTGCGGCGCGGTTTTGGCCCGGATCCTGCTTTGACACGGTGGTCCTTCTGCTACGGCAGGAGCATCGAGAGATGACCAAGCATTCAGCACCAGCGAGGAGCCAACCCCATGAAAGAACGGGAACTTCGAGACCTGATTGCAGATGTTAAGACCGGCCGAATGTCGCGGCGGGCCTTTGTCCAGCGGATGATCGCCGTCGGCCTGACGGCGCCGATGGCCGGCATGATGCTGAGCCATTCCGGGGTGGCGATGGCCGCGACAGAGATCCCATACAAGCCGACCAAGGCCGGCGGCGGCGGCCTTCTTAAACTTTTGTATTGGCAGGCCGTGACCCTGCTTAACCCGCATTTCGCCGTCGGCACCAAGGATCAGGAAGGCTCCCGCATCTTCTACGAGCCGCTGGCGGGATGGGACAATGATGGCAATCTGGTTCCGTTCCTAGCCGCCGAAATTCCGAGCAACGAGAACGACGGATTGGCCGAGGACGGCCTCTCGGTGGTCTGGAAGTTGAAGCGGGGCGTCAAATGGCATGACGGCATGCCGTTCACGGCGGACGATGTCGTATTCAACTGGGAATATGCGCGAACGCCCGAGACCGCGGCGGTCTCAATCGCCAGCTATAAGGATATCAAGGTCGAAAAGATTGACGATTTCACCGTACGCGTGAGCTTCGCAAAGCCGACACCGTTCTGGGCCGATGCCTTTGTCGGCCAATACGGCATGATCATCCCAAAACACCTGTTCGCGGATTACACCGGCGGCAAGTCGCGCGACGCGCCGACCAACCTGAAACCGGTCGGCACCGGCCCCTATGTTTTCGTCGATTTCAAGCCAGGCGACGTCGTGCTGGCCAAGCTCAATCCCAACTACCACGTCCCGAACCGTCCGCATTTCGATACGCTGGAAGTCAAGGGCGGCGGCGACGCGGTATCGGCGGCGCGCGCGGTGCTGCAGACCGGCGAATATGATTATGGCTATAACATGCTGGTGGAAGACGAAATCCTGCTCAAGCTGGAAAGTGCCGGCAAGGGAAAGGTGAACATTATCGAGACCGGCGCTGTCGAGTTCATGATGCTCAACGTAACCGATCCGGCGGTCGAGGTCGACGGCGAGCGCGCGAGCCTGAAGACCAAACATCCGCTGTTCAGCGACCCGGCGGTGCGCCAGGCCATCAACCTGCTGATCGATCGCGCCTCGATCGAGAAATTCATCTACGGCCGCACCGGTAGCGCCACCGCAAACTTCCTGAACAGCCCGGAACGCGTCCGGTCGAAAAATACCAAACTCGAATTCAACATCGAGAAGGCCAACCAGATTCTCGAGGCCGCCGGCTGGAAAAAGGGCGCCGACGGCGTTCGCGCCAAGGACGGCAAATGGCTGAAGTTCGTGTACCAGACCTCGATCAACGCGCCCCGGCAGAAGACGCAGGCCATCGTCAAGCAGGCGTGCCAGAAGGCGGGCATCGATATCGAGCTGAAGTCGGTCGTGGCATCGGTGTTTTTCTCCTCCGACACCGCCAACCCCGACACCTACTCGCATTTCTATTGCGACGCGCAGATGTATAACACCACCATGCAGCAACCCGACCCGCAGTTCTTCATGAACCAGTACCTGTCGTGGCAGGCGGCGACCAAGGAAAACAAGTGGCAGGGGCGCAATGTCTCCCGCTGGCAAAGCAAGGAATACGACGAGATCTACAAACAGGCCGAACAGGAGCTCGATGCGGTCAAGCGGGCGGCGATGTACATCAAGCTCAACGACCTGGTCGTCGGCGACAATTATATCCTGCCCGTCGTCCGCCGGCCCAGGACCACGGCCCTAAAAACCGGCCTGACCGCGCATTTAAGCGGCTGGGACAACGACCTGTACCAGCTCGCGAGCTGGTACCGGGAAGCATGAGATCAGACGCGAGATTTGCGATGCGCAAACACTGAACGGGCGATGGCGGGACAACGATGGGAAAATACATTCTCAGGCGCCTGATCATCGCTCTTCCCAGTCTGCTCGGCATCAGTCTCATTCTCTTCGTCCTGCTGGCGCTCGCGCCGGGAGATCCGTTCGGCGAACTCGCCACCAACACCAATATTCCACCCGAGGTCCGCGCCGCGCTGCGGGTAAAATTCGGGATCGACGATCCGGTTTTCGTTCGCTACGTGCGCTGGCTGGTGGCGATGCTGCAAGGCGACTGGGGTTTTTCGTTCTCAAGCCGTATCAACGTCGACCAGTTGATCCTGCAGCGCGTCCCGACCACGTTGTTCGTGGTCGGTTCGTCGCAGATCCTGGCATTGGCGGTTGCGCTCCCGGTCGGCGTGTATGCCGCGATGCGGCCCTATTCGATCTTCGACCAGATCGCCAACACCCTTGCGTTTGTCGGCTTTTCGCTGCCGACATTCTTCACAGGGCTGCTGCTGATCCTGATCTTCAGTGTCAATCTCGGCTGGTTGCCCTTTGTCTATCGCACTGATATCGCCGCTACCGGATGGCACTGGTATTGGGAAAACTTCAAGCAAGCCATCATGCCGGTCGCAGTCCTCGGCCTGTTTCAGGCGGCATCCTATACCCGCTACGTGCGCTCCGCGGTACTTGATGTCATCCGCCTGGACTATGTCACGACCGCGCGCTCGAAGGGCCTCCACGAAGGCAAGGTCATCGTCAAGCACGTGGTTCGCAATGCATTGATTCCCGTGGTGACACTGGTCGCGCTGCAAATGCCTGCCGTGTTCGGCGGCGCCATCGTCACCGAACAGATCTTCCGCATCCCGGGCATCGGCTCGTTGCTGATCACAGCTATACTCGCCAATGACACGCCCGTCATCATGGCGGTGACGTTCGTGTTCGCCTGTCTCGTCGTTGTCTTCAACCTCCTGGCTGATATCATCTATGGCTGGCTTGACCCACGCATCTCCTACCGTTGACGTTGCCGTCCCGTTAGAGGGTCGCCCGCGCCGCATCTCGCGCGGCTTTGACGCGTGGCGAAAGTTTCGCCGCCACCGCATGGCGGTTGCGAGCGTGGTGATTTTGACGGTGCTGACGTCAGCGGTCGTGCTCGGGCCGTTGATCTGGCGCGTGCCGATCAACGAAATCGATTTCACCGCGCGGCTCACCTCGCCGTCGTGGCAGCACCCGTTCGGCACCGACGACCTCGGCCAGGACCTGCTGGCGCGCATGCTGTACGGCGGACGCATTTCGCTTGCGGTCGGTTTCGCGGCGATGGCCGTTGCCATCGTCGCCGGCACCCTGATCGGCGCCATATCGGGCATCTCCAGGGGCAGCGTCGATGCCGTGCTGATGTGGGTCACCGACCTGTTTCTGGCGTTGCCGCAACTGCCGCTGCTGTTGCTGGTGATCTATCTGTTTCGGGATTTCCTCAAGAATTGGGTCGGCCCGGAAGCCGGCGTCTTCATTCTGATCGTGATGGTGATCGGCGGCTTTCGCTGGATGCCGGTGGCGCGCCTGGTCCGGGCCCAGTTCCTGTCGTTGCGCGAGAAGGAATTCGTCGAAGCGGCGCGGGCGCTCGGTGCGACCACGCCGCGTCTGGTGATCAGGCATATCCTGCCGAATTCCCTCGGACCGGTCATCGTGGCCGGTACCATCGACGTCGCGGCGGCGATCATTGCGGAATCGACGCTGTCGTTCCTGGGCCTCGGCTTTCCGCCTGATATTCCGACCTGGGGCCGTCTTTTGTTCGATGCCAAGGATTATCTGGACATCGCACCGCACTGGGCGCTGTTCGCCGGCGCCGCCATTTTCCTGACCGTGCTTGCCATCAATTTCATCGGTGACGGATTGCGCGACGCGCTTGATCCCCGGAAAGTCATGTAAATGTTGCGTGAAACCCGTGCGATGGACCTCGACGAGAAACCCGCGGGCGAAACCGCGCTGCTCGATATCAGGGGACTCCAGACTCATTTCACCACCGACGACGGCATCGTGCATGCGGTGGATGGCGTCGATCTCACCGTCGAACGCGGCGAGACGGTTTGCGTCGTCGGCGAGTCCGGCTGCGGCAAGACCGTCACCGCGCTGTCGGTCCTGAAGCTCATCGCGATGCCGCCCGGACGCATCGTCGGCGGGCAGATCCTGTGGCAAGGCCGCGACATCGTTCCGCTGCCGGCCGACGAGATGAACCGCATTCGCGCCAGGGAAATCGCCATCGTGTTCCAGGAGCCGATGACCTCGCTCAATCCCGTCTATACCATAGGCGATCAGATCGGCGAGGTCATCGCCCTGCATGAAGGATTGAACCGTCGCGCCGTGCTGGAGCGAACCATCGACATGCTGGCGCTGGTTCAGATCCCGAATCCGAAGCGCCGCGTCAACGACTATCCGCATCAGTTTTCCGGGGGCATGCGGCAGCGCGTGATGATCGCGATGGCGTTGTCGTGCCACCCAAAACTCCTGATTGCCGACGAACCGACGACGGCACTCGATGTCACGATTCAAGCGCAGATCCTGGATCTGCTGCAGGACATGAAATCCCGCTTCGGTATGTCGATCATGCTGATCACCCATGCCATGGGTGTCGTCGCGGAGGTCGCGCAGCGCGTCGTGGTGATGTATGCGGGCAAGGTCGTGGAGGAAGCGTCGGTCGAGCAGTTGTTTGCAAATCCGCGTCACCCCTATACCCAAGGCTTGATCCGCTCGATCCCGCGCATCGATATGGCGGCCGTCCGCAAAACCCGCCTCCAGACCATCGCCGGCGCCGTGCCCAAACTGATAAACCCGCCAGCCGGCTGCCGCTTCGCACCGCGTTGCAACTTTGCGACAGATGAATGCAGGCGCGCGCAACCGGCCTTGCGCGAGCTCGAACCGGGTCACAAGGTTGCGTGTATCCATGCCGAACAGACGGCTGTTCAATGAGTGAGCCGTTGCTCAGAGTCTGGAACCTGACCAAGCAATTCCCGCTCAAGGGCGGCTTGTTCGGCCGTCAAGCCGGCAGCATCCATGCGGTCGACGGTGTCGACTTTCACATCGAGCGCGGCGAAACCCTGGGGCTGGTTGGCGAATCCGGCTGCGGTAAATCGACCACCGGGCGTTGCGTACTTCGCCTGATCGAGCCGAGCTGGGGCGAGATATATTTTGAAGGCAAGAATGTCAGGTCGCTGAAGGCCGGCGAGCTTCGCACCCTGCGCCGCGACATCCAGATTATCTTTCAGGACCCCTATGCATCGCTCAATCCGCGCATGAGCGTCGGCGCCATCATTGGCGAAGCCCTGATTATTCACCAGTTGACGAAAACCAGACGCCAATTTGAAGAGCGCGTCGTGAATTTGCTCGAGACCGTCGGTCTGCAAGCGGATCACATGGGACGTCATCCGAACGAATTCTCCGGCGGTCAACGCCAACGCATCGGTATCGCGCGTGCGCTCGCCGTCGAGCCCAAGCTGATTATCTGCGATGAGCCGGTGTCGGCGCTGGATGTGTCGATCCAGGCCCAGGTCATCAATCTGCTGGAGGACCTGCAGCAGAAATTCGGGCTCGCTTATCTCTTTATTGCCCACGATCTGTCGGTCGTCGAGCATATCAGCAAGCGCGTTGCCGTCATGTATCTCGGGCGCATCGTCGAGACCGCGCCAGCCCGCGAGCTTTATACCTCGCCGCTACACCCCTATACCGAAGCGCTGCTATCGGCGGTCCCGATTCCGGATCCAAAAGTGAAACGGCGGCGCATCAGGTTGGCGGGCGAAGTTCCCAGTCCTATCAACCCACCACCCGGCTGCCATTTTCACACCCGGTGCCCCATCGCGCAGTTTCCGCGTTGCAAGAGCGAGACGCCGGCGCTCAAGCAAAGTTCCGATGGCCATTGGGTCGCCTGCCATTTTCGCTGAAGACGCCTGGGCTCATCAAGCTTAACCCAGTTTGTATGTCATGATGTGCGACGCCACATCGAAGGCCGCGCCTTCACAGGATCCAATAGCGACCAGTCGCCCTGCTCCAGCGCGTAGCCCAGCGGAAATGGCGGCCGAAGCTCCAGCCCGAGCGAACGCAGCACACGATCATCGCGGTAGTAGCATTGCAGCACGACGCGGGTAAGCGTCGCCGCGGCAGGTCCGCCCGATGCGCGGAATTGACTGGCCACTGCATGGCGCGCCGTCTCGCCAAGGTTCGCAAGCGGCATCCCGGCAAGACGCGCGAGATGATCGAGCGCATCACGCACCAGTTCGGCGTCGCGGCCGAGCGTGGCAACAATGTCGGCTTGAATGGTGGCGTCGTCTGCCCCGGGCACACAGTATTCCGCACTGGCAGGCACGATCATGCCGGCAGCGACACGCAAATCGTCACGCTGAAGGGAGCTAAGAGTGATTTCCGCGGACATAACCAGCCTCAATCGAACAGATTGGCAAGGCGCTGCTTCATCTGATCGGCGATATAGAGCGCGATGGCCTGAATGGTGGAGGTTGGATTCACGCCGCCCGACGTGACAAACACACTGCCATCAACGATGAACAGGTTCTTGACATCGTGCGACCGTCCCCATTCGTTCACCACCGAACGTGCGGGGTCGCCCCCCATGCGTGCCGTGCCAAGCAGATGCCAGCCGCCATACAGGATGGGACAATTGATGCAGATATCCGTGGCCCCAGCTGCGGCCAGAATCTCCTTGGCCCGCGCGACGGCGTGTTCGAGCATTTTCGCCGAGTTCTCTCCAATCGTGTAGTCGACCCGCGGCGCAGGGATGCCATGGCTGTCCTTCAGAACGGGATCGAGTGTGACGCGGTTACGCTCCTCCGGCAGATCCTCGCAGATCGCCGCCAGGCTGAGGCGATGGCCGTTGAGCCGACGGAATACCCTGTGGTGTTCCGCTCCCCAGGGCAAGATGCCCTCGGCCTCGCTCATGACGGCTTCCACCACAGGCCCGACGCCGCGGCCGAACTGGAACGCATAGCCGCGCACGAAGCCGCGTGAGAGGTCGGTCTCGTAAAACTGCTTGCTCCACAGGCAGGTCGGCGGCGCACGGTTGCTGTCGGTCGGCTCGTCCACATAGCCGTAGAGTAGAGCGTAGGGATGGAACATCAGGTTTTTGCCGACCAGTCCGCTGGAATTTGCAAGCCCGTTCGGAAAGCGACCGGAAGCCGAATTCAACAGCAGCCTCGGCGTTCCGATGCCGTTGCAGGCGATCACAACGACTTCGGCGGCCTGAAATTGCTCGACGCCATCCTTGTCGTAGTACACCACGCCGGTTGCCATGCCGTGCTCGTTGGTCGTGATCTCGCGCACCCGGCAACGCGTGCGCAACTCGACCCCGGCGCGCAGCGCGACCGGCCAGTAGGTGATGTCCGTGCTTGCCTTCGCGCCCTGCGCACAGGCCGGCGTGCAATGACCCAGATTGATGCATCGCGCGCGCCCCTCGTAGTCGACGGTTGCCACCGTCGTGTCGGAGGGCCACCAGTGCCAGCCGAGCTTGTTCATGGCCTTCGCAAGACGGGCGCCGGAGCGGCCAAGCGGCAGCGGCGGCATCGGAGGTTCCGTGGGCGGAAAGGCAGGATCGCCTGACAGCCCGGAGACACCCATCATCCGGTCGTTCTCGGCAAAGAACGGCGCGAGCGTGTCATAGTCAATCGGCCAGTCCTCGGCCACGCCATCCAGCGTGCGCACGCGAAAATCCGAAGGGTGAAGCCGCGGAAAATGCGCCGTATACATGATGGTAGAGCCGCCAACGCCGTTAAAATTCAAAACCTTGATCGGCGAATTGTCGTCATTAACGGGATAATCCTCGGGCCGGGCGCGAATGTTGGGGCTCGGTGAGTAGTCGCCATAGGCTCGCGCCTCCCAGTCCCGCCCCGCACTCGGATAATTGGCAGGATTCATCCAGTCGCCTTGCTCGAGGCACAGGATGTGCATCTTGGTCTCGGCCAGTGACCACGCCACGGCAGCGCCGGACGCGCCGGCGCCAATGATCAAGACATCCACGGGGTCGTTCATTCAGGCGCCTTGCGAAATGATTTGCACCGGAAGGGCGCGGATGCCGCGGATGAAATTCGAATAGAGCCGCTGTGGCGGTCCCATGATCTTGAAGCGAAAATTGCGCTGCAGGATCTCCTCCCAGAGAATCCGAAGTTGCTGCTCGGCGAGCCGATCGCCGACACAGCGATGGATGCCGGCGCCAAACGACAGATGCTGGCGCGGCTTCGGGCGATCGACGATGAATTCATCGGCGCGTTCAATTTTTTCTTCGTCGCGATTTCCGGAGATGTACCACATCACCACCTTGTCGCCTTTGGCAATCCTGCGGCCGGCGAGTTCGACATCGTTGCGCGCGGTGCGGCGCATATGCAGCACCGGCGTCTGATAACGAATGATTTCGGCGACCAGGTTCGGGATCAACTCATGCCGGCTGCGCACCAGTTCGAACTGTTCCGGGTTTTCGACCAGCGCCATCAGACCACCGCTCATGGAATTGCGCGTGGTGTCGTTACCGCCCACGATCAGAAGCGAAAGCGTGCCGATAAATTCGCGCGGCGGCATATTGCGGGTTGCGTCGGCACGGGCGAGCATCGAAATCAGGTCGAAGGCCGGCGGCGCGTCCGCGCGTGCGTCCCACAGTTTGCGGAAATATTCTCCCATTTTGGTCAGCTCGGCGAAACGCGCGTCCTCGGAATGCACGACGGCATCGGCCGAATCCACATTGGCGATGGCGACATCGGACCACCAGGTCAGCCTCTCCCGGTCGGCCCAGGGAAAATCGAACAGCGTCGCGAGCATCATGTTGGTCAGTTCGACCGAAACGCGCGTCACCCAGTCGAAGGTCTCGCCACGCGGCAGCGCGTCAAGCACGTCGGCGGTACGCTTGCGGATCAGCGGCTCGAAATTGGCGAGATTGGACGGCGCCACGGTGCGGCGCTGCGCGGTGTGCCCAGGCGGATCCATTCGGATGAAATTCGCAAGCTCCCGTCCCTTCGGCTGATCAGCGATCTGGATGCCGCCGAGTTCCGAACTCGATGAATAGTTTTCATGGTCAAGCTCAACGGTAAAGATGTCGTCGTAGCGTGTCACCGACCAGTAGGGTCCGAACCGCGACGCCTCGCAGTAATGCACGGGATCATCGCGGCGCAACTGCGAAAACAGCGGCCGCCAGGAGTCTTGCTGATAAAGGTAGGGATCGCTGACATCGATCGACGTCAGCGCGCGTTGCAGCGCCTCTGGCTGGGCCATCGTTTCACTACCCATCCGTACCGTTGCCTCTTGTCGGGCGATACAGCATAGGACGGGATCGAGCGTTGGCAAGGGGACCTGGGGTTCGCGGGTGGAATGTCCGCTTTGCACCAACAGCGGATGAAATCCCGTTGCAATCGGTTGCCGGCCTGTTCTTGAACCAAGCTCAAAGCAATTACTGATAAGCCGCCACGATATCCGACACGGCGCGTTCGAGCTGCTTTGCCGTCGCGCACTGGCGCACGACGCTGCAGAATGCGGCATATCGTGGCATTTCGGAATCGCCCCAGCCCCAAGCCATGCGTCCTTCGGGGTTGAGCCAGACCAGCCGCTTGGATCGCTCCGAAATGCGGCGAAGGATGTCGGCGCGCGGATCGAGGTTGTTGGTACGCGCGTCGCCGAGAACGATCACCGTCGTCTTCGCGGTTACCGTCCGGATCCAACCCTTCTCGAAATCCACCAACGAACCGCCGTAGTCGGACGAGCCGAATCCGACCTTCGACATGATCTCGCTCATGGCCTCTTCGGGCGACCTGGTATCGAGGATGTCGCTGACCTCGATGAGATGGCCGGAGAAGGCGAACGAGCGCACGTCGTCCACCACCTCATGCAGGCTGTGGATCAATAGCAGGAAGAAGTCGGACACCTGCGCCACCGATCCCGAGACATCGCAGATCGCCACGATCTTCGGCCGGTCGCGGTGGCGGCGTTTCCATGAGGTGAGGAACGGGACGCCGCCCCAGGCGGCGTTGCGCCGCAGCGTCTTTCGCGTGTCGAGATGCCCGCGCCGCTGGCGCTTACGCGGCTTGCTGTAACGCTCGCGCAGCCGCCGCGCGATGGCGCGGATCAGGGCCTTCATCTGCTCGACCTGCCGGCGTTCGAGCCGGGCGAGCGGCGCGTTGCGGAGGATTTCGTTACGCAGGTTCTCGGTCTCCTCGCGGCCGTAGAGCACCAGCGCCTGGTTGACGACGTCCCGCACGTTTTCGCGCAACGCCTCCAGCGCGGCAGCCAACCGTTCAGCCTCCGCCGGATTAGCGGCCGTCAGCGCGTCCAGATCGTCGCGAAGGCGTTCAATGCCGAGTTGCTCGAGAATCCGTGACGAGAAGATGCCGCGCTGGGTAAAATACCGGATGTCGGACAGCGAGGCGGCATTCGCCGCATTGGCCATTGCGGCCACGATCGCGTTGCGGTCCCGCGACATCAGCATCTGCGCAAGCTCGCCAAGTTCGGGCGTTTGTGCGCCGGCGTCGCCTGGCTGGGTTTCGCCTTCCGTCGAACCTGGCGGAGCGCCTTCGGCAGTATCCTGCGGCGCGGTTTCGCCCTTCACCTCCGGCTGGCTGAAGAAAAGATCAAAACATTCGCCGAGCGCCTGCTTCTCGTCCTGGCTCTTGGCGAGCGTCAACAGCAGTGTGTCACGCAGAATACCCCTGTCGCCAAATCCGACATCGGCCACCGCTTTCATGGCATCAATGCTTTCCGCGGGCGATACCCGAACGCCGGCTCCGCGGGCCGCCCGGAAAAAGCGGTGCAGTTCCTCGCGCATCAGCCGAACACGCCTTGCCGGCCGGCCTTGGCGACGAAGGTCGTCACCTGAGGCATGGTGGTCTCGATGTCGGCCTCGTATTTCAACAGGACATTGAGCGTGTCCTTGACGGTTTCATGATCCAGTTCCGTCGACTGCAGAAGGACCAGGACGCGCGCCCAATCGATCGTCTCGCTGACCGACGGCAGTTTCTTCAGATCAAGGGTACGGACCTGATTGATGAAGCCGACGATCTGCTTGCGCAACGATTGCGAAATTCCGGGGACGCGGCTTTCGACGATGCGTTCTTCAAGCTTCTGCTCGGGGAAGCCGATATGCAGATGAAGGCACCTGCGCTTGAGCGCATCGCTGAGGTCGCGCTCGCCGTTGGAGGTCAGGATCACCGTGGGCTTCACGAGCGCGACGACGGTTCCGAGTTCGGGGATACTGACCTGGTAATCCGACAGGATTTCCAGAAGCAGGGATTCGAATTCGGCGTCCGATTTGTCGATCTCGTCGACCAGCAGCACGCAACCCTTTTCCTGCTCCAGCGCCTGCAGCAGCGGGCGCGGCTCCACGAATTCCTTCGAGAAGAAGACGTCGCCGAAATCATGCAGCTTGCCGAGCGCCGCTGATAAGGTGTCAGCGCCGCCGAGCACTTCGCCGAGCTTGTCCTTTAGAATCTGGGTGTAGAGAAGCTGCTTGGCGTACTTCCATTCGTACAGCGCCTTGGCTTCATCGAGCCCTTCATAGCATTGCATGCGGATCATCTTGAGCCCACGCCATGCCGCCAGCGCTTTTGCCAATTCGGTCTTGCCGACGCCGGCCGGGCCTTCCACCAGAATCGGCTTCTCGATGCGCTCGGCCAGATAGACCGCGGTCGCGATCTGCTTGCTGGCGATATAGCCGGCCGACGCCAGCCCGCGGGTAACGGCCTCGATCGAATCCGCCGGCAAATGGTTATTCATTATTGTTTCTCGCTTCCTATGGAATTTCCAAGCCTGATCTGTCGCACCTTGCGGGGCTCGCGCGCGACCGAGGACAACAGGTCGTACGCGGCGAGCGCCCGGGAGGTCGCTTCGTCAGCCGGCGGGCCTTGTGCCAGCAGTTCGCGGATTTCATCGACGATGTCGCGCGCCAGCAGCCGAACGCCAATCGTCCGCGCAGGAACATCCTGCCCTTCGCCGTCGAGTGCTGCCACCGCGAGCCGGCTCGCCGCGTGCACGAGGGACACCAGACCCGCGATGCGGCCGAGCCGCAAGGCATTGTCTTCGCTGCGCTCGATGCGCGCGACAGACTTTTCAAGCAGCCAGCTCAGCAGCCCCGAAATGTTGGCCGTGCCGACGGTGTCCTCGACATCGCGAAACGGCAGGGCCATGGCCGGATAAGCATCGGCCACCTGTCCCACCAGTGCCGTCGCGGGGACGTGGCATCCGTCGAACTCCAGTTCGCAGTGCGACGCCGGCGCGAGAGCGTCCAGCGTCTGCATCGGCTTTACCGCTAGGCCGGCTGTTTCCCTCGGTATCAGAAACAGCCCGTATCGCTTGCGTTCGTCCTCGATCGCGGTCACGGCCAGCACCAGAAACAAATCCGCGATCGGGCCATTCGTGACCCAGGCCTTCCGACCGCGAACAACGAAGCCAGCTCCGCTCGATTCGGCTACCGTCCGGAGATGTTTCGGATGGGCTCCGACTTCAGGTTCGGAAATCGCGATCGCCGCACAGACCTGGCCAACCGCAATGCGCGGAAGCCATGTGGCGCGCTGACCCGCGTCCGCAAAACCCGCAATAAAGAACCGCGCCGTCATTTGTCGCGCGGCAAAGGCGCTCGCCAGCCCCAACAGCCCGGTTTTGGCTGCAATCGCCTGCTCGGCGATCGCTATGGCACGATAGGTGTCGAGTGCGGCTCCTGCGCCAGCGAGGCCGATCTGGAACAGACCTGCCCTTGCCATCTGCCCGAACGGGTCGGCCAGAATGTCGCGCTTTGCGGTTGACCACCAGCGGTCAATGCGCCCGGCGACTTCCAAGATCGAATCTAGCGGCATTTAATGAACGACCCGGATTCTGACGCACGCCTCTCGCGGCATCGAGACGCTTTTAAAGCAGTCGGGTGTGGGTCGCGAGTTCATTTTTGCCACGACCGCTGCCGTGACGGGCGGCCCCGCGCCTCCGCCTTCCGGTCCCGGCTCAGCTGCGCAGGCCTGGAGCCTCCTGGCCGGTGCGCGCCACATACTCCGTGTAGCCGCCGCCGTACTGGTGAATGCCCTCGGGGGTAAGCTCCAGCACCCGATTGGACAGCGCGGCCAAGAAGTGCCGATCGTGTGAGACAAACAGCATGGTGCCCTCATACTGCGACAGCGCGGTGATGAGCATCTCCTTGGTCGCCATGTCCAGATGGTTGGTGGGCTCATCCAGCACCAGGAAGTTTGGCGGATCGAACAGCATCTTCGCCATCACCAGCCGTGCTTTTTCACCGCCCGACAGCACCCGGCATCTTTTCTCCACGTCGTCGCCGGAGAACCCGAAGCAGCCGGCCAGCGCGCGCAGCGAGCCCTGCCCTGCTTGCGGGAACGAGTCCTCCAGCAACTCGAACACCGTGCGCTCGCCGTCCAGCAGATCCATGGCGTGCTGCGCGAAATAACCCATCTTCACGCTGCCGCCCAGCGCCACCGTGCCATCGTCCGGCGGCGTGGAGCCCGCCACCAGTTTCAGCAGCGTGGATTTTCCTGCGCCGTTGATGCCCATGACACACCAGCGCTCCCTGCGGCGCACCGAAAAATCCAGCCCCTCGTAGATGCTCCGGCTGCCATAGCCTTTGTGCACCTTCTTCAGGCTCACCACGTCCTCTCCGGAGCGCGGCGCGGGCATAAACTCGAACTCCACGATCTGGCGGCGCCTGGGCGGCTCCACCCGGTCGATCTTCTCCAGCTTCTTCACCCGGCTCTGCACCTGGGCTGCGTGCGAGGCGCGCGCCTTGAAGCGCTCGATGAAGTTGATTTCCTTGGCGAGCATCGCCTGCTGACGCTCGAACTGGGCCTGCTGCTGCTTCTCGCTCAGCGCGCGTTGCTGCTGATAGAATTCGTAGTCGCCCGAGTACGTCGTCAACGCGCCGCCATCGATCTCGATCACTTTGGTGATGATGCGGTTCATGAACTCGCGGTCGTGCGAGGTCATCAGCAGCGCGCCCTCATACCCCTTGAGGAACTGCTCCAGCCAGATCAGGCTCTCCAGATCGAGATGGTTGCTCGGTTCGTCCAGCAGCATGGCATCGGGGCGCATGAGGAGGATGCGAGCCAGCGCCACGCGCATCTTCCAACCGCCCGACAGCGCGCCCACGTCACCGTCCATCATCTCCTGGCTGAAGCTCAGGCCCGCGAGGACTTCGCGCGCCCGCCCCTCCAGTGCGTAGCCGTCGAGTTCCTCGAAGCGCGCCTGCACCTCACCGTAGCGCTCGATGATATCATCCATGTCATCAGCCCTATCCGGATCTCCCATGGCGGCCTCGAGCTCCTTCAGCTCGGTGGCCACGGTGCTGACGGGGCCAGCGCCGTCCATCACCTCGGACACCGCGCTGCGGCCCGACATCTCGCCGACGTCCTGACTGAAGTAGCCGATGGTGACGCCGCGATCGACGGCCACCTGTCCCTCGTCGGGGCTCTCTTCGCCGGTGATCATCCGGAACAGCGTCGTCTTGCCGGCCCCATTGGGGCCGACGAGGCCGACCTTCTCGCCCTTCTGGAGCGCCGCGGAGGCCTCGATGAAGAGGATCTGGTGGCCAATCTGCTTGCTGATGTTGTCGAGACGAATCATGTGCACCACGAGCCGGAAAAAAAGTCGCGGCTGCTCTTAGGCCATGGGGTGCGGCTGTGGAAGGGTGTATCGAACGCGGCAAGACCACGCCAAGACCCGTCCTTTTGCGCGCCAAGAGGCGGAACAGGCCCCTCATGCCCGGTGGATACCGCGCTTACGAAAACCGAATGAATTTGCGGGCCGAGGCGGATCAGGTTTCGAATTGGCCGAATGAATAAGGGATGTGAAACGATCGAAACGCGCCATGGAGACCCAAAATGGGAATCCTCCATATAATAACCGCCGCCGCCGAAATTCAAAATATCAGGCAACGAAAAGCCGTAATTCCTAACAAAGAATGACGAATCTTGACTAGCGACTAGGGGAAATTTGTAATGCGTACCAAGTGGTCTCTGGCCATTCACCACGACGATCAGGGCAAGCGTTCGATCATCTCGGAAAACAAGTTCAACCATTTCGCGGACGTGCACGCGACAATGAAGAGAAACAAGGGCAAAATCTTTGTCGTGACGATTCCCAAAATGGCCAAGCCAATGGAAATTCAGGCGTTCCACAACCTGAAACAACTTGGGTACGTCGTCGAAGCACGATAACAGATGGACCGGCGCGCTGGCAGGCCTCAAAGTTTTGAGGCGCGAGATGGCTTGACTGAGTGAGGGAGATGGTCGGCCCGAAACGGAGAAAAAATGGCTTCCCAGTGCACGAACCGCACTATTCCCAAGCCAATTCGTACCGTTTGCGGAGCCGCTCAGCGAGTTCATTGGTGAGGTCGCGCCATTCGTGGGGATCGCGAACACGGCCAGCCGCCGGCGTAATGGTCAACATGGCTCGCCAGTGCGACCCGCCATAGACCGTCACCTGGAAACCGTCTTTAGGACAGTCCGGGTGACGCGCAAGGTCGTGTTCGATCATTTCGGCCAGTTCGGCTGCCGTCTTGCGCTGCCTTTGCTGAGCCACGCCTTCGACGGGCTCCAGGTTCGCGGCGGCCGGTGGTGAAATTTCGCTGACCGGAAAATCTTGCACGACAACGGGGGGTACTTTGGCCTTCGGCGGGTCGTCCGCTTTTGGTTCAGGCGGATTGCGTCCGGAGATCGCCGCCGCCCTTCCGAAGATTTGCTGCGCCAAAGTGATCTTGTGGTCATCGCTGCGGTCGTCTTCTGCCACCTTCGTGTCCCGCTGACATGCCAACTTCGTTGGTCTACCACAAAAGCACTGGCGAAAACCACGCGGCGACGCGGATCGGGCCAGGCAGCAAACCAACCGGTGAAAGGCTGATCGAGACTAGTTTGCAGTCTGGTCAGGGCTGTCGACGCAACTGGAGATAAAGGCGGCTCGATCCCTTACCAGAACTTTCACCACGATGGCCTTTTTGGTGCATTCATTTAGCTTGAGCTGTTCAGCACGCCGTTTTTCCGCGGCAGCGCGGAATTCGGGGGCGACAGAATTAGGATCGACAAGCTTCTGTGCAAGACTGGTTTGGCTCAAGAGAAACGCGAATGCCGCGGCACAGCCGAAGTGCCAAAAGGATTTCTTCAAGTTCGGCTCCAATGATAGCCGGGAAAAATGCTTTTCGATTAGGTGCTTGTAGCTCATATCTCAGACGGCGGATGTGAACCAGTCCACAATTGAACGGCGGCCCTTCCCCATCTCCGGTTCGCGCTGGCGGGTTTTGCCGCTGCCACTGGCTCCGGTAGGCAAAAGAATCGTCATTAACCTAGCCTGTTAACAAACCATGAACGACTCCCTGCAAATTTTATAGGACCCAGGAGGGAGACATGACCACCATCGGCCCAACATTCCCGGCGCACATTGCGGTTAGTCAGGCAGAAGTCCGGCTCGTTGCAGACCAAACCGCCAATGCCGACGCATCGACGATCAAGCTAGACCAACAGAGCCTCCAAACCGCCGAACGGATCGAGCAGGAAGCGGCAAGATTATCGGCGCTCGATATTAAAACGTGAGCCGGCGTCTCAATCGCGCTTGAAGCGGTAGTTGAATCGATCCCCATCCGCCCTGACCAAACCTGCCGTCGGTGTCGGGAAATGGATCGGCAGAATGAGCGTATCGGTATCTGCGACGGAGGATAGAAACTTTCGGCGCGACACCGCGGCCTGCTTTGCATCCCAATCGACCCTCGGCGACCAGTCGGGCTCCCGGCACTGGATCACGTGGTGCATCATGTCGCCGGTCACCACCGCGCGCTGCCCGCGAGAGAAAATGTTGACGCAGCAATGGCACGGCGAGTGCCCCGGCGTCGGCGTCAGCGTAATGGTGTCATCCAGAGCGTAATCGTCATCCACCAAAAGCGCCTGCCCGGCTTCCACGACGGGTAAGCAGTTGTCCCTGAATACCGTGCCGGGCGGATTGGCCCCTCGGGCGTGCTCCGCTTCCCAAGCGGCATATTCTCGTCTGTGAAATACGTATTTCGCATTCGGAAACGTCGGCACCCAGCGCCCGTCGCGCAGTGTGGTGTTCCAGCCGGTATGGTCGATATGAAGATGCGTGCAGAACACGTAGTCCACTTTGTCGTAAGCAATTCCCAGCGCGAACAACTCATTTCGCCAGCGCTCCTTGCCGGGAAAATCGAATGGCGGCGGGTGGCCCTTGTCCTCTCCGGTGCAGGTGTCCACCAGGATCGTGTAGCGCGGCGTTCGGAGCACGAAGGTCTGGTAGGTTATGACCATCATTCCCAACGCCTGGTCGAATACCTCCGGCTCCATCGAGGGCAAGTGATGCTTGAATACGGCCTCGTCATAGGCCGGGAAGAAGTCCTGCGGCCGCCGCCACGGGCCTTCGCGCTCAATCACGGCGTCGATGGTGATGTCGCCGATCCGGACCTGCCTCATTCTTCCTCCCCCAGCATTGCCGGGCGAGCGTAACGGGCACCTGCCGGCCGTTCAAGCTGAAGGCAGACGCAATTCAGAAGGCCTGAACGCTTTGAAGAGACCCTGAACTTCCGGAAGTGACCTGGCCGCTGCCTGAAACGGCCAGGATTTGATCGGAAGTTGGATACTTTTTTGGCAATTACTTCTTGACGGCGAACACCCATACGACGCCGCCTTGCGGCACGTTATCCTCAACACCGACATTGTTCTGGGTCGCCAATGCGTCCTGGATGCGCTGCGCGTCTACGCCCCAGCCCGACTGGACGGCGATATATTCCGTCCCATCGACTTCATACGCGATCGGCATGCCCATGATGCCGGAGTTGGTCTTTTGCTCCCAAAGCAATTCGCCTGTCTTGGCATGATAGGCGCGGAACATCCGGTCATTGGTACCTCCGACCAGGACAAGATCGCCACCGGTAGCAGTGACCGAACCAAACAGTTGCGATTTCGGGAAATTATTCGACCAGACCTTCTTTCCCGTGGCCGGATCCCATGCTTGCAGTTCACCGAAATGATCGGCGCCGGGACGAACCTTCAAACCGATATCTTCCGGTTTCGTCCCCAGCCAAAGCTGACCTTCAACCAACGGTACCTTCTCGCCGGTAAAGCCTCCGCAGAAATTCTCGTTGGCCGGGACGTAGACAAAGCGGGTCTTCGGACTATACGCCGCCGACGGCCAATCCTTGCCGCCCCATAGCGACGGACAGAACTCAACCCGCTTGCCGGCAACCGGCTTGTGGGCCGGGTCGACAATCGGCCTGCCAGTCTCGGGCTCAATGCCTTTCCAGACGTCGGTATGGACGAAAGGCCAGCCGGCGACGTAGTTGATCTTGTCCGGCTTGCGCTCGAGCACCCAGAAGATCGCGTCGCGTCCCGGATGGATGAGGCTCTTGAAGGTGCGGCCATCCCTCTGCAGGTCGACCAGCATCGGGGCTTCCACCTCGTCCCAATCCCAGGAATCGTTTTGATGATACTGGTGATAGGCTTTGATCTTGCCGCTATCAGGATCGAGCCCGAGGACCGAACTGGTGTAGAGGTTGTCGCCAGGGTGGGTTGAGCCCGGCCATGGTGCGGCGTTGCCGACGCCCCAGTAGATCGTCTTGGTATCGGGATCGTAGTTGCCTGTCATCCACGCAGACCCGCCACCCGTCTTCCAGTCATCGCCACTCCACGTGTCGTGGCCTGGCTCGCCCGGGCCCGGAATGGTGAAAGTCCGCCACAGTTCCTTGCCCGTGTCGGCATCGTACGCAACGACGTAACCGCGCACGCCGAACTCACCACCGGAACCGCCGACGATGACCTTCCCGTCGATGACCAGCGGCATCAGGGTCAGGTACTGACCCTTCTTGTAGTCCTGAACCTTGGTATCCCAGACCACTTTACCCGTCTTGGCATCGAGCGCGACCACGTGGTCGTCGGTCGTGGCCAGATACAGCTTGTCCTGCCACAGCCCGACCCCGCGGCTGGTCGGATGCAATTGAAAGAGATCGTCAGGGAGTTGGCGTTTGTATCGCCAATACTGGTCGCCGGTCTTGGCGTTGAGGGCTATCACCTGCCCCATCGGGGTTGCGACGAACATCACACCATTGTTGATGATGGGCGGGGCCTCGTGCCCCTCAACCACACCGGTCGAGAAGGTCCACGCCGGCGTCAGGTTTTTCACGTTCGAGGTGTTGATCTGGTCGAGCGGGCTGTATCCTTGGCCGTCAGACGTTCGGCGATAGTGCATCCAGTTGCCGGGCTCGGGATTCTTCAGGCGCTCGGCGGTCACCGGGCTGTAATTCTCGATCGGGCCGGCGCCGGCACTGATTGAAATAAGGCATGTGGACGCGGCCAAACTCGACAATAGCCATTGCTTCATGGTCATAAACGCTACCTCCCGTTTGTTTTCTCACCCATTTCTATTTTTTGATATTTTGTGCGGAATCCGATGCGGTGGCGACCGCTGTCACCCTGCTTGCTGACCTACCTTTCCAACAAATGTTGCAGCTACCGTGAGCGAACCGTCGGCTGTCGCCAACGGAAGTGCCGCAAGACGTCGTGGCGCCGGTCCAAACACCACCTGCGCGCTGTGCCGAGGGTCAAATTCGGAATTATGGCAAACGCATTTGAGTACTTCTTTGTCTTTGTCGCCCGTTGCCGCTTTAACCCAGGCCGTAATGGGACACCCCGCGTGTGAGCAGATCGCCGAATAAGCGATGATGCCGTCAGCAGCGCGCGGGCGCGTCTCATCATCCAATTCGGCAGGATCCAGTCTTACGACCAATAACTCGTTCAACCGCGAGCCCTTGCGGACCACCGAGGTTTTTGGATCCTTTGGCCAGGCGCGCACCGGCGGTCCACCGAGTTTTAGATCCTCCGTCTTGATGACTTCACCGGCATGTTCTCCTTCCGAAAAAATCAGAACATCGGCTTTCTGAGGCCGCTCGTCGCTGCCGGGCTGGTCCTCACCGGCAGCAGCGGCAGGCTTGGACGCCGCTATGCATGCTCCTGCGGCGAGAGCCGTCAAGATGAGCGCACGCCGTGTTGAATCCGGACAAGACGGCGTTGCCGTCTCGAGGTCCGCACTGATGCTTTCGAGCGATGTTGTCGCGCTGCGGTCGGATTCGGACATGGCGTAAGCTGAACGTGCAACTCAGCCAAAATGAAGGCGACAGATTTTTGTTTTGAGTTTTTGTTCGGAGCGATGCGCGTCCCGCTCGTGTTCGCCAGTGAGAGCTGTCTTCGAGAAACAGTTGCCCTTCATTTGATCACACCTACCAAAAAACACATCACGCGCATTTCGCAGAACAGCTCAGACTCGAAATTTGTGCGGTGCGTTCGTGTCGATCGCTACGGTCGCGGTCCAACTCCACCAGCATTTCGTCGGGCTCGGGTCATGCGTAAGGACTGCTGACCAAATGCGAGACCTGCGAGCAAGCCCCGCTTTCGCCAAATACAAATGCGAGACAACGCGTTGTGACGTCGATCCATCCCGCCTTCTGGTAGCGTGCTGGAACGTCGATCTCGCCAAACAGCTCTCGTGAACAAAGCAAAAATAAAATAGGAGGACGGGCCCGCGACACGGCAATTCAATCGGTTCTTATGGTGCAGAGACGATACGGCAAACCTCATAGCAACGGCGTTGAGCGGTAAGGAAACATGTTCTCGCTCACGTCGAACAGACATCAACAGCTTATGAAGAGCGAGGAAACGATCATGATCAAGGTAAGAATTAACGGTCAGGAACGAAACTGGGACGGTGACCCGGATCTTCCGTTACTCTGGTTTATCCGTGATGAAATCGGATTGACGGGCACGAAATTCGGCTGCGGCCAGGCTCTCTGCGGCGCATGCACTGTTATCGTCAACAAGCAGGCCGTACGCGCCTGCATCACCTCGGTTTCTGACGTGGTCGACCGAGAGGTCACGACCATCGAAGGCCTACATCCCACGGGCGATCACGCGGTGCAGAAGGCCTGGCGCCAGGGAAATGTCCCGCAATGCGGCTATTGCCAGGCCGGCCAGATCATGCAGGCCGCGGCACTGCTGATGGAAAACCCAAAACCCTCCCACGACCAGATACGCGAGGCGATGTCGGGCAACATCTGCCGCTGCGGTTGTTACCAACGCATCGAAAACGCGGTCCATCTCGCTTCCACGGGGGTCTAATCATGAACATCGTCACAAATCCCAACAAGCTTCGCGGCATCGAGAGCCGCATTAAGGTCGAGAACGTTTCGCGTCGCAGCATTCTCAAGGGCCTCGGCATCGCGGGCGGCCTGGTGCTGGCCGCGCCGGTGATGTCGCGTCAGGCGTTTGCGGCTTACAAAACTGGTGCCGGAGAGATGCCGCACGGCACGGTGGTCAACCCGCGCGTCTTCGTTGCCATCGCCTCCGATGGAACGGTGACCATCGTGGCGCACCGTGCCGAAATGGGAACCGGTGTCCGGACCAGCCTGCCATTGATTGTCGCTGAGGAAATGGAGGCTGATTGGTCGCGCGTAAAGGTGGCGCAGGCGCCCGGAGACGAGGTCAAATTCGGCAATCAGGACACCGATGGATCGCGCAGCACACGGCATTATCTGATCCCAATGCGCGAGATCGGCGCATCGGCACGCACCATGCTTGAAGGCGCAGCCGCCAAACGTTGGGGCGTCCCGGCAACCGAGGTCAAGGCGGCGAACCATGAGGTGGTTCATTCCGCCAGCGGTCGCCGTCTCGGGTTCGGCGATCTGGCTGCCGATGCGGCAAAGGAGTCGGTGCCCAGTGTTGAAGGCCTGAAGCTGAAAGACCCAAAGGACTTCCGCTACCTCGGCAAAGGTAAAGTCAGCATCGTCGACCTTCGTGATATTACGGTCGGCACCGCGCATTACGGCAGCGATACCCGCCTGCCCGGCATGAAGTATGCCGTGATCGCGCGGCCGCCGGTGACCGGCGGCAAACTGGTATCGTTCGACGGAGCCGCCGCGATGAAGGTCTCCGGCGTCGAGAAGGTGATGGAGGTACAGGGTTGGCCGTGGCCGTCCAAGTTCCAGCCGCTCGGCGGGGTCGCGGTGATCGCACGCAACACCGGCGCCGCTATCAAGGGACGTGACGCGCTGAAGATCGTCTGGGACGACGGCGCCAACGCCAAGTACGAGTCATCAGCTTATCGGACAGAACTCGAGGAAGCCGCGCGTAAACCGGGCCTTATTGTACGTAAGGAAGGCGACGTGGACGCAGCCCTGAAGAGCGCCGACAAAGTAATCGTCGGCGAATACTACCTGCCTCACCTGGCGCATGTGCCGATGGAACCGCCTGTCGCGGTCGCTAACGTCAAAGACGGCAAGGCCGAGATTTGGGGACCCGTGCAAAGTGCCGGCGGGACGCGGGAAGACGTCGCAAAGACCCTCGGAATCCCGGAAGAGAATGTGACCGTCAACGTCACGCTGCTCGGCGGCGGATTCGGGCGAAAATCGAAGTGCGATTTTGCGCTTGAGGCGGCGTTGTTGTCGAAGGCGATCGGCTCACCGGTAAAGGTGCAATGGACGCGGGAAGACGACGTTCGCAACGGCTTCCTTCACACCGTCTCGGCGGAACGTATCGAAGCGGGGCTCGACAAGAGCGGCAAGGTGATTGCCTGGCGTCACCGCAGCGTCGCGCCAACCATCGCCTCGACCTTCGCGGCCAATGCGGTGCATGCGGCGCCCTTCGAACTCGGCATGGGGCTGGTCGACATGCCATTCGAGATCGCCAATATTCAATGCGAGAATCCGGAAGCCGCCGCGCATACCCGCATCGGCTGGTTCCGCTCGGTATCGAATATCCCTCGTGCCTTTGCGGTGCAGTCGATGGTGGGCGAACTCGCCCATGCCACCAACCGCGATCAAAAGGATATGCTGCTGGAGCTCATCGGCTCTCCGCGGATCGTCAAGCTCGATTCCGTGAAAGATCTGTGGAACTATGGCGAGCCCTATGACAGCTATCCGATCGATACCGCGCGTCTGCGCCGAGTGGTCGAGGTCGTCGCCGACAAGGGCAAGTGGGGACGGACCGTCCCGAAGGGACACGGGCTCGGGATTGCCGTGCATCGGAGCTTCGTCAGCTACATCGCGACCATCGTCGAGGTGTCGGTCGGCGAAAAAGGCAAACTGACCGTTCACCAGGTCGACACTGCCATCGACTGCGGCATGTTCGTCAATCCCGAAAGGATCGAGTCGCAAATCGAGGGCGCGGCGATCATGGGCCTGAGCCTCGCCAAATACGGCGAGATCACCTTCAAGGACGGCAAGGTGCAACAGGGCAACTACGACGACTTCCCGGTGATCCGGATGGACGAGGCACCCCTGGTGACCAATGTGCACATCGTCCCTGCCGATGCCGATACGCCGCCAAGCGGCGCAGGGGAGCCTGGCGTGCCTCCCTTCGCTCCAGCCTTGATCAACGCCATCTTCGCAGCGACCGGCAAGCGCATTCGGACGCTGCCGATCGGCAAGCAACTTGAAACTTAAGACGGGTTCGAACGTTTCAGTTCTCCGAAAGGAGTGCATGATGAACACAAAAGTGACGACGCTCGCGGCAATGGTTTCGAGCGTCCTGCTTTGGAACGTTCAGGAGGTGGCCGCCCAGACGAATCCGCCACCCGCTACGGCAACGCGGCCGGCGACGACGTCGCCGGCGCAAACTTCTGTTCCTAACGCCAACCCGCCGGCCACAACAACTGAGACGACCGGCACGACCAACCAGGACGCGACTGTCAAAAAAATGAACGAAGACGAAAAACAGAAAGTCGACACCAAGGGCAAGTAGCCCGAACGTCGAGCAGCCGCTCCCGAAGGACTTCCACCCTTCGAACGTCTCCACCTTTCCCAGGAAGGCAGCATAAAAAAAGCCCCGCATTTCGCGGGGCTTTTCTTATTTACCTGCCCATGCCGGAGCCTGGCCCGGTGGGAGTTAGCGTCGATCCGCTTGGCGAAGCGTTGGGACCGAGCGTGTTACCTGACGGACTCTGGGTGTAAGTCGGACCAGTAGCCGGACCGGTGGTCGTCGACCCGGCCGTGCTTCCCGTCGTGGTTCCATTCGTCGATGAGCCGGTCGTAGTGCCGCTGGCCGCAGGCGCTCCCGCCGCAGAGCTTCCGCTGGCCGAGCCGGTGCCGCTTTGTGCAACTGCGAACGAGCCGGAAAGCGCGAACGTTGCAGCCAATGCGATTGTTGCAAATTTCATAGTCGTATCCTTGGCGCTGTTGACCAAGGATAACTCGCCATCAACGTCTTCCGTTCCTCTCGTCTTCAGCGCGGTGGAACCCGCCAAGCTGCTCGCATAGGCGTCTTTACGCCGCGGCAATTGTCTCCCACCGGGTGTCACCCGGGTTGGAACTTGCGTCAGACGTCGCTATGTCAGTTGAGCCTGTGGCGTTGCATTCCCTGAAGTGGGAAGCAATTTCAACGTGAGCGAGATGATCCCACCGCTCCGCATCCCCTAAATGTTTCCAGCTATTTACCGGGTCAAACACCGCGCGTTGACGGCAGATGGAACTCATGGCGCGGTAGGTTTGCACGTTTTTCATTGCGACCTCCCAAGACTTCATGTTCACGAGCTTATTACCTCTGTTCGCGTCAGAGTCATTACGATTATATGTGAGAACTAATTTGAGTTTGGTCAGCGAACGTGACGAATGGACGGAAACATCTGGAGCAGCCTTATTCAAAGCACATTTGCTCGCGCGATTCTTGCTTAGCAGTGAGCTGCATAGGACAATGCAATTAACAAAAAACTTATATCGAAAAAGATTGAGGTCGTGCGCTCGCGCAAGGAAGAAGTTGCAGCAGCCGACATGTGTTGGAGGCGTTGAGCACGCAACGTGCGCCCGGCATCATCAAGCCTTTGGAGACTGTCAGGCGTTGGCGAGGCCTAAGTTCCCAATTGAAGAATTCAGGCTGTGTTAGCTAGATCACATACGTTGGTTCGAACCGGACTTATTTTGGCGTGGTATGGCCGCAAACAAGGTAACGGCGGTACACCGCTTGGCTCCTCCCGCCAAGGACTACTCGGAGCCGTCAGAGTGAGAACTCGGCGGCTTCTCTTTTTTGCCGGCAGCGTCGCTATTCCATTTGAGAGGCATATCTGCCTCAGCGCCACAAGGCGATATTCGCGGCAGCCCTTTTTCACCGATGTCGCCCATTGGCGCTTGGTAGATGTCCGTACAAATATCCGCTTTGCACCAAAATCGAACATTCCTGAAGGTCGACTTCTGATCCAAACCAGACTCGGCGCTCGATGCAGCATTATTGGTGAGTGGCGAGATGCCTAAACTCCAAATCTGGTTTCGTGGTGGACGACCCGTCAGAGCCCAATGGAGGATCGGTAAACTGTGGGAGACTGGAATGTCTTTGAATCAGGGTGGATGTCTTTGCGGCGCAGTCCGGTACGCAGCCAGTTCAACGCCTGTACGCGTGACATACTGCCATTGCAAATTCTGTCAACGAGCAACTGGATCGGCGTACCTGGTCGAACCCATCTTTCAGAAGACGCATTTTGCGATCATCTCAGGCAAGCCTGCGACCTATGCTCGAGCTTCAGAAGGAAGCGGAAAGCGGGTCACCATTAATTTCTGCTCGACCTGCGGCACAAAGCTATTTCTCGATCTTGAGCGATTTCCAGAAACACTTGGCGTCTATGGCGGAACATTTGACGACCCGAACTGGTTTGAGCGCACCCCACAGGTCTCGAGACACATCTTCCTCGACTCCGCGCTAGATGGCACGGTCATTCCTGCCGGTTTCCGCACGTTTCGCGAACACGCGTGGCTCAACGATGGAACACCGGTCGAACCGGTAATCTTTGGACAGCCCCATGCCATCGGCAGCGAGCACTTGGGCAACCTCAGTCATCCCGCAACGTCATTTCTGCCGTCGTCGTGAGAGAACTCTTGATATGCTATTCAGCGCAGCTTGCTCAGCAGCGCGACCAGGGTCTCGCGCTCCTTCGGATCGAGCGGCGCGAGCGTCTCCTTCGTGATCGCGAGCGCGTTCGGCGCCGCCTTTTCGGCCATCTGCTGCCCGGCGCGCGTCAAGCTGACCAGCAGACGTCGACCATCTTCGGGGTCGGCGCTGGTCTCGGTCAGGCCACGGGCGGTGAGCCGGTCGATCACACCCTTGATGGTGGCGACATCCATCGCCGTCAGCCGTCCGAGTTGATTCTGCGAGCACGGTCCGGTCTCGGTGAGCTTGGCAAGCGCCGCCCATTGCGTCGGCGTCAGATTGATGCCGATCGCGCGCGCGAAGATCGCAGCGTGGCGCTGCCACACCTGGCGCAGGATGAAACCGACCTGCTCCTCAAGGACGTAAGCTGGCCGCGAAGGTTTCATGCTCCGTTTTGGCGAAACACTTCTGGTCATGCGTATTCCCCGCGTCCCTCTCTCATGCAGGCGTCGTCATAGCGCCAGATGCGCATCGCGAACGTCCGGTCGGGCGTCAAGCTCGCTCATGGTACCGCTGAAACAGATGCGGCCACGCTCGATGATGTAAGCGCGGTCGGCGATCAATCTGGCGAAATGCAGGTTTTGCTCGGAGACCACGATGCTGACGCCTTCCTTTTTCATGGTCAGGATCGCGTCGACCATCTGCTCCACGATCTTCGGTGACAATCCTTCGGAGGGTTCGTCGAGCAGCACCAGCGACGGGTTTCCCATCAAGGTCCGCGCGATCGTCAGCATCTGCTGTTCGCCGCCGCTCATGCGCCCACCTTGGCGGCCACGCATCTCGCCGAGATTTGGAAACAGCGTGAATAATTTTTCCCGCGTCCAGTACGGCGCGTTCGGCCTGATCGGCTGGCGGCCTACCTCAAGATTTTCATCGACCGTGAGGTCCGTAAAGATGCGCCGCTCCTCCGGCACATAGCCGAGCCCGCCGCGCACGATCGCATGGGTCGGCTGATCCGAAACATCGTTGCCCTCGAACACGATGCGGCCGGTGCGTTGCTCGACCAGACCGACGATGGAACGAAAGGTCGTGGACTTGCCGGCGCCATTGCGCCCGAGTAGCGCCACGACCTCGCCATCGCCGACCTCGAGTGCGATGTCGCACAGGATGTGAGCCGGTCCGTAGTGACTGTTGAGATCCTGAACGGAGAGCTTCATGTCGACGCTCCCTCGCGGTGGCGCGCGTCATAGACCAGGCCCTCGCCGAGATAGATGGCGCGAACCTGCGGATTGCGCCGGACTTCTTCAGGTGAACCCTCCGCGATCAATGTACCGCGATTGAGCACGAGGATGCGATCGGCGTGTTCGAACACCACATCCATGTCGTGCTCGGTGAAGAGAACGCCAATCGAATGCTGCCGCGCAATTCCCGCGGTGAGCCGCATCAGTTCGATGCGCTCGCGCGGCGCCATGCCGGCGGTCGGTTCATCCATCAGCAGCAGCTTCGGCTGGTTGGCGAGCGCGATGGCAAGTTCCAGCCGTTTGAGATCGCCATAGGCGAGCTCACCGCAAGGACGTTCTGCGTAACCGCTCATCCCGACGAGTTCCAGCAGACGACCGGCCTCCTCCCTTGCGAACTGTGGCGTCGAGGCCCAGAGGTTGAACAACTGCCGGCCATACGACACCAGCGCCACCTGAACGTTTTCGCGCACGGTCATGGTCGGGAACGTCGCGGTGATTTGGAAGGTACGCCCGACGCCCAGCCGCCAGATCGCGCGCGGTTTCTTGCTGGCGGTATCCTGGCCGAGCAGATTGATCCGGCCGGAGCCGGGAATCGTCTGGCCGTTGAGCATATCGAAGCACGTGCTCTTGCCGGCGCCGTTGGGACCGATCAACGCCAGGATCTCGCCAGCTTTCAGCGCGAACGACACGCCGCGCACCGCATGGACGCCGCCATAGGATTTGCTCAAGCCTTCGACCGACAGCAGCGTGGGCGCGATGCTCATTCGGCGCTCTCGATCTTGGTTACGAGTGCAGATTTCGACGATTCAGTTCGGCGGCGATTCCGGATCGTCTCCAGCATGCCGGCGATGCCCTTCGGGAAGGCGACCACGATCAGAACGATGACGCCGCCAAGCACCAGCTTGGATAGATCGGTCTGGCTTACCAGCCAGATCGAGAGCGCCTTGTAGACGATGGCGCCGATAACCGCGCCGGAGACCGTTTCAACACCGCCCAGCAGCACCATGACCAGCGCATCGACCGAGAGCGAGATGCCGAGGCTGTCGGGAAAGACGCTGCCCTTGAGATAAGCGAACAGCGCACCGGCGACGCCCGCGACGGTGCCCGCAATCACAAACGCGGTCCACTGGATACGCTTGCCGTCAATACCGATGGCCTCGCTGCGCAAGGGCGAGTCGCGCGTCGCCCGCAGCGCGAAGCCAAACGGCGAGAACACGATGATCCGAAGTACCGCAACCGCCAGCGCGGCGGCGCCGATCGAAAGCCAGTAGAAATGCGCCGGCGCCGCCGCCCACTTCTCGGGCCAGACGCCGAGGATGCCGTTGTCGCCGCCGGTCACCGCGACCCATTGAAACGCAATCGACCAGACGATCTGCGCGAATGCCAGCGTCAGCATCGCGAAATAAACGCCTGACAGTTGAACCGCGAAGAACCCGAACACCGCAGCACCAAGCATCCCCAATACCGGGCCGAGCAGAAGCGAGACAATCATCGGCAGGCCGGCGAGCTTGGCAAGGAACGCGACGCCATAGGCGCCGAGCCCGAAATACGCCGCATGACCGAACGAGGCGAGGCCGCCGACCGACATCAGGAAATGCAGGCTCGCGGCAAAGATCGCAAAGATCGCAATCTCCGAACCAACCGCGAGCGCATAGTTGCCGCCGATCAGCGGCAGCGCCGCCGCCAGCACCAGCGCAGCAATCGCCGCAAGGCGCTCATTCGACGTCAACGGACGCCAGGGGTTTACCGTCAGCCCCGGCGTGCGGCGCGCGGCAGCCTCCGGCTTTCCGAACAGGCCCCACGGCCGCACGATCAGCACCGCCGCCATCACCAGAAACACCAGGATGATGGAAATCTTCGGAAAGATCAGGATGCCGAACGCGTTGAGTTCCGACACCAGCACCGCGGCGACAAAGGCACCGATGATGCTGCCGAGACCGCCGATCACCACCACCACGAACACGTCAACGATAATCCGCAAATCGAGAGCGTGATGCACCGCGTCGCGCGGAATCTGCAGCGCGCCGCCGAGCGCGGCGAGAAAGACACCGACTGCGAACACGCTGGTAAACAGCCATTTTTGATTGACGCCGAGTGCTGCCACCATGTCGCGATCCTGCGTCGCAGCGCGAACCAGCACACCCCAGCGTGTTCGCTGGAACAGTAGCCACAGGATTCCAAGCACGACCGGGCTGAGCCCGATCAGGAACAGGTCGTAGGTCGGAATATTCTGGCCGAAGAAATCGACCGCACCCTTAAGTCCCGGGGCACGGCGGCCCAGCAGGTCGCTCGGTCCCCAGATCAGCACCACCAGATCCTCGACCATTAGGGTCAGGCCAAAGGTCGCCAGCAGCTGAAACAGTTCGGGCGCGTGATAGATCCGCCGCAGCAGCACCGTCTCGACCAAGACGCCGACCACAGCGACGATCAGCGCGGCGGCGACGATGCCGCCCCAAAATCCGATGGCGCCGGAAAAGCGTTCGGTCAGCGTGAATGCGACGTAGGCGCCCAGCATATAGAATGCGCCATGCGCGAAATTGACGATCCGCGTCACGCCGAAGATGATCGACAGACCCGACGCCACCAGAAACAGCGATGCCGCGCTGGCAAGACCGGTCAGGAACTGGACGAAGTAAAAGGCCATTGTCGGTCCGCGTTAAGAAAAGCCACGAGCGCTCGCACGCCCGTGGCCCAAGAGTCTCACTCTTTCGGACGCAGCTTTCCGACTTCAGCATCGCTGGGCAGGTAGTCCGCGCCTTTGCGATAGACCGAATCCACCATGACGCCTTTGCCGTCCTTCAGCGCGGTCTTGCCGACAAAGGCGCCCAGGGTCGACTGGTGGTCGATCTTGCGGAAGGTGATCTCGCCGAACGGCGACGGCACCGACAATCCTTCCGCCGCGGCAATCAGCTTCTCCGGATCGGTTGAATTGGCCTTGGCGAGAATGGCCGCGGCCGATTTGATGGTTTGATAGCCGACGATCGAGCCGAGCCTCGGATAGTCGCTGTACTTGGCCTGATAGGCCTTTGCGAATGCGTCATGCTCCGGCGTCTTGATGCTGTACCAGGGATAACCGGTAACGATCCAGCCTTCAGGCGTCTCTTCCTTCAGCGGATCAAGATATTCCGGCTCACCGGTGAGGAAGGAGACCACCGCGCGATCCTTGAACAGGCCGCGCGTGTTACCTTCGCGCACGAGTTTTACCAGATCGGCGCCGAAGGTGACGTTGAGGATGGCTTCCGGATTGGCGGCGGCTACCGCCTGCACCACCGGGCCTGCGTCGATCTTGCCCTGCGGAGGCCACTGCTCGTCGACCCACTGGATGTCGGGCCGTTTTTCCGACATCAGTTTCTTGAACACGGCGACCGCGGACTGGCCATATTCATAGTTCGGCGCAATCGTCGCCCAGCGCTTGGCCGGCAGCTTCGCCGCTTCTTCCACCAGCATCGCCGCCTGCATGTAGTTGGAAGGACGCAGGCGGAAAGTGTAGCGATTGCCCTTGGCCCAGGTGATGGCGTCGGTCAGTGGCTCGGCGGCGAGGAAGAAAACCTTCTTCTGATTGGCGAAGTCGCTGACGGCCAGACCAATATTGGACAGGAAGGTGCCGGTCAGCATCACCACGTTCTCGCTCGACACCAGTTCGTTGGCGGCGGTCTGCGCGTCGGCGGGCTTGCCACCGTCATCCTTGGAGACGACGACCAACTTCTTGCCGTTGATGCCACCCGCGGCATTGATTTCCTCGACCGCCAGCTGCCAGCCCTTGCGATAGGGCTCGGTGAACGCAGGCAGCAGCGAGTAGCTGTTGATTTCGCCGATCTTGATTTCGCTCTGCGCCATGGCGGAATGCGCCATGCTGCCGAGCATGATTGCGAGCCCCGCGCCCAAGAAAAATTTGCTTCGTTGCATTCCAAATCTCCAATGTTGAAGAAACCAATTACCGCAGACCGTCTTCACCCTTTATCTCGGCAATCGTCAGACCGCCGACGCGCGGCAGCGGCCTGCCGCTATCGGTGATCGCCACCGCCACCATGATTTCGTTGGCCCGTGGCGCATCGTTGATTTGCACCTCCATGCCGTCGAAGTGGCTTCGCACGAATGCTGCATCCTTGTGGCCGAGCGGAATGCTCAGGATCGCTCCCATTCCGCCACGCTTCTTGGAAGACGGAATCAGCGCCGCACCCTTGCCCAGGATCTTGCGCACCGGTGCGCCCATCTTCGGATGCAAGATCGCGGCCGCGTGTTCGAGTTCACCGTTTTCGCCGACCGCCGCCGCCTTGCCGTAACTTTGCGCTTTCGCCCCGTCGATGCCCAGCGCCGCCACTGCCCTGGCCGCGAGCAATTCGCCGAGTTCCTCGCCAATCGCGATCAGGGGGGTAAGATCTTCGACATACTTTCCGGCGAACGGATTTTCGATCACGGCGATGGCGGCCGCGCGCCGGGTCGGCGGGGTGACGCCCTGTCCCATCTCCAGCAGCGTCTCCTCGACAACCGTGACGATCTTGCGAATGACTGCGCTCATCGTTGTCGGCCTCGTTCTCGCATTGGAGTGATTTTCGAATTAGACATGCATCACGCTTCCAGTTGCGCTGCCGTGGAACGCCGTTTCCGCTCGGAGTATCCCTCTTGGCGCCACGACCACCGTCTCGCCATGTAACCGCAATGCGGCACCGTCGATCAATCCCGTAGCGAGCAGCTGACGCGCTTTGTCAGCCCCGGCTTCGAGCGCGTCCTCGATCTCAACATCCGAGAGTTCGCCGACATCCCGGGTCACGAGGCGCGCGCCGAGATCGCTGTCGGGTTGCAGATCCTGTGCCGGACGGCGGACAATGGCCGGATGCCCGGGCAAATCGACCGCATTGGCAATGATGGTGGCGGCGGCGTCCGCTTGCGACGCCGTCCGCGCCAGTACAGTGACGGCGTCGGCAATGCCGAGCGAGAAACTGCGCCCGTGGCGTCCGCTGGTGGCGATGCCTCGCGTGGGATCATCGGCGCGAATGACCATCGTTCGCATCAAGCCATGATCATCCGGCTGGTCCATCAGACCTACGGTGAACTGTTCTCCGTCCGCAAGGTACAGCGCGATGTCGCCGCCATTGTTGACGTAAGCCCGCTCAAGCTGCGCCGCGCCCACCATCGCGCCGAGAATCTCTTCGGCGACCGAGCCGGCGACTGCCGCCATCGGCGTAATGAAATGGTCTGCCGCGAACGGCGCCACCGCGCCGTGCATGCGGCGCGCAACGGTGCCTTGCAGCAAACACCGTGCCGGATCGGCCGCCTGGCGCAGCATCGGCAACTCACCGCAGAGCTCGTCGAGCAAGCCAGTAAAACGCCGCGCCGCGGCGTCATAGGCCCCCCGCAGATTTATCTCGCTGCCGTGAGCCTCCACGATCAGGTCGATCGGACCGTCCTGCAGATGAAGCCGTCTGCCGTCTGCCAGAAACCCGATTTGCGGAACTCGCTTCATGCGTGTTGTCCCGGAGGAGACCGCGAGGGCATTTGACGGAATTCAGTGTTGTCCTTTAACGACGCGAGCGGACGCACGTGATCCATATGACCGCCCAGCGCCGCGTAGTCCGACAGCCGCAAGGTGAACTCGATCGGCGCCACCAGCGCCGGCGTCGGAACATAGCCGAAGGCACCTGCCGGCAATCGCGTGACGTCCACCATGAAAGTAATGCCGCCGCCCGGCCAAACGTAAACAGGCGCGCCGCCGCTGGTGACGCGGGTCAGCGCCTCCTTCACCGATCGCGTCAGGCGCACCGGATTGTCGGTGACACCCGCCCGCAACGATCCGCCCGCCCCGCCCATGAACAGCACCGTGCACAGCGCGGGTTCGCAATTCTCCTGGATCCGCTCGACCGACAGCTTGAGATCGGCCGGCATCGGTTTCTCGATCGGCTTGAGCGTCGCGTCGAGTTCATAATAAGCCGCATGCTCGCCTGTGGTGCTGACCATCAGCATGGTCATGCCGGGACGCGCCCTCTTCACATCGAACGGGCCTAATACGGACAGTGGATCGGAAATCATGGTGCCGCCCCAGCCGGTGCCAGGCTCGGCCACCTGGAAATAACGGCCCGGCGTCGAGCGCCGTCCCTTCATCTTGATCCCGGTGTCGGCAATATCCAGCAGTTTGCCAGCCTGATGTTCGGAGAGAACGCCGGTGATGTGGTCATCGACTACCACCACTTCATCGACCTTGCCGTGCCATTGCTTGGCAAACATGCCGATGGTCGCCGAGCCGCAGCCGACCCGCATGCGCTCCTCGGGCACGCCGTTGACGATGGGCGGATAGCCGGCCTGCACCACCACGGTAGCGCCGCCGTCGATCGTGAGTTCGACCGGCTTGCAGTTGCTCAGGTCCATCAGGGCGTCGCAGGTGACGCGGCCCTCTTTCTTCGAGCCGCCGGTCAGATGATGAACGCCGCCCAGCGACAGCATCTGCGAGCCGTATTCGCTTGTCGTCACGTGGCCGATCGCCTCGCCCTGGGCCCGGACCGTCGCCGTCTCGGGGCCGAGATAACGGTCGGTGTCGATCTTCACCTTGACGCCGCAGTAACTGAAGATGCCTTCGGTCACCACCGTGACCATGTCGACGCCGTCGATTTCCGAGGACACGATGAAAGGCGCGGGCTTGTAGTCGGGATAGGTGGTGCCGGCGCCGATCGCGGTCACGAACACGCTCGGCTCGTGAACGATCTTGCCGTCCCAGTCGCCGCCGGCCTGGAACGGCACCAGCCGTCCGCCATGGGATACCGTTCGTTCCAGAACAATGTGGGGATCGACGCGCACCAACTCGCCATTGTGATTGGCGTAGCGATCGCAGGCACCTGCCGCCCCCGGCTTGATGTAACACATCACCGGGCACGCATCGCAGCGGATCTTGTCGTCGGCAGCAGCAGTCGTATCAGTCAGCATGAACAAGCTCACAAGCCAGCGTCAAACTGTCGGACGGCCAAATCGGTAACGACGCATCCTATCGTGGTTCAGGCGGCGTCGGTCATCGCGTGTCGCTCTCCGCGCTTCATTTTGTTCGTATACGAACGATGTTGCGCGTGGAGCGGAAACCTGTCAAGCGCCGTCGATCCCGAAAACGGCCGCTGCCGATTAAAAACGCAGGTTGCCCAGCATGCCTGTTCATAAACCGGGCAACAGGATTCACTGAGGAACGGCCCGCTTGCACGTTTGTATGCAAACGGTATCCTTGGCCTTGGGTTTAACGCGATGTTTGCAACGCAATCATCGGAGCGGGACCGTACGCATGACGCAGACCACGATCCGCCTGACAGTCAACGGCAGTATCCATGACGTCAACGCCGCACCCGACACCGCGCTGCTTTATGTGTTGCGCAACGATCTTGAATTGAACGGACCGAAGTATGGCTGCGGGCTCGGCGAATGCGGCGCTTGCACCGTACTTATCGACGGCGTCGCGGCACGCTCCTGCGTGATCCCGATCAGCGGCTGCGTCCAGCGCGATATTGCGACGCTCGAAGGTCTTGGCTCGCGCGATCGTCCCGATCCGGTGCAGGACGCCTTCATCAGGGAACAGGCCGCGCAATGCGGCTACTGCCTCAATGGCATGATCATGACCACCAAGGCGCTGCTGATGCGCACCCCTCACCCTTCCGAAGCCGAAGTGCTTGAAGCGCTTCGCTATAATCTGTGCCGGTGCGGCGCGCATATTGAAATCGTGCGGGCCGCAATGCGGGCTGCCGGTCGTGTAGTCGAGGCGCAAGATTGATGGTCGCGCCCGAAGCTCCGACCAATCCTGAACTTCGGCCGGGATCGTTGTCTGTCGTCCGCCCGGCTTGGTCCAGCGCTGAGGGCGCATTCGAAACCTTTATCAAGATCACGGCTGACGGTTCCGTCACCGCGTTCAACGGTCATGTCGATCTCGGAACCGGCATTCGCACGGCCCTCGGACAGATCGTCGCCGAAGAACTCGACGTGTCCTTTGCCCGCGTCGTCGTCGTGCTGGGCGATACCTCGCGGGCTCCCAATCAGGGTGCGACCATCGCCAGCGAGACCATCCAGATAACAGCGGTCCCCTTGCGCCACGCGGCGGCACAGGCGCGGCAATTCCTGATCGCGCGGGCCGCCGAACGCCTCGAAATGCCCGTGGAAGACCTCGCGGTAGAGAACGGCCTGATCCGCGGACGCGATAACCGCAGCATCAGCTACGGCGAATTGATCGCCGGCGAGAACATCCGCCTGGAACTGGCTGATAATATTCCAGTAAAGACCGTCGATTCCTACACCATCGTCGGCCAATCGGTGCCGCGCACCGACCTTCCGGCGAAGGCCACCGGCGAACTGGTTTACGTTCACGACGTGCGCGTACCCGGCATGCTCCATGGCCGCGTCGTGCGCCCGCCCTACGCCGGCGTCGATGCCGGCGCTTTTGTCGGCACCAGCCTGATCGCGGTCGATGAGGCTTCGGTGCGCGATATTCCAGGAATAGTCGCCGTCGTCACGATCCGCGATTTCGTCGGCGTCATCGCCGAGCGTGAGGAAAACGCGGTCAAGGCGGCGGCGCAGCTCAAAGTGATTTGGAAGCCGACGCCGACGCTGCCCAATATGAAGGACGTCGAGACCGCACTCCGCGCCCATCCGTCGACACCGCGGACCCTGATCGACAAAGGCGACGTCGACGCCGCCCTCGCCGCGGCCGCAAAACCGATGCAACGGACCTACATCTGGCCATATCAGATGCACGGCTCGATCGGTCCGTCCTGCGCTGTCGCGGATTATCAGGAAGGGTACCTGCGGGTCTGGTCCGGCTCGCAAAATCCTCACATCCTGCGCGCCGACCTCGCGCTGCTGCTGCAGCGGCCGGAACCCGAAATCGAGGTGATCCGGATGGAGGCGGCCGGCTGCTATGGCCGCAACTGCGCCGACGACGTCTCAGCCGATGCCGTTCTTCTGTCGCGCGCGATCGGCCGTCCGGTCCGGGTGCAGCTGACACGCGAACAGGAGCACGCCTGGGAGCCAAAGGGCACGGCGCAGCTGATGGACGTCAAGGGCGGACTGCGCGCCGACGGCAGCGTCGCCGGTTACGATTTTGCGACACGCTATCCATCCAACGGCGCGCCTACGCTCGCGCTGCTGCTGACGGGTGCGATTGCGCCAGTGCCGGCAGTGTTCGAGATGGGCGACCGCACCGCGATCCCGCCTTACGACTACGACGCCATCCGTGTGGTGGCGCACGACATGCCACCGATCGTGCGCGCATCCTGGTTTCGTGGCGTGTCGGCGTTGCCGAATACCTTTGCCCACGAATCCTATATCGACGAACTCGCAACCGAAGCTGGCGTCGATCCCATTGAATATCGCCTTCGCTATCTCAGGGATCCCCGTGCGATTGACCTTGTCAACGCCGTTGCCGAGCGAGCCGGCTGGGCCCCTCGCCCGGTCTGGAAGGAGCCGGTCGCGGAAGGTGACGTCGTGCGCGGACGGGGCTTTGCCTACGCGCTATACGTTCACAGCAAGTTTCCAGGCTACGGCGCCGCGTGGTCCGCCTGGATTGCCGATGTCGCCGTCAACAAGGCGACCGGCGATGTCAGTGTAACCCGCGTGGTCGCCGGTCAGGATTCCGGCCTGATGATCAACCCCGACGGCGTCCGCCACCAGATCCATGGCAACGTCATCCAGTCGACCAGCCGCGCGCTGATGGAAGAGGTCTCGTTCGACCGCAACTCGGTGACCAGCCGCGAATGGGGCGCCTACCCCATCATCACCTTCCCGGATATTCCAAAGATCGACGTGCTGATGCTGCCCCGGCCGGATCAACCGCCGCTCGGCGTTGGTGAATCCGCGTCAGTCCCAAGCGCCGCGGCGATTGCCAACGCCATCTTTGATGCGACCGGGGTGCGTTTTCGCGAATTGCCGTTTACGCCCGAGCGCATTCTGGCGGGGTTGCGGGGTGATCAGGGTGCCGAGCAAGCCGCGCTGCCGATCACGGCGCCCACACCTCTGGCTTCGCCCGACATCTGGAAAAATCCGTTTGCCAAGCGGCGTGGCGCGCTGGCGACGGTTGCGGCCCTTTGTGCCGCAGCACTCGGTGTCGCCGCTGCCGTGCTGCCATGGCGGTCGATCGCGCCGATCGCGCGGCCGGATGCCTCGGTGTTTTCGGCCGCAACCATCGCCCGCGGCCAGCAGCTTGCCGCCCTTGGCGACTGCGCGGTCTGCCATACGGTTGCGATCGGCGGCGCCATCAATGCCGGCGGCCGAGCCATCGAGACGCCGTTCGGCACGATCTACAGCACCAACATCACGCCCGATCCCGAGACCGGCATCGGCGCCTGGTCCTATCCCGCTTTCGAGCGCGCCATGCGCGAGGGCATCCATCGCGATGGCCGGCATCTCTATCCGGCGTTTCCCTATACGCATTTCGCGAAGACAACCGATGCCGATCTGCAGGCGCTCTACGCCTATCTGATGGCGCAGACGCCGGTGCGAGCCGGTAACCCCAAAGCCGCGCTGGCGTTTCCGTTCAATTGGCGGCCGTTGATGGCGGGATGGAACGCGCTGTTTCATGAGGCCAAGGTTTTCGAAGCCGATCCGACGCGATCGACGATCTGGAATCGAGGCGCCTATCTGGTTGAGGGCCTCGGCCATTGCGGCGCATGCCACTCGCCGCGCAATGCGCTCGGCGCGGAGCAGGCCAGCGCCTATCTGGCCGGGGGCTTGGCGGAAGGCTGGGAAGCCCCGCCGCTGACCTCGCTTTCGCGCGCGCCCATCCCCTGGAGTGAGGACGAGCTGTTCGGCTATTTGCGGTCAGGCGAATCGCGCTTTCACGGCGTCGCCGCCGGCCCAATGGCGCCGGTGGTGAAGGAACTCGCGGCGTTGCCCGACGAGGACATCCGGGCCATGGCGGTCTATCTCGGTTCATTCAACGAGAACGCACTCGGCAAGCCGGAGCAGGATATGCAGGCCGTCATACTTGAAACCTTGACCCGCACCAGGGTGGTTTCAGCGTCGCCGACCGGCGCACGCCTCTATCAGGGCGCCTGTGCGGTTTGCCATCAGGTTGGCGGCGCGCCTTTGTTCGGCAGCCGGCCGTCGCTGGCGCTGAACAGCAATCTGCACAGCGCCGTGCCGGACAATCTGATTCAAGTGATCCTTCATGGCATCGCATCGCCGGTGTCGAGCGATCTCGGTTACATGCCTGCCTTCAAGGACAGCATGACCGACGATCAGCTCACCGAGCTTGTGTCCTACCTGCGGCAGCAATTCGCCCCGAACCAGCCGGCCTGGACCGGTGTGCACGCGGCCGTCAGGCAGGCCAGGCAGGGGATATCGCGCTGATCGTGCTGGGATCTGTTAGCCCGGCAGTTGCATCAGGTATTCATAGACCGCACGGAGTTCTTCATCGCCCATTCTTCCGATCGGTTGCCATGGCATTTGTTTGCTGAGTTCATGGCCGTTGGGATCGACGCCGGTGCGCATGGTGGTGATAAATTCCTCAAGTTTCCATCGCTTTACAAGATTGAGATCGGGCCCGAGAGGCCCGAGTTGACCGGGCACGCCGCCGGTCAGCTTGTCGCCGTGGCATGAGCGGCAATCCTGATACGACAGGATATATTCGCCATACTGCAAAGTGGGACTTTTTGGCGGTGCCGTGACGATAGCGGTAGATACCGGCTTACCCTGCGGAAGCATGCCTGCGCCCAGCATCATGACCCCTAACAGGTTGAGATGATCCGGCGGATTCGGGGTCTGCTTTCCGGCAGCCGGCAGGCTGCGGATATAGGCGATGACCGCCTGTATATCGTCATCGCTCAATTTGCCCGAATTGGTATAGGACATGATGACCAGCCAGCGCCCGTCTCCATCGATGCTATTGCGAATTGCCCGAAAGATGTCGCCATCCGACCAGCAACTTAGTCGCCCGGCTGGAGTGAGGTTAGAGGACACAAATGTCCCGATAGGTATTGGAAAATGTTCGCCAATATCGAGCCCGCCAGTGAGTGTGCCGGTTTTTGAATGGCAAGCACTACAGAAGCCATCGGAGATGGCCTGACCGCGCTGAATTTGTTCGGGCGTGCTGGCGACCTTTAGGTCCGGATCCGGGGCGCTGCGGGCATGCAGCTTAAACAACCCGACAATCATGATCACGCTTACTGCGGTAACGGCGGCCGACAACAGGGCTGCCAAGCCTGCGCCACCCCACTTCACGAAGTTATTCTTTGCCCGCGAGGCGCGAAGGCTCGACCAGGCCAACAGCGCGGCGGCGGGGATCAACGTTATCAAGGCAAGCAGAGCAGGCATGGCACATTCCTAGCGGTCTCGAGTGGGATAATTGCCGGCGTTGGGCGGCTGAGGTCGTCGAATTCGCCAGCAAACTCGGGAGGATCAGCCGCGACTGTGATCCGCGGCACACAAAAAAAGGGCGATGCCTACGAGACTAGGGCTGGAGAAATGCGAAAGGATTTCCTTTCGGGCTTATCAAGTTACATTCGTAACCCGATAGGCCCGGTGGCGATGTCGGCGGCCGACGCGCCAACCTGCCATGTCCCGGCCGAAAGCCACTGGTTGTGAGGCTTCCGGCGGGATAGAGTTCGAGCATGGCAGTCACAGACATCGCGTCCCGGACCTACAATCATGGCTGGCGGCTCGATCCGATCGTGCGCAGCCTGCTCGATACCGATTTCTACAAGCTGCTGATGCTTCAGATGATCCGGGAATTCTACCCGGGCCAGCACACCACCTTTTCGGTCATCAATCGGAGCCGGCATGTCCGTCTCGCCGAGGTGATTGACGAGGGAGAGCTGCGCGCCCAGCTCGACCACGCCCGCAGCATCCGGTTCAGCAAGAAGGAACTGATCTGGCTCGCCGGCAATACGTTCTACGGCAAGACCCAGATGTTTTCGCCTGACTTCATCAACTGGTTAGCGACGTTTCGTCTCCCTGAATATGAGCTGCACAAGGTGGACGGCCAGTACGAATTGCATTTCCACGGTCCGTGGACCCACACGACCATGTGGGAAATTCCGGCGCTGGCCATTCTCAATGAGTTGCGCTCGCGCCAGGTGATGAAGGGACAAGGCCGGTTTGCCCTCGACGTTCTCTATGCCCGCGCCAAGGCCAAGCTTTGGACCAAAGTCGAGCGGCTGCGCAAACTGGAAGGCCTGCGTCTTTCCGATTTCGGCACCCGGCGGCGCCATGGCTTCCTGTGGCAGCGCTGGTGCGTCGAGGCCGTCAAGGAGGGCCTGGGTCCGTCCTTCACCGGCACCTCCAATGTCCTGCTGGCGATGGACAATGATCTGGAAGCGATCGGCACCAATGCGCATGAACTGCCAATGGTCGCGGCAGCGCTGGCGAACGACGATACCGAACTTCGCTGGGCGCCGTACCGCATCCTCGATCAGTGGCGTCATACCTATGGCGGCAATCTTCTGATCGCCCTTCCGGACGCCTTCGGCACCAAATCGTTCCTCAGAGACGCGCCGGAATGGGTGGCGGACTGGACCGGCTTTCGGCCGGACAGCGCGCCGCCGATCGCGGCAGGCGAAGAAATCATCAAGTGGTGGAAGCAGATGGGCCGGGATCCCAAGGAGAAGCTTCTGGTTTTCTCCGACGGCATGGACGTCGGATCGATCGAGGAGACCTACCGCCACTTTGCCGGTCGCGTCAGGATCAGCTTCGGCTGGGGCACCAACCTGACCAATGATTTCGTGGGATGCGCGCCGGATGGTTCTACCAATCTCGATCCGATCTCAATCGTTTGCAAGGTAACGTCGGTCGACGGCCGGCCCGCCGTGAAGCTCTCGGATAACCCGGAAAAAGCCACCGGCAGTTCGTCCGAAGTCGACCGCTATCTGCGGGTATTTGGCAACGCCGGCCGGGTTCGCACCGCCGTGCATGTCTGAAATTTCAGCATAAACGGCCAATTCGGGAAGATCGTGGTTCGATTTCCCGGCCCCTAGAGCATGATGGCTTGAAGTTATATCGCTTCGCCGCGGCGCGAAGCATTGACGGCGCCGTGTCCCGGACGGGGTGGATCGCTGAGCGGGACCCAGAATTGCGAAAACAACCCGATGCAAAGTAGAAATGGGCCTCACACCATCCGAAAACGCAAAATCTAGCCTAGCTGGGTGCATCCGGGGCATGAGAAAAAAGCGGCCCATCTCGCGCGGCCACTATCTCATTCCGCTCTAAGGGACACTGAAAGCGATGCAAGCGTGAAATAGAGTGCGCCGTTACCGGGCTCGGGCGCTAGCTCGGGAACAACTGGTCGATGAGGACGCATCGAACGCAGGCCGTGCCCCCGGCCCCGGATGTTACAGGAAAGCCACACATGGCGAAGATTGCGCAATCGTTCTCTATATGTTCGCAAGAGTTGATGATGGGGCATCCGTCGCGGGCGCTAAGCTGACTCGGGGCTGAAATTACCGCGCTTCGCGGTGAGGGAGAGCCGACATGCCAGCCTACATCCAGCACCACACAGCTGAGAACACTGCGATTTTCTGCCCCAGCTGCCTGGGATTTCTGCCGATGTTTGTCCGAGACGTCGAGCCCCATTGGAGCATGGCCAAGATCGACTTCATCTATGAGTGCTCCGACTGCGGCGGCGAAGTCAGGCAAACCGTAACCAAGCCAGAATGCCGACATTGACGCGTTAGGTCCTGGGCACGTTAGGTCCTGGACGCGTTAGATCCTGGACCTCTCAGGTCCCGGCCAAATTGCCCCAATGATGTCGGCACACATCGCAGCGCGACGCCAACCGCGACATCTATCCCCACACCCGCACCGACAGCTAACAAGGCGAAGGCAGTTAGCCCTTCTTGACCAGCGGACAGGTGCTGTCCTTGAGGGAACGAAACGCCTCTTCGCCTGGGATCACAGCGCGAAGCTTATAATAATCCCATTCGCCTTTCGATTCCGATGGCTTCTTGACCTCATACACGTACATGTCATGGACCATGCGGCCATCTTCGCGAATGCGGCCATTCTTCGCAAAGAAGTCGTTGATCGGCATCTCACGCATCTTGGCCATCACGGCCTTGGCATCGTCGGTCCCCGCTGCCTCGATGGCCCTCAGATAGTGCATGGTCGAGGAGTAATCGCCGGCGTCGCCCATGTGCGGCGCACGCTTCATTCGTTCGGAAAACCGCTTCGACCACGCGCGCGTCTCGTCGTCGCGGTCCCAATAGAAGGCGTCGGTAAGGATCAAGCCCTGCGCCACATCAAGCCCCAGGCTCTTGATGTCGGTGATCCAGACCAGAAGACCCGCAAGGGTCTGCCCGTTTCGCTGTATGCCAAATTCCTGCGCTGCCTTGACGGCATTGACAAAGACCGTTCCGGAGCCTGCCAGCCCCACCACTTTTGCCTTCGACGCCTGCGCCTGCAGCAGGAACGAGGATTGATCCGAGGTTTCGACTGGATAGCGCGTCGAGCCCAACACCTGACCGCCGAGCGCCTTGATGACGGCCGTCGTATCGGCTTCGAGCGCATGGCCAAACGCATAATCCGCGGTGAGGAAGTACCAGCTCGTTCCGCCGGCTTTCATCATCGCGGTGCCGGTACCTTTCGCCAGCGAATATGTATCGTAGGCGTAATGAATGCTGTTCGGGGTGCAGCCGTCACCGGTCAGACGCGAAGACCCGGACCCGTTGACGATGGCGATCCTGTCTTTATCCTTTGCCAGCTGGGTTACCCCCAGGGCGATCGACGAGTTGATCAGGTTCGCAATCATGTCGACGTTTTCGACGTCAAACCATTTGCGCGCGATCCCTAAAGCGATGTCAGATTTGTTCTGGTGATCGGCGACGACGAGTTCGATCGGCTTGCCTCGAACTTTTCCGCCAAAGTCCTCGATCGCCATCCGCACGGCGGCGACCGCACCGTCGCCTGATTCATGCGAGAACTGTCCGGACATGTCCGTCAGCACGCCGATTTTCACCACGTTGTCGGATATGCCGTCAGCCAGGGCTGCTGCCGATCCCATCCCCATGATGACGGCCAGCGTAACAGCCAGCGCGGTTCGACGACCCGTTACCATTGCGCATCTCCCTACCTGATCCAAACAGGATTTGATCGACCGGGGATTCCCCTGTTTCCTATGACATGCATAACTAGACTTAATTTTTTTCGTAAGTCAATCCGGGTGGTGTAATATGGCTGCTGCATTGATATCGGTACTACCGCGAAGGGCGACAGCATGACCATCACATTTCGCTGCGGCGCACCCTGCTATCCTGCGCGGCGGGTGCAATCGTAAATGGCGCGTTCAGCGACAGCCAAAATGACCCCGGGACGGGCGTCCTCCGAGGCCGTCGCGCCGCAGCGGGCAAAGGTTGCAAGTCTTGTCCGGGGCGAACGCAACTGCTCGGTCGCGCGGATGCTGGACATTGTTTCGGATGCATGGGCGTTTCTCATCATTCGCGAGGCCTTTTTCGGCACAAGGACATTCGAAGCATTCCGCTCGGCCCTCGAGATTCCACGCGCCACGCTGACGGACCGCTTAAGAAAGCTGACGCGGCTGGAGATTTTCCGGCAGGTCCCGACCCATGTCGGACGGCGCAAGGAGTACCGGCTGACAAAAATGGGCTTCGATCTCTATCCGAGTTTCATCGCCCTGATGCAGTTCGGCGACCGGTGGCTCTCCGTCAACAAACGTCCGCCGCTCATACTCGTCCATCGGTCTTGCGGCTGCGAGAGCCGCCCGATTGTCGCCTGTTCCGAATGCTCATCCGAACTCGAGGCAAGAGCGGTTGACTATCGAGACGGCCCCGGCGCCGGCCGCCAACCTGCAAAGCCGGGGCGGAACACCCGACGCGCATCTGACGGCAGCCGATTCATGCTGGGGCGCCCCAGTTCTGTCTCGCGCGCGCTCCAGATCATCGGCGACAAGTGGAGCTTCATGGTCGTTCGCGAGGCTTTTTTCGGCAACCGCCGTTACGACAAGATCCAGTCGGAATTGGGCATCGCACCCAACATACTGACCGATCGGCTATCGCGCCTGGTTGCCCAGGGCGTATTTCACCGCCGTCTCTATCAGCGGGCGCCCGAGCGCTACGAATACCTGCTGACTGACATGGGACGGGATCTCTATGGGCCGTTCATCGCCATGCTGGCCTGGGGGGACCGCTGGCACGCGAAAGGAAAGCCGCCGCTGCTGCTGCGTCATATCAAGTGCGAGCATGATTTTCATGCTTCAGTGATCTGCGACAAGTGCCACAAGCCTATCGTCGCCGCCGACATGCAGTACAAGTTGAACTACGATCCCAAGGAATATGGCGCGCTGGGACCAAGATCCATTACGTAGAATTTGATGCAGTTAGATTGAAATGTCGTGATGAGGTTCAAGCAACGGAATCGCACCCCCTCTCCCTTTGGGACAGGTCGCTGAACTAGGGCGCGTACTCATAAATCCGGTTCGGTAAGGGTGGCACACTGGATGTCCGCTTTGCTCCGAAAGCGACCGAATTGTTGTGTCGCTGCGAAATGTCGCGATGGGCCAAACGCTTCACTTCGCACTGCAAGAAAAACAGCAACCTTTCTCGGCGTTAGACCACGATGAAGTCGGCACACACTGCCAAACGGTGACCTGCAGCATTTGCGCGAGATGATGCTTCGCTCAGCCTAAGCTGTTAGCCGTCGTGGGTCGCATAATCGACCGGTTGGCACACCCTCGTTGTTGAACTCGATCTGGAAGATTTCGGACAAGCCCGCCCTTCCAGACGACGTTAGTTGGAGTGCACGGCTGCCCGACACACATTTGAGCCATTCGAGTTCCACTAGACGATCCAGTATCCGAGCTCCGACGAGTCCCTTGAGGTGATAGCGACGCTCGCTCCAGTCGAGACAAGGCTGGCAGAAAATCCGCCGAGTCCGCGGCCTCAGATCAGCGCCGAACGCGGAAAGGAAACGCCCGCCCGAAGACGTGACCTCACCACCTTCATCGGTGAGTATGATGTGCTCCATTGCCACAAGTGCATCGGTAACCGCGACTCCTACCTGGCCGGCCAGGTGGTCGTAGCAACTTCGGGCAAAACGGAGTGCATCGTCGTTTGCTGACCGCGGCTGACGGCGGGGTGGCACCTCTATGGCGGCGACGACCTTGATGCTCTCCAGCATTGTCGCGACCAAAGGGGATGCGATCCGATAATAGCTGAAGCGGCGCTTGTGAGTGACAGTCAAAAGCCGCGCGGCAACCAGCTTGCTTAGGTGGCCGCTAGCCGTCGAGCGAGAGACATTGGCGCAATAGGCAAGCTCAGTGGCCGTCAACGACTGGCCGCCCATAAGGGCGTTAAGCATCGTCGCCCGCGCGGTATCGCCCACGAGAGCGGCCACTTCCACCAGATTTGCCGCCGCGACCATCCTTAACCCTATCGCTGATACCGGAAGCATATCAATCGAAAACAGTTCGGCATAGGCCGAACTGTTCGCGCGAGACAATTGGCTGGCGAAACCGTTTATGTATCACGATTGCCTCCGATCGATCCGGAGACCGGCGCGAAAGCCTGAGCAGGGAATATGATTCCCAGGAATTAAACGTCATGTTGATCCGCACCCTTTATTTCGAGCAAGCAACTATCATTGCTGCCGTGGTTTGCAGCCTGATTGTCGCCGGCCTCCTGAAGGGGATAACCGGGGTCGGCATGCCAGTCGTCGCGCTGCCGCTGCTGTCGCTGTTCATCGATATCAAATCTGCGGCCATGCTACTGAGCATGCCTTTGATCTTCAGCAACGTGCCGCAGGCGCTGGAGGGCGGAAAGACTGGACGATGCCTCATGCAATTGATGCCGGTGATTCTCGGCATGATTCCCGGCCTCGTCCTTGGAGTTCGAGTCCTTTGGTGGTCGATGCGAACGATGCAAAGATTATCGCAGGCCTAGTGCTTATGGGTGTCGGTGCCGTCACGCTGCTCGCGCCGAAGCTGCAGCTTCAGTCTCGCTTTGTTTTACCAACCGGCATCACATTCGGATTTTTCGGCGGGATTCTGGGAGGCATCGCAGCGATGGCGGGACCGCTTGTTTTCATATTTCTGCTTGCAAAGGGACTGAGCGGAAAAACGTTCACAATGGAAGCATCGCTGTATCTCATCGTTTCCGCCGGCTTGCTGGCAATTCTTCTGACGGCCAGCCACCAGTTCAGTTGGCTTGACGTTTTAGTCTCAACGGCTGCGACGTTGCCAGTCGTGCTCGGCATGTACTTCGGACAACATATGCGCGATAAAATTGCAGCTCAGACATTGAAGAAGCTGGTGTTGCTCGCGGTCATTGCCGCAGGCGCCGATTTGCTGCGACATGGTTTCTTCAGTTGACGGGCTTGCCGGTGCCGCTGCAGTTGGTCGTCAGGTGCCGCCGCAGCGTCGCGAAGTTGCGTCGGAGACGCCGGACGAGCAGGAAAGCCAGCCGCCGGACATCGCGCTCGCTTAACGTGCAAAAAAGCCGCTTGAACAAGGGAGGGTGCAAATGCCCAAAGGCTACTGGGTGACCACCTATCGCTCCATCAAAGATCCGGACAAGCTCGCAGCTTATGCCAAGCTTGCACCGGTCGCGCTTGCGCCTTTCGGCGTAAAATATATCGTGCGTGGCGCCGCCGTCGCTGCGTCCGAAGCTGGGATTAAGCAGCGTGTGGTGATCAGCGTGTTCGACAGCGTGGCAAAGGCCATCGCCGCGCATGACAGCCCGGCCTATCAGGCCGCTGTCAAAGTCCTGGGCGGCGGCGCCGAACGCGACGTGCGGATTGTCGAAGGGCTGGAATAGAGTGTCAGTTGACGACACTCGGCATCTGCAGCCCTGCACCGAAGTCTCGTAGCAAAGCGACGATAAGGGTCAAACTCGGAAGTGGCGGCGGTTGCCAGTCAGGTCTGTTCTACCCCCAACAACAGACATTTGCCGCTCAAGCGAACACGTCCGTTTGGTGCCAATACCGGAAGTCCGCCGCTTCACTCGATGACTTCGTCGGCCGTGGCCAGCAGCGAAGGCGGAACGGTGAGGCCGAGGGTTTTGGCGGTCTTGAGGTTGATGACCAATTTGAAACGCGTCGGCTGTTCGATCGGCAGATCGCCGGGTTTTGCGCCTTTCAGGATCTTATCGGCGTAGCCGACCGCGCGGCGGAAATAATCGAGGAAATCCGGTCCATACGAGAGAAGCATGCCGTAGGGAACCTGTTCGGCGTTTCCCGAAATTGTCGGCACCTTATGCGCCATGGCCGATGCGCCCACGCGCACCCGCTCATTGTACATTGGCGGTCCAATCACCCATGCGCCATCGAAACCGTCTCGGGCAATGGATGAAAACGCCTGCTCGATGTCATCTGGCGTCGTCACGTCGAATATCTGCATCGAAAGGCCCAAGGCCTTTGCCGCCCGCTCACAGGCGGCGCCGCTCGCCTTGGAAAATGGGTCACGCGGATCGAGCACGACGGCAAAGCGGGCCAGTTTCGGAATAGCTTCCTTGAACAGCGCGAGGCGCTTGCCGGAAGTGTCACTCGCCATCAACGAGAGGCCGGTGACATTGCCGCCGGGGCGCGCCAGGCTCTCGGCAAACCCGTTACCGACCGGATCCGGATCGGCGACAAGCACGATGGGGATGGTGACGGTGGCCTGCTTGGCCGCCTTGGCGCCAAGACCGGTCACCGCGACAATCATGTCGACTTTGCTTTCGACGAGTTCCTGCGCCAGCGTGCGAAACCGCTCAGGCTGTTCGGCAGGAAAGCGGTGGTCCAGTTCGATATTCTTGCCTTCGACATAGCCAAGCTCGTGAAACGCTTTGGTCAGGGCGCCCAGATATTCCGCTTCCTCCCTGGCGTTGGCGGCATGCCACAGCACGCCGACGCGCGGCATCGCCTTGCGCTGTTGCGCACGCGAGGAAAGCGGCCACGCCGCAGCGGTGCCGCCGAGAAGCGTGAGGAATTCGCGGCGTCTCATGCAATCGCCTCGCCGATTTCGGCTGAGCTGCCGAGCGCAGTAGAGCATGGCCAAGCCAACGATGTAACCGGGTGAAGAACGAATTTGCAGCGGGTCTCTTAATTTTGTCATGTCCGTCGCGGGTCAAATGCTGCCCTGACGGCTCCGAAGCCCGACTTCAGCTTTACCCCCGAAAGCTGACTCAACTCCGACATCGCGCCATGTCCGAAAGGTGCCATTAGCGGAAGTAGCGCATTTTCGATCACACGGTATATTGCGGGATCATTTTGGAGAATTCATTATGCCAGACCATCAGCATGCAATGTCGCAAGTTCTTCCACCACACATCCAATTGATCCAGATGGGCCGGGCGCACGTCGTCTCAAGAACCATCTATGCTACGGCTAGG
>Ga0193726_1000250_pt1 | contig 69672 bp, 73 predicted proteins | sample H2c1metaG_FD_144928 | JGI IMG/M metagenome (GOLD analysis project Ga0193726, IMG submission 144928) | Soil microbial communities from a riparian zone of the East river system, Colorado, United States - H2c1 | ecosystem: Environmental > Terrestrial > Soil > Riparian zone | place: USA: East River... | reverse complement strand
CGAGTGCACCATCAATGGCATCGGCGAACGCGCCGGCAACGCCGCCCTTGAAGAGATCGCCGCCGTCCTCATGGTTCGCCGTGACAAGTTCCCCTACACCAACAACATTGTCCTGAGCCAGCTCTACCCCACCAGCCAGATGCTCGCCGAGTGTATCGCCTTTGGCTGTTCGCCCAACAAGGCCGTCGTCGGAGCTAACGCCTTCGCCCACGAGTCTGGCATCCACCAGCACGGCATGATGGCCAATCCCCTCGCCTACGAGATCATGACTCCCGAATCCGTTGGCGCGGGCCACACCAAGCTCGTCCTCGGCAAACACTCCGGCCGTCGCGCCCTAGCCGACCGTCTCGAAAAACTCGGCCACCCGCTCGACCGCAACCAGGTCGACGAAGTCTACGTTCGCTTCATCGAACTGGCCGACCGCAAGAAATCCATCTACGACCAGGACCTGCTTGGCCTCCTGCAACCCGGCAAATCAATCCCCGTGGCAACCGTCTAGACCGCCTTTAAGAACCGTCCCTGCTGGGGAGGGCTGATCCAGCGGTTGGCTCCAATGCGGAATACTTGCAATCTTCATTTTTCCCATGGTTCATGGCTCCTTCGTTTCCTTGGGGGCCAGCTCGATTGTTGGTGCTCTATGTGGAGTTCGCAGATCCAGTGCTGATGGCTTCGAAGCCGGCTCTATCGTTGCCCAGATCTTCTCTAGAGACAAAGATCCGTTCTTCGTTAAACTCAACGTGAATACCGTCCTCTCTCGATTCGATTCCTCGAGGTGGACGCTGCCACCGTGCTCTTCAGCTATTCGACGAGCCAGGGTGAGCCCCAGACCTGTTCCGTTGGGTTTTCCGGCGGTCACGAACGGATCGAACAATGTCCTCCGGACAGAGGCAGGTATACCTGGGCCATTGTCCAAGATCGTGACGTATATCCGTTCATCGACTTCTGTAAGGTGGATTTTCACCTCAGGCACCTGAGTTGAGCGTGTCGCAGCTTGGCAGGCATTGAGGAGCAAGTTGTATATGGCACTTTCAAGATTCCTCACATCGATAACAGCCTTCGCCGGCCGGAACTCGCCGAATGTGATAGACACCTTCCGCCCCTCTGGATGAAACTTCACTGCCGCAACCGCTTTTTTCACAACGAAGGAAACGCACTCATAGACCAGCGGATTGTTCCGTCGGCTACTACCGAATTGAAGTAACGAATCAATGCGCTCCGTCATCGCGAGCACTGCATCTTGAATTTCGAGCAGCAGATCAGCGCGCGTGCTCCCGCATATATCTTTGCGCTCAAGGAACTCGGCATTTGCATAGATCGCCGTGAGCGAGTGGCGCATATCGTGGGATATCGAGCATGCCAATCTGCCGATGGCCGACATCCTCTCAGTCTCTATCAGATTGCTTGGTAGATGCCGCCCCGGTTCGTTTCGCAGATCGAGACCAATGCCCTTATCAAACGTGCAGATATTGCCGCCGTCTGAAATCTCTGGTTTCCTTCGGTGTGTTCTCACTGTTCCCCCTGCGATCCTTGTTTTGGTTGGTCACGGCAAGTTGCCTCGAAGTCAATCACGGGTCATGAAGACAGCTGGCGAAACCTACTTCTCGCGCGCGTTCCAGATACAGCACAAAAACTTCTGAGGATCAATTTGTTCATTCGAAGTCCACATCTCGGAAAAAGTGAAGATCAGTCTCTTGCGCTTCCGTATTTGCGTACAAATAGTGTTCTCTATGGAAGCAGGAGCAATTTGCCCGTCGTTTTCCGACCGTTCAAATCACGATGAGCCTGTTCCGCATCTGCTAAGGAATAGGAGCGTTCAATCCGCAGCTTGAGTTGGCCGGTGGATACGAGTGCAAAGACTGCTGTTGCTCTCTCGTCAAGGTCGGAACGAGTTGCCGTGTAGTGCTTCAAAATAGGACGGGTAACATGGAATGAACCGCTTGCGAGCATCTCCAGATCGAACGGCGGCACCTTTCCACCCGCCGTGCCATAAAGAACAATGGTTCCCCGTTCCTCCAGACATGTGAGCGATTTCAAAAAGGTGGTCTTTCCCACGGAATCGTAGACTGCCTTCATCCGCCGGCCAGCAGCGTTGATTGTTTCCGCAAAATCCACTTCCGTGTACTGGAGAACTTCATCTGCACCCGCTTCAACTGAGAGCGAAGCCTTCTCCCGCGTCGACACTGTAGCCGTGACCCGTGCTCCGAGTGCCTTCGCCATTTGTGTCAACAATAAGCCCACGCCACCGGCGCCCGCGTGAACCAGAATTTCATCCCCTTTCCGGATGGGGTACGCAGAGTGGGACAAATAATGTGCAGTCATCCCCTGCAGCATCACCGCTGCTGCCTGTTCGAAGGTGATGTCCGCGGGAATGGGTACGACACGGTCGGCAGGAGCCAATGCAAACTCCGCGTAGGTTCCGAGGACGCTGCACCATGCGACGCGATCTCCTTCTTTAACGGATCCCACCCCTTCGCCAACGGCTGCTATCGTGCCGGAGGCCTCCTGCCCGGGAATGAATGGGACCGGATTGGCATAACGGCCTTCCCGAACATAGATGTCGATGAAGTTCACGCCGCTGGCCGCTACCCGAATCAACACCTCGCCCAGACCGGGAACAGGCGTCGGAACTTCACGAATGCTCATCACTTCAGGGCCGCCGGTTTGTGTAATCTGAATTGCTTTCATCTGAGATAACAGTCCTTTTGAGATAACTAGGGAGAGGAAACGATCTCGGGACTCCTAAGCCTCCCTAACCCGCAAACCGTCCAGTACAGCGGAAAATATTCCCCGCACACAGGTGTCGGAGAGGGGCCCTGATCCGATCATGAGCCGGTAGTAGAGCCAACCATAGAGCGCATCGAGCGCCTGGTCCAAATCGACGTCAGGGCGTATCTCCTTATTCTTTATGGCCGATTGAATGACCTCTTTCGCAGCCTCTCGTCGGGGAGTGATCCAACGAGTGCGAAAGGCCTCGGCCAATTCCTCATCGAACTGGGCTTCGCCAAGGAGCGCCTTGATCATCGAGCCGAAGGGTCCTCGGAATGCCTTGGCCAAAGCCAGCATCTGGAGGCGAATGCTTTCTACATGACTGGACTTGCTGGGAAATCCGATTCCCGGTCCAATTCTGAAGAGGAAAGCCTCCATGACCATCGCGGCCTTGTTGGGCCAGCGGCGGTAAATGGATGTCTTAGCTATACCCGTTTTGGCAGAGATGGAATCGATGGTGACTGCACGAAAGCCGTTCTCCAAGAGTTCATCGAAGACGGTGCTGATGATCACAGCTTCAATTTGCCCAGGTCGAAGGCGTTTCACAGACCTTTCATCCTTCTCGATACGTTTCGACATCTTCACTCCTGAGATCTCGCAAATCGCAGGTTGATTACTCATTATTTTAGACGCTACGATACGGAGCGTAGTTTCATTAAAGAAGTGTTAAATTTATTGTCGCGCTCCTATCCCCGTGAGCTGATCCCAAGCAAGGATGAAGCGACCTTTTCAGGCTGTCGTCCAACGCGGCCGTTAGAGGTTCGTCGGCTCAGCCGACCGACGCGTTCCTCGCTGAAATAAATTCCCTCTTGATTCAGTATCCTCTCCGGACTTCGCTTCGCAAACAAGACGGGAAGGTGATTCGGGAAATGTCGTTCGAGCCTCGTAAGCCTCTGACCTGTGGGCTCCGATCATCGATGCCACTGCAGATCTTCCCACGAACGCGGAAGCTTCTCGCCTTCGCAAATGCGAATCGTGTGTCGTTCACTTCTATGACACGAGCAAGAAAAGTTCACGTCGATGGTGCAGTATTGAACATCTGTGGCAATAAGCGCAAAGTCGCAGCCTATCAGCACAGGAAGCGAGCCAGTGATTCGTCGATCAACCAGCGCTGAATCGCCTCTTGCTCCTTGCCGGGAACAAGGCCAGTTCCAACTAAATGGTTCATATGGCCGAGCCCACGCCCATTCCGCTGATTGCTTTACGCCGTGAACAGAGATCTCTAATCTTAAGTTCAATCAGATTCAATACCCATCCGCGCGTGGACAATTGCCTTCCCGGGGTCACCCGTCGCGTTGGTGCCGGGTGCCAACCCTGCTAACGCATCAATTTGGTGCAGCCCAGATATAAGCATCTACGATGCTTTCCCTGCAAAAGGATCGAGTGTTGAGCTTCCCGCCAACACTCCTATTTACCTGCGCGTCGATGAGTAACCAGGGTTGTCTCGTAAGTCGCTCTTTGATGGCGGCCCTGCTCCACATCCCGAAGTGGCGGGTCTCCAAAGAGACGGCTGTATTCACGGCTGAACTGGGAGCGGCTGACATACCCAACCTGATATGCCGCAGCAGACGCATCCATGGCCTCCACCAACATGAGCCGTCGAGCCTCCTGCAAGCGAAGGTGCTTCTGATATTGAAGCGGGGTCATGTTGGTGAGTGTCTTGAAATGGTGGTGTAGTCCAGAAGGACTCATATTCGCTTCCTGCGCGATAAGTTTTATCGAAAACGGCTTGTCGAAGTTCTCTCTCAGCCAGATTGCGGCTTTCACGACGCCGCTGGCATGACCATCCGATTGTGCCATTCGCTCAAGTTGCTCTCCTTGCTCGCTACGCCACAATCGGTAAAGAATCTCCCGGTGCAACAGAGGTGCGAGTACAGCACTGTCCTGCGGCTTTCCGAGGAGCCTAAGCAATCGAAGTACCGGATCTAGTAATTCCGGGGTCATTCTGCTGAGGAAAACACCGCGATCAGGCTTCGTTGTTCGTTGGATCTTGCCGGAGGTCCGAAGCGACGGTATCTGCTTTACGTCGAGGTCCAAGCTCATCCCGAGGTACGGCTTTTCATTCGAGGCCGTCGTGACTCTTCCAGAGACCGGTAGATCGAGTGAAACCACCAAGCAGTGGCCGGGGGCGTAGGTGAAAGCCTCGTTACCCAACATGAGTTCCTTGGCTCCCTGAGCGACGATGGCAAGAGTTGGACACTGCACGCCCTGCCCCGTATGCATAGGTGACGAATAGCGAGAGAGATGCAAACCAGGAATCGGCGTAGGAAAAGCACCGTCGATTCGCGTGTTTGCCCCGATCAAGGATGCGAGTTCGGACGACATTGCACCTCTCCCTCAGTACATATTCCCAGAAGAGAGCGCTTGAATGATGAATCGCGGCTCGATATCTGGAGGATCAGGCAATAAGTTTGCAGGATCAGGTACCCCAGTCAGGCCCCTTCCGGAATCTCATAGAGGCAAGTTCATGACACAGAGAGAAGGACATCACGGCAACGAGAAAGTGCATAGACCGCACCGAATAGCTGCAGCTTCAGCGATGCGAATGTCGATCAGTCAGCTCTTGTGGAGCACGCACGTCGCACCGCTTCGCGGCTATCCCCACCTCGTTCGCTCGGGTCCGTCGCTTGATGCGCGAAGGGACGTCCTACTCTTTTTTCGGCATTGTTTTCGTGGCATCCACAAAGGTACTCAACAATTGGAGGGCATCATGGAATACACAACGCTCGGCAATACAGGTCTCGTGGTTTCGAGACTCTGCTTTGGGACTATGACATTCGGGGACGGCAGAGGCCTCTTCAAGGCTATCAGCACCGTTGACCAAGCCGGTGCCGATGAACTGGTCAAGGCCTCGATTGACGGCGGCATCAACTTCTTCGATACGGCGGACAATTACACGGAGGGTGAGAGCGAAAAGATTCTGGGGCGATCCCTGAAAAACCTTAACATCGCGCGGAAGGATGTCGTAATCGCGACAAAGGTCTATAGCCGTGTCGGCCCTGGGCGGAATGACATCGGGGCTTCTCGTGGTCACATTATGGACGGAGTGGAGGCCAGTCTCCGCCGTCTTCAGACCGACTATATTGACTTGTACCAGATCCATGGCAACGATTCCGTGACCCCTGTCGGAGAGACACTTCGCGCTCTCGACACCCTGGTGCAGCAAGGAAAGGTCCGCTACATCGGCTGCTCTAACTGGCAGGCATGGAAGATCGCCAAAGCACTCGGCATCTCCGAGTACAAGAACCTTGCCCGATTCGACACACTTCAGGCTTATTATTCGATCGCTGGCCGCGATCTCGAACGGGAAATCGTTCCCTTGCTAGAAGCCGAAAAGATCGGTCTTCTCGTGTGGAGTCCGCTTGCCGGCGGCTTACTTTCGGGTAAGTTCAGCCGGACGCAGCAGCAGCCCACCGACTCACGCCGCACCGACTATGACTTTCCCATCGTGGACAAAGAGCGGACCTGGAATATTCTCGACGTGATGGCTCCAATCGCGAAAGCACACGGATGTAGTCCTGCACGTGTTTCGCTTGCATGGCTCATGGCAAGGCCCGTGGTAACTTCTGTGATCATTGGCGCAAAATGCCTCGACCAGCTTCAAGACAATCTGGCGGCGGTCGAATTCACATTCACCGAGGACGAGCTTAGGCAGTTGGATGAGGTCAGTCGCCTTCCCCCGGAATATCCAGGATGGGTGTTGCCCTTCCAGGGAGCCGACCGCCTGCAGTTAGTTGATCGCTGGGAGAGTTTCCACGAGTCAAGGAAGTCGCATTGACCCCTTCAAGTTTTCGCCCGACCATTGGGGTCGGATTTCCCTGCAACGAGCACCAGGGGCCACTGCCCTGCCGCCGCAAAGCAGCAACCTTAGCCATATATATTTCCGTCCACAATTCCCGGCAATCCGACACGTTGCCAGGTGAAGGCGCTCTCGGAGTTGAGCCGATGACAGCGCGGACCAGAATGCATCAGTGTCGGCTGTGAGCCAGCATGATCTGCCCCAAATGGTAAGACATATGGTTGGTGCGACTGAGTACGACCGCCAGACGATTGCGGCCTGGATCTTTGGCAAAATCTTCGTCGGAAACCGCGGTGTGCTTATGCAGCCAGTCTTCCAGCGTGAATCTCTCGAAAGCTGCAGATAACCTGTTATTGACTTCGGACCATACTCTCCGAAGTTCGGTTGCCGAAAGTGGATCCGCGACTACTCTGTCCGGATTCGCGATATACGGCTCATCCAACTCAGGGTGAGGTCTATCCCCGAGACCGAGCAGCGGAAACATGCGATCGTGCATCGCGGTCAGGTGGCCGAGAAGATAGAACACGCGGTTACTCCCTGGAGCGACTTGTTGCTGAAGTTGCTCATCGCTCAGCTCAGATAGAGTCTTACCGAAACGGTTAACAGCAAGCTTCCATGAGTTGAGAACTGTGACACCGAGAATCTCTTCGTTTGTCATATTGGTTGCTCTTCCCCTCTTGTGTGAAATACGGTTACTTGTTGCCGTCTATCGAAAGAGAGTGAACGCCGCAATGCCAAGGGCGACTGCATCTTCAAGCAGAGCAGCTGGTAGATCACGTCCAAAGGTCCTTGCTAAATGGCTCCTCGCCTTAGCTCCTCCGAATGTTCCGGCCACTGCTCCTATAATTCCCGCCACCAAGCCAATGATCGTTCCATGGCCAGATAGCCCGATCGCAAGGCCACACAGAGCACTCGTCACGATTCTGGTGATGAACTGAGGAGGTATCAACCGGCTTGGAGTCTTCGGAAGCTTGTCGTTTAGCAGTTCTCCGATCGCGATCAGGGTCAAGATGTACGGGGTGAGCGCGTAGCCCAGGAAAGCAAGCCAAGTGTGGTCTAGAGGCAAGATCCCGAAGTGGGCGGCCCAACTGACAGCAGCCAGTCCAATCAGGGCTCGTAGCCCGGAGGCGGTCCCAATCAGAAATGCGTTGATGAATATAAACATGGAAACTCCTTGTAAGCTCGTCCGAGCGTTGTTGAATTGGTTTGACAGCGGGCAACTGGGGCGAACTTGGAAGTGCCGAGCCGTTGCGTGCGTTTATTCGCGCTTAGTTTGGGGCGCGGTCCGCACGGATCTGTGAAGCAAATACACCACGAAGAATTGGAGGATGGCGATAAAGAGCGGCCCAGCGCATTTCCCGATATCATGCTCAAACAGACCGATCCCGGCATCCAGCAATTGCATGGCGCCGGCGAGCGCACCCAGGAGTAGGAACGCAGGCGTCGCCTGCTTGTAGATCGCCCCCAATGCGAACAAAGCCAGAGGAATTGTGCGCGCCGCCGCGTACATCGCCAATATCAACGACGCCTGCGTTGGAACGGATCCGGCAGGGAGCAGGTATTGCGGACGGATGATCGCAGCGATGGAAAAGCCGCTCGCGACCAGGACATTGATTGCCGTGACCACCGAAGCCAGCCGAATCGCCTTCATCGTTGTCATTGATTCCTCTCTCCTCGTCCGAGCGTAGTTGGGTTGATTTGACAACTTGTGTTCGCACCACGCATGTGCGTAGTGCGAACCCTCCGCTAATTGCAGAGCGGGAATACCTGTTATGTTTTCCCCCATCAATTGTCGTCAGACTTTAAGAACTACCCTCCCGAAGGGGCGGTCTTCAACGAGATAACGCAGAGCTTCAGCCGCTTCAGCCAAAGGAAACGTCTTCGCTACGATCGGTTTGATCGCACCTGATTTAAGCAGAGAGGCAGTAGATTTCCACGCGTCAGCAACGATCGCCTGCGGCTGAGAGAACATATTGAAACCCCGGATGCTGGTCTGGGACACGATGAGACTTGTCACGTCAATGGTTGTCTTACGGCTTGCGGAATACCCCAGTGTTATGAGGCTCCCGCCTGGCGCTAGCGCTTTGACCGCTTCGCTCAACACCTCACCACCGATCCCGTCGATGATGATGTCTGCGCCGTAGCCTTCGGTGATACGACGTACTCCGTCAGTTAACTTTTCTACGGAGGTATCGATGACTTCATTGAATCCGAGTGCCTTCGCCTGGTCTGCTTTCGCATGATTGGTTGTGCTCGATATAGCGTGTTTTGCTCCCAGACCTCGGGCTAATTGCGTCACAGCATTGCCGACCGATCCTCCGATCGCTGGCGCCAGAACAGTTTTGCCGGGACGAAAGCCTGCCAGGGTAAGCGCAACTTGCGCTGTAAGGTATGCGACCGGGATGCCCGCGGCACTTACGTCATCTACATTGTCAGGAATCAAGCAGAGGTCTTCCTTCCGCACAGCAATCCATTCACGGTAGGTTCCGTCCTCAAACGCGCCATAGGTGCCCCAGAACATCACCCGTGAGCCAGCGGGAAAATCCGCTCCGCCTCCCTCCTCCACCACGCCCGCACCTTCGTTGCCCAAGATGAGCGGCTTCTCCGGGATGTGGAAATCGCCGATAAGAATCGTATGGTCGAGCGGCGTGACGCCGGCTGCCGTGACTCGCACAAGCACCTTCCCGTCTGTGACCGTTGGTTTTGTAAGCTCAACGAGCTTCAACGCTTCATAACCGCTAAATTGCTCTGCTCTCATTGCACGCATATTGGTTCTCCCTTTTTCCATGTCACTCCTGATCTGCGCCGCCCGGCCGAGACCCCGGAGATTATTGATGTCGATCGAGACCACCAGCAGATCCCGAATTGATTGAGCCCTTGGCCTTCGTCGAACACTGTGGATTACTGTTATAATCCTCACTGCAGGATTAGATTCGTAACCCTGATTTAGTCGCAGATTATTTTCGGGGAGGTTCAGATGGGTTATTCCCAGGCGCAAAAGGAGAAAACTCATAAGCGCATCGTTGCTATTGCCTCAAAGAGATTCCGCGAAAAGGGGCTCGCAGGATTCGGAATTGCGGAGTTGATGAAGGAAGCCGGCCTGACGGTTGGTGGCTTCTACAAGCACTTCGACTCTCGTGACGAACTGGTAGCGGAGGCACTCAGCGACGCATTCGGTGTCTGGCAGCGCCAGAAGGAAGCTGCTGAAGCCACTGCGCAGCCGCTAACCTTCGCGAAGCTGATCGACGACTACTTGAGCGATGTTCACCGCAAGAATCCAGGTGCGGGCTGTGCCTTCAGCGCATTGGCCCCGGAAATCGCTCGCGGCGATAAGAGGACTCGCACGCTTACCTCTGCACAAGTCCAGCGTGATCTTGAGTTGCTTGCCGCGTTGCTGCCAGGCAAGGACAAGCGCGCGGCAAGGTCGAGAGCGATCTTGACTTTCAGCGCGCTGGTCGGAGCGATGTCACTGGCCCGCGCCGTATCGGATGAGGTGCTTTCACGCGAAATCTTGCAGACGGTGGCAGGCCTTCTGAAGAATCCCGACTGAGCTCGAGCGGATCAAACGTGGACGGCGAGAACGGGGCAGGATCCCAACTGCATCACCCGATAGGTTGTCGAACCAAACACCGCTCGATCTAGAGCCCCCCGGCCGCGCACTCCCATAGCAACCATGTCGGTTTGCCCTTCCAGGGCAAATTGAATGATCTCCCGGTATGGCGTTCCGATGCGGACCACTGTGTTAATCTTGCGGGTCTTGCGTACATCTGGCGGAATCAGTTTATCGAGTTGTTCCGTTGCTTCCGCGAGGGCCTCCTCTGTCTTGGCCAGACTTGGGATCTCCTCCAGCACGTGCAGCAGGGTAAGTTCGGCGTCGTACTCCGCTGCCCCGGAGAGTGCATAGTTCAACGCCCGTTCTGAATTCTTTGAGAAATCCGCACAAAAAAGAATTCGACTCAAGTGGTGAACGTATTGCCGCTCCTTGTTTGCGGCCATAGCGTCATGCGGCGCGTTACGCACTGCCAACACTGGGCAAGGGGCACTGCGCATCACACGGTCGGTGACCGATCCCAGCATCAGGTGGTCAAACCCCCGTCGTCCATGCGTTCCCATGACGATCAGGTCCGCTTTCTGCGTTTGCGCAAACGACAGAATAGAGTCCGGGGCCGACCCCTCGTGCACCACGAGTTCCGGCTGAATTTTATCGAGTGCGTGGTTCTTTACGAATTGTTGCAGGTGGTCCTCGCCCGTCTCGCGAAGCATCTGGCGGAACTCCTCATACAGCCCTCCAGAGGCAGCGAAGCTGGCGGAAGGATGTCGCCACAGCTCTACAACATGCTGCACCACCAACTTTGCTTGATAGTGCTCGGCCAGGGATAGCGCATGCTGATACGCTCTCTGCGAGAACTCTGAGAAATCAACAGGGCAAAGGATGAGTCTGATTTCCAACGCCGCGCCAACGCCTTGGGAACCGCCGGTAATGAATGCCACTTTCTTCTCCAACTCAGACATGAATCTCCTTCGCTTCCGGTGAACGATGCACCTCGTCTTTGCTTCGGGAATGAGTCGCCGGACATTGGTTCTTGAAGCTCGTTAAGGTCGTGAGGCAGCACAATGGCTTTTCATTAGACTTGCCCTCTGCCGCCATCAACAAACAGTTCGATACCTGTGACAAAACTGGAGTCATCCGAGGCCAGAAACAACGCCGCCTTGGCAATTTCTTCGGGTTCTCCCATACGTCCCATCGGGATCGTGGACACTATCCGTGCGATGGCGTCAGCAGGTTGCCCATCCACAATCGGCGTATCGGTTGGACCCGGGCTAACAACGTTTGAGCGAATATGGCGGTCCTTGAGATCTGAGGTCCAGGTTCGGACGAAAGAGCGGAGGGCGGCCTTCGTGGCGCCGTAGACCCCGAAGGCGGGCGTACCCTTTACGCTCCCGACTGAGCCGTTGAGAATAATCGAGCCACCATCGTTCAGCAGCGGTAAGGCTTTCTGCACCGTGAACAGCGTTCCCTTGACGTTGGTGTCGAAGAGCTTGTCAAAATGCTCTTCGGTGATTTTGCCGAAGGGAGCAAATTCAGCGACACCCGCATTGGCGAAAATCACATCGATTCTCCCCTTGGTCGCAACGGCATCGAAGAGACGATCGAGGTCGGTCAATTTGGCAATGTCTCCCTGAACGCCAGTGACATTGTTGCCAATTGCTTTCACGGCTTCGTCGAGCTCCTTTTGACGACGGCCCGTGATGAAGACGTAGGCGCCCTCTTTTACGAAGAGCTTTGCGGTGGCCAACCCAATCCCGGTTGTGCCCCCAGTAATCACTGTTAACTTCCCTTGCAGTTTCTTTGTCTCGCCCATCGGTTGTTTCCTCTCTTCACAGCTTGGGGAGATCTGAGATATCCCACCCTCCGCCTATCGCTTTGATCAGCAGCACATTTGCGTCTAGTCGCCTTCTCATCAGGTCGATATCATTTCGCTCATTCGCAAGAGCGGTGGTCTGCGAAGTGACGACCTGCAGATAAGTGTCGACGCCGCCGGAGTACCGGTTCTGGAAGAGACGAAGTGAGTCTTCCGAGGAGGCCGTTGTTTCGTGTTGTTGCACAGATTCCGTGTTCAATATGCGAAGAACAACGAGGTTGTCTTCTACCTGCTGAAATGAGGTCAGTACGGTTTGGCGATAGTTGGCGACAGATGCGTCGTATCCTGCTCGCGCCGATTCTGTCGTGGCCCGTCGTCTCCCACCGTCGAAGATCGTTTCAGACGCGCTTGCTCCCACAGCCCAGAAGCGGCTGGGCCAATTGAACCAGTTCAACAGAGATGAACCCTCAAGGCCGGCAGCAGCAACCAGGTTGATTGTTGGATAGTAAGCCGCTTGCGCTATTCCAATCTGCTCGTTGGCGGCTGCCATGCGCCGTTCGGCCGCAGCAATATCAGGACGACGCTCAAGTAACTGCGCCGGCAAGGTGACGGGCACGGATGGCAATTGGGGTGGCTGGACGTTTAGCGGGACGGGCGGCAGGCTGAACGCTGCTGGTGGTTTCCCGATCAGGATCGCCACGGCGTGCTCGTATTCGGCGCGCTGCACCATGATGTCCGTTGCCTGGACACGGGCTGCGTCGAGTTGAGTCTGAGCCTGCGCCACGTCGGACCTTGGAGCGGCTCCTCCCTTAAATCGATTCTGGGTCAAATCCAGCGCCTTGCTGTAAGCAGAGACCGTGTCGTTGAGAAGCTGCTCCTGTGCATCGGCACTTCGCACTTCAAAGTAGTCGAGCGCGAGCTCGGCGTGCAGGCTCAGGCGTGCAGTTTCTAGATCCGCATCACTTGCCTGAGCCTCTTCTCTTGCTGCCGTAACTGTTCGGCGAACCCGCCCCCATAGGTCGATCTCATAGGAAAGGTCCAAGGGAAGCGTGAACTCACCGGAACCGTTGTTTGCCAGGCTCGACGGGAAATAGGGCTGATTGGCAGACGCCCGCAGCGAAGTGATGTTGGGAGAAGTTCCGATCGTCGGAGCTTCAGCGGCGCGATTGAAACGAATTGCCGTGCGGGCCTGGCGAAAGTTCGCTTCGGCAATCTTCAAAGTCTGATTGGAAGGCTCCACCTGTTCTTCCAACTCATCCAGCTTTGCATCCCCGTAGAGTTCCCACCACCGTCCCCGCAGCGGTGTATCGTTTGGCTTGGCTTTCTTCCAGCCGTCGCCCTCTTTCAAGTCGGTCGCCTCTTTGAAGCCTGGAGCCAGCGGCGCTGTCGGTTTCGCATATTTGGGCCCAACCATGCACCCTGACAACAGCAGGATGGCCGCACCTGCAGCGATAAGAAGATGCCGCTTCATTGCCGTCCTCCATCCTTCGGATTGCCTTCGACCTGGACTTGTGCACCGTTTGCGAGAGAGTCGGAAGGGTTTACGATCACGGAATCGCGAGCAGTGAGTCCCGAAACGACCTCCACCGAATCTCCGTAGTCCTGGCCGATGGTGATAGGAAGAAGTGCCACATGCGAGTTCCGGACCACGCCAACGCGTAGACCTTCCGAACGAAAGAGCAGCGCATTCGACGGAATGGTAACGGCTCCTCTTTTAGCCGGGAGCTTGAAATGCACAAAAGCGTAGGCTCCCGGCATAAGCTGCCCAGACGAATTGTCGACGTCGACTTCAACATTCAACGTTCGCGAGGCGGAGTCAATTGCATTCGCGTTGCGCACCAGCGTTCCAGTAAAGGCCCGTCCGGGAAAAGCGTCCAGGGTCACGGCAGCCTTATCGCCGGTTTTCACCGAAGGCGCATAGACTTCGGGAACCGGGACGTAGATGCGCAGCTTCTGGATCGCAGAGAGATGAAAGAGCTCTTTGGGTGCAGTAGTGTCAGCCTGGATTAACGCTCCGACGTCTGTGTTGCGGGCCGTAATGACTCCGTCAACCGGTGCGACGATGCGTTCAAATGACTGCAGCTGCTCCAGGCGGTCGACATTGGCTTTGTTTGATTCGACCAGTGCCTCCTTGGAATGAAGGTCACTGACCGCCTGGTCCGCTTCCTGGTGCGAGACCGAGTCAGTCTTCAGCAGATTCTGCCAGCGGGTCGCGGTAATGTCCGCGATCTGCAGGTTCGCCTCGGCATTCTTTAGCTGAGCCTCGGCTTGTTGCAGTTGCTGATCCAGCTCCGGTGTCTCGACAACAGCAAGAAGCTGACCCTGCTTGACACGCGCACCGATGTCCACGTACCAGTGCTTGATGTATCCGCTGGTCCTGGCATAGATCGGAGTGTCAGTGAATGCCTCGGTGTTGCCTGGCAGCTCAACCCCCTCGGCCTCTGCCCCGCCTTTGGGAAGAACGACGTTGACAGAGGGAATAGCGGAGTTTGCCGCCACCTTATGCAAGGCGGCCTTGGCCTCCACTCGCGATTCGATCCCTGCGAAGACGGTATAACCAACGCAAAGGACCAGAATCGTTGCTAAAGCCACGGAGCGCCCTCGTTGTGTCCGCTTGGGGGCGGGCGTTGCTGATACTGAATTCACTTGATTCGGGTCATTCGTTGTCATGATGTGCCTCCGCATTAAGCGATGAATTGGCCCTGATGCGCTTCGGAAGACTCCAAAGAAGCGGCAGGTTGGGACTTTTTGTGAAAAAGGGCGAACACCGACGGGACAAATACGAGTGTCGCTACAGTGGCGCAGAACAGGCCACCTATGACAGCGCGCCCCAGTGGCGCGTTCTGCTCGCCACCATCGCCAAGCCCGAGCGCCATCGGCACCATGCCGATGATCATGGCGAGCGCCGTCATGATGACGGGCCTGAACCGTGTGGTGCCGGCTTCGAGCGCGGCTTTCACTGCGTCGCCATGAATCAACAGCCTGTCCTTGGCGAATGAAACAACAAGAATGCTGTTGGCCGTCGCGACTCCAACACACATGAGCGCCCCCATTAGCGCCGGGACGCTTAGTGTGGTATGCGTGAAAAAGAGCATGAGAACGATGCCCGCCATCGCCGCAGGCAGAGCGGTGATGATGATGAAAGGATCAAGCCATGACTGAAAGTTCACGACGATTAGCAGGTACACCAACACAATGGCAAACCCAAGCCCTGCAACTAAGCCGGTGTACGACTCATGCATGGTCTCAACCTGTCCGCGTATGGTAATGAACGTCCCGCGCGGCAGTGCCTTGCGATGGGCATCGACGATGAGCTGCACGTCGCTACTCACTGCGCCAAGGTCACGATCCTGCGGTGTCCCGTAGATATCGATCACGCGGCGGATGTTGTAGTGATTGATGACGGCGATCTCGCTGCCACGCTTCATCGAAGCAACATCTGCAAGAATCTCCGGGCTGCCCTTGGCGCCTCCAGAGATGGGGATATTCTGAATGTCCTTGACCGACTGGATTCGGTATTGCGGGGTCTGCGCAACGAGGTTGTAGTTCACGCCGTTCTTCCAGTTTACGAAGAAGTTTGGCGTAATCTGGAAGCTCCCGCTCAGCGAGTTCAACACGCTTGAAGCAACGTCTTTTTCCTGGTATCCCGCCTGCAATGCCTTGGTCCTGTCGACGTCCACATCGAGCGTCGGATAGTCGAGCGGCTGTTGGATGTGCAGGTCGGTCAGCCCTGACACCTGGTGCAAATCCGCTGTGATCTTCTCGGCGATTTCGTGATTCGCCTGAATGTTGTTTCCTTCGACCTGGATGTCGATGGGCGCGGGCAAACCGAAATTCAGAATCTGGGTCACGATGTCCGCAGGCGGAAAATAGAAAGTAACCCCTGGAAACTCGCGTGGAAGCTCTTGACGAAGAGCACGAACATATTTGGCCGTGGGGTGGTGGTTCTGGCGCAGCGTCACCAGCACATCGGTATCGTTGGCGCCAATCACACCCGAAGTGGAATGCATCAGGTTATAAGGGCTGAATGGCAGGCCGATGTTATCGAGGATGCTGTCGACTTCATTGGGTGGAATTTCTTTGCGAACTGAGGCCTCTACCAAATCGGCAAGCCGTGCAGAATCCTCGATGCGCATTCCGGTCTTCGCGCGGATGTGGAGGCTGAACTGACCGCTATCGGTATCTGGGAAGAAGTTCTCTCCGAGCCACGGGGCCAGGAGAAATGCGCAGAGGCAGAGCGCGAGAAATGCTGGAATGAAGACCTTGCGGCGCATGATCAGCCGGGCCAGCAATCGTTCCTGCGCGTTGCGGACTCTGGCGAAACCATGCTCAAATCTCCTCTGAAAGAGAACAAGAGGATTGCGCGACTCGCCCTGACCTTCAGTTAATTTGAGCATGTACATTGCGAGGGTCGGAACAAGCGTTCGCGAGAAGAAGTAAGACGCGAGCATCGCGAACACCACAGCCTCTGCCAGAGGAACAAACAGGTAGCGCGCAACACCGCTCAACAGGAACAACGGCATGAAGACGATGCAGATGCAAAGCGTCGAAACCAGCGCCGGAACGGCTACTTGTTGGGAGCCGTCCAAAATCGCTTGTTTGATGTCCCTTTCGTGACCTTCCTCAAGAATGCGATTGATGTTTTCGATCACGACGGTGGCATCGTCCACGAGTATTCCGACGGCAAGAGCAAGGCCGCCAAGCGTCATGATGTTGATGGTCTCTCCCAGAGCGCTGAGGACGAGGATGGAGGTCAGAATGGATAGTGGGATCGAGACCGCAATGATCACCGTACTTCGCCAACTGCCGATGAAAAGCAGGATCATCAACCCTGTCAGGGCACCTGCGATCACGCCTTCGCGGACGACTCCACTGATCGCGCTGCGCACAAAGACCGATTGATCGGCGAGCGGAGTAATTTTCATTTCCGGAGGCAGAATCGTTGCAGCTCGCGGCAGCAGCTGCTTGATTCTGGAGACGACACTCAACGTCGACGCTGTTCCTGATTTGAGGATCGTGACGAGGACACCGCGGTGGCCATCCTGACGGACCACATTCGTTTGCACTGCAAACCCGTCACTGACGCGAGCCACGTCTCTCAAGTAGATCGTGGTATTACCCACCTGCTTGAGTGGAATATTGTTGAGCGCATCGATTGTGCGCGGAGCCACGTTCATGCGCACGTCGACTTCACTTTCCGCAATCTTCGCCGTGCCCGTGGGGAGGATCAGATTCTGTGCGCTGACAGCACTCAGCACGTCGGTCGGAGAAACTCCTTTTGCCTGCATCTGGTTCTGATCCATGTTGATCATCACCTGCCGCTGTTTCCCTCCATACGGATAGGGGATAACCGCTCCCGGAACTGTGATCAGCTGAGGGCGCAGGAAGTTAAACCCCTGATCATTGAGGGCCTGCTCCGACATACCCTGTCCGGAGAGCCCAAGCTGGATGATCGGTACGCTGGACGCGCTGAAATTGATGATCTCCGGCGGCTGGAGGTCGGGAGGAAGAAGTCGCAGCGCATACCCGCCTGCTGCTACGACTTGAGCATTTGCCGTATCAAGACTCGTTCCAGGCTGGAGATAAATCTTTACCACCGAGACGCCGTTGTAGCTCGTCGATTCAATATGCTGGATGTTATCGACGAGTGTTGTCAGAACCTTCTCGTACGGCGTTGTCAGACGTGTTTCGATATCTTCGGGGTTGAGCCCTGTATAAGTCCACGCGACGGAGATGACTGGGATATTGATGTTGGGAAAGATATCCGTCGGTGTGCGGAGAATCACGGCTGGGCTCAACAGGAGAATGAGCAGCGCCAGGACAATAAATGTATAAGGCCGGTTGAGAGCGAGTCTGACGATCCACATGGGCTTGTTTTCGCTTAGCGGTGCCAAAAGTAGGGATCCGCCTCGCTCCTCCTTGAGTCCTGTACCCGCGCTCCTTGCAGTCGGGTTGACTATGGAGTGATAGATTCACCTTATGCATACTAAGAACCATGAAACTTCTTGATACTCATTATGCAAATCGAGCATTCTATCGGAATAAGCAATCACGAAAGAGGAATCTCGACTCTGGCTTGAGCATCGAAGAGAGCATGGATAAAGGCGACAGAACTCATGAACCTCATTGATTTGGAGGCCTTCGTCTCTGTTGTGGATCACGGCTCCGTCGTAGCCGCGGCGGCGGGTCTTCACCTCACTCAGTCAGCCGTGACGCGCAGAATTCAAAACCTGGAAGACGTACTCGGCATGCCCCTACTTGACCGTAAGACCCGGCCATTGCGGCCTACTCGCGCTGGACAGGAAACGTATGAGTTTGCAAAGCCGGTGCTGAGTTCGGTGAATGATCTGAAGGCGGGTATTTTACACGGCGGAGAGCCGTCGGGCAATTTTCGCTTCGGCGTATCGCGGGCGCTTGGGGACCTCGCAGTCGGATCACCCATCAGGCGTCTGCGCACGGAATTCCCAAAGGTCCAAATTCAAGCATTCGTGCAATGGTCAGTCGTGCTTTTGGAGCGACTGGCTAATCGGACTCTGGACGCTGCTGTTGTATTTCTACCCGAGGGAATTGCGCCACCGGACCCCTTTGTGTCGGAGTGCCTCGGAACGGTGCCACTCACGATTGTTGCGGGGAAAGGTAAACGGGTGTCGCAACCTTCGACATTGAGCGAGCTTGCTTCGAATGAATGGGTGGTAAATCCGATCGGATGCAGCAGCCGCCAATTGCTCGAGGCGGCGCTCCGGCAGCGCGGTCTGCCATTTTCGACTGCAGTCGAAGCTGAAGGATATGATCTGCAGCTTTCCCTGATTTCCGAAGGCGTTGGCTTTGGGATGGTGATGCCACAGGTGTTCTATTCTTCGGCATTGCGCAAACACCTGAAGGTTGTCAAGGCGAAGGACTTCTCTCCGAAGCTAAGCGTTTGGTTGCTGCATTCCCGACACCTTGGGCGACTGGCCCCGGCTGCGCGTTGTGTAGGAGAAGCGGTTAAGCAGCAGTTGCAGACGCGAAGAGCGACAGTTGCCTAGTTTTTGAGACTGGCGTGCCAGATAGCCAAAGTCCAATTAAAGACTTCGAAGGGCCGTCATAAAATTGTCGATCTTGCGGTTTGAAGAGGTTTTGCCGGATTTAAGATTGCTCTCGATACACAATCCGGAGAAAAAGGACAACACCATCTCGGCAATTGCGGAAGCAGCCATCTTGGGCTTTTCGGCTTCAATGTTCATGGCGAGAAGGCGCTGCAACAGCGCTCGATTCTCGGTTACGACACCATAAGCCTCATCCGGAAGAATGGCGAACTCCCGCATGGAGTTGACGGAAAAACATCCCTGCTGTTCACCCTTGTTCATAGGACCATTCTTGAGAAAGGCCTCGACGTTCTTCCAACCCAGAGGCTCCTTGGTCAGAAGCCCCCTCTTCCCCTGGCTCTCAAGGTAGTGCCGCAGGCACGCTACAAAGAGATCTTCCTTGTCTCGGAACTCGGTGTACAACCCTGACTTGTTCACGCCTGTGGCTCGTTCCAGTTCCTGGAGGCTCGTGTCCGCGAACCCGTGCTTCCAGAAGACGGGCATCGCCTTTTCCAGCACTTCCTCTCGGCTAAAGTTCTTAGGACGCCCCATAAACACATTATGGGATAAAGAACTAAATAGTTCAATATCTCTGCATCCCCGCCTAATCTTTATCATCGTATAGAACTGAATGGTTCAGAACCAACCGACAAGGTCGAACAAGACGCTACCGAATCGGCTTCATGAACTGTTCCGAGAATTGCAAAGGAGACTTATGTCTAAGTTGGCGAAGAAAGTGGCACTCATTACTGGCGGGTCCCGGGGCATTGGCGCAGCAATTGCAAAGCGTCTGGCCGCCGACGGAGCAAGCGTAGCCATTACCTATGCGAAGGACGCTAGCGCGGCCTCCGCCGTAGTCAAAGCGATTGAACTCGCTGGCGGAAAGGCTATCGCGATCCAGGCGGACGCTGCCAACGTTGAAGCAGTCAAGGGCGCGGTCGAAAAGGCCGTCTCGACCTTCGGCCGACTGGATGTGCTTGTGAACAATGCCGGCACCGCCATGCCGAAACCGTTCGAGGAGGCGACGCAGGAGGAGATGGATCGCGTTCTCGACATCAACGTCCGCGGCGTATTTGCCACTACGCAGGCTGCTCTGAAGCACATGAAGGATGGTGGTCGCATCATCATGGTCGGTTCGGCCGTTGGCGAGCGCGCCGTTGCACCTGGGCTTGTGCCCTACGCAGCCACCAAGGGAGCCGTCAAGATGTTTACGCAGGCACTATCAAGAGAGGTCGGGAGCCGGGGCATCACGGTCAACAACGTCCAGCCGGGTCCTATCGATACAGACTTGAATCCCGCCTCGGGTGATTGGGCGGTGCCACAGAAGGCCGCAACTGCGCTCGACCGCTATGGGCGTGTTGAGGAGATCGCCGCAATGGTGGCGTTCGTCGCCGGTCCTGAATCCTCGTACATCACTGGGGCCAACCTTACCGTCGATGGCGGAATGAACGCCTGATTAACGGAGAGGACAATGACTACACTGCAAAACAAAACAGCGCTTGTGACGGGTGCATCGAGAGGAATTGGACACGCAACGGCAGCGGCGCTTGCGAAAGCCGGTGCGCATGTTCTGGTTCACTATGGCCGGTCAAGACAGGAAGCGGAGTCGCTCGTTGTCGAGATTCGAAGGAAAGGTGGCAACGCAGATGCAATCTCAGCTGACCTGGGAATTCCAGAGGGTGCTGCGTTGCTCGCCAAAAAGGTCCGCTCCATCGTCGGCAATCGATTGGATGTGCTTGTGCTCAACGCCGGAATCAGCAAGGCGGCGCGCATTGCGGATCACACGGTAGAGGATTTTGACAGTCTCTTTGCGACAAACGTCCGAGGTCCGTTCTTCCTGGTACAGCAACTGTTGCCGGTTCTTGGGGAGGGCTCAAGCGTTGTTGTCATCTCTTCGCTCGGAGCCCGTTCGGTGGTGGGCAAGGCTGGTTTGGATAATCCTTCAATTCTGGCCTACGCCTCCACCAAAGGAGCGCTGGAGACTCTGGTCAAGAACTGGGCCGCTCTTCTCGGCCCGCGCGGCATCCGTGTAAACGCTGTCGCACCAGGAGTCATCGACACGGATATGTCGAATTTCACGAAGACAGAAGCGGGGCGCGAGGTCGCGCTTGGAATGCAGGCGTTGAAGCGACTCGGCAAACCCGAGGATGTTGCCGACGTAGTCGCTTTTGTGGCATCCGATGGTGCGCGTTGGATTACAGGAGCGAGTATTCCCGTCGATGGCGGTTCGAAGCTTTAACTGAAAACGTGAGGAACGCAATGAAAAGCACTTTGAGCAAAGGTAAAGAGTTCAAGATTCCTGGCCCTGATCATCCCATCACGATCTCTCCAGCTGAGGGCAAGGTTCGTGTCACGGTCGCCGGCAGGATTGTCGCTGAATCGACACGAGCACTTCAGTTGGAGGAAAAGGGATATCCGCCCGTTTACTACTTGCCGCGCAGCGATGCGGACATGTCATTGTTCGTTCGGACAACGCAATACACCTACTGTCCGTACAAGGGCGATTGCTCTTTCTACAGCATCCCTATCGGCGGAGCGAATTCAGATAATGCCGTTTGGACATACGAAGGACCGTATGAGGCAGTTGCCAGCATCGGAGGATACCTGGCGTTTTATCCCTCACGAGTCGATGCAATCGAAGTGATCTCTTAAGCGCGTTCAGTCGATCGATACAGGAGTTCATGTGATGCCAAGTCAACCGCTTTTCACGCCATATCGAATGGGAGACCTCGATCTTCCAAACCGCATCGTCATGGCGCCCCTCACCCGGATGCGTGCCCAACCGTATGATCACGTGCCCACGACCTTGCAGGCGGAGTATTATGCGCAGCGTGCTTCGGCTGGACTGATCATCACCGAAGCCACCGCGATTAGCCCTGAAGGATTTGGCTGGACCGATACACCGGGCCTCTGGACGGAGGAGCAGGTCCGCGGATGGCGGCGTGTCACGGATGCCGTCCATGCGGCCGGCGGTCGCATCATTGCACAGCTTTGGCACACCGGCGCAATCTCACATCCAGAACTGCTGGACGGCGCGCAGCCCGTGTCCGCATCGAATGTCGATCCGGGTCAGATCTCGGTCACGCCGACGGGAAGAAAGCCGACGGTGACACCGCGGCCTCTGACGAAAAAAGAGATTCGAGTTACCGTTGCAAATTTCGCAAGCGCTGCACGAAATGCGATGGAAGCCGGCTTCGATGGTGTCGAGATCCTCGCCAACTATCTCTATCTGATCTCGCAATTTCTGAACGCCACCACCAACCTACGCAAAGACGAATATGGCGGAAGCTTGGAAAATCGCTCTCGCTTTCTTTTCGAAGTGCTCGAGGCGGTCCTGAGCGAGGTTGATGCACAACGGGTAGGAGTCAAGATCAGCCCGATGCACGAAGGCAACGCATTCCAAGCCAATGACGAAACCCTGCCCGTTGCCGAATACGCAATTCAGAAGCTGAGTTCCTATAATCTTTCGCACTTGTTACTCATGGGGAATACAACCGACTTCACCGGAACGCCACTCGAGAAACTGGCCGATGATGGCATGTTCCGGCATTTCCGTCCTCTCTACAAAGGCACGCTCATCGCGAATGTGAAGATGGACCGTGATCGCGGCAATCGCCTTGTCGCGGAAGGTCTCGCAGATCTTGTAGCGTTCGGCCGTCCTTATATCGCAAATCCCGACCTGGTCCAGAGGTTTGCCGAAAATGCCCCTCTTGCTGAGGTTGATTGGGAAACCGTGTACGCCTCAGGGCCGCACGGCTATTCCGATTACCCAACCTACCAATCATCACAACTCACACGGAGCTGAACATGCCAAAGACATCCCCCGAACAGAACAAGGCGATCGTTCTCAAAGCTTTCGATACGCTCTTCAACAAGCGCGACTACGCGGCAGCAGAACAATTTTGGTCGCCGAAATACATTCAGCACAGCGCGCACATCGCGCCAGGACGCGAAGGACTGTTCGCTCTTGTCCGGTCGACGCCTGATACGTTGCGCTATGAAAACCAAGTCATTGTCGCAGAAGGCGACTATGTCATCGCACATGGCCGGTTCACTGGGATGGGAAGGCCCGCAGCCTGGATTGCCGCCGACATTGTCCGATTCGAAGACGGTCTTCTGGCTGAGCACTGGGATGTATTGCAGGACGAAGCCACACAGAAAGAATCCGTCAGCGGACTTCCCATGTTTGGCGATAGCTTCCCTGCGTAGGCCACGGACCTTCACACGTCAATCACACCACATTGTCTGGAGAAATCATGAATCTCACTGGAAATACCATCTTCATCACCGGCGGCGGGTCAGGTATTGGCCGCGGTCTGGCTGAGGAGCTGCACAAACGCGGAAACAAAGTCATCATCTCCGGCAGACGCAAGAGCCATCTGGACTCCGTCGCGAAGGCCAATCCGGGCATCGAGACAATCGAACTCGACATCGCGGACCCGGAGAATATCAAAGTAGTGGCGAAGAAGTTGATTGCAAAACATCTTGATTTGAATGTTCTCATCAATAACGCCGGAATCATGGAACCGGATCAGGCGGCAGGCGTCATCGACGACAAGCTCCTCGTGTCGACTGTCACAACCAATCTCCTAGGTCCGATTCGGTTGACAGCGGCTCTCGTGGATCACCTGAAGAGCCGTCGTGGTGTGATTGTCTACAACACGTCGGTCCTGGGCTTTGTGCCTTTGGCTGTGACGGCTGTCTATTCCGCTACCAAAGCTGCGCTCCACTCCTATGTGTTGTCGCAACGCTTCTTGCTCCGCGACAGCGGTGTTCGAGTGCTCGAGGTGGCGCCGCCCTGGGTGCGCACGGAGCTGATGAATAGCCAAGAAGCCGAGCAGGCAATGCCTCTCAATCAATTTGTTTCGGAAACCTTGGACGTGCTGGGAACAGATGCTGTCGAGATTCTTGTCGAAGCGGCAAAGCCTCTGCGAGCCAATCCGGGACCCGGGGAGCATGCATTGGTGAATGAGTTCAACGAGCAAATGCTGAAACTATTCACATCAAGCCAAGCGTAAGCCGGGCCACGTATTGATTGAGTCTGGCTTTTAGCAAGCGGAAAGTTGTCAGGTAGTTAAGCGTCGGTTTTTACGAAATCCGTCGCGTAGCTGAGATCTTTCCATTTTCTTCCCAGCTCGATCTTTGCCAGATCGTTTGCTTCCGCAGCGTTGAATGCGTCGATTCCAAGGACGATGCGTAACGGTGGCTCCCCAACCGAGGCAAGCTTCAACAATGCCGCTGCAGCCCTGGCCGGGTCGCCGGGTTGCTTTCCGTCGTAGTCGCGCTGGAAGCGCGCTGTCTTACCCACCGTCGCATCGTATTCGGGACGTCCTTCCCGCAGCTCGGTTGACGATCCTGCGAAGTCCGTCCGGAAACCACCTGGCTCGACGATGGTGACCTTGACGCCGAGGGGTCCTACTTCTTTCGCCAGCGTCTCGGAAAAACCCTCCACGCCCCATTTCGCGGCTGCATACGCCGCGCGTCCAATGGGTCCGATGCGACCTGCGATGGAAGTGACCTGGATGATGTGGCCTGAACCCCGCTTCCGGAAGTAAGGCAGCACGGCCTTGGTGAGGATAATCACCCCAAAGAGATTCGTTTCAATTTGCGCGCGAAACTCCTCGAGCGTGGTGTCCTCAATAGGGGCAACATTTCCGTAGCCGGCGTTATTAACCAGAACATCGAGTTTTCCGAAAGTCCGAATCGTGGCCTGCACGGCCTCACGTGCCTGCGTTTCGCTGGTGACATTGAGAGAGAGCGGCAGCACGAGATCGCCATATTTATCCTTCAACTCCACTAGATCTTCGGCGTTGCGAGCGGTTGCTGCTACCCGACAACCGGATGCGAGCGCCGCCTCCGCAAATGCCCTTCCAAGTCCACGCGAACTACCTGTGATGAGCCAAACCTGTGGCATCATTCCTCCTAACGCCGCGCCACTGCATTCTTGCAGCATGTCTTGCTCAACTTCTACGCGAAGCTCTCGCCCACCATCTCTTCGCTCTTCTTCCAGAGAGCTCTAGCGTTCTCGGGGTCGAGCGCATAGCCGCGCACACCTTCGTCAAGCATGCCTAGTCTTGCATCATCTGCGACGACGTCACTCACGTGGCAGTTCTCGCAATACCGTCCTCCTACCTCTTCTGCGGGCGCGACGACAGCTGCCCATACTGAGGTGGCAGCTCCCAGGGAAACGGTCTTGAATTGGAACGGCTCTTTGCCCTCTGCCGCGGCCTGTTCATTGATCTGTTTGACCATCTGTTCCATTTGCGCCGGGTCCATATGACGGGCAAGCTCGGTCTGTATGCCCCCTGGATGCACGGCCGCCGCGCGGACCCCGCGTTCACGATGCCGTTGATCGAACTCAACTGCAAAGAGAATATTCGCGGTCTTCGACCGCCCGTAAGCCAGGAAGGGTTCGTACTGCATGGTCTCAAAGTTGGGATCGTTCAGGTCGACATTGCTGAATCGGTGCCCTGAGGAAGCGAGGTTGACCAGGCGTCCGCCGTCCTTGATCAGCTTCGCGATGCGGTTCACAAAGACGAAGTGGCCCAGGTGATTGGTCCCGAATTGCGTCTCAAAACCATCCTCTGTCTTCCCCAACGGAGTCGCCATGACACCGGCATTGGCGATGATCACATCGAACAAGCGGCCATCGGCAACGAGCTTGTCCGCAGCAGCGCGCACACTCTTCAAGTTCGCAAGATCGAGCTCAAGCAACTCGAAACTTGCTCCGTTAGCCGCCGCGGCCTTGCTCACTTCCGCTGTTGCCCGCTTCCCCTTCTCCAGATCGCGCGCTGCCCCCACCACATCCGCGCCATGCGCCACCAGCGCACGCGCCGTTTCTACGCCGAGACCGGCCGAAACGCCCGTCACCAGAATCCGTTTACCCTTCAGCTCGATTCCCGCAAGGACATCTTCCGTCGTTGACTTCGCTCCAAACCTTGTCGCCATACCGCACTCTCCTGTCGAACTCTTTGACACGGGCCTCGGTCCGAAAATAAACGGAATAGGCCTCCGTTATTTGATAGGATTACCGGAGGGGCACTCCGGTTTCAGAAAGTTCCATGAAAACATCTGCCACCCCAAAACCCGCCCGCAAGCCTCGCTCTGACGCCCAGCGAAATCGCGAGCGCATCCTGGAAGTGGCGAAGCAAGTCTTCACCCGTCGCGGCGCCGATGCCAGCATGGGCGAGATCGCGAGGCGTGCGAAGATCGGACCCGGTACGCTCTACCGTCACTTCGCGACTCGCGATGATTTGCTGGCGACGGTCTACATCACCGAAGTCGAGAAGCTGGCGGCAGCGCAGAAAGAATTATCCGCCGAACTCCCCCCCATCGAAGCCCTGCGAGCATGGCTATTGGTCTTTATTGACTACATCGCCGCGAAGAAGGTCATCGCGCCGGCATTAAACGCAATGGCAGGCGGCCCTTCGCGCGTGTTTCAGCACACCACGCAGGTGATGGAAGAAGCGGCCTACGCGCTCGCCAGCAACGCCATAGCAAGCGGCGATCTCCGCCCGGACGTCGATCCCATAGATTTGATGCGTGCCATCTACGGCCTCTCCACCGGCGGCAGCGCGGACGACTGGCCTGCAAAGGCGCGGAAGTTCGTCGATATTCTCTTACAGGGCTCCCGTCCCCAATAGACGCGCTTGTGAGCGGGTCATCTCACCACACTAGTGAGTTTGTCATTGACCTCGGCCCATGCTTTCCTAAGTTCGGTTCAGACTTTTATTCTGTAGCACTGTCCGCAAACGCACCCTCGCACGGAGGAGTCTCGATTTGGCAGCAGCCGACGAAATGCCGAGAGAGTCACCAATCTCCTGAATGGAGTAATCCTGCGCCTGTTGAAGCTCTAGAGCACTTCGGAGAATGGGGTCCAACCGACCAATTGCTTTCCTGAGCAGTTCCGCTCTTTCGTGTCGCACATAGCGACGCTCAGGAGTTTCCCGGCGGTCCCGCAGTTCCCACCTGTCGTCAGATATGAAGTCATCGCCACTAGCGTCGATCGATAGCTCTTTGTTGGCGCGCTTCTTCCTCAGGATCATGAGCGACATGTTGATCGCGATTTTAGTGACCCACGTTGAAAAACTGGACCTACCTTCGAACCTATTGAGATGGGTAAAAGCTTTAAGAAAGGTGTCTTGGAGAGCATCCTCAGCATCTTCCCAGTTTCTGGTAATTCGATATGCGGTCGACACAATTCTAGGGGAGTGACGGTCTCTGAGCTCAACGAAGGCATTGTCGTCACCGTCTTTTGCCGCCAAAACCAACCATTCGTCGCTCATCTGTTTTTGAGTGTGGCTCAAGAAAGCGCAATTGTTTGTGGAGATTGGTAGATTCATTGAGTCGTCCATCTTCCGCGGTAATAACAATGAAGTGTTCTTGGACGCGCCAAGCGGTTCGATTTTTACTTTCCCAGAAGAACCCACCCCCAGATGGGTGGCATCCTTTAGGGCCCTCTTTCCCGGAACATCCACTCCTTGATATAAGGCGAAAGGTGCAGCACTGCGCAGCCATACACCACGCACGCGTTGAGAAAACGAACGGCTTCGATATCCACGAGATGCACCTCTTCCAAATCCAAAGCCACTCGTGGTCCGGCGCGTTCGATCTCATCCTTCAACTGATCGAGTTGCTCAGCCCGAAGCTCACCGCTCAGCCGGATTTGTGTTCTGCGCTTACCAGAAATCCGTTCAATTTTCAGAGTCATGGATCTCTGTAACCCGAGCCCACACATGCCAATGCAGCCGATGGGCCAATCCCGATCCATTGAAAGGATGCGACTTCGAGTTGCCGCTGGTCCTGAATCGTGAGGAATTTCCGACTATTGAGGAAAACACGGGTCGATTGGCGGGGCCGAATCAGCCTGCGTGGGGGGCTTTGAACCGAAATTTATTGATTCCCAAGCGCTTGATTTTGGCGTCGAGCGTCTGTGCCGGGAGAGCTAGTTTGGCCGCCGCGCCCGCTGGTCCGGAGATACGGCCGCGGCTTTCTGCGAGTGCGGCCTCAATCATCTCCTTTTCCTGGCTAAGCAGGGCGTCCCCCAGTGCGACTGCGGGACCAGCAACGCGGCTTGTGGGTTCGCGATTAAACCAAGTCTCATCCACAAAAAAAGTATCACCGTCGCTCAGGATAATGGCTCGCTCAATTACATTTTGCAACTCGCGAACGTTGCCCGGCCAGCCGTAAGCTTGAAGCAATGTAAGGGATTGTTTATCGATTGATCTGAACTTCTTTCCAAATTTCTTCCCAAAGCGATCAATGAAGTACTCGACAAGCAAGGGAATGTCAGCCACACGTTCGCGCAAAGAAGGCATCTCAATAGGCACGACATTCAGCCTGTACAGAAGATCCTGGCGAAACTTGCCTTCGGCCACGAGCGCGTCTAAATCGCGGTGGGTGGCGCTCAGCACCCGCACGTCGACTGGAATTGGCTTGTTGCTACCGACGCGTTCGATCTCACGTTCTTGCAGCACGCGCAAAAGTGCGATTTGGACTTCTTGTGGCAGGTCGCCGACTTCATCCAGGAAAATCGTCCCACCATTCGCCGCCTCGAAACGCCCAAGGCGCCCTTGTGTCGCACCTGTGAAGGCGCCCTTCTCGAAACCGAAGAGCTCTGAAGCAACCAATGATAGTGGGATTGCCGCGCAATTCACACCAATAAATGCCCGTTCCGCTCGGTTGGATCGCTTGTGGATAGCACGCGCAATCAATTCCTTTCCCGTGCCGGTTTCGCCCAAGATTAGAACGGTGGAATCGCAAACTGCCAGCTTGGCCACTTGGCCGAGTACCTTACCCAGGGCCTCAGACGAACCGACGATGTCCTCAAACATCGAGTCGCGGTCGATCTGTTCTCGCAACGCCAGGTTTTCGTTGCGTGTCCTCTCCTCGGCCTTTTTCCGATCGTCAATATCGGTTCCCACGGAATACCACCGTGTGATTCGCCCTTGTTCATCCCGCATGGGATTGATACGAAAATGAAACCAGCGATACTGTCCGTCCTCCCTTCTTAGCCGCACCTCGACCTCGAACGGGGATCCGGCTAAGAATTTGTTCGGGACTTCACTCAAAAAGCGTTCCGCCTGCTGTGGGTGAACCCGCATATTTTGCTCCAGCGGGGCCGACCACCACCGATGACTAGTACGCTTCCACTCCTCAAGGGTAATCCCGTGATACGCGAGCGCGGCCTGGTTGTTATAGAGAGGAATTCCATCAGGCCCAATTTCGGAGAAATGTACCGGAGAGAGGTCGAGGAGTTGTCGTGCTTCCCGTTCGCTTTGCCGGAGTTTCTCTTGCGCCTCCTTGTACTCGGTGATATCGACAACAGTCCCGACAAACTCCACGAGGTCGCCCAACTCGTTCAAGATCGGATGGCCTACAGCATGGAGATGCTTGATCGCTCCACCGGAAAGAACAATGCGATAGTCCGCCTCATAATTTTTTTTCTCGATCTCGCATCTTTCAAAGAGTTCTTGAATCCGCTTCTGGTCCTCGGGATGATTTCTGCTAAGCCAAAAGCCAGGAGTCGACGTATCCTCATCCGGCATGACTCCGAAGATTCGAAACACTTCCGGCGAAACTGTGACGGTCCCCGATCTAACCTGATGTTTCCAACTACCCGTGTGGCTTATCCGCTGTGCCTCTAACAGATCATGCTCACTCCGCCGCAGGGTCTCTTCCGCCCGTTTCCAGTCCTCGATGTCAGTGTTTATGCCGAACCACTTGACGATCCTTCCGAATTCGTCGTGCAACGGGTTAGCTCGGAATAGAAACCATCGATATTCGCCGTCGAAGCGGCGCAGGCGTGCTTCGCTCTCGCCTTGCTTACCAGAAGCAATAATGGATTGCCACGAAATGGCAAGGCCGTCGAGGTCGTCCGGATGAACCGCAACCGTCCATCCCCAATCTCTCACCTGTTCCGCAGGGAGACCCAGATAATGAAGGTAATGCTGGTTGAAGAATTCCGCCGAGCCGTCCGGGCGAGCAGACCAGGCTAGGGTTGGAATCGTGTCGATTGCCATTTGAAGATCGAGCGCCGCCTCACTGGACAGAGCTTCCGTGAAGGTGGGCGATTTGGGAGGGGCCAGTCCCTGTTGGGATGTCGACGTTCGGGCGTCTGCCATAGTCAAGCCACCAAGCAGCCATCGCCAAAGTATCGCACAAATACAAACTGCGACGTACCCAATGATCGGGCCCACGCGGTCCGATCCGAAGAATTAGCTCCAACTCCCCATGTGATTGGAGACAACGAGCTTCAGGAATTCGACCGCGCACGTCGGGAGTCGATCGTCGATTTAACCAACCACCGTCATTCGAACGTGGCGCACTTGCAGCCTTCTGCGCGTGCCATACCCATCCGATCCTCATTGCTTCCTGCGACCACATTCATCGTGTTTCCCTCGTCAAACAGGAATTCCCCAAAATTTGGGAATGGTGTCAAATCTAAACCACATCTGCTCATGAATTTGAGAATGGCCCATGAGTTGCACTTGTACGAGGGGGTTCACGACAAATGAGAGCATATGATGCCGATGATACAGAACAAAAAACGAAGGCACATGAACTTCAGTTCTCCGCTACTCGGGACAAGGGCGCGCGTTAAGAACAGGTTCTAGGTAGCGGACCAGCATTTGATTCAAGGCGTCGATTGTTCGCGACCGGTCAGGTGTCTTGCGACCTGCCAAGGCAGGCAGGAAGCCAATCAAGGCGGTAAGGACAATTTTGGCATTCCAAAGTGCGATCTGCTTGTCGAGTTTCGAATTTCTCGCGCACAGCACTTCCGAAAGGTGGTCCACAAAGGTTTGAGAGAGGTTCCGCTTTTGTTCTGTCGCACCCTTAGAAAGAGGAGCCTCTGCATGCAAAGTAGCAAATGCAGGATGCTTACGATGAAACTCGATCACGACGCCGGTCATCCGCTGGATCGTCTCATTCAAAGGCGCAGACGCAAGCTCCTGTATGTCAGCAGCTCGCTCCTCTTTCGCCAAATCCATCGCGTAAAGGATCACGAGCGCGTCGGCGATGGCTTCCTTGTTTGGGAAGAACTGATATAGCGTTGCCGGCGAGACGTTCGCCTCACCCGCAATGGCGTTTGTAGTTGCTGCATGATAACCGACTTCTGCGAAAACGCGACCGGCCGCATGGAGCAAGCTCTGCACACGACGTTCTCCCCGAACGTTTCGCTTTCGATCTGGTTCAAACACTGACATGTCTTATATTCTCACATTTTCCAAGTAAATACTTGCATCCTTTTTGAAATACAAGTATCTACTTGTATATCGCCGGGTTCGATGACTCCAAAGGAGGCAGGCAATGAGCAAGTTGAATGCAAAACAGCAAGGAACCGCGGTCGTTACAGGAATCTCGTCGGGAATCGCCTCCGACTCTGCGAGTCGCCTGGTCGAATTGGGTTTCTTCGCACGTCGAACTCCGTCCAGGCATTCTCTGCTTGTCTGCATGTGCGTGGCGACTTTGGCAATCCCTCTTGCGGGATGTAAGGCAGCAGCTGACAAGAAACCGTCTTCACCGGCAGCAGTAGAAGTTGCGGCGGTAGTGCCCAAGTCAATTCATCTGGCTGACGAGTTCAACGGCCGTGTCGCATCCATCAATTCCGTAGATGTGCGCGCCAGGGTAACAGGCTATGTGGATAACGTTGCCTATCGAGAGGGAGACAGCGTAGAGCGCGGTGACCTGCTCTTCGTAATTGATCCGCGACCCTACCGCGATGCTCTCGATAGTGCAAAGGCAAGCCTGGAACGAGAGAAAGCGGCGGCGGCATTCGCCGATATTCAGGCGAAAAGAGCGCAAACACTGAATACTTCCAACGCGATTTCGCAGGAAGAATATCAGAATCGGGACTCTGATCTGTCCCAGAGCACTGCGCGGGTGCATGAGGCAGAATCTGCCGTTGCAACGGCAGAACTCAGCTTGTCCTTTACGGAGGTGCGATCCCCCATTGATGGACGGACCGGCCGAGCACAGCTCACGCGTGGCAATCTTGCACAAGCCGATCAAACAGTGCTGACCACCGTCGTATCGCAAGACCCAGTCTACGTCTACTTCGATTGCGATGAGCAGAGTTACTTGCGCTTTCAGGAGAGAGTTCATCGCGGAAGCGGAGTGAGTTCGGCGAACCCCGTGCGTGTCGCGTTGGCGAATGAGACCGGCTTTGCCCATGTTGGCAGAGTCGATTTTCTCGACAACGAAGTCAATCCATCGACCGGAACAATTCGCGCTCGCGTAGTGCTTCCCAATCCCGACCATCTTTTCACTCCAGGCCTCTATGCGCGCGTCCTGCTCGAAAGTGCCGGCACCGTGCCGGCGCTCCTGGTTGATGACAAAGCGATTCTTACTGATCAGGACCAGAAGTATGTCTACGTGGTTGGCCCCGGTGATGTAGCGCAGCGCAAAGATGTCGTAACTGGAGGCATGGCAGACGGCCAGCGCCTGATTCAATCCGGTCTGGCTCCAGGAGACAAGGTGATTGTCGGCGGATTGCAACAAATCTACGTCCCCGGTACGCCTGTCGCTCCTAGACAAGCCGCAATGGGATCTGAAACTTCCAGCAGTACCTCCACTCTCGCTCAGGAAGCGAAGAAGTAAGGAAGGGGAAGATCATGGATTTCTCAAAATTCTTTATTGACCGCCCAATCTTCGCAATCGTCCTGTCCATCATCATTTTTTCCCTCGGAGCGATTGCGATTCCTATGCTTCCGTCCGGGGAATATCCCGATGTAGTCCCTCCGAGTGTCGTCGTGCATGCTACTTATCCCGGCGCCAACCCGAAGGAGATTGCCGAGTCGGTCGCGGAGCCCCTTGAAGAGGCGATCAACGGCGTCGAAGGCATTATGTACATGAAGTCTGTCGCCGGATCCGATGGCAGCCTTCAGGTCGTGGTCACCTTTCGGCCCGGGGTCGATCCCGATACTGCAGCAGTACGCGTGCAAAACAGGGTCAGCGAGGCATTGTCTCGGCTGCCGGATGAGGTGCGCCAGTTCGGCGTAACCACACAGAAACAATCTCCAACGCCGCTGATGTACGTGAGCCTGTATTCTCCCGACAATCGATACGACTCTCTGTACTTGCGCAACTACGCGGTCCTGCATATCAAGGACGAGTTGTCGCGCCTTCCCGGTATTGGAGATGTTCAGTTGATAGGTTCCGGCGATTATGCAATGCGTCTCTGGCTCAACCCAAACCAACTTGCCTCGCGCGGTCTTACCGCCGCCGACGTGGTCAACGCTGTGCGCGAGCAGAACGTGCAAGTGTCAGCAGGCCAGCTCGGCGCGGAGCCTTCGCCCGAGACCACCGAGTTGTTAATCCCGATCAACGTGCGTGGACGCCTGCGCAGCGAAAAAGAGTTTGGCGATATCGTGCTCAAGGATGGCGCGGACGGGCAGATTGTGCATCTCTCCGACGTGGCGCGGGTGGAACTCGGCGCCAGCGACTACACCATGGATATGTACCACGACAACAAGAGAGGTGTGGCTATCGGGATATTCCTTACCCCGGGAGCCAATGCTTTAGGAGTTGCCGGTTCGGTGTATGCGCAGTTGCACAAGCTCTCTCGAGACTTCCCTGCCGGCATGGTCTATAAGCCAAACTGGGACCCAACCGTGTTCGTGCGCGAATCGATCCATGCGGTTGAGCATACCTTGATCGAGGCCGTGGTGCTGGTGGTGCTGGTAGTAATTCTGTTCTTGCAGACCTGGCGCGCCTCCATCATTCCGCTCGTTGCGGTGCCAGTGTCGGTGGTTGGCACATTCGCGTTTCTCTATCTGTTGGGTTATTCGATTAACACACTGACCTTGTTCGGTCTGGTACTCGCGATCGGCATCGTCGTCGACGACGCCATTGTGGTGGTCGAGAATGTCGAGCGCAACATCCAGGAGGGCTTAAGTCCGCGTGACGCTGCCCACAGGGCGATGAGAGAAGTATCCGGTCCCATCATTGCGATCGCGCTGGTGCTCTGCGCGGTGTTCGTGCCCATGGCATTTCTGGCCGGTGTCACCGGCCAGTTCTATAGACAATTCGCGGTGACCATCGCGATCTCGACCGTGCTATCTGCGATCAACTCCCTGACGTTGTCACCAGCGCTCGCAGCAAAGTTACTCAAACGGCACGATGCGCCCAAAGATGGGTTGGCGCGCGGCATTGAACGCACGTTTGGCTGGCTGTTTCATCCGTTCAATCGCTTCTTTGAGCGTAGTTCGGAGAACTATCACGGTACGGTGGGGCGCACACTAGGTCACCGGGGAGTCGTGTTTGCCATCTATGCGGTTCTGCTGGCGGCGACCGCACTGTTGTTCAACAAAGTGCCGGGAGGATTCATCCCAACCCAGGACAAACTCTATCTTTTCGCCGGGGCCAAGCTGCCTGAAGGCGCTTCGCATGCCCGTACCGGCGCGGTGTCACGCAGGCTGATCGACGTAGCGCACAGTGTGGATGGTGTCGATATGGTGGTCGACCTCTCAGGCTTTAACGGCTTGCAGCAAATCAATACACCCAATCTTACAGTTGCCTACGTTATCCTCAAGCCGTTTGATGAGCGTCGTCGCAGTGCGGCGGAGATCAACACAGAACTGAATGCCAAGTTTGCGAACATCAAGGATGGCTACTCCTACGCATTGATGCCACCACCCATTCAGGGTCTCGGTAACGGCTCGGGTTATTCGCTTTATTTGGAAGATCGAGCGGGGCTCGGGTATGGTGCCTTGCAGAATGCGTTGAGCGCCTTCCAGAGCGCCGTCGCACAAACACCGGGAATGACCTTTCCCGTCAGTTCTTACCAGGCCAACATCCCACAACTCGAAGTCAAGGTGGATCGGGTTAAGGCTAAGGCTCAGGGGGTTGCATTATCGGATCTATTCGACACCCTGCAGACCTATCTTGGTTCGGTCTATGTCAACGACTTCAATGTATTCGGGCGCGTCTACCGGGTCATGGCGCAGGCAGATAGCTCCCATCGCCAGCGAGTGGAGGATATCGGCAATTTGCGCGTGCGCAATGCGCGCGGCGAGATGGTACCAATCGGTTCGATCGTGACGGTAGTGCCAACCTATGGCCCTGATCCGGTCATGCGTTATAACGGCTATCCGGCTGCCGACCTTATCGGCGATTCCGATCCCAAAATGCTCTCCTCCGGACAGGTGGTTGCCAAACTGTCGGAGATCGCCGATAAGGTACTACCCCGTGGCATCGTGCTCGAGTGGACAGATTTGAGCTATCAGCAAGTGACGCAAAGCCACGCGGCCGCTGTGGCATTTCCACTTGCTGTGATGCTGGCTTTCCTCGTGCTCGCCGCTCTTTATGAGAGCTGGACACTCCCACTGGCCGTCATTTTGATTGTGCCTGTGTGCATGTGCGCGGCACTCCTTGGCGTGTGGCTTACAGGCGGCGACAACAATGTGTTTGTGCAGGTGGGCTTGGTGGTTTTGATGGGCCTGGCTTGCAAGAACGCGATCCTCATCGTCGAGTTCGCTCGAGAGCTAGAGCTTCAGGGCAAGAGCATCGTTGAAGCAGCGCTCGAAGCCTGTCGCATGCGCCTGCGTCCTATCGTGATGACCTCGATTGCCTTTATCGCCGGTTCGGTTCCATTGCTTCTCGGGCACGGCGCCGGCAGCGAAGTTCGCGCCGCGACTGGCATCACAGTCTTCTCCGGGATGCTCGGTGTGACGTTATTTGGTCTCTTCCTGACTCCGGTGTTCTATGTTGCCCTGCGTACATGGACGAAGAAAGAGTTTCGCGAAGAATGGGAAGAGGTTGCCGAGGAATTGGAGGAGAGAAATGCTTAATCGCAAACTAATTCTCGCGACGGCGCTTTCTCTTGGGCTTACCGCATGTTCCGTTGGTCCCCGTTACAAACAGCCAACGCTCGCACTTCCACAGCAGTTCACCGCCCCCGATTCAGCTTCCGCTGACGTCAGTCCCCATGCGGACGCGAGCGATCCAGAGTTCTGGCATAGTTTCAATGACCCGGAGCTCAGCACGCTCGTGCAGCGTTCGCTTACCGCGAATAACGATCTGCGCGCCGCGCTGGCCCATTACGACAGCGCCAATGCCTTATTGCGTGAAGCAAAATTCGACCGCTATCCCACGGCTACGATGAGCACGAGCGTGGGAAGACAGAAGTTCAGCGAATCCCAGGCGTTTGGCTATCCGCGGAATCATCGCTTTTTCAACCCGGAGATCAATGCAAGTTGGGAACTCGATTTCTTTGGTCGTGTTCGTCACAACATAGAGGCGCAACGCCAGCTTGCTCTCGCTGATGCAAATAGTCTAGCCGCGATGCAGGTTACCGTAGTTGGAGAAGTCGCGGGCACTTATATAGATCTCCGTGGACGGCAGGAACTTCTTCGGATAGCGCGGGGGAATGTTAAGAACGAGCAGGAAACGGTGCGGCTGGTTGATGCGGCCTACTCAGCAGGTAGAGGGACAGAGTTCGATACGGCGAGAGCACGCGCTCTTCTCGAGACAACGACTTCACGTATTCCAGAGCTGGTCTCTACGATCGCGCTCGATGAACATCGCCTTGCTGTACTGTGCGGGCTTACTCCAGATGCTCTCGTCTCTCAACTTGAAGTGACAAGGCCACTACCCGGCCTTCCTGATCGTATCGATCCCGGAACACCGGTCGATCTTATACGCCGTCGCCCCGACGTAAGTGCGTCGGAGGAACGCCTGCATGCCGCGACAGAACGAATAGGTATTGCCACCGCTGATCTTTTCCCGCGTGCCAACTTCGCGGGGCTGCTTGGATTCAACGAACTACATGGGGATACACCGTTTGACGGAATTAGCGCTGTGAACTTGGCGGCACTGAATATCGATTGGTCCTTTCTTGACCGAGGAAGAGTTCGCGCTCGAATCGCGGCAAGCCGAGCCGATGGCGATGCTCAGCTTGCCCAGTATCAGCAATCGGTTCTCCTGGCTCTCGAGGACGTTGAGAACGCTCTTGTGAGCTATGCGAGGTCGCAGGACCGTGACGTTCAACTCCAGCTCGCTGCCAAGGATAGTAAACGTGCAGCCGATCTTGCCAGTGTTCGTTTCAAGAATGGAGCGACCGGCTTACTGGACCTGTTGGACGCGCAGAGAGTTGAACTGCAGGCCGAAGATGCATATGCAGAAAGCCATTCCAACAGCGCCCTCTCTGCCGTTCTACTGTACAAATCGCTTGCTGGCGGATGGCCGCAAACTCTTCCTCCGGCTGCGAGAGGCGGGAGACCCTGAAACATACGCGCTCTTTGGTCAAGAGCACCAGCCACTCCATCTACAAGTCGCGTCCTAAAGAAGTTGAAACGCTTATCGAGGAAGCGGCACAGCACGCACAAGATCAATTGGAGAGTCGGAACGCTCGGAACATATTGGCAATCGTGCGCAATCAATACCGAAATGGAGACAATGTCATGGACATTCTATATTCCACAAAAGTCACGGCAACCGGAGGCCGTCACGGATCCATCCACAGCGATGATGGGCTTCTTGATTTGAACCTTGCCTTGCCCAAAGTGCTTGGAGGAAAGGGCGGGGCCACGAATCCAGAGCAACTCTTTGCAGGGGGCTATGCTGCCTGCTTCGAGAACGCGCTGCTGCACGTCAGCCGGGAGGCTGGGCACAGGTTCGCCGATCTGGACATTCAGGTCACAGCCGAAATCGGTCTCAGCAAGAACCCGGCTGGAGCCTTCGTGCTATCTGCCGCGCTCTTCGTAACGATTGCCGGCGTCAACCAAGCGAATGCCGAAACTCTGGTCAAGACCGCACACAACATCTGCCCATACTCGAACGCGATCAGAGGAAACGTTGCTGTGAATACGACTGTTTCGGTTTCTTAAAGTTAGAGGCCAACAGCACCTCTGTGTGCAGCGCGAAGCAGGCACTGGCGTGCTATCGCAACCTGTTTAACAACCTCCCCCCTGGGGGCAAAGAGTCGAATAGTGCCCCTGCGACAATTCGAACGATAACGTAATCATCGGAGAACTAAATGAAGAGCTGGCAGTTGAAGAAAAGCGGAAGCGAAAACCTTCACCTTATCGAGAGCCCGACGCCCCAGCCGGGGGCAGGCCAGATTCTCGTTCGCACCAAGGCAGTATCACTGAACTATCGCGATAAGCTCGTTATTGAAGACAAATATCCACTGCCCATCGCGTACCCTCTGGTGCCTGGATCGGACCTGGCGGGCGAAGTTGTCGCGATCGGTTCCGGAGTGTCTCGCCTTAAAGCGGGTGACCAGGTGATTTCCCTCTTTAGGCCGAAGTGGCTCCGTGGAGTGCCTTCGCCCGAGGCGTTGCGCGAAAACCTTGGTGGCCCACTTCCGGGCGTACTCGCCGAATACGTCTTGCTCTCTGAACAGGGCGCGCTCGCCTATCCCGATTACCTGACACCGGCAGAAGCATCAACGCTGCCGGTGGCTGCAATTACTGCGTGGGTTGCGTTGTTCAAGGACGGCAATCTGAAGCCGGGAGAGACGGTTCTGCTTCAGGGAAGCGGCGGTGTCTCGCTGTTCGCTCTGCAATTAGCGGTGGCACATGGCGCTCGCGTGTTGGCAACTTCCAGAAGCCCAGGCAAGATTGCGCGCCTGAAACAATTGGGAGCCGCAGAGGCTATCGATACGAGTGCGAACGCAGCGTGGGATGAGGTCGTACTCGAGCTCACCCATGGACGCGGTGTCGACCACGTCCTTGATGTCATCGGAGGGGACGCTGTACCCATGTCTATTCAGGCAGCAGCGTGGGGAGGACATATTGCCTTGATCGGCATCATGGATCGTCCTACTACAACATTTTCGATTCTGGCCGCGATGGCGAAAACCGTACGACTTCAGGGCGTTAGCGTCGGCTCGCGAGACGACATGGAGGACTTGCTGGCATTTGTCGAAAAACATCAACTTTCGCCGATCATCGACGCCAGATACAATTTCAACGCACTACCCGATGCCGTCGATCACCTCGATCGCGGTCCATTTGGCAAGCTCGTCGTAGAAATCAATTGAACGAATCACCCGGTCATCCGCACCGCGAATGACCGGGATCCACATCTTGTATGCAGAATTTGCTCAAAGTTGACGCGTGCCTCGTTCCACCCAGCGAGAAGAACAGGCCTCGAACGTCTTGACAGGCACGGGCAAACCTCACAGACTCGCCTGGAGCAATACGGGAATTGGCGGATTGACAGGCGGCGTCTCCGCAGTAGGCGCTTGCGTCACACATGTGTCCAGCGCGTCAACGGTTCCCTGAATGACCTAACGTTTTTAGAGCGAAAGATCTGAAGTTGTCTACGACTGCCGTTCGAAATCGTTTACTGACAGCAACACCAATTTCACACATCGGTATACGGTCTAGAATCTCACAAGCGATTACCGAAGCGACACTATGTTTGACGGCCGATGCGGGCATAATGGTGATGCCCATGCGCGAATGGACGAGTGAGATCAGCGTTGGGACCTCTCCTGCGGTCTGAGTGACATTGGGAACAATCCCAGCATCGCGAAGGATCCCGAACATCAAATCGTGGAATCCAGGGGCCCAGGTACGCTCATACATCACGAAGTTCTCGCCCGCCACTTCGCGCAGGCGCACCCTTTTTCTTTTTGCTAGTTTATGGGACACGGGTACGACGAGCACGAAGGGTTCGCGATGCACTGTGACAACATCGAGGGCCGAGTGCCCTCCAATCGGCAGACGAAGAAATCCAATGTCGAGCGACCCGGTCTCCAGCATCTGTACCTGCTCCGCCGTGAGAATATTGCGCAAAGAGACCTCTACTTCGGGATATAACTCTCTAAACTGACGAACGATATCGGCCACAAGCTCTCTTCCAGCAGTTGAGATGAAGCCAATCCGCAATAGTCCCAGTTTCCCATTGGCAGCCAGCTTCGCCCTGCGAATCGCTTGCTCCAATTGCGACAGCGCCGCAGCCGCATCATCACGAAAAGCCAAGCCAGCCGCGGTGAGCGTTGTTTTGCGCCGGTTTCTCTCGAAGAGTCGAACGCCGACCTCCTCTTCAAGAGCTCGTATTTGGAGACTCAAGGCCGGTTGGCTGAGATGAATCAACTCTGCAGTACGGCCGAAGTGCAGAGTCTCTGCCACAGAAAGAAACGATCGAATCTGGCGAAGTTCCATCTCGCCATCTTATTTGCAAAATTCATCACAGGCAACAACACAAACAATGTCACTAATCAGAGGCTCGAAGTCTCTAAGGGATGTGCCAAAGGAATTGGCCCGAGGCGCGACAGAAAGGACAAAGGAAAATGAAACCCAATCTCTTACACAAGCAAACCTCACGTCGTGACATGTTGCGAGGTTCAGCTACGCTGGCCGGCGGCATCTTTCTGGCGCCCCTCTTCCCCTCGACGTCACTCCGCGCTTCCGCACTCAGCTACCCGCAACAAACGCCTTCGGCGGAAGACCTGCTCGCGAGTATGCGCGCCAAATTTAACGCGGCTCCCCTTGAGACGCGAAGGCTTGCTGAAGATGTCACAATGCTCTCCGGCCCAGGCGGAAGCGTCGTAGTCCTCAACGGCCCCGACGGCAAATTCGTCGTGGACACTTTCGTTGCGCCGGCCTGGCCCAGGCTCAAGAAGGCTCTCGATGCCCTGGGAAACGCGCCCCTGAAATGTGTCATTGACACCCACTGGCACTTCGATCACACCGATAACAACGCGCCTCTTCACGCTGCCGGGGCCACGGTCCTTGCACACGAAAATACTAAGAAGCGCATGTCCGAGCCGCATGATCTGCCGGTCTTGTATAGAGCAGCAGACGGCACGCTCGCCGGCTTGCATTTCGACCCCTCACCCGCAGAGGCGTTGCCGCAACAGACCTTCGCCTCCAGCCACAAATTACAAGGCAATGGCGAAACCCTCGCGCTGCAACATGTCGCTCCTGCGCACACGGACTCGGACATCTACGTTCATTTTCAAAACGCAAACGTGATTCAGATGGCCGACCTCTTTTTCAATGGGATGTATCCATACATCGACCCCGGTACGGGCGGCAAAATCACCGGCGTGATTGCAGCCGCCGACAAAATTTTATCGCTTGCCGACAACGACACCAAGATTGTTGCGGGGCACGGCCCGCTCGGCAACAAAGCGGACCTCACGAAATATCGTGACATGCTAGTCGCTTCGTGCGATCGCGTTGAGAAATTGAAGTCGGCCGGCAAATCCGCCTTGGAAGCAGTCATGGAGAAGCCCTTCGCCGATCTCGACCTCGCGTGGGGCCAAGGCATCATCAACAGCGACCAGTGGGTTCAAATCGTCTATCTGACGCTCTGAGTCCCTGCTGTACAAACTACTATTTAGGTTCGATGAACCGAGATCCGAAATTGAACAGGCACGGATGGCAAGCCTTACCTACGCTGCCGTGGTAAACGCAGGCTACCGGCCAACCAAACGTAACAAAAGGAGTAACGCAATGAGTCATTCTATGAAACCTAGACGAATCGTACGAGAAATCCGCCAGTCCGTGTGCGTCCTTCTATTACTGTTGACCTGCGGTGCGCTCTCAGCGCAGAACCCGGAGCGTGGCGTCCGGAACATTGTTCTGGTGCATGGAGCCTGGGCAGATGGCTCCGGTTGGAAAGGCGTGTACACCATTCTTGTTAAGGACGGCTACAACGTCAGCATCGTCCAAGAACCGGAGACGTCCTTCGAGGATGATGTGACGGCCGTGAAGCGGATCCTTGCACTGCAGGACGGACCCAGCATCCTTGTCGCGCACAGCTATGGGGGAGCCGTAATTACGGAAGCTGGCTCGGATCCGTCGGTTGCCGGCCTGGTCTATATCGCGGCTCACATGCCGGATTCCGGCGAGAAAGAGTCGGAGGACGGAAAGCGCTTCCCGAGCGACCTCGCCAAATCGGGCGCCATAAAGAAAACGCCCGACGGGTTCACATATATCGACCCAGCGCAATTTCACGAGTTATTCGCAGCCGACCTTTCCAGCGAACAGGCCGCAATCATGGCGCGGTCGCAGGTGTTCAACTTTGCGGACAATTTCTCAGCGACGATCACCACGGCTGCTTGGAGAACCAAACCGAGTTGGATGCTAGTGGCGGGAAGTGATCGAACCATCAACCCGGACTTGGAGCGTTGGTATGCCAAGCGGGCTGGAAGCCACACAGTCGAAGTTGCACGCGCCAGCCACTCAGTCTACGTCTCGCACCCGAAGGAGGTTTCGGACCTGATTGAGAGAGCGGCACGTGCGGTCACGAAGTAGCTCGGAATTCGCGAGGAATTACCACACGCAGAGGGACCAGATGAGACTTCTCGATATTCAGTCGTCACCACGAGGCGAATCTTCCGATTCGATCGCCCTTACCAAATCATTCATCGTGGCATGCAAATCCAAGAGCAGCTCGGTAGTTGTGGATACCTTGAACGTCTGGCAAGAACGGCTACCGGATTTCGACTACGAGGCTATTGGAGCGAAGTATAAAGCAGTTAAGCACGAAACGATGACTGAGGCAGAGTCCAACATCTGGGACCGTATTCAATCATTGATCCGACGCTTTCAGAACGCCGATCGAATTGTCTTAGGAACTCCAATGTGGAACTTTGGCCTGCCTTACAAACTCAAGCACTTGATTGATCTCGTAGCGCAACGAAATTATCTGTTTGCCTACGACGGCAAATGGTACGGCCCTCTCTTGAACGTGAAAAAGGCAGTCGTCGTCTATACACGCGGCTCACGGTTCTTGGAGGGCAGTCCTATTCCGCCCTCGCGATTCGATCACCAGGCAACTTACTTGGACTTTTGGTTACAGCTTGTAGGTGTTCGAGATCTTCGGAGCGTGATTGTTGACAATGCGTGGAATCGAGATCGTCATGAATCAGAAGTGAGCCTGATGGAGGGCAAAGCGACTCTCGAAAGGCTCGTTGAGTGGTTTCTTAACTAGCAGAAGAGACGTAGTACCTCCGAAAAGGACTTCCGCATGACACAACCGCAAGCGAACGTGAGATGAAAGGAACGGAAAATGAGTGAGCAGACCCAAGAGCAACGGCCGGTGTCCTGGACGACTCGACGCGATGAGAAGGCGCGACGAATGCAGACAGTCGAGCCGTGGTTGAAGGGGCCAGTGTTAGCGCGATAAAAGATCATTGAAACCCTTGAGTCGGTCATCGTACAGGGTGACCGAATCGTGATGGAAGGCGACAACCAGAAGCAAGCCGACTTCCTGTCGCGTGCCTTGGTGCAGGTCAATGCCAAGAAGATTCACGACCTTCACCTCATAATCTCAAGCATCAGCCGGCCTGAGCATCTGACACTGTTTGAGCTCGGTATCGCGAAGAAAGTAGACTTCGCGTTTGCGGGCCCGCAAAGTCTTCGAGTGGCCCAGCTTCTGGAGGATGGAGTCCTCGAAATTGGAGCGATCCACACTTATATTGAGCTTTATGCCCGACTACTCGTCGACCTTGTCCCAAATGTCGTATTGGTTTGCGCCGAACAAGCAGATCAGGAAGGGAACCTGTTTACGGGCCCGAACACTGAAGATACGCCTGTGATTGTGGAGGCGGCTGCTTTTCACGATGCGATTGTCATCGTTCAGGTGAACCAGATTGTTGACAGACTTTCACGTGTCGATATTCCGGCGTCCTGGGTGGACATTGTGGTGGAGGCCGACAAGCCACTTTGCAGTGGAGCCGCTCTTTACCCGTGACCCCCGTCACATCACCGAGCTTCAAATTCTTACCGGAATGATGGTCATTCGTGGCGTCTACGAACGGCACCATGTCCAATCGCTCAATCACGGAATCGGGTTCGATACCGCTGCTATCGAACTGTTGCTTCCGACGTATGGAGAGTCATTGGGGGCTTCGCGGTAAGATCTGCAAGCATTTTGCTCTCAACCCTCATCCCACGCTGATCCCGGCCATCGAAAGCGGCTGGGTCCAGAGCATTCATTCGTTTGGCAGCGAGGTGGGCATGGAGGACTACATTCGCTCCAGACCCGATGTCTTCTTTAACGGCCGTGACGGAAGTCTCCGGTCCAACCGTGTGTTATGCCAGCTTGCCGGCCAGTACGCGGTCGATGCCTTTGTCGGTGCAACCCTGCAGATGGATGGCGATGCCAATTCATCTACCGTAACGACGGGGCGTCTTGCCGGCTTCGGCGGTGCGCCGAACATGGGACATGACCCTCACGGGCGTCGCCATTCGACAACTGCGTGGCTCGACCTCAAAACGGACCCAAGCCCGAATGCACGCGGATTTGCCATGGCCCAATGGTCCAGGGTTGCGAAAGTGGATTATTCCGCGATGCAACGCTTCCACCTGCCATCTTGCCTAACAAAGGATGTCGCCGGTCATTTGCCTTCTGGATTATTAGGAGCGTCCTCACGGATGAGTTCATTGAGGCGGGCGATGGCGGCTTCGATGGTCGCGGTGCGCTGAAGAAGGAGTCGCTTGAGTTCGATGGCAGCCGGGATTAATTTCTCGTCGCTCGGTACTTCAATGCGACTCAGGTTGCCGCGTAGCACGGTGAGGAGGTCGTCATCGGGCCGAACGCTCATGCGGCGATAACTGCACGATGAAAGGCGGCGCAGCTGGCCTTGCACTGACGTGGTCCCTCCCCCAAAGTCGCCATGTCGGTTTCTGGGATCGACAAGCTGCGCTGACCGAAACACTAGCACAAATCTGCTGCGAAGCGGATCGAAACTTTCCTTAGCATATGTCGGATATCAAACAAAGCAATCTCGCTAGCCACATCGAAGCGCTTGACCCCTGCAATTGCGTTCAGTAATTTACTGCTGAAGGGTGGCCCGTTTTCAGTCGGGCCGATTTTCACTCTTGAGGGTTCGCTTCCGCGATTTAAGGGCTCTTGTAAATTATTGAAAATACCAAAAGTATCCACTTTGGGAAGCTGTTGCTCTACCTCTGAGCTACTCCCGTCCTTTATTGGGAAAGAGGTAGTTCCCTGGGTTGAGGTAGAACTCGAACGTCGCCTGAAAATCCGGCAGGGCGCGGCCGTACTTATGGAAGGCGCTCGAATGGTTTGTTTATGCTCGTGTTGGGCCGCAGAAAAACATGTAACGATGGATAGTCGAGCACCACAGTGAATCGTTTTAGAACCTCGGTACCGATCAGCCGGCTCGTGGCTTCGGTCGCTCCACAACAGGCGACCACGGGGCCGGATACCGTGACGTTTCCTATTTTGAAGGATGTCGCGACTGCAACAGCACCGTCTAAGGGATCTCCAAATCCGACTCCACTTTTGCTCGCGGTCTTTTCCTTCATGTTCTTGACTATCGGATGATCCACGGCATCACTCGATCCGAGATCGATGAGGAAAGTGTCTTGGATCGTAACCGAGCCGGGCATGACAAGCTCCCCTTTCACAAAGGGCCAACGATTCTTGATTGCGATGGGCAGCGCCTCAAAGTCACCCGCGGGGTGGAATGCGGTCGGAAGCTCGACAGTCATTCTTCTAGCTTCAAAATCGATGGTGACAACAAAGCGAGCGAAGAAATCATATCCGAGAATTCCATCTTCAGGCGTGCCTGCGGCCTGACTCACGGGGCTAAGGTCTACGGTAAAGCAGTCATAGCCTTTGCTGTCTAAGCCGGGCATCTGTATTTCTACATCGGGCAGCGCACGGATCGGAATTCGACCAGCGCCCGCTCCTTGAAGCGAACTTTCTTCACCCTCTTTCAAACCAAGTTCGGCTGCGACTTTCCTGTCGATCAACGTCTTCGCCGATCCGCTATCGAGAACAAGCCTCAGGGGACGGGAGCCATCGATGGAGATTGGAAGGATAACTGCTCCCGAGCTGAACTCGAAAGGAAAGCTGGTACGGCCAACCCGGTTTGTAAATCGGTCCCGAGGCGACTGGCTGCGCGCCGTCGAACTGAAGACGCAGAAAAGCAAACCCGCGGTCAGCCACATGGACACCATCCCGTGTATGCGCGGTGACTGCGGGCCCTGGAGGGTTGAGGGCTTGGCGCGAAGGTTACGAATTTGCAAACTCGATTTTTCAGGTGTCATAAGAGTTTCCTTAACTTCACCGTTATGGTCAGTTGGGCACCGTTTCTGTCAACAAAGAGCGCGTGATTCGCCACTTCTTGAAACATCAAACGTACCTGCGTGATCGGAAACAACGCGGCAGGTTGGCCGTCGATACTGAGAATGACATCTCCGGGAGCGAGACCGGAATCTTGCCCTGGAGTTCTTGGAAATACGCGAAGAATATTGAAGCCTCGCGGGCACCTTTCGAGGTCTAGTCCACTGGTATCGAACAGAAAAGCATCTCCGAAGTGCCGACTCGGAAGTAAGAAGAGTCGACGATGAGGAGCATCGATTGTAACGAGGAACCGATGCAGCAGCTCACCTCCGATCTTTGAGGGACCCGAAGTGCCGTTAACTCCTGAGAATCTGAAAGGGCCGATCTGGAGATACTCGGCCCGGCCGAGGTCCGGGCCTACAGCTTTGGCACCGAGGTGAGCAAATGAACCGTCATTGATGGCGTCACCGGTTGAGGTGTCGAGCATGAAGGAGGGATTCCCCGGCGGCTGTCCAGCGAGCTTCATCTTAGCTGTAATGTACGGAAGAGAGTCCCGCAGTGTTAGCGGAATCGCATTCGCGCCTTCTGGTTGAAACGCGAGAGATGGGTCCTGGAGCGTAATAACAGCCGCGTCGTAGTCCAAGGTGACGATAAAGCTCTGAAAGAAATCCATGCCCAGGACTCCCGCTAGAGGCTGATCCGAAGCCCATTGATATTCGGGAACATTGAGGTTCCTCAACTCCATAGCTGTCTGAAACTCCTGCCCACCGATATTCAAACGGGTTGTAGCGAAAGGAGCGAATTCCTTCACGCTCAGGTGAGCGTTAGTGGCGACTTCGCGATCCATAAGCGTTCGAGCAATTCCGCTGTCGATGGCAAACCAAAAGGGCCCTCGTTCAGCAATGAACACAGGAACGAGGAGTTCCTGTTCAACATTGCGCGCCGGAATGGTGTGCACCGCCGCGTGCTGTCCGCGGACTGCCAAGTGGAACACTAGCCATGCAACGCTGAAAGCTGCGATCCTTGAAACCGCATTGCGCATAAACCGCAAGTTACGCCGAGACGACGATTGCGGCCATGTGCATCGGATTGAATTTTGATTGATTAGTTCTTGATGGCGACAGTTTCGAGTAATTGCGTCCCAATAGAATTGCTCATATCGTCCCAAACCGTGGAAAACTTGCCGTCACGCAAAATCTCCTGCTCAGCTGCCCAAACCTGACGGTTCGTCGAGACCTTGAAAAGTTGGGCGTCAACCTTAACCGCCGTCGCAGTCGGCTCTACCTCACCTAGGAGCACATAGTCGGCCCCGAGCCGATTACCGATCTCGATAATCCACTCCTTTGTGTTCTTGAATTTCTTCGCTGTCATCGGATCGATCACGCTCAAGCGACGTGGATTGATTCGAGACAACTTAGCCGTCAATTGATCGGAGGCGATCTCCTGATATTCCGGCGCGGTATGCGCCCCGCTCACGTCATCGAAGGGTAACACCAACACGGTTACAGAGTGGCGAGAGCCGCTTCGGACCGCGAATCCTACACCAACCGAAGCCACGACAAAGATTATCGCCGATATCGCAATGCGTTTTTGCTTCCACCATGGCGCAGATGCAGGCGGTCCCAGGATAGGTGCGGGTTCCCCCTGTATAACGCCTAGAAACGCATATCCCCGGCGGGGCACGGTCCGAATGTATCGGGAGTCGGATGGCGTGTCACCAAGAACCTCACGGATCCGTCGGATGCACCAATTGAGACCCTGCTCAAAATCGACATGTGTGTCCTCGCCCCAAACCTCATGTTGGAGCTCCGCGCGAGACACTGTCTGACCAGCCCGGTTGACAAGCAGAGCCAGAACCTTTGCAGGTTGCGGCTGAAGGGGCACCATCAGGCCTCCTCTTCGCAGCTCACCGGTGGAGCTGTCAAATTCGAACTGATCGAATCGAAACGCCATTAAATGAGGATACCCGCTTTTCGAAGCCTGATTTCATTGCTGCTTCTCTCCTCCTAATTTCAGCTGCCTTGACGGCCTGCGGTCCCAGGCCCGCAAGTACCCCTGGGATTGCCCCTGTTCTCTTGTTCAATGGCACTGGAACCTCTCCCAACGATGTAGCAGCCATCGAAACAATCCTGGACAGCAGCCACCTCAGCTACTCGACTGTGAACTCTTTCCAGTTAATTGGGATGGCAGAATCACAGATGTCCCGGTACCGGCTACTCATTGTGCCTGGTGACATTTCGTTGACATGGGCAACAGTCTAACGGAGGGCACGACCGCGAACGTTCGCAACGCTGTTAAGGGTGGTTGACTACCTTGGAATCTGTGCGGGCCGTTTCCTGGCAGGCAGTTTCCCTGCCCCCTACAATAGCTTTGATCTGAGCTCTGATGTGAAATTCGGCTTCTACTCCAACGGTATCCGCAAGGCGGCAGTGAGGATCACCACGGCTGAAGGGCCCGCACTCGACCAATATTGAGAGGACGATATTTCGGCTAATGACTTTGAAGGGTCTTTGCTAAACCCGGCTTTTGGATATGCACAAAAAAATATGTAATGGAAGTCCACAGGTCTACGAAAACTCGCGAGACTATTAGCGATGTGAAACGAGAAATATGAAAGCAAGGCTAATCGCATACACTGATTGCCATGAATCAAATCCAAACTTGTGGGGACTCTGAGCCATGAAAAGGACACAGCGGAGAAACCCCAAACGATTTTCTAAAATCCTGTCGAAAGTTCTGCAAGCACGACTCGCTCAACCTGACCATCAACCTATCCCAATCGAAGTCGTTCCGCTTGCAGCAATCCCCAAACCAGTACTAAGAAACGCGATGCTGCCTCGGCCACGGAGGGCTAAGGGAGTCCCTAAAAGCGCGGGTGCTTAGACATATTTGGTTCGCGGCCCAATTTTGGGTCTTTCTCTACGAAATTCATAAAGGCACAATCGGGAGCGTGAACTGCCGACCCAACTCGGCGTGTAGGACTTTAATCTTGGTCGCTCATATCTTGAATCAATTCGTCGGCGTTGGGAAACATCGCATGTAGGAGAGCCGCCGGATAGAACGCGCATTTGCCGTCCTCAAATGTAATTACCACACCATCTCTTAACCGCAATGCTTCGATGATGCGGGGAATGGCTTTGTCGTCTTCCCATCTTTTAAATTATCGACAATCAGACCACGGGTAATCTGTCTTCCATCCGACACAATAAACCACTAGATACGATAGAGCCCATCCTCCATGGCCGAGGGGCTTTTGCCCTGTAAATGTGAGTTAATGTCTGGTTTGCGGCACAGGGCGTCGAAAGAGCGTATGGTTGAGCCCTCCTTCTCAAAGTCAAGGACGAACGGCCAAAGGGCGGTTCACAAATGGAAACTATCTCGCCAACCAACTTCCGTCATAGGCACAATCGGGACGGCGCGTGGGACTCAACCTGCACGAAGTGCTATCTCACAGTGGGAACCGCCATGGAAGAAGAAGACCTCGCAGGGGCGGAGCGGAGCCACGACTGCATGGAACTACTGGCAACCAAGACAAACTGGTATGTAAAGTTGCAATAGTCAATCTCGCGGTCGCGTTTTGAACTTTGGGAGTTCCGGTTTCGCTTCAGGGACTAGGGCAACGACATCGGCAATAAGCTTTTGCAAGAGAAGATTCTGCGCCGGTAACCCTACACATACATATCTATATGCGGGTTGAAGACTGGGCTTACATAGCAGCGGATGTTGTCGCTGGAATTTGTTCACCAGCTACTGTCTGACTCAAGTTCCGCGATGCGCAACAGCAGGAGACGCTTAAGGGTTGCAACGAGGGACTCGTCCGCTTGCGATGGAAAGTCCTCTTCAATCTTCCGCAACGTTTCGCGAAGAGACTGGATGAGTTTAGAAACGCGAGGAGACATAAAAAGTGGTTTCATGCAGGACTCCGACATAATTTCCCCTCTTGATTCTTACTCGGTAAGCGTACGCCGACGCCCTCTTGACGGCGCTGTAGAGTGTGTCCTCAGGTGTCCACCTATTTTTGTTAGTGGGCACTTGTTGAGTGTGTCTTAGGCGGCCTGAGAAGAGTGGGTTTGAAGTGAGGAGGCCAGGTTCCAAGGCAGCAGGTCCTGTATCTGGCTGATGGGATGATCGGCGATCTGCGCCAGCACGGTGCGGAGATAGAGTTCCGGATCGAGTCCGTTGAGCTTGGCCGAGCCGATCAGTGTGTACATGGCTGCGGCGCGTTCGCCGCCACAGTCTGATCCCGCGAACAGGAAGTTTTTCCTTCCAAGAGCGACAGCTCTGAGCGCCCGCTCAGCGGCGCTGTTGTCGATCTCGAGCAAACCATCTTCGGTATAGCGGGTAAGAGCCCGCCAGCGTGAGAGCGCATAACGAATCGCGGCCGCAGTCTCGCTCTTCGATGACAGCGAGCGAAGCGCCTTCTCCATCCATCTACGCAGATCATCGAGCAGCGGCCTGGCCCGTGTCTGTCGAGCACTTAGTCTGAGATCAACAGGCTTCCCACGGATCTCATCTTCGATCGCATAAAGGGCGCCGATTCTTGCCAGCGCTTCGGTAGTGGTCGGCGAAGCGTGCGCTATATGAATGTCGTGGAACTTGCGCCGGGCATGCGCCCAGCAGGCCGCCTCATATATATGGTTGCCATACAGATGATGAAAGCCCGCATAAGCATCGGCCTGCAGAGCTCCAGTGAAGTTCTTCAGATGCTGGCGAGGATGTTCACCTCTACGGTCTTCCGAATAGGCGAACCAGACAGCGGGAGCGGTCTGTTCCCCCGCTGGCCGGTCATCGCGTACGTAGGTCCAGAGCCGGCCGGTCTTGGTCTTGCCGTTGCCGGGAGCCAGTACGGGCATCGGCGTATCGTCTGCATGCAGCTTGCGGCCGGCGAGCACATGCTTCTGAATCGCATCCACCAGCGGGCTGAGCAGATCGCTGGCACCACCAACCCAGCCGGCCATGGTCGAGCGCGGGATCTCCACTCCCTGACGGGCATAGATCTCCGACTGACGGAATAAGGGCAGATGGTCCGCGTACTTCGACACGATCACATGTGCCAGCAGACTCGGTCCTGCCAGGCCGCGCTCGATCGGACGCGACGGTGCCGGCGCTTCAACTACTCGATCGCAACCGGTGCAGGTGAACTTCGGCCGCACATGGCAGATGACCTTGAAGCTCTCAGGAACATACTCGAGTTGTTCAGAGATGTCGTCGCCGAAGTGGCGCAGATCGCCACCGCAATCCGGACAGCAATCGCGCTCAGGCCGGTGCATGACCTCTTCGCGTTTAAGATGTTCGGGCAGCGACTTGCGTTCGGAACGAGGCTTCGGTTCCTTACGCGGCGACACCCGATCGGCGATCGCTTCGGCTTCGGCTTGTGTGGTCTCATCCTCTTCCAGCTCAAACTCCATCTGCTCGAGCTTGAGAACCAGCTTCTCGCTCTTCTTGCCGAAGATCATGTGACGGAACTTCTCGACCATCAGCTTCAGGCGCTCGATGCGCTCCCTGCGCGAGTCGAGTTCTTCGGCCTGCTCAGACATCGTCTGGCGATGCGCATCCAGCTCTGCCTCCAGCCGCCGAATCTCTTCGTCCTGAGCAGCGATCAGCGATGCGAACTGTTGATCATGCGCACGAATCAGATCGAGCAGCGCATCTCGATCCAGTGCATCCAGATCCGGAAGAGGCGTGCGATCCATGGACGCAGTATGCCATCACTTTACGAAAACGCATCCGTGGAAAACCCGCATCAATACAGGGGAATCATGATAATCATCAGACCGCGACTTCGGGCGTCCATGTGCGTTCCACTCTGCGCCAGTCGATGCCTTCCAGAAGCATCGAAAGTTGCGCACGACTAAGGTGCACGGTTCCACTTTCTGCCTTCGGCCAGATGAATCGTCCACGTTCAAGACGCTTGGCGAACAGGCACAGACCATCACCGTCCCACCACAAGAGCTTGACGATGTCACCTCGTCGTCCGCGAAACACGAACACGTGACCGGAGAACGGCTGCTCGTGCAGCACGTTCTGCACCTGCGCACTCAGGCCGTCGAAACCGCGGCGCAGGTCCGTCACTCCCGCTGCAATCCAGACCTTCGTCCCACCCGGAAGCTGGATCACTTGCGCAGACTCTCGAGGATCGAACGCACCAGAGATGAATCAGCGCCGCTCTCTACGCTGATCGTCGCCCGACCAGGAAGCTCGATGTGGATCGCGCCAGCCGTCGGCCTCGTAGCTTCTTCTGTCTCGCTGCTCTCGTCTCGTGGGCTGCCCACCGTGACCGGGACCAGCGCAACACTCGGCTCACTCAGTTCGCCACGATCAAATGCGCGACGCCACTTGAACACCTGGTTCGCGTTCACACCATGGGCCTGCGCCACTTGGGCTACGCTGGCGCCAGGCTTCAGCGTCAACTGCACAATCTGAAGCTTCTCTGAAATCGACCGGAAACGGCGAACACGACGATCCGTACTCAACCCCACTGCGTCAGACATGAGCCGATCTTCGGCTCTCCAATATCACTCTCGCTAGTAGGGACTCGGCGTACGCTTACCTTACTCGGTCTCGAATTGCTTCTTCAACTACCAGTTGCCGCAATCGTCTTGCCCGAAAACGTCATCTCTCGCCTCCCCTTTGCCATCCAACTCGACTGCCAGCATTTGAATTTGGTTCTTCATGCAGAGGACTAAAAAGGTTTCCCACGAGACCCCGAAGGCTGAAGAAATATCCGCGAAGTGGGTAGGTGAATCTAGTTTATCAAGGGCTTTGGCGAAGACTGTGCAGTTCCAACTGAGCGAAGCGTTTGGAAAAGCACAAGAGGATGCACCGGGGTGGCGAGTATTTCGAATTTGTAACCCCGTGACATAGCCTCCTGAAGCAGAGCACCAGCTTCGTTGTCCCCGGAGACGAGCAGAACCTTACATTTGGGAAGCCTCTCGCGGATTTCAATCGCTGCCCCAATACCATTCATGTGCGGCATCGCAACACCAGCCACGAGGAATTCAAACTCCCGGCTCCCGGCGAGTTTGACCCCCGCTTCACCGCTGTACACAGTCGTCGCCTCGAAGCCATCCGTTTTCAGAACCATAGCAAGCGTATCCGCGACCACTATATCGTCGTCAATAACGAGAGTGTGAGGTTTTCCCCTGTTGCTGTTTGTTGGTGGCTCGGCAAGCTTCGCCTTCTGGATTGTCAAAGTTACACCTCTACCTTACTGACAATTTGAATCTTCTTTCACTCGTTCTCGAAATGGTCTTAGCTCCAGTAGTTCCTCAGCCACGTATGCGCCTGTCGTCCCATCGGAAAACGTCACTACGACCCCGTCGTTACCATCCAACTCGACCGCCAGCATTTGAATCTCTCCGTACATACACGGACTATACGCATGGGGGGAGTGGCTGGCTGGTCAAAACTGCTCACGGCTGGTGAGCGTCAGAAATGAGTGGCAGTCTGTTTCAAGGGATGACGCACGAGCGCGGCTTGTCTCGGTCGCATCCACGTTTTGAAGTCGCCCCAATAGCTCGATTAAGGGCGTGTTTTCGAGTGCTCTGTACTTCCTGCTTGAAAGAAGCAATCGAATCATGCCAAGAGTCGGATTTTCGCCTTGTGATACCTTCCGCCTTCGAGTGACGCACAGCACATCATCTCGCTCGAATCTGCCCTAGCATGGCGTTACAAAAAGCAGGTAAGGTTCAGTGGGTCAACCCAAGTCCATCAAGTCCATCAGAGAGTTCGTCAACCAGACCGGCACGGTCTCAGTATCCGGGTCATTCAGTTTTGATGTCTCCTTCGACTTGCTTGAGTTGCCCAACTCTGTTGATGGCGTTGGAGGGAAACTGTACACCTATGGTCGCCTCAAGTTCCATCAGGGGCTTGAGCCCTCAATGGTAAGTCTGTTTTTGAGCGCTGCTCATCTGACTCTCAGGGGCGGCGGCATAGAGGTATCCATCTTCCTCCACGGGCGCAATTCCTTCGGTCTAGCGGGACCGATTAGGAATGTGGCACAGCAAGCCGCATAGAAGGAAGTACGGTGTTTCCAACATCGGACTGCATCCTAGACCGCAACTTGGCGAACAGATTATTGAGCGGTCTGTATTGCAGGTTTTGGCGAGAGAAGTCGCGCCAACCCGTCAGGCATCCTCATAGTTGATATAGGAGCAGAGGTAGAAATGGGTTCGATTCGCGAAGCGGTACTAGTATCGGGAACTTTGAAAGGTATGAACCAGCAAGTTCCGTGCATGGTCAGAGCCGTCAAAGTGTCGCTCCTGAAGCTCGACATCTGGGAGTACGTCGCAGCGAATATCGTTCAAGCGCCTTCTGAATTGCCTGATGGAGGCTATGATGTGAGCTTCGAAGGCCGAAGCATGAAGGTCAGGAAGATTGCCGGAAGTTGGGAGCCAGCAGAAGCGTGATTCAAATAGTCAGATTGACATCGACTTGAGAAATCAGAGTGAAACTGTTTGTCCTTGCGTAGACAGACGAAGAATATGAGAAGTTTGTGGATGTCATGGTGGAGAATCGGAAGCCGGGAAGTGAACCTGAAGACTTAACGGTTTCTTTCTCCTGCACTCGTGAACAAGCTTGCAAAGCTCGTTCATTGCCCTCTTTTACTAATTCATCGTAAAATCAATGAGGTTCGCAGCTATGGAAATGTTGACGCGAAATGACATTATCTCTTTGTCCAAAGAACACGCTGCTCTTGCCAAGCAGCAATACGAAGCTCTGCAAAAATCATCCTACGTTAATATGAGCCAGACCGAGGCGGACGAATACAACAAGCGTCGTATCAGAATCGGTGAGCTTTGTGAAATATTGAGCAAGTTCAGGCCGCACGAAGGCACCTAACCCGTGTGGTATAGGTCGGTGCAGTTCCGACTGAGCGAAGCGTTTCGAAAAGCACAAGAGGATGCACGGGCGTGGCGAGTATTACAAATTTGTAACCCCGAGACAAGGCTTCTTCGAGCAGAGCGCCCGAGTCGTTGTCGCCGGAGACTAGAAGAACCCTACATTTTGGAAGAAGCTTACAGATTTCAATCGCCGCTTCAATGCCGTTCATCTGCGGCACCCTTTATTAAAGACGGTCCTCGGGGGTAGCGAACCGCTTTGCGTGCGGTTGTCGAAGCGGAACCTTCACTCCATCATTCGATTTACGGAAGCAAGGGGAGCCGGCTTGCACCTTACAGGTGGGACACTCGTGCATTCTGGACAGATTTGCAGCAACTGAATCGCCAACTCGATTCCGTTAATCTCCGGCATCACAACATCGGAAATCAGCAAATCGGGAGAGTGAGACCGGCTGGCTTCCAAGGCTTTCAGGGGCTCGGTAAACGGAGTGGCGTCGAACCCGCTGTTTCGCAAAATGATTGCGAGAGTCTCTACGATGACTTCCTCATCATCCACGACGAAAATCCGATGATTGTTGTCATTTTGCATGACCGACCTTGGAAAGCTAGAGGAACAGGGGAGCCTATTAAAACAAAAATATTCGAGAGCCGCAAGCATGTCTGTCGGGTAACGGACAAAATTTTAGCGCCGGGAGGCTGCGCTTGCGCCGTGGAAAACTTGTGGAAATAAACATGCAGCGATTAAATATCCTGCTTAGATTCAACGGTCTAGCATTTTTGAGTTTCACAGAGTTTAGAAGGGAAACCGTTCGAGTCTGGATTCTCGGAGTCGCTGGTTCAGGGAGGAAGCAATCACAGCCGATACCCTTTAACGTTCTCCGACCCTCTGCTGCTGAACCACCAGTTGGTCAGGCCGACCGAGGAAAACCTCCGATGGCAAATACCGGCGCTTTTCGCTGCACAACGGGCAACCCACCGCTATGGACTGAAAGGGAAACTCTTTGACCCCGGACGGCACATCGCGGCGGCATCCCTTGCATTTGACGACGAAGCTCTTCCGATTTCCGGGCATTTGGAACATGTCAGCATGATAGGCCAATGAATAACAGAATCTGGTGAGTGCCAACACACCGTATTTCAGGGTTGGAGCACGCCGGGGTCGTCAGAAGAACAGTTGGCATCTTTTGCCGCTATACACCGGGATGTCTGTTCATGACTCGACTTGTGGCGGGATTCATTGCATCAACCCCAGAGTCGCCTTGACTGTTTCGATGCGCGGGGTCAAACAACCGAGGAGCTTTTGCCAAGGAACATATTCCTCCCTTGGCGCTCTCCCGGTGGAAGGGACTAAATCTACCGTTTGAGTCTCACCGTCCACCCAAGCGACGACGAAGACCCCCTGAGTTCGTCCACATAAACCTGTTCCCCCACTCTAGGTGTGTACATGTTGGCCCTCTCGATTCCGTACGGCACTAAATAGAATCTTCGCTGATGTTTGGCGATGATGCCCAGAGCGGGGTGAAGACGGATGTGACGAGGGTCACGTTTGTCGAGGGGGCCGGTCACTGTTGTTTTCCCATCTTGTGATTCCAGCGTTGAGGACACTAGCTCCAGACTGGAGAGTTCTTTTAGCCTCAGCTAGTCGCTTCTTCGATGAATCGCATCAAAAACCTATCGGTACGCACATCCGTGCCGATTTCACCGACACCCCAGATGCATGAAAGGCAGGAGCGTATGGCTCAGTACAAAGGACAAGTTAGGTGGTTCAACAACGCCAAAGGTTTTGGATTTATTGGACGGGAAGATGGGCCAGATGTATTCGTTCACTACTCAGCGATTCAAGCGGCCGGGTACAAATCGCTCAAAGAGGGTGACAAAGTCGAGTTCGACATCGTCACGGGGCAAAAGGGCCCACAGGCGGATGCAGTTACCTGCCTCAAACACGATGACCACGAGGCTGCTGCCTGACTTCGTGCCGGGTAAACCTCCGCCACGACCGACTTCCCTCTGGAACGTTCCTACCATCGAACGGCCAGAAGTGGATTGGGCGTTTGCATCCGCTTCGCAGGTAGAGGAGCCAAGGCAGACCTGCGCATGTTGCGGCGAGACGTGAATCGTCCTCGTCATAGTTCATGTGCGTGACTGGGCGGTCGAACTCGCCGCAACGGTCGTCTTCATCGTGGTGGCCGGTGGGTTCGTCAGGTGGGGTTTAATCTTGGTCGTTCGTGTCTTGAATCAATTCGTTGGCGTTGGGAAACATGGCATACAGGAGAACCGCCCGAACTAGAGAAGGCTTGACTTGTAATTGGAAGAATGGGGAGTGTTTGCTTGCATGTCGCCTGAGAAACGTGTGAGCATGGCTGGCACGGATGACAGCACACGAAAGCTAAACTATCGGCGATGCGCGATTGTGCTTCTCGTTAGTGCCATCTTCATTATGGGCATTCCGGCGCTACCGGCACAGAATTATCATCTCCTCTTTTGGGCAATCGCTCTTATTCTTGAGACTGCTCTGCTCATCGCCTTGTGGCCTCTGGATTCAAACTGACCCACTATCGACGCTCATCGCCGAAGAGCGAAACAAGATTCTTCATCAAGGAATCGGATGTGACGCACTAACCGCACAGTTCGCAATAGAGGTTGCGGACAGCCTATTGCTCGAACTTCTCCCCAAACTTCTCGCTTCTTTTGGGCTCACCTTGGATGGAATGGGCATGGTGCATGATGGCGTTACGCTCCCCCAAAATGTGCCCGTCGCGGGAGGAGGAGATAGGGGCGACGGCCAACCGTGCGTGCTGCCGGGTGACGAGTTGCTCGGCTTCTTGTTCGATGCCGCCCTTGATTTGAGCCAAGAAAGGCAACCGGACTGACGATTCTGGACGCCACCGACGCCAAACTGACTTTTTCATATACATAGTGCCGTTTGGGAACGATTTTTCGCGACAAGCTGGGGAAAATATCTTTGTGTGGTCGCGTCCGTGAGGAGCCAACAAGCTTCACCAGAAACGCTCCGTTTGGGTCTGAATTCTCGGAGTCGCTGGTTCAGGTGGGAAGCATTTACGATGCGTTTTTTACGACGAAGGGAACGTCGGGAACCGGTTTGGGACTTTGGGTAACAGCGGGCATTTTGGCGCGACACCGCGGCAGCATGCATCTGCGCAGCAAGACTACCCCCGGAGCAAGCGGGACAGCGTTCACTTTGATTTTTCCGCTGGTGGGTGCGGAGCGGGAATGAGCACGCAAGGACAGAACTGGATCGTGCTCTCGCCTATGTCTGCGACTACCCGGACTACCGTGACGGCCTCGTCGCCTTTACGGTCTGAATCCACAAAGTTAGGGCGGTCGTCGGATCGAGGTCGTGTCTCCGTCAATCCTTCATTTACTAGTTCGTCGCTGACGGAGTATGCGCGGAACGGGGCGACCATAGTTCTACAGATGAAGGCAACACCATGGAGAAGCAGGCACGCAATCACGTCAACCGCAAGCTAAGTGAGTCCGACGAAACGCCGGCCAAGCCCACCGGTGCAGTCTCGAGAGAGTTTGTCACCGAGACATTCGACTACGACAGTGGACGGCAGGTCACGGTGTAGGTTCCACTGGACCCGCCCGAAGCAATCGTTTTCGCCGGCGACGGTCAGAGAATCTCGAAGTGGGGCCCGTTGCTCGGGAAGGCCGACGTACCGTCCACAATGATCGTCGGTGTACATGGGCTGACCGATGAGATGCTTCGTCTCCACGAGTACTCACCCGGTTTTGAGCCGGAGCGGTTTGCGGCACACGAGAAGTTCTTCATCGAGGACGTTCGACGATGGACGCAATCGCGGTTTGGCGTGGCGCTGCCCACTGAACGTACCGCGGTGTTCGGCGTCTCGGCGGGTGGAGATCTGGCCCTCGCACTTGGGCTTCGGCATCCACATGTCTACGGTGCAGTCTTCTGCGCATCGCCGGGCGGCGGATATAAGCCGTCTGGCGTTATACCGAGTCCGCTTCCGCGCACATACCTTGTTGCTGGCACACAGGAGCCGTTCTTCCTCGCGAACGCAAGGAAGTGGGCGGACGCGCTGCGTGATGCCGGTGCGAATGTCGTCATGAATGAGCGAGCTGGAACGCACGGTGGCGCATTCTGGCGAGAAGTGTTCCCGCTAATGGTGGCGTGGGCATTCGGACGTTGATGCATCAGACGGGTTAGGGAAGAGTAGGCGGTAATCCGGGCCGGAATGCCAGTTTCCCGACCCAAATCGCGTTTGTACATCCGCTGGTGCAGACAGATCCAAAGCATGTCCTATAGAATTGCCGCAATGGAAGCCATCGGCGCGGAACCTTTGACCTTCCCACAAAGACACACCGCTTCACTCGTATTCGAATCTACAAAATATTTATGGGAATGCTTTTTCGCAAAGCGCTTTTGGAGGCAGGGGGCAAAGCTCATTAGTTCGGTTCATTGCCTAGCCTTTCAATCGTTCGTCCGAACCGACGCGATATTCGCTCTCCAATCTCCGGCAGCAAATGACATTCACAACCGCACTCGTGGTCATGCTCTTCGTCGTATCCGCGCGGGACATACCCTTCGCAACCCTTGTGGTGCCGTGATCTGCATTCCTGGCTGACGTAGTGGGGCCGCGTATGAAAGGGGTGTGAGGGTTTTCTTAAAGCGTAAAATTGATCTGAGCAGTTGGGTAGTAGTATGGGCCTCTCGAAGATCATTGTGTATCAGTACTCAGACAGCGTGTGGTCGGACGAATCGGAAACCGATGATCGGGGCGACCTTACATTCAAAAAGGGAGATATTCTCTCAATGCGTGGGAGAACCCGGAAGATCGAATCAATGAGTTTAGAGATACCGTCAGATGATATGAGAATGACGGCTACGCTTTGGCTTTATCTGGTCGATGCGCCGGTCAACTAGCACCCGTCTTGAGCGTACAATTCTAGACAGATAAATCAATGGATGCACGCGTGAAACACATCGTCTACAAATATGGCGGCGATCAGTCGGACGAGATGGACTTCGATGCGCAAGGAATGCTCACCTTCGCAAAGGGCGATATTGTTTCAAGGCGCGGGATGACGTGGAAAATCGATGCTGTTGAAAAGGAAGAGAGCCTCGGCCTCGCGCGGATCCCTACGTACTGGATTTATCTGACCCGCGTTGTCGTGAATTAGACGCCATGATGCATTCCATTAGTGCGTCTCTCGTCGCACACCGCGTAATGATTCTCGGCTGCAATCCCTTCCCGCTCAAGATCGCGCGCCGACCCTGAAGCGGGTGATACCAGCAATCCCAAGCGCCAAGTTGGAAGTCAATGCGGGGGGGCATTGTGTTTTTTTTGGCGGCGGTTTCTGCGCGCATTGGATGTCCGTTGCCCGTGCAGTAGCGTCGCTCAATCTCATTTTTCCCGAGAGGTTGGCCGCAAAAACGGCCAACGTGCCAGTCGCAGGGATTTTCTCCTTCGCTCGTCAAAAATTGCTTACATGCATATTCACTCGTGCCGTCATAGTGTTCGGGGCTGTCGTAGTTGTATTCCACAAGCCATACCTAACCGCCGCATTTTGGACATTGTTCGTATCTCATATTCCTAGTGATTGTGGATTCATTTCGACCTTTTTCTCCCCCCTCGCAGGCGGCAACACGGGATACTTCGCTTTCCATGCCTTCACGGTGCTCCCCGTAACTCTACAGCGGCGGCGGCCGGATTTAGTGCTCAGCTCGCGGAGTTCAAGACAACGCGGCGTGATCGTATTGATCGGCACATTCAGCGCTGCCGCGATTTCCGCGTTCGTGTAATCACCGCCCGCGTTACGGAGATGGTGGAGCACAGGTCGCTGTCGCGCCCTGAGTTCGGGTAGATCTTCCTTAAGAAAATTTCGAGCGATGTATCCTGGATCATTATGCTTCGATTAGCTTTATGGTTTCTCTACAGCACTTCAACTTGCGGCGTACCCATTTCGACGGGGTAGGCATCCTACTGATCGAAGGAGTACCTACACCATGACGAACACAAAAGACATTCGTAATCAGCAGTCGGGCTCGCAATCTGGACAGAACGACCCATCGAATGCAACCAAGCAGCCGAGCGGGCAGAGCCACGAACAGCAGCCCGGCCAGCAGACCCAACAGGCGCCGAAGAAAGACGTTCAAGGCGGAGAGAAGAAGGAAGAGCCTCAGAAAACGGGAACGGGAAAGCACTAAACCCCGGCGATTCCTCGCTCTCAGGGCGGCGGTGAAAACCGCCGTCTTTTTTGTGAGCATGTCGTTACCAATACTTATTCACATCGCTCAAACGACACTTGAGCTCTGCGGCAATCTTGAGCGAGTCCCAGGTGGCTACGCTCTTGCATAGACGGCATAAAGCGGCTATCGCGGGACAGTGATTTGGTTGAGCATCTGGATCGGCAAATAGCAGCTCGATCATTCCTGCCGGGAGCAGCATGGGCGCACCGCAATTCTTGCAGTGCAGTTCGTAATGGAGAATCAATTCATCCATGGCGATCAGAATTATAAGCTTCAAGACGGTTGGATACGGGGCCTTGTGGATACGGGGCCTTGTAAGGTGATTGGTTTTGCTCAGGTCTGGCGAGGCGTTCGGGCCCGGCGTAGACTCCGGCTATGGAAAACCTACTTTTTGATCGACAGTGTCCAAAGTGCCAAGCAAAGAAGACGGAGCCCTGCAGGGACAAGGCTGGCGTGGCGATTAGCGGAGTCCATCAAGAGCGTTGCCAAAAGAAACCGCGCGAAGGCGTGAACCAGGCCGACGCGCGGATCGTCAAGAAAACGATAGAGAAGGGTTAGTTCTCATCGACATCTTTATTCGGGTAACAGCAGCCACTTACCAACCGCGGGCTAATGATTTCTCTTGAAGAGGGTTTGAATTCCAGCGCCCAAACGCAAGCCTGACCATCTAATCTAATCGCGGACAGCGTAACAGGACGCGCGCAAATGCAGGTCGAGTGCCTACCGGACCCCCCAGCCCCTCGCTCCAAGACCGTAGTCTGTCAGTTCTGATGCATCGCATCAGGAGGTCTCATGTTGATGCCTCCTGACACATCCGTGGAACACAACCGGTATTGATGTCGTCCGTTGACACGTTCCAATGGCTGGCGGAAAAGCGATTGTTCCACCGATTTCCTTGTGGGCAGGTATCTTGCTATAACGCACGTTAACCGAGATACTCTTTCAGATTTCGTGTGATCATCGCCCAGCCCGTGCGGCTCGCATTTAAGAACGGCGCGGGCAAAGGCCCATCGATATATGAACGAATGGTCAGTTTGGTTGTCGATTTTGCATCTGCGATAATGGCATGCTCAATCAAGTATTCCACCTCGCAGTTTGGCATTACCAAATCAGGCTGCGTTTTGATCCGCCAAGTGACCCTCAGACGGTTTGGCGGTTCCTTCGTCAAAACTATGCCATCTACCCTCCAGCCGTCATCTCGTTCAAGGCGATAGGCCTCCCCCACGTCGCCGACTGTTACTCGCGAGCGCATGAAATACTGTTCGGTGTCTGCGGCTTCCGTCAACGCAGCCCAGAGCCGCTCGACGGATACATCAATAAAGACTTCAGCCACGTTGTCCAATTGCCATTCCTGCATCCGCGGAGTTCCTACGCAATCTGCTCGGTGAAGAAGACTAGCGCCCGTCTTTTTCGGAAGACGCGACTGCATTGCCGATGAGCCCTTGAGCTGTTTTGGGCTGAGGACGTACCAGCCAATAGATTCCGACCACGTGGGTGATCATCAGCATCGGGACATAGAGGATCGGAATCACGTAGGCGGCGCCCAGCTGGCCAGCCACGAACGGAAGACCCAGTCGAATGGCGTGGTAGTAGTCGACAAGGATGTCGGTCGCGCCCACAACGTTGAAGGCAACAACCAGGAACCAAAACAGCGGACGTATCCTCACCGCGAGAAGCGCCAGAAGAGCTAGCAGCCCGGTTGCGAAATCCGCATAAGCGGCGAACACGACGAAGCCTGCCGGTAGCTTGGGGCCGACGACGCCGGGAAGAATGAAGACGAGCCCCTCAAAGCGGAAGCTATGGATCGTGGCAAGGACGCGTTGCGCGTTGAAACGGTCCATCGACCTGAGCCTGGGCAGGATGTAAGTCCCGAAGCAGAGCAGACACGCGACATAGCCCAGGATGAGATGCGTTTGGAAGATTGCTTGCGGTGACATTTTGACCTCCTGTGGTGATGGGATGGGAAGCATCATGCGTTGCATTAAATTGACCTGAGACCGGCCGCTGTCGCGCTGAAAGACGCTGCATTTGCTCGGAAAAACTCCTCCAGCGTTTGCGGATTTCGAGCAGTTACAACCCGGATCGTATCCGTAGCCCGAAAGCGCTGCTTATTGTTCCGGAAATACCTCCAAAGATGAGTCAGATGGTCGACAGCGTGAGGATTGATCCGCTCCTTCACTGCCTGCACCCATTGCTCGTCCGTAATCGGCACATAGCGAATCGGCCGGCCGAGCGCTCTGCTCAGAGTCTCGACAATCTCGCGCACCGTCAGAGTCTCGGTCACAAGAGGGAATACCTTTTCGGACGGCGCCCTGGGACCGGATAGAAGAGTTGCGGCCACGCGGGACACGTCTTCGGCGCCGGCCAGGGGAACGACGGCGTCACCATCGCCCCACGGCAGGAACGCGGTGTCTTGCTCTGCCACGCCTCGGCTGACCAGCGCGCGCACGTTTTCGTAGTAGGGTGGCGCCTGAAGATGAACGGCCCCGACTTGGGCCCAGTCGAAGATCCGATCGGCAAGCCGATGCTGCAGGTTTCGGAATGAGGCATGGTATTTGAGATCGCGAAATTCCGGATCATCGGGTGTGCCTTGTGACTGCGAGTTGTTCACCATAACTTCCAGGTCGGCGTCCCGGGCAGTCGCCGCGAAGATGGTGGCCGCTTCGAGCAATCCGCCGGTTACAGGATAGGTAAAGTAAGCGCGTTCCACACTTTTCATAGCCTGTTGAACGGCGGTGGGGTCGAGGAGATCGCCTTCGAAGATTTCCGCGCCGTGCCGACGGAGCTCATCGGACCGGGCATCGAGTCGATGGACAAATGCGCGGACGGCAATGCCCTGCTCGAGCAAAAGCATGGCAATGCTCCGTCCGGTGGATCCTTGCGCGCCGCCAGCTGCACCTGTAACCAGCATCGGGTAAGACATTAGAAGTCCTCCTTTCTTTCATAGGATGATTACTATAATCCTATAGATTCACACTTTTTGAAAGCTGCCGCGGGTAGCATCGTGGAATGATCTCGAGCATCCTACAATCAGCCATGCGATATCGACCTGAACACAAAGCCGAAGTCCATCAGAAGATCGTCAAAGACGCCTCTTGGCGTGTGCGCGCCGAAGGCCTGAACGGCGCTGCCGTTGCTGCGGTGATGCGGGATAATGGCCTGACGCACGGAGGTTTTTACAAACACTTCGAGAGCAAAGACGAGCTGCTCCTCGAGTCGCTGAGCGACGCTTTCCGCGACATCGGCGACACTCTGGTCCGCGCGGCCGAGCAGTCGCACCCCGAGGCCGCGTGGAAGGCAATTGTAAAGACCTATCTAAGTCTGGAATTCTGCGATCACCCCGAGCGCGGCTGCCCGCTGCCGGCACTTGCCCCCGAATTGACACGGGTCGACCAGAAGATGAGGAGGCGGATCCTTCCCCAGCTCATGAACTATAAGGATCGAATGGTTCCTTTCATGCCCGGCCCGCGAACTCGAGACAAAGAGCGCGCTTTCTTCGCGATCTTTTCGACCATGGTCGGGACCATAGAAATCGCTCGCATGCTGCCGGAGCCCGCGATGCGGGAGAAGGTCCTGTCCGCCTCCAGAGATTTTCTTTTGTCCAGCTTTTGAATTCCGAAGTCGAAATGGCATCAGCCCCGATGCTCATGCGCAGCAGGCACTGAGTCATGTCGCGCTTCAGACGCTCAATATTATCGTAAGATTCGCCGAAGTATCCAAGAACGTGGCGGAACGAGACGGACATCGTGACAGCGTGGAGAAGCATGAAGTAGAGCATTTTAGGAGGTTGCTCTGCGATAAGGTTCTCTCATGGCTTCCAGCAAGAGGGGTTCAAAGGCGGCTGCTGTTACCCGAATAGAGATGGAAGGGCTCTTCATAAGGTTCGACCGGAAAACACTTTGCTCTCCAGCCATCCAGCCCACCTTTGAGGAATTTGATCCGCAAGATCCCCATGGTGAGAGCTCGACGCAAGATGCCGCGGCTGGTTTTACCACTCGGGCACGTGCAATAGACGACCAGATTTTTCTCTCTAGGAATTAGCGATGGATTCTCCTGCGTCTCCAGCGGGGCAAGCCGTTTTGCACCGGGGATGATCACAGAATCGACTAACAAGTCGAGAGGTTGACGAACGTGAAAGACAAGCACATCCTGATTTATACAGCGATGGGCTTAGCGTCGATGCTTGCTTCGGAGATGTAACTTGACATCGCCTGAGCCAGCTGCGAGTCAACCTCGTCGGCGATGGCCATCACATAAAGCAACAGCACTCCAGGTTCGGTGTCCTCCACGTGCAGCTGGAGTGTCTGGAATATGGAAACCTGCAGCATGCGCGATTCTTCAACCATCATCGCCGCGGAGTAGCCCTGGTCACGCCGGAGCGTCCCATGGCTATGGGCGGCCTTCGACGTCAGTGCATGTGTTCCCAAGGGCAGTGGGTTCCGTAATCGGTGCACCAGGTCGGTGAACATTTCAGGCAGGTGAGCGCATCGATCGTCGCGGCTCAAGGGAACGGCACATAAGTCCATTTCATCTTCGACACGGGTATACCAATTATTGATTGTCACCTGTGTTTCACGTTCCAGCACCGTTGCGACATCGTATTTTGGGGACATTTAGGGCACTCCAGCCGCTTGATGAAAAGCATTTCACGTAATCGACTGCCGGTTATGGTCGAATTTGCTCACATAGACACTATATTTTCGGGGTCGTTCTCCGCGATCGAGTTGAAGACAGGGCGATCCGAAGTGAGATACTTCACTAAGTCTTCGGGTGCGACCGGTCGGCCCAAATAGTAACCTTGCGCTTCGTCGCAATCGTTCGCTTTCAGAAATGCCAGTTCTTCGGCGGTTTCAACTCCCTCAGCGACAACCCGCAAGCCAATGCTTCGTCCTATCCCAATGATTGCGCTTACGATGACCGAGTCGTCAGGGGCCACGTGGATTTTACGGAGAAACGACTGGTCGATCTTGAGCGAGTCGAGAGGAAACTGCTGGAGATAGCTCAAACTGGAGTAGCCCGTTCCGAAGTCATCGACAGCCACCTTTATTCCGACATCTCTGACCGCTTTGAGTATCGATATTGAGGCATCGGTATTCTTCATAAGAACGCTCTCCGTAACCTCGAGTTCGAGAGAGTGCGGGTCCATGCCGGTTTCCCTGACGACTGCAAGGAGGTCAACGAGAAATCCTTCGCCCTGGAACTGGACAGCTGAGACGTTGACGGCCATGGTTCCGGGATTCATACCCGCATCCTTCCAGGACTTGGCTTGCAAGCATGCTTCACGCAGAACCCAGGCACCGATGGGCAGAATGAGGCCAGTCTCCTCTGCCACGGCAATAAACTTGCCGGGAGGAAGTGGACCTCGAGCAGGATGTGCCCATCGGATCAGTGCTTCCGCCCCGACAACTGCTCCGGTCTTCAGATTGATGATTGGCTGGTAGTGCAGAGCAAACTCACGGTTTGCCAAAGCGTGGCGCAGGTCCTCCTCGATGGATTGCCGCTCGACCGCGTTAACATTCATTTTCGGTGTGAAGAACTGGAACGACTTGCGCCCACTCTTCTTGGCCTGGTACATCGCAGTATCGGCATTTTTGATCAGAGACTCCGCGTCCGGGCCATCTTCGGGATAGATACTGACTCCGACGCTTGCGGTCACATGAAGATCGAGCCCATCGACATGGTGAGCATCCGCGACCGCCTTTAGCACTCTTCTCGCAGTGATAGCAGCCTGATTTGGTTGGACCATTTCTTGAAGCACAATGATGAATTCATCGCCTCCGTTGCGGCTCACGGTGTCCGGGGAACGTACACAGGCGAGTAAGCGCCGTGCTACTGATTGAAGGAGCTTGTCGCCGATCGAGTGCCCCAGGGAATCGTTGATGTGCTTGAAGCCATCCAAATCCAGAAAAAGTATCGCCACCATGCCCGAGTTCCGGTGCGCCAGCGCGATCGCCTGGTTAATGCGGTCGTTCAGCAGAAGCCGGTTGGGCAAACCAGTGAGGGAGTCATGCTCGGCTGAAGAGGCTAAGTGATCCATTTGTTTGTTGACCAGGACCAGATGGCTCTCGGCATCCTTGCGAGGGGTGAGATCGCGGCTGATCTTAGAGAATCCACGCAACTTTCCAGACGAGGTGCGCAACGCCGTCAAGGCGATCTCCCCGATAAATATCGAACCGTCTTGTCGCGCATGGGGGATCTCCTCCTGATGCCGTCCATTCAGGGCTGCCAGACGAAGAATCTCCTGTGGCCGCCCCTGGATATCTTCAACAGGAAACAAGCGTGAAAAATTCTGGCCCACGATCTCTTCCGCTGTATATCCATGCATTCGTTGAGCGCCGATGTTCCAATTGAGAATCACCCCTGCCGGATCCAACATGAGAACTGCGTATTCCTGGATTCCGTCAAGGAGCGATCGATATTTCTCTTCACTATTGCTGAGTGCCACCGCCGCCATATCTTGTTTCACTGCATTGCGATAAAGACTCCACCCGGCGAGCACTGCGATCAGCAAGCCCACACAGGTTGCGACGATAAGAAGATCCTTCACCAGGCGCAGGCGCCATTTTGCGTCTGCATCCCGCAATTCCAGTAATCGGAGCTCTTCGTCCCGCATATCGCGCACTAATCTCTGAAACTGATCGTCGATCGCATCGTCTGTTCCACTCTTGCCGGCTTCCGTTGCGTCCAAACTGCGGCCGCCTCGTCGCTGGATGATGGCTTCAGCGCGAATTATTTTCTGCGACGTTAGGTGCTCGAGCTCTGGAATGCGGAGTTGCTGAAGTGGATTATCTACCGTCAATTTGCGAAGCGTTGCCTGGTCCTGCTCAACAGATTGCCTGCTGACTCTGTAGGACTGAAGACTGGAGGCCTGGCCCGTTAGCCCGTAGCCTCGGGCATTCGAATCGATTCCTTCCGCTGCGAAGAGTAAATCCTGGAGCGTCTCAAGAACCTTGTGAGTATGTCGCACCCACACTTCGCTCTCATTGGATACGGCCATGCCGCGAAAAGAGACAAGGCTCACGACAAACAAGCAGAGAATGGCACACCCGAGGGTGAGTTGTACCTTCCGGTCCGAGAACGACTTCGACTTCATGCCAACTCCGATGCCGATCCAAAAGGCTCTTGCAGAACCTGTTTCGAAAGCGACTCCTGAGAGCATTGGAGATTGCACGCATCCGCGACTTAGAGGTAATCAAGATTCGAATTCTAAAACGGCTTCCACTCGTGGCAGATTCGCTGGGAAGGAATCTAGCAAGAGACAAAATGCAAGTTCAACAAGACCACGACAAACTGTCAGACGTCCGTTTCAGCCCTAGCAAGTCGCAACGCGATGGCGGTTCCACTCTAGCCCTCTATAATTCAACAAGCTGTCGAGGATTGTTGAGCCGAATTGCACACTTTTCGTCCAATTCGACCTTGCCTGGGACTCAGCCAGCTCCGGTGTTGAGGCAGATCACCCTCCGCACAGAAAAAAAATGGCAAGAGAGTGTGTATTCCCATGCACCCTGATATTGAGCGCGGATTAAAGGATATTGGGAGCGAGTATTTCTTTTGGTCGGGGAAGGGGAAAGTCAGTTCAGCCGTTTCAGATTGGGAGCGAACGTTCGAACGGTTGAGCAAGCTCTGCCACGTAAAATGCCACGCTCATCGTTGGCGGCATACTTTTATCGCACATTGTTTATGGCACGCGATTCCGATTTCCGAAGTTGCCGCGATGGTAGGAAATTCGCCGCGAATCATTGAACAGCATTACTCACAGTGGTGTCAGGGCAGACAGGAAAAATTGAACGAGAGCGTGAAGGCTATTTGGTGACACCCAAACGCGGGAGTGCATTCCTATTTAGTAACTGATACAGTTACTTGATCCCGCCAAAGCCAGCCCCGCTCGCATCCTGCTAGGATGTTTTTCACACCCAGGAGGAATGCGTGAAATTGCGGGTAAACAATATATATGCCACGATTTACCTCGCGCTAGCGATGCAGCTAATCTCGATTGGATGCAAGAAGCGTAGTACGGTAATCGAGCTTCCCCATGGCTATACTGGGGCAGTCTTGATCACTTGTGGTGACCTTCGAGACGATTCCCCTCCAATTACGGTCGATGCAAACGGTCGGGCTGACCATGCGCCGTGTCCTCATCGTTCAATGGATTTAACAATCGTCCGTGACGGCCAGCGCATTTCTCCGATCGAGGTTCCCGTATGGGAGACAACTGGGGATGGAATCCCGGTGAGCATTCATTTCAGTGTCCGATAGCTACTTCGGAGATAGCTCCTTTAGCAGCGTACCTATTTTCTTCAAATCCTCAAAGTCCGCTACGACCTCGATCCGCGCCTTCATCTTGTTCATCTGTTTGGTAAGGTCAACCTCACCGTGGATCGTCGGCTCATTCAGCGCTTTCTCAAGCTCCTTTTGGCTAACGGCCGGTCCGAATTTTATGGTGTAGCGTTCGATCATTCTAAAAATTGATGTTTGTTCGCCATATGAGGAGGAGAACTTGCGTTCCAGCGAAAGAGCGTATACTCCCTCTCAGTTGGTACTTCTTCCTCGCTCTAGCTGATGACGGCTTGCTCCTGACGAGCACCTCTCACGAAAGACCAAGGTACGGCATGGA
>Ga0193726_1000249_pt1 | contig 69776 bp, 61 predicted proteins | sample H2c1metaG_FD_144928 | JGI IMG/M metagenome (GOLD analysis project Ga0193726, IMG submission 144928) | Soil microbial communities from a riparian zone of the East river system, Colorado, United States - H2c1 | ecosystem: Environmental > Terrestrial > Soil > Riparian zone | place: USA: East River... | reverse complement strand
ACCGGATACAAGGTTGTGGCGCGATTGATCGCGCCCGAACGCGGGCTCCCCTCTGATCGTCATCCCGATCGCACCAAGCGTGCCGTCGTGCTCGAAGCTGTCAAGGTGTGGCCTGGCAGCGGCGGAGCTTGTCGGAAAGGGTTGGTGCGACGGCCAACCTTGACAGCTTCTGTGCGCGCCAGCGGCAAGCGAAGAGCGGGTCGGGACGCAGAAACGGGCTCTCAGATCGAACAAAGAAACTGACAAAGGAAAAAAGATGAGCCGACCTGTCGCATATTGAAGCGCCTCCTTGACAAAGCCCATACAAGGAAACCGCGGGAGGTCAGACGCTATGGGGATTTGACGGCTGTCGTGCCTGAATGCGAGTACAACCTTTGCGATATGGCACGAACTTTGCGAGTGGGTGAAAACGCCTTTCGCCGCCCCTGTAATTTCAAAGAGTTGCGCGTTGTAAATAGGGCACATATTTCAACTTGTGCGTTATGTGCCTGCTGGCAGCCTTTGTACCGCATCGGCCGAACAAATATTTCCACGTGACAGCGTCCAACGGAATTGTTTCGAACTCGCCTTATACACCGCTCGCGATCATGACTGCATCTCCAATCGCATCGGTTCGGGTATTCGATCCGCGATGCAGATGTCGTCTCGCTACGTTCGCTGCGCTCCCAACGCCGTCGATGATAGAACCGATCATCATGCTGACCGATCATCCACTTCTGGCCCCTCATCGTCAGGTAAGACGCCGCCATCGTTCCATCCATTGCTGGCACGGCCATGCAGCTCGCCGCAGCGCCCTACCGCGCGAGCGGTTTAGTCCTTTGGCGCAAAGCGGTCGTTCGCCAGGCTCGCAACCTGAAGTTCAATCCATCTCCGCAACCAAGCGGCTATCTAAAACTGACCTGTGCTGGGGGCCATACGAGGCAGGATCAATTGAACTCTCGTTCCCTTGCCGGCTTCGGAATCAAGACGGAGTCTGCCGCCCAAGCAATTCGTTACGATAGTGTGGACGATGTGGAGGCCCAGACCAGTACTGCCTTGATCCCGGCGGGTCGTGAAGACCCGCGCAAAATCGCCGCTTTGGGTCATTCGCATTCTCGGCTGGCGTAATAATGAGTGCCGCGATTCCGTCGGGCACCGTCGCAATCACCGCGAAGCTTCGGCACCACCTTTTCGAAGACGCTGCGCTTCCAACAAACACTCATCGATCACAGACAGCAATGTCGTCGACGTGAAGGGTTTGCGCAAACAACGCAACGCACCGAGATCCAGGGCCATTCTCAGGAAATCAGGAGTCGGGGATGGCTGGGAAGGGAGGTAGCCGGAAATGGCGATAAGTGGCACCGATGGTGCGGCTTGGTGGAATACTCTGATCGACTCGAAGCCGCGCAAATGCGGCATAAAAATATCAATAATCATTAGATCGAATGTCGAACGGTCAAGGGCATTGAGGCCGGATATACCATCATCAGCGACCACGACCGCAAAGCCTCGGAGTTCAAGCCAACTCCTAATCGCCGAAGAGACCAAGGGATCATCGTCAACCACGAGAATGCACGGCATAGTGGGATCCGCGTTGCAATGCGCCTTCAAACTTATCCCAGCGGAGTTGCGCCGCGCACTAGGGATTTGGTTATTCTCGCCTTTAAGGTCGTCGATTGCTCGTCTGTATAAAATTGACCACTTATTTTCGCCGGAAATGTGACAAGCGACGAGCATCGCGTCGAATTGAGGCTTTCTACCGGCCCCGCATTTGACTTCCGACATGAGCACTTTTGGCCAGGTCTTCCGTTTGCATAACGCTTCCTCTCGTTTTCCGCTCAATCACGATTCGGGTCCGGAACTCCGGCTCCAAGGTCGTCGGCCAGCTTGCGGAAAAAACTGCCCGCAGAGGCGGCTTCAAACGCGGGCATGGCGCCGCCACTTCCAATGCGCCGCGATGCAACGCTCGGACTTGACCACGAATTTGCCGAGGTGAGGCGCCACGGCGTGCAAGCGAATATTCGCGCAGGTTGCCAACCGGGCTCGGTCGGTGAGGCTCGGGTCGAGGCGAGATCGCGTTCGGTCGAGGTTGTATCAGCCCAACCTGGTCAGGAGGCCCGCGCCCGCCCGAGGCTGGTGCCAAAGGACAAAACACGAAGAAGAATGCACGACGCATGCCGGGCATTTCAGGTCGCGGCACCGACCAAAGGTTTATGGCCGCTTGCCCTCACCTTGCGACCACTCGCGGAACTCCCGAACAATTGCTGCTTCTCCGCCGCTGACCGAGCCGCAACACTGCCGCCCTTGAATCTTGCCCGGAATTCATCGAACTTGGTTTGCTCCAGCAATTCCTGCGCGGCCGGAAAGCGCTGCCATCCCGGTAATTCCTTGCTGAGATCGACTTCCTGCCATTTCGGATGTCTTGGCCGCTTCTTGAATTCGGCGAAACGAGAGAACAATAATTCCACAAATTTCGCGACACGACGATCGCTCGCCGGTTGCCAATTGTTGGTGATAAGAACAGCATCGACCGCGATGGTCTGGACCGTGCGACCCTTGTCAATCAGACCCGGATAAAGCGTCTGCTCGAGTTGTCCCGGAAGATAGATATTCTCAAGCCGTTCGCGTGTAGGGGATTTCCAAAAGGTGCAGATTGTCGTCCGCTGAAATGCGAGAGAATATGCCCGCGGGTTTTCCGGAAAAGACCACGGTGGCGGCGATTTCCCCGTTCTTGATGGCGGCGATCGCATCGGCCTGACTGAGGTTGACCTCATCGACTGTAATGCCAAGGAGCCCGAACACGTCCCGTGCGGTGATTTGCGTGCTGGAGCCAGCATCCGAGAAGTTCACCTTCTTGTCTTTGAGGTCCTCGATCGTCTTGATGCCGCTGCCCGCGACCACATGCATTTCTTCCGGGAACAGCCGGGTGATGTAGGTCAGCTGCTGATCAAGGGCGGCACTCAGTTCGTCGGTCGACGCAAAATAGCGCAGCATCTGGGTCGACGTGATTCCGATATCCACGCCCTTCAGGTACAATACATCGCGGATGTCTTGCGCTCCGCCCATCTCTACGATCGGCAGGATGCGGAGGTTATCGCTGCTGAGCAACACGGCGAGATCGTGGGTGATGTCGAGGTAGGTCTCCTCCGGGCTTCCGGCAACAATGTAAACGGTATTGGCGTTGAGCTTGGCCTTCCATTGCTCCTCAAGACGGGGCGCGGCCTTGGGTGCGGGCGTCTGCTCGATCGCGACCGCGCTGCGGGCGAGCGTGCTCATCATTGCAACCCCGATCAGAAGCGGGCGGATCAACATCAGCCCGAGCATCCGGCGGTTGTGTCCATTTCGTAGCTTAACTCTTTGACAGACCATTGTCTTGCGTCCCGGCTGGTTGGTCAACCGAAAGTGGCGACACGCATAGGATGTCGCGCCGCAAACGCAATCTTTTCCTCCACTTCGAGGCCTTTTTTGTTCACTCCTGCAATAGCTCGACAATGATCCGATGGCACCGCAACGCGCTATGCTTTTCGTTGTTTGCGATCCTGTCGCACAAACTTTGGCTGCGTTGCCTTCAGCGTGACGACCTCATAGCTGAGTTTCGCAAGGACGGCTGACTGACGTTCAAGTTGCGCTCGCGTCGGTGGCGGCGCGCTAGCTGATCGTTTGTGATGCGGCAAGATGACTGTAATGGGCAGGGAGTGATTGATCATGGATCGGCGCAAGTTCATTGCAGCAACGTGCTCGACCGTGGGCATGTCGGCGATCGGGATGCCGCCCTCGCACAGGCCAAGACAAAGATCCGGGTCGGTTATCTTCATACGATGGCCGTCGACGGACAGATATGGCTGGCCGAGGGCGACGTGGATTGCTAACCCTTCATCGCAGTGGACTTTCACCACATACTCCTTGCCGGTCTCCCGGCGCACTCACTCGCGTTACGGCCTGCACACTCGCGCTGTCACCGTATATCGTGACACGCTACCCAGAGGCTTCAGCCATTTCGTTATCTCCATGCCTGCTCCGGTTCTTCCGGCTGGAGCGGTTGCCGGGTGGGACTTACACCCACTAGAAAGCGCCGTCTTTGCACGGCGCACGCCAGGAGCGGACATTGCCCAGCCCATTGCCCTCCGCCTTGGGTGCGTGCCCAGCAGGAGAGGTCCTGTGATGACATGTTGTTTTCCTTGGTAGAGGCGGCTGCGGCGCATTGTCTTCCGCAACCTGAAGGTCTGCACAAGACGATCGATGCATACTTCGGCAATGAGTTGCGGGAACGCAAAGCGGCGTTGTTGTGTGGTCCGCCGGCCCGCGGTCCTGGATTGGATCTGAATCCATACACACCGCGCGCGAACGTCACAGAAGATTGATGCCGGCTTGCTGCGTTATCTGATCCCCCTGGAGCAGGGTCGAACTCTGGATTTCCCGCGGCCGGCCGCTCAGCTCCAAGCTGGCCGATCAGGATCAAGGCGACCTCCGCGACTCATCGCAGCCTTCTGAGCCAATCTTGCGCCGCCGCGCCGGAAGGTGTGCCGAGCACGGCGCGGATCTTGCGCGCGAGTTCGATCTTGCGATAGGGCTTATGGATCAGCGCGACGCCGGGATCAATCCGGTCGTTAGTCGCCAACGCGTCCTTCGTGTATCCGGATGTATACAGCACCTTGACACCCGGGCGCAGCCGCAGGATCTCATCGGCGAGCGCTGGACCGTTGAATCCGCTGCCGAGGATCACATCGGTGAACAGCAGGTCGAATGCGCGGCCGGCGGCGATCATGCCGAGAGCCTCGCGCGCCGAGGCAGCGGCGAGCACGGCATAGCGCAGGCTTTCCAACTGTGCGACAACGTATTGACGGACCAATGCGTCGTCCTCGACCACCAGAATGGTCTCCTCGCCGCCCTCAGCGGCGGCGACCGGTCGCTCGATCGGTACGACGGACTCGCTGCTGCGCGGCAGGTACAGCTTAAAAGTCGCGCCGTGGCCTTCCTCGCTGTCAATTTTGATGTGGCCGCCCGATTGCTTGACAAAACCGTAGACCATGCTGAGCCCTAATCCGGTTCCTTGTCCGACCTCTTTGGTCGTGAAGAACGGCTCGAACACACTATCGCGAATGTCTGCTGGGATTCCGACTCCGGTGTCGGTCACCGCGATCATCACATAAGGGCGGGGCCGGACCTCCTCCGCATGGATCGTGGCAAAAGACGCATCGAGCATCACGTTACCGGTCTCTATGATGAGCTTGCCGCCACCCGGCATGGCATCGCGGGCGTTGACCGCCAAGTTGATCAGCGCGGTGCCGAGCTGTGATGGATCGATCATCGCCGGCCAGGCGTCTTCCTCGAGCGTCATCTTGATCTCGACGCTCTCGCCGAGAGTTGGACGAAGCAGCTTGGCGGTGTCGAGGACCAACCGGTTCACGTCGGTCGACTGCGGCTGCAGCGGCTGCTTGCGCGCGAAGGCGAGCAACTGCTTAATGAGGTCGGCGCCACGCCATGCTGCGTCGTCGATCATCCGGGCAATCGCCGCAAGCTGCGGCGCATGAGCGACCGCGTCGGCGAGGATCTCGATAGACCCGGTGATGACGGTAAGGAGGTTGTTGAAGTCGTGAGCGACACCGCCGGTGAGGTGACCGATCGCATCGAGCTTCTGGGACTGGCGCAGCTGTTGCTCCAACGCGATGCGTTCCGTCATGTCGCGGCCGATGAAGAAATAGCGTTGCTCCAGCTCGAGCCACGCCCCGCTCAAGGTGAGCGGCACGATGCGGTCGTCACGGTGCACATAGCGGCAGTCGAAGTTTCGCGTGGCGCGGCCTTGGCGCGCCGCCCGTATTTCCTCGCGGGCCCGCTCAAGGTCGCCAGGATGCATGAACGCGGCACCGTTGCGGCCGATCATCTGCTCCGGACGATAACCGAGGATCGCCTCGGCGCTCGGGCTGATGTCGATGACGATGCCCTCGCGGTCGACGATCAGGATGAGGTCGAGCGAGCTCGCAAACAGCCGCCGACGCTCGACGATCTCGGTCTCCAGCGACACCGTTTTTTCACGCACCTCGCCAGCCATACGATCAAAGGCGCGGGCCAGTGCGCCGATCTCGCCGCTGGACCGGGTCGGCAGGCTCAGCGGCTCGCCGCGCCCGAAGCTGTCGATCGCCGCCGTCATCTGCGTGAGACGCCGGGTCAAGGAGCGCGCCAGCACGATGGCCAGCAGGACGGCGCCGATCGCTGCCACCAGGACCGCCGCCACGGTGGAGTTGCGCACGGTGGTCAACGTCGTGGCGAGATCCGCGTACGGCACCGCCTCGACGACGAATAGCTGGGGTCCTTCGGCAAGCCGCGCACCGGCCAAGGCCACGCCGAACTCCGCACCGCTATGCTCCTGAATCACCTGCGGCGCCGCCTTGCCACGAGCCAGCATGCCGCCCAGCGTCGGAAAATCGTCCTGCAGGCGCGACGGCGCGCCGAGCTGGAAGCCGAACTCGCGAGCCGGATCGGGATGGACCAGATAGTGGCCGTTGCTGTTGACGATGTAAACTGCGCCGCCGGGTCGGGCGTTCTCGCGCACACGCGCGAATGGCCCACGCAGGTCGATATCTATGACCACAATCCCGAATGGCCGCCCGTCCGGCCCCACGACCGGAGTCGACGCCCTAACGACCGGCAAATGTGGCGTGTCGATCGCTCCGTGCTCCCGATCGAGCTCGACCGGTGAGATATCGACCTCGTCGGCGCGCAGCCGCATGGCGCGCCGGAAGTAATCACGGTCGCCCCTGGGCTGGAGCTCGGCTTCGGGCGCGACCCGGACGGCGTTCTCTGGCCCCATGCGGTCGGTCCGCGCGATCTCCCGGCCACCGTCGGTGGCACCGATCAGGCGGATCTGACGGTAAGCCGGATTGGCGGCCAGTTGGCCGGCGAAGCTCTCGCTCAGCGCGCCGCGCCATTGGGCCAGCGTCGTGACGCTGAAGGGATCTACGCCGCCGCCTCGCGTCGCGCGCCTGACGCCCTCGACGGCGACGGCAGCCGCTCTCGGAATGGCGAGCACATGACCTCGCAATCCGCCCACAGAGGCCTCGAGATCGGAGGCAAGCAGACGGGCATGGATGTCGAGGCGATCAAGCGCGCGCGGAACCTCGACTATAGACACATTATGATAGGTGAGCGCGCCGGTGGCGACCACGGTGAGCACGATCAGGGCGACCATCCCCGCGGTCAAGCGCGCCGACAACCCCATGCCCGGCTCCGTCCTGGCGCTCCGCGGCTCAGTCAGAGCCGGCTGCAGATCAGTACCGCGGTTGGACCCGCCGGGAGCAACGCAACGACTGGCTCCGACCGCGCCCGCAATCGACGGCGCGAGCGATCAGGCCGGACGCCACTACGTAAACGTGTAGCAGCTTCCCGCCACCTGGTCAAAGCCGCCGGTCAGCTATCAGGGAGACTCCGTACAGCCGCAGCGCGCCCGCCACGCGCCGCACGGACGGCGAATCGAACTGCCCGATCAGGATCAATGCGACCGCCGCACGGCAGCGGATGTTTGCTCACCCGGTCCTGTGCTGCGCCATGTCCGCCGGCGCGCCGAGCATACTGCGAATCTTGCGGTGCTCGCCCCAAAAGCTCGCTTTCCTCGATTAGTCCTCTTCGCAGTGGATGGAGGAGACTGCAGCGGCTTTCGCCGAGCTCGGAGCCGCTGAGATCGTCGGCCTACGTGCAATTGCCACCGACACCATACGCGACGATAAGCTCCTTAGTCGCGTAACGATGGACGTTTGCCTGCTTCTTCATTTGTCGGAGAGGAACTACAGAGAATTCTTACAAGTGGTTTAGGAGAACTGGTTTTCAGGACATTCAGTGAGGTGCCTAACAACTGGCGGACCCGAAGCTTCAGAATTGGGTCGGCTCATACGGCTGTCCTGCCAGACCAGACGGCAGTCCCATAGATTGCGACCGTGTTTATCACGTACGGTGAACTCCAGCCTTTCGAGTTTGGCAGACAGAAAGCTTCCATTTTCGTATTTTTTCTGTGATACGATGCGTGCAGTCGATCAAAGGTGAACAACCCCTATGATCAACGCAATCAATTTCAAATCTGGCATCCATTCCCGCTTCAATAACCGGCTACGGCTATCGCTCGCGATTGTCGGTTCGTTATTTTCTTTTGCGGCTTCGGCACGAAGTTATCCGGTTAGCGGCGTATGGGTCGCAATGGACAATCATTTTTCCCGATCGAGAACGACGTTGTGTTGGACTCTAAAAAAATTCGGTATTGATGCTCTTCTTGACGAGTCCTTCCCAAAGCTAATGATTTTTTCAGTAGCAAGCGATACGAGGCACGGGGGGACTACCAGGTAGAAAGAGCGATCAGATCCGTCCAAAGTGCAGCGGATGGCGGCTTTCGAATTACGGAATCGCTTAGCAAGCACGGCAGGTGGTCACCTTGGTCTAAGAAGCAAATTTACACTCTGAGAATTGTTGACCCAATGACGATCGAAATCACTGAAGGAAAGGTCAGCACTCGATTCTTTAAGTGTTCATCAAGTAGCCCGTCACTCTGACGATCGAGTGCCGTTTTTTCCATCCATGCGTCCAAAGTGCGGGCGGGTCCCGGTGCCGGAACATAAAACCGTGTTCCGGGGATTCCGAAAAGACTGCACCTACGACGCCACACAACACTGACCGTCTGGTTGCCATTCTTCTGGTTCGCCCGGAATCAGGTCGGTATCCGATCTGGCCAATAAAAACATTGCGATAGATCACTGGCAATCTGCTTCTGCCCCCAGTGTCCGGACCGCGATCGTGGCAGCGGGGGCGGCTGAAGTCCAAATGAGCGAGAGCCAAACGATGGCGATCGACCGGGTGATCAGTGGAGAAGTGCCGCCTGCAGTTCTGACTTTAGTGTCTCCAGAAGCGGCGGAGACCCGTTCGTAAGGCAGTGAGGTTCATCATTTTGGCTCGGAGAGCGCGGATAAGCGTGGCCCGGGTGTGCCTTTGATCAGGATATAACGTGCGGGCGCTGCAATAAGCTCAGTTTTAAAGGGATTGGGTATCTTGCCGGTCCAGCTTCGGAGGGCAAAGCTCATGGGGTTAGGCTGCCGTCTGAAACAGCAATTTGAGATGGTTGCAGGTCCCCGTAACCGGGCGAGAAGACGCGCAAGAACAAATAGCAGATCCGCGCGCACACAATTGTGGTCTTCTTCGTCACCCGAAGGGAGAGCCGCCCTCCACGGGAGCGGCACGCCCATTTCAGATCAGGCCTAACCGTCGGCACTCACCCTCAGTGGCTTCGCCAACTGTAAATAAGCGTCCAAGATTGACCCCTCCATCGCTTGGTAGATCAATTGCTTGGCTCGCCGATCGGCGTCGGGACCCCACGCCGATAAACAGAAAGGTTCAAGCTGGGCTCCTTCGTGGGCCTGCTAAGGGTATCCTGGAGTCGAAAGCACCGGATAAGCCACTTTGGATGAACTCCAAGGGAGTGGTGACATATGTCATGGATCGACCGGTCAGACATCTTGAGAAGCCCAGCAATCTGGGAAACGGACGGGACGTCGCGATTGTCCTTAAGCAGGTCACCGCAGATCCCGCAGCCTCAGTCGTGAGAGCACAGGATCCCGGGAGTTAATGATTTGGAAGAATGATTTCGGCATGCGCTGGGGCTTCGGCCATACCAGCGTTTGAACGAGCGACTGAATGCGCTGAGCTCCGAATAGCCGAGCATAAGCGCGATGGTCGTCAGATCGTGATGGGAACTCTCTACGTGGCGCATCGCTACGGTTTGCCGCACGGACAATACGAACTCATCATACGCCACGTTGCATTCCTTCAGTTGTTGGCGAAGCCCATGCACCGTCAGGCCCAAGCGGCTGGCCACGGCGCGGATGGACGTATCACCCCTCTTGCACTGGCTCTCGATTATATGCGCGAGCAGACCCAGCCTACTGTCCCGGTCTGTGTGCAGGACAGCTCCACGGTCGGCGAGGTGGCGGCTGATTAATGCCTGAACCTCGGCGAAAACGCGCGCGTTTTGCCGGGGCATCGGCAGGTCTAGAACCTTGGAATCGATTAGGACCGCATTGGTATTCTGGTCAAAAACCGTCTCTCCGAATACTCCTTGATAGTCTCTCGGTGAGCCCCCACGACCATGCTCGAAATGAGTTTCAAGGGGCTGCCACTTCGGACCGAGGAAATGTCGGATCAATGCGCACAGCGCCGCAATCGTTAACTCGGCGTCCTGTTGCTTGTGCAAGATGCGCGCATCGCAAATCTGATATTCGAGCGAAGCGAAGCCGTGATGGACCGTGAAGTTCAGGTTGGAATTCTCCTGAATCCAGCGATAATTGCCTGCAAGTGCCGATAGGCCATCGCGAAGGGTCGAGGAGTTGACAACGAGTGTACCAACCGCACTGAAATGCTCCGGCGTGAACCACTGCCCGAAGCGCGCACCGAAAAAGTCGTCGCCGGTTTCACGTGCAGCGATGTCGAACAGCCGACAGTAATCGAAGAGTCCCAGGCGGAGGGATGGATCAGCAACCCCGGCCGGATCGACGTCAGCAAGTTCGAGGACGCGATGCGAGTCGATGCCTGTTGCAGCTATCGCGCGCTCAACGTCCTTGGCTGCTGCGGCCAGGATCAAGGGGTCCGCTATCGGCTGCACAAACGAACGATCCGACATTGAATGTCCCATCCGGTTGGCGCCTCGCGTGCCCGTCTCGGGTGTCAATGCTCGATCACCACAATTCTCTCAGCAGACCTTGAGAGATGTCAAGCGGCGAGGCGGGTGTGCGGTTCACGAATATAGCTCCAGTTGGCATGCTGCAGCGCCGCAGGGCCTGCATGGCAGTCTGTGTACGCAACGATGATCGACGATTATAAGCTTTCTCGGCGAGACTTGGTTGGAGCGTTGGCGCTTAGTATTGCGAGCGGACGCCCATCGGATTTGATCAGCGGACGGGACGAAGACGGGTCCTTTGGTGGAGCACCGATGACGTTAGATGAATATTCAAGCCACGATGCGCTCGGACTCTCTCAGCTCGTGCGTCGGCGCGAAGTCAGTCCGCGCGAGATCGCCCAAACGGCGCTTGCAGCCATCGCTGCAGTCAACCCGAAGATTAACGCCGTCGTTGAGACGTTTCCAGAACGAACCGCAAGCGCGACAGGGTCGGGTCCGTTGGGAGGCGTGCCCTTCCTGCGGAAGGACATCCTCATTCAGGAAGAGGGTGGGTTGACCGAGTTTGGCAGCAGGTTAGCTGCTGGCTTGAGGATGCCAAATACGAGCGAGCTTGCTCTCCGTTATCGACGCGCCGGACTCGTCACACTTGGGCGAACAACGACCCCCGAGCTGGCCTTCAATGCCACTACAGAGACGGTGAAGGATGGTGCAACGCGCAATCCGTGGGATCTGAATCGAAGTTCCGGCGGGTCTAGTGGCGGCGCGGCGGCAATCGTCGCTGCTGGAGCCGTTCCGGCGGCTCACGGCAACGATGGCGGCGGATCGATTCGTATCCCAGCGGCGTGTTGTGGACTCGTCGGACTGAAACCTACACGTGGACGTGTCTCACTCGGGCCCGACCATGGTACGGTCTTGCTGGGTCTCGTCGTAGAACATGCGCTGACACGGACCGTTCGCGACAGCGCAGCCATTTTGGATGCGACCCAAGGCGCAGCTCCTGGTGATCCCTACGTGATCGAACCTCCGGCGCGACCGTTTCTGGAGGAGGTGGGTGCCCCTACCGGTCGACTGAGAATTGCTTACACGAAGAAGCCTTGGACCGGCGTAGATGTCGACCCAGAGGTAGCGGCAGCAGTAGATCGCACGGCGAATCTCTGCAGCGATCTCGGGCATTATGTTGTGGAAGCGGGGCCTTTGATCGACGCCGAACCCTTTGGCCTCGCCACGCAGAATATCTGGTGCGGCTTTCTTGCCCTTGGGATTAAGGGGCTCTCAGCGGCAACCGGGAGGGAGCCGGGCCCAGATACCCTTGAGGCAAGCAGTCTCGCGTGTCTCGAGTACGGAAAATCGCTGACGGCCGTTGATCTCTATTTCGCCGACGATGTCATGAACCGTGTATCACGCGACGTCGCCAAATTCTTCAGTGCATACGACGTGTTGCTGACCCCAACGATCGCTCAACGCACGCTTGCTATCGGCGACGCACTTCTCAATAGCAACGCGTCTGGTTTGACCGCCGAGAAATGGGTTCGACAGATCTTCACTTATGCGCCCTTCACATCGCTCTTCAACACGACGGGCCAGCCGGCGATTTCCCTGCCGCTCGAGCGAGACAGCGCCGGGTTGCCCATCGGAATGCAGTTCGTCGCTCGTTACGGCGATGAAGCTTTGCTGTTTCGACTTGCCGCTTCACTAGAAGAAGCAAAGCAATGGAAGGAACGACGTCCAGCAATCTGGGTCGGGAACAACTAATAAAGAGCGAGTGCTAACCGTGCAATACAACAGAAAGCGTCTTTGGACACAAACATTTCGGGATGCAAATTTGTCTCGAGCCGCCGCGATGAGGGTGGTGGTGGTGGGGCTTGTTATGTTAGCGAGCGGGTGGGCCGGAGCCGCACATGCTTGTTCGTGCGAACAAATATCTCCCGGTGAGGGCTTCGATCGAGCTCAGTATGTCTTCGCCGGCAAGGTGATCGAAATCACCGGTCATACTTGGACCGTAGACGTGGATCGGGTTTGGAAAGGAGCAGATAGGCTCGCCAAGCGCGTTAGACTTCTGGATGTCTACGCAAGCATTGACTGTGAATTTTATTTCGAACTGGGTCGCGCCTATCTCTTTTTCGCGATCGTGGCGAAGAGCAGCCGCTACGTTTATTACCAACCGGAGGTATGCAACTGGACGCGGGCACTGCGCTCGACGCGCGTCGCAGGTTCGCATGGCGCTGTTTGGCTTGAAGACCTGATTGTGGAGAATTACGGCCCCGGCGAGCCCGCAACGGCGGAGGATCCCTGGGAACGTCATTCGGGCGCGACCGCGGTGCACTGACGCATTTAAGCTGCTCCGTCGATAAGCTTAGCGGGTCTATGGCCGAAGCTGTCGTGGGAGCGGTTCAACGCAATCCTGGAGGTCTTCCCATACCGATCGGGCACGTACGCGACTGGCGTTACCAAGTGGCCTGATCAAGTGACTCGTCAGAGGAGCCGGATGCGGGAGAGCTGCACGTCGGGATCTGTGAGGGGGGCGTCGAGCGATCGACGCCTCTACTCGACCCCATTGATCGACATCTAGGCGGACCGACTCTTCCTGTTTGTTCCTTTATGCCGACCGCATATGTGCCGCCGCGTGGCGTCGATAAGAAAAGAGGGCGTTGTCGTAAGTGGGTTTCGCGACGTAGCGGTCTCCCGACTCGAACCCCCGACGGCGAAAAGTTTGCCAATCGCAAAAATACCTGTTGTGTAATCACATCCTCCACCATTCCAATAGCGAAAGCTACTTTTCTTCTAGGAAAACTGCCCAGTGGTTCATGAGGGGGCGGCGACGTTCCACGGCCTTCATGCGCCGATAAGATCGTTCGCTATCATCGCCTAGTGTATGGGCGAGGGCGTGCTCAGCAAGCTCGCGCGGGTATTCGGTCTCTTCGCCGACCCAATCGCGGAAAGAAGAGCGCAACCCATGGGGGGTGTATCCAGGCTTAACGGCCTTTAAGGCATGGGCCATGGCGTTGTGGCCCAGCGGCCTTATTTCATCGTCGTTGGTCAAATTAACCCCTTCAAAAACGAACGGCCGATTGGGCTTCAAAACCATCCGCAGAATCTCAACGGCCCGTGGGGCAAGCGGTACCGTATGTTCCTCATTGTTTTTCATACGCTCAGGAGGCACTCGCCAATTCTTCTTTTCAAGGTCTACTTCGGCCGGTGCCATCAGGCGAACTTCGGTCGTGCGGGCGGCGGTCAGGAGCAAGTATTCGAGGGCCAAATTGACGTTAGTGTCGGCGTCCTTATGGCGCTCACGGATTGCAGCCACAACCTTCGGAAGTTCGGGGTAAGGGACAGCGGGGTGCTTCCGAATGCGCAGCTTGCGCTTGGCCTTCGTCTCTTTGCCGAAAACGCTATCAAGGTTGCCGCGCCAGCGGGCGGGGTTTTCGCCCTGCCTATGTTGTGGGGTGGCTGCCTGTAGAATGGTTTCAAGGCGGGCCCGCAACTCCCGCGCAGTCTTTGCCTTGGTCGTCCAAATGGGAGTCAGCACAGAGAGCACTTCGGGCTTGCCGATGGCGTCCAGCGCCAGCGAGAAGAGGGGCGCGGCGTTGATTTCCAAGACCCGCTTCAGTTCCTTTGCGCTCCGGGGGTTCTTGAAGCCCATGGCGTAGACGGGGAGCCAATCGTCTATAGCGTAGTCACCGAACGTCTTCTGGGGCGCTTCCGGGGCCGCAGCGGCGGCCGCCTTCTTGTCTGCGATAGGGTCACGCCCGGCGCGAAGATCGGCCCTCAGCGCTACCGCCCGGTCACGGACCGCCTGAAGGGGCACGCCGTCCGGTCCAGCGGTGCCAAGCCCCATGTCTCGTATACGATTGCCGCCGCGCTCGCGAAATCGGAATACCCAACTTCGGCTGCCGGACGGCCGTACCGAAAGAAAGAGGTTGTTCCCGTCGCCATGGAGGCCGGGAGCGAGTTTGTTGGAATTGACGAAGAGGACGGTCAGCCGGTTGGAGCTCTTCTTGGCTTTGTTACTCATGGGTGGACTCAGATTCCCTGTCGCGCCCACACATTCGTCCACACACAAACGCCGGATCATGGCGGTCTCCGGCGGTTCGTGGTGGTCCTTGGCGGACTCAGATTAGAAGGTGATTCGCGCGACAAAAATAAACGATTTCAAAGATATAGCGCAAAAACTGCTGCGATTACAAGACGGTCTTTGGCAAATCGGCAGGGTGGCTTTTTGGGCTAAAAATTGGTTCGATCCCTGTCGCGCCCACCACTATTATCAATGATTTGGCATTTTCACTAACCGCCACGGCAACGATTGCCGCTATGCCGTGCCCGTCTTTCTTTTGGAAAAAGCATTCCCGATGCTACGTTGATGGTCCGGGCGATGGTGCCCGTATGTCGATTCCGGCGTTGTCATAGCCGCATGTCCGGGCAGCCGGCCGGCCAGTGGCCTGCGTTGAAAACGCGGGGAGCCCGATTTGGCTAATATCCAACCTCTGCGGCGGGTCGTTCACCGTTCCGCCATCTGCTAGGCTTTCCATACTGACCCAATCGACGGTTCACATTCTTCTACCCACCTCGATCAGACGGAACGCCTCGAGGCTCTTTGGATGTACAGCGGGGATCGAACATGAAGGGATCGGATCTTCTGGTTGCCGCCCTCGAGAACGAGGGCGTCGATCGAATCTTCGGGGTGCCCGGTGAGGAGAACCTCGATGTCGTCGAAAGCCTTCGGCGGTCCTCCATTGAGCTCATCGTCACCCGTCACGAGCAGCCCGCGGCTTTCCTGGCCGCCACCTATGGGCGGCTGACGGGAAAGCCGGGCGTCGCGCTCAGCACGCTTGGGCCGGGGGCGCTGAACTTCGTCACCGGCGCTGCTTACGGGTTTCTCGGTGGCATGCCCATGGTGCTGATCACCGGTCAGAAGGCCATCCGTCAAAGCCGACAGGCGCATTTCCAGATTGTCGATGTCGTGGCGGCGATGCGCCCGCTGACGAAACAGTCGCAACAGATCGTGAGCGCATCGAGCATTCCGACGCTGGTCCGCAACGCCTTTCGCATCGCCGCCGAAGAGCGTCCCGGCCCGGTGCATCTTGAATTGCCCGAAGACGTTGCCGCGGAGGAAGCGGGCGACGCCCCGCTGGTGCCGGCCCATGCGGCGGAGCTGCCGGTGCCGTCGCCGGAAGCGATCAAGCGCGCATCCGATCTGATTTTGGCCGCGAAGTTTCCGCTGCTGATGTTCGGCGCGGGTGCAAGCCGCCCTCAATTGGCGCCGGCGCTTTCCGATTTCGTTCGTCGCGTTCGCATCCCCTTCTTCAACACCCAGATGGGGAAGGGGGCCGTCGGCGGCGCGTCGGACTTCTATCTCGGCACTGCTGCGTTGAGCGAACGCGATTACGTCCACAAGGCGATCGATCGCGCCGATCTCATCGTCACGATCGGGCACGAAACGGTTGAGAAGCCGCCGTTCCTGATGTCGCAGGGACGACATCAGGTCATTCATATCGGGTTCGTATCGGCGACGATCGAAGAGGTGTATTTTCCTCAGGCTGAAGTCATCGGCGACATCGCCAAGGGCCTCGATCTGCTCGCCGGCCAGTTGGAAGGCGGGCTGAAGACGAATCCGGACTGGGCCGCTCTGCGCAAGGATATTCTGGATCACATCACCGACCGTGCGGAAGAGGATCGCTTCCCCCTCACTCCGCAACGCATCGTGCACGACGTCCGGCAAGTCATGCCGCCGGACGGCATCGTGGCGCTCGACAACGGGATGTACAAGATCTGGTTCGCGCGCAACTACCGCACCGATGTCGCGAACACGCTTCTTCTCGACAATGCGCTGGCGACGATGGGAGCCGGTCTGCCTTCCGGGATGATGGCGGCGCTGCTTTATCCGCAGCGTCGCGTGCTGGTGGTGGCGGGCGATGGCGGGTTCATGATGAACAGCCAGGAGCTTGAAACCGCGCGGCGGATGAAGCTCAATCTCGTGGTTCTGATCATCGAGGACCATGCCTATGGCATGATCCGGTGGAAGCAGGCCGTCGATGGTTTCGCGGATTGGGGCCTGACCTTCGACAATCCCGACTTCGTCGCCTACGCCGCCGCCTATGGCGCGCGCGGCCGGCGGGTCACGACGGCATCGGGGTTGGCCCCGGCGCTGGAGGAGGCATTTTCAGCGGGCGGGTTGCACTTGATCGCCGTCCCCATCGACTACAGCGAAAACATCAGGGTGCTTGTCGACGAGCTCAGGCATATGCAGGATTAGTCTAGCGAGGCTGACCTCAACGTGTTCGTGCCGGACTTGCAGTACGAGCAGGGAATCGTCCACTTCTTCCGCACGCATCGTGGTCAGCCGCTACCGTCTGCGGCGCTGATGAGCCCGATGACGCGAAGCTTTGTGGCGGGCGTGCGGTTCGCGAGCTACGGCTTGGCAAGCCATGCTGCGATCATCAACGGCAAAGACAGCCGCAAGGGCCGGCGGCTCTCGCTTCCAACTAAAATATCGAAAACAACCCCATGCAAAGTAGCATGGCGGTCGCTGGCATGGATGCTTTGAGCGAATCCCCTCGAAAACATTTTGACACGTCGGGCAAATCAGCGGCACTATTCCATCATCGCGCAATTTGCAAAACGCCCATGGCCCTGCCCGACAACGGGCTGCAGCCAAAAAATCCTTACCCACAATTGAAGTTGCACCGGCTCGTGAAGTTGCACCGGCTCGTGAAGTTGCATCGGCTCGCCGAAGTTGCATCGGCTCGCCACAGCGAAGGGTCGCCTCTCGCGTTGCCGAGCCGCGCGCGCTTTCCGATGCGCGAGCCCGAGGAGATATCGACGTGCACACAGTTCCAGACCTCGACAAGGCAACGGCACTAGTACCCGGAATCACAAACCGGTATTGCAGCCCAAGAGCAGCATTTCCTCACCGAACATTCCGACATCTTGACAAATCGAATAGTACGTATTCTTATCATTAGAAGTCGTATCATCTGGATGTGCCATGCGCGAGCCCCGCTCTGCATCAACTGAAAAATCCCCGGTGCTGCCCTCGCACCAGGTGCCCGCGCATCTGGCCCGCCGCTTTCATCAGATCTGTCTTGGCGTCACGGCGGAAATTCTCCTGCACGAGGATTTGACGCCCATGCTTTGGGGGGTGATGGCCGCCGTGCTGGAGCAGCCGGGAAGCGGCCAGCGGCAGCTTGCGAACAGCATGGGGGTAGATGCGGTCAACTTCGGCCAGATGATCGATTTCCTCGAACGGAAAGGCCTGATCAAGCGACAGATCGATCCCGACGACCGGCGGGCACGGCAGCTCTACGTGACGCGACGCGGCACTGACTTGCGCCGCCGGTTGCGCCCCTCGCTGCTATCAGCGCAAGAGCGCCTGCTGGCGCCGCTGTCGAAAACAGAACGCACCGCCCTTCTGGACATGCTGGTGCGGGTGATCGAAGCCAACGATTCCTATGCGCGTCCCGGCAATGGTCGCCGAAAGCCGCGTCGAAAATCCGATTCCCGGCCGGCCGATCAGGCAGCGCGATGATGATGTTTCGCCGCAAGTTGATCTTCGCAATTCCGCTGGCCGGTTTCTCCAAGGGGAAATCCCGCCGAGAACAGCCGAACGCGGGCGCCGGACGGCGAGCACTCTTCCTGATCGTTGCCCTGGCTTGCAGCGTGGTGTTTGCTTTCCCGATAGCTGCACGTGCCGAGTGGCCGGAACGTCCGGTGAAACTGATTGTGACGTTCCCGCCCGGAAGCGCCAACGACGCAGCGGCTCGGATATTCGCCGATGCGCTTGGCAGGAAATGGGGCAAGCCGGTCGTCGTCGAGGACAAGCCTGGTGCGGAAGGCACCATCGGGGTTGGATCCTTTGTCTCAAGCCAGGATGACCATACGTTGCTTTATACCGTCGGCGGATCGGTAACCGTGGCCCCGTTGTTGATCGACAAGCTGGCTTACGACGTCGAGCGGGATTTGCAGCCGATCGCAGCCACGACGGCGATCGTTTTGACTCTCGCCGTGAGCAACGATCTCTCCGTTCGCAGCATTCCGGAATTGATCGACGCATTAAGATCGAACCCGGGCAAATATACCTGGACGTCCGGACCGACCCTGCCGCGGTATGTCTTTGCTGCGTTTCTGAAGCGAAACGGTTTGCAGATGAACTTCGTGAGTTATCGCGATGCGTCGCAGCCGCAGGCCGATCTCGGCGAAGGCCGGATTCAGGTCCTGGTGACGTCTCTGACGGCGTCGTCCTCTCCGGTGCAGGCTGGAAAGGCTCGCTTTCTCGCGGTCCTTAACCCGACGCGCGCTGCCGTGTTGCCCGATCTTCAAACCGCGCGCGAACTCGGTCACCCCGAACTCGAAATTGACGGAATGGCCGGAATTTTTGGCGGTAAGGCCATCAGCGACGCCTTGCGAAATCGGATTGCCATCGACGTCGTTGCGATCTGTCAGCAGCCGGAAGTTCGCCGCAAACTGGAGGCGGGCGGGCATAAAGTTCTCGGCGGGACCACCGAGGAACTGAAAGCGGGCATCGCCAAGCAACGAATATGGGTCAGCGAGATCACCAAACTTATCGACATCCGCAACGCGCAGTAGCGCAAGCGATAAGGAGCCATTGATGTCCTCCTCCACAGCAGCTCTCAAGCTTTTTGACCTGATACAGTCCCATCGTGTGACGGCCGTGATCTATGTCGCGGCCGAACTCGGTATTGCCGAGCTGTTACGTGACGGCGCTCGATCGCTCGACCAACTCACCGAGGCCACCGGCGCGGATCGCCAGGCATTGGGACGTCTGCTCACCGCGCTTTCGACCGTCGGTCTGTGTTCGCGGGTCGATGCGGATCGGTATTCGCTGACAGAAATAGGCGCAGCATTGGATAGCTCTGCGGAGAAATCCTTCAAGGCGTGGGCGATTTTCGAAGGCGACATGCTTTTCAAGTCCTGGCACGGCCTGCTGGAGACCATCATGACCGGCAAGACCGCCGCGCATCTCCTCGGCGTGCGCAACAGCTTTGACCTGATGGCCCGCACGCCGTCGAACGTCGGCATGTTCAATGCCGCGATGGCCGACCTGACGCGTCTCGTGACGCCGGATGTGCTCGGTGCCTACGACTTCGGCCGCATTAGTCGCCTGATGGATGTGGGGGGCGGCTCCGGCGAACTTATCGGGGCCGTGGCCAGGAAATATCCGCATATCCGCGCAATCGTTTTCGATCTTCCCAGATGCGAAGACGCCGCGACCCGTCATCTGCAGCGGGCTGGCGTCAGTGACCGCACGAGTTTCACGGCTGGCGATTTCTTCGAGGCCATTCCAAACCTCGCTGACGCCATCATCCTCAAAAGCGTCATTCACGATTGGAACGATGAACGCAGTTCGGTGATCCTCCAGAACTGCCATCGCGCCCTGCCGGAAAATGGAACGTTGCTGCTGGTGGAACGAATGATGCCCGAAGCGCCCGGCGCCAGCGCCGAGGACAGGGCTCAAGCGATGAGCGACTTGAACATGCTGCGCGGGCCCGGCGGCCTTGAGCGCACCGAACAGCAGTACGGCCGGCTACTGAGCGAATCCGGCTTTCATCTAGGCGCCGTTTTTCCGGCTGGCCGCTTCAGCGTGATCGAGGCGCGCGTATGTTGAGCGATTGTGCCTTTGGCGCGGCATTGTCCCCAGCGCTCAGGGAAGGCCCCTTGCTTCGATTTCCCGGACCAGTTCCAGGGTTTGCTCGGCAAGGCTGCCGCCGGAGGTATCGAGCCCAAAGACCGAAGCCAGACTGTCGCGAGCCCTCAGCACCGTCAGGTGCGGGCAGTGGGCGGGCGAGTTGCAGAGCTGCTCTTTAAGCTTTTCGCCTTGCGTGATGAGGTGCGGCGGGTCGGTCGCGGACCACGCGAGCAGGAGCGGCGTATCGATGTTCAGGATGCCGGGAAATGCCGACCTCTCATCGTATTTGCTGGCATCCGTGCCAAAGTAGGATTTTTCCGCCGCGTTGGCATCCGCGCTGAGACGGTAAAGTCCCGACACCAATACCACCCCGGCGACATCGGAATCGCGCGCCTGGAATTCCGGGTGAGCCAGGAAACTCGCCACATGGAATGCGCCAACCGAGTAGCCGACGGCCACGATCTCATCGGGATTTCCTCCGAACAAGTCGATGTTCTGTCGGACCCACGAGGCTGCTGCCGCGACATCCCTGGCTCCAGCGGGCCACGGGTTTGCGGGGGCGAGCCGATAGGTCATTTTCACGCCGACCATTCTGTGGCGCGCGGCAAAACACATCGCCTGATCCTGCATCGTGCCCGCGATATCAAGCGCGCCGCTTTCGCTGGCGAAACTTTCGCCCGCCACGAACAAGAGCACGGGACGCGAAGCTGGTTGCGGGGAATCCTGGGATGCCACCGTCGCGACATCAAGCACGTTGAGATCGTCTTCGCCATACTTCAGGCTGCGGGAAAACGTCACACGCTCGCAGGATTTTGCCTCGTCCGCGGTGGCTTCGGCAGGTGAGGCGCTGGACTCCTCGAGCACCAGCCCGACCCTCACGATCGGAGCCGTATCGCGATAAGACGCGGCCTCGGAACCGCGAACCGAAACACTCGTCGCAAGCAAGAGGCAGAGTGCGAGATATCTTGTCATCATAAGCCATGCACAACCAAGCGCGGATCCATGCTATCGACAGCTCTGATGGATTAAGCACGATCCGCATTTTTGGCGATTTGACGGCGGGCCCGCCTGAATGATCCTGCCACAATACGGTTTCCGTCTCTTGCTTTTCACAATCACCCGGTTTTGACAAAATGGCAGGGAGAACGGTTCGTATCTGACTGACCCCGCCACCATCAAGATGGTGACGCGATCAGCAGATCGCTAGCGGACGAGACGGGAGAAAGTGGCGTTCTCCCATAACATTCGATGCGCGGCTTAAAGATCCCTCAGCAAATCGTTGCAGAGGGATCAATTCGTCTTGTTGGCTTCTCGCACGAATGAGGTCAGCTCGGTGTTGAAACGTGTTGTGTCCTCATAGAACGGGGCGTGGCCGATCCCCTCATAGATCGAAAGCCTGGCGCCAGGGATGACCGAGGCGGTGTACTTCGCGGCGCCGACCTTGGAATTGCGGTCTTCCGCGCCGTGCGTCACCAGGACAGGCAGCTTCAACTTGGACATGATCTCGGTGGCATCGAGCGGACGGCCGCCGAGCCCGGCGCGAACTTTGGGCGGGACCATCATGTTGAACGACAACATGATCTCGAAATCGTCGGCAGTTGGCTGTTTGGAGAAGCAGCCGTGCACGAAGGCACGTGTCGCGGCGATGTTGGTGGCGAGATCTTCCGACGCCATGATCGGCAGATTTTTCAGATTGTCGCCGACCAGCGCCGGATCGGCCTTGATCCCGGCGTCGACGAAGTTGATGCCGGCCAGCCCGCTTGCCCCATGGGTCGCAACATAGTCGGAGATAACGCGGCCGGCGTAGGACCAGCCGACCAGGACCGGGCGCTTCAACCCGGCGGCGTCGATCACCGCTTGCACCTCGTCGCCCCAGGCCTTGGAATCCCGGTAGCGCGCCGGATCAAGCGGCTTGTCGGAATTGCCGTGGCCGCGCAGATCGTAAGTCACGATGCGAAACTCTTTGGCGAGGTCGCTGTCGACCTGGCGCATCCACGACAAATGGCTCTGTGAGAAACCGTGGATGAACAGGATTTCCGCACCCGCGGGATTACCCCATTCCTGCGCGGAAATGGTCAGGCCGTCGGGCGTCTTCACGGCGATCGGTTTATACTTCAGGTCCTGCCCGAAGCCCGGCTGCGCTACCGTGGCCAACAAAGCGGTCGCGACCGTCATTTTGATGAGGCGACCATCGCAAACGGATATCGTCATCGAAACCTCCCTTTTGTTTTTTGTTGTGAGCGAAGCTAGCACATGCGTAAAACGGGTGAAAGTCGGGCGGGGGCGTGGGCTGATTGGCCGGACGGAGATGCATCCGACCGGCATTCCAGAATACGCGGCAGGCGGCGGATGTAATCAACAGGTGGTGCGATGCAGTTCGGCATATTCGATCAAAACGACCGCGGGCCCTATCCGCTCGGCGAACAATACGAAAACCGTCTGAAGCTGATCGAGTTCTACGATGCTGCCGGATTTCGCACCTACCACATGAGCGAGCATCATTCGACGCCGCTGAGCCAGACGCCTTCGCCCGGCGTATTTCTGGCCGCGGTGGCGCAGCGCACCAGGCGTCTGCGGTTCGGACCATTGGTCTACGTGTTGCCGACGCATCATCCACTGCGGCTCGCCGAGGAAATCTGCATGCTCGATCATCTGAGCGGCGGCCGGCTGGAGATTGGGGTTGGCCGTGGGGCATCTGCCCACGAACTGCAGTATTTCGGTATCGATCCGGATTCCGCGCCGGCCATGTATGTCGAGGCCTACACCATCCTCAAGCAGGCGCTGACGCAGCCGGAGGTGAATTTCAACGGCAAATACTACAATTTCGAAAACGTGCCGATCGAAATGAAACCCGCGCAGCTGCCGCATCCGCCGTTCTGGTATGCGGTCCCGGTGCCGGACGGTGCGGTGTGGCCGGCGCGAAACAACATCAATATCGTTTGCGCCGGGCCGGTGGCGAGAGTTCGCGAGATCACCGATCGCTATCGTGCCGAATGGATGGCTGTGGGCAACTCGCCCGACGATATGCCATTGCTCGGGATCAACCGCTTCGTGATCGCGGCCGATACAGATCGCGAAGCGATGGCGCTCGGACGCCGCGCCTGGCCGGTGTTCCATGCGAGCTTCATGAAGCTCTGGAACAAGCATGGCACGCAGCCGCGCTATGCAAGGATACCGGAAGACTTCGATACCATGGTCGGCAATGGCGGCGCAGTCGCGGGATCTCCCGGCACGATCCGCGACCATGTGAGGAGCATGGCCGATGCGGCGGGCGCGAGCTATTTCATCGCACAGTTTTCCTTCGGCGACCTGTCACATCACGAGGTGCTCCATTCCGCGGGCATCTTTGCCCGCGAGATGCTTGCCGCGTCGCGGGAGCGCGTGACACATGCGGTTTGAATGACGGCGACAGTCGGGCACAGAGTGCCAACCGCCGGGCAGGGATGTTGCAGCCATGATCATCAGGATATCCGCGCCGAGCAAGACAATCGAGATCGACGACGCCTGTAATTTCAAGGCATTTTCGGTTCGCGTCGAAGGCTCGTTCGACGATCCGGCCGTTGAGGCCGAATTGCTCGGTCGCGTGGCGTCACGCAGCGACCGCGAACATGCCTGGATTTCGGAGAAGGTGCTGCGCGAATGGCCGCAGCTGTCAGCCGAAGCATGGTGGCAGGAGGGACTATCGAACATGATCGCAGCCGTGCAACGGTTCGGCTGGATCGATCAGGCCAATCATGCCATCCGCGCGCATATCGAATACGCGCCGTAGCGGGCCGCTTCTCAGCCTTCCAGTCCAAATGCGATATAGCTGCCGCGATGGTAGCCGAGCGGTCGTTTGGCCGGAGAATGTCCGAAGCTCAGCACCTTGCCGATGACGATCAGATGATCGCCAGCCTCCACACGGTCATGTAATTCGCAATCCAGCCACGCGCTGGAATCGGGAAATATCGGGCTGCCGGTAATGCCGGACACCCACGGCAGATCGGCGAATTTGTCGGCCGCTTTCGAAGCGAACGCCCTGGACAGCTGTTGCTGTTGCTCGCAAAGGATATTGATGCCGAAATGGTTTGTTGCGGCGAAGGCGGGATAGCACCTTGCGGTCTTGTCGACGCAGATCAGCACGAGCGGCGGGTCGAGCGACACCGACGTAAAGGAGTTGGCGGTAAAGCCTCTCGGCATTCCCTCTGAATCTAATGTCGTCGCCACGGCGACGCCGGTGGCGAAGCTGCCGAGCGTTTGTCGCAATTCACCGACATCCAGCGCGGTGACACTGGCTTGCGGGATTTTTTGATGCTGCATTATGGGCTTTCCCTGAAGGGCAAGCTAACCTCCAGACTGCATTGCATGGTGGCGGCTTTCGAAAACATGTCGAACGAACTGACGAAGTCTGCGCGAAGGGTTTTTGATATCCTCGAACTGTTTCGCGAGCGGCAATGCCCGCTTCGTTTGAAGGACATCGTCGACTCGCTGGAAATGCCGACCTCGAGTGCGGCGGCGTTGCTGAAGACCATGGCGCAGTTGAACTATCTGTCGTTCGAGAGCACGTCGCGCGCCTACTTGCCAACGCTCCGGCTGTCGCAACTCGGCAGCTGGGTGACGGCGGCAAATTACGAGAGCGGGCCGATTCAGGAAGCCGTCCGCAGGATCGGACGCAAGGTCGGGGAAACCATTCTGCTGGGGACCGTGACCGACATCTATGTGGAGATCGTCGACATCCTGAGGGCCAAGCAGCCGCTGCAATACTATACGACGGTCGGAACCAGGGTTCTGCTGGTCCATTCCGGCGTCGGCTGGCCATTTCTCGGTGGCGTCAGCGATGAGGATATCGCCCGGATTTACCGGCGAACCGTGAGGCTGAAAAAGATCGACCGCGGTGTGTCGTCGCTCAACAGGTTGAAAGCCGGAATCGAAAAGGTGCGCCGCGACGGTTATTGCCTGTCCCGCGGCATGGTGACGCGAGGCGTCGGCGTCGTCGGCATGGTGGTGCCGACGCCGCCCAATCATCGGCCCTTGGCCATTGGCGTCGCAGGACCGATGGAACGGATCGAGAAGAAGCTGGCGCGAATCCTTGCCGCGATTCGCGCCGAGAACGCGCGACTGGCGCATTTCGCCAGCACGATCGACTGACGCAGGCCAATCCGGGATCGGGTAAGCCGGTGTCACGTCGCGCGCTCGCAGACGTTATAGCGTGCGATGGAATCGAATGCTGCGAGGATGCGCGCGTGCCGTTGCTCAATCCACGCCCGCGGCTCCTCATGCGTGAAGATGAAGAATTCGCTGGCGGCGACGGCATCGAGAACGCGGACGCCGACGTCATCGGGAGACAGCCCGGCGGATTGCCACGCCTTGGCGGCGTCGGCGCCTGGCCGTTCGTAAGGTCCGCCCAACCGCGCCGGGCGTCGCCGCGACGAGGCATGAAGCGTCGTGGCGACGAGGGCGGGGCAGAGCACGGAAGCGCCGATGGCGCTACCTTCGAGATCCAGCGCCAGCGCTTCCGACAAAGCGACGATCGCGTACTTGGTCATGGCGTAGGAGCCGTTGCGCAGCTTCGGGTTGACCTGGAGCCCGCCGATCGATGCGGTATTGACCACGTGTCCGGCTTCGCCATGCTTCCGCATCCGAGGCACCAGTGTCCTGATGCCATTGATGACGCCTTGAACATTGACGTCGAATATCCATTCCCATTGGGCGGGCGTCACCTCCCAGAGCGGCATCGCGCCCAGTGACACGCCGGCATTGTTGAACAGGAAGTGGATGTTGCCGAATTCGGCCTCGGCTTGGTCCGCCGCCCGCTCAAAGGCGGCCGCGTCGGAAACATCGACTTCGATCGCGCGGGTGCGGATGTTGAAGGTGGCGAGTTCGCGCCGGGCAATCTCCAGCTGCGCCCGTTCGATATCGGCGAGCACGATGTTGACGCCGTTGCGCGCGAGCGCCCGGCAAATGCCGAGGCCGATACCGTTGGCGGCACCGGTGACAAACGCTGTCTTGCCGGAGAACTCCATTACGATCGTCCCGACCGAACCGCTTCCGGCCGCGATGGTTCCGAAGTTTTCACAGACCCTGCAGCTTTCACAGACAATGCGTCGAAACCGTCCATCATCAATTCGAAGCGCCGTTCGACATCGGTTCGGCGGTCGGCATGCGTGAAGACATAGAGCCGGCGCGCCTCGATCGCCTCGCACACCAGTTCCGCGACACAGGCCGGATCGAGGCCGCTCGCGAGCGCCGCAGCATATCGTTTGTTGCGCTCGGCATTGCCGCCGTCCATATCGAGCGAAATCGGCCCGCCGAAATGCGCCGGGCGATTGCGGCCATTGTCGAGCATGCGGGTCTTGACCCAGCTTGGGCAGAGAACGCTGACGCCGATATTGCTCCCCTGAAGTTCCGCGGCCAGCACCTCGGATATCCCGACAGCGGCAAACTTTGTCGCGCTATAGGGGCCCGCGAGCGGCGCGCCGACGACCCCGTTCATCGAAGCCGTGTTGACGATGTGGCCTTCTTCGCCGTGCGCCTTCATATGCGGAACAAAGATCTGCAGGCCGTGAACAAGTCCCTTGAGGTTGACGCCGATGACCCAATCCCAGTCCGACGTGGCGATGCCCTCGATCGGACCCGCCCGGGATACGCCGGCATTGTTGCAGAGGATGTGGACGTTGCCGAACGTCGAGAAGGTTTTTGCCGCCGCCGCAGCGAGGGACTCGCGGTCCGACACGTCGCAGGTCACCCCGATGACCGGTATCCCTTCGCCGCGAAGCGTTTCAACGGCTTGCGCACAACCTGCCGCCTCGACGTCGGCGATTACGACGTCCATGCCGCGCCGACCGAAGGCGCGGCATAGCCCGAGACCTATGCCGCTGGCGCCGCCGGTGACGAAAGCGGTCTTTCCCTTGAATTGATCCATCGAACGTTTCACTCCGGCCCGACGCTTAAGGCCTGCGTCAGGCGCCGTTTCTCATAGGCTGGGCCAATTCGGTCGCTTCGTCATCATGCCGTTCCGGTTTGGGCCGCCGGCGCCATCACGTCGCGACGTCTAGCGGCTTTCACCGTGAGCAGGAGCGTGGCGCAGGCGGCGATCAGCGCCGGACCGCAGGCGCACAGGAATATCTGCTTCGGCGGCAGGCCGAACGCCAGCAACGCGCCGCCCAGCGCCGGCCCCGCGATGCCGCCGAGCCGCCCGATGCCGAGCGCCCAGCCGACGCCGGTCGACCGGATCCGCGCTGGATACAGCGCCGCGACCATGGCGTTGGCCCCAAGCTGGCTCCCGATCATGGCCGCACCCGCGCCGAGAATGGGAATCGCGATGAAGGGTGCCGGCAGGTTATAGAGACCGACCGCAAGGATGAAAATCACGCCCGATGCGAAGCTGCATGCGAGCACGCGCGGGGCTCCGAAGCGGTCGATCATGGGACCGAGCAGCGCGGTACTGAGAATGCCGCCAAGCTGGAACATGCTTGCGTAAAAGACCGCGGATTCAGGCGTCAGTCCGGAGAGCGTGAGTACCGTGGGCATCCAATAGCTGAACAGATACATGTTCAGAAGATTGGCGAAGAACACGATCCAGACCAGGATTGTCGAAATCGCAAGGCCCCCTGTGAACAGCTGCTGCACCGGGTTGCCCTGCGCGACGTCGACCAATTTCGAGGCCGCCGCCTGTGCGCTGACGTTGAGCTGCCTGAGGATCTTTTGCGTGGCCGGTGCGTCTACGCGATGCGCGATCAGAAACCGCGGCGATTCCGGCAGGTAGATCATCAGGATCGGAATCAGCAGCAATGGCGGAATGCCGCCGGCGAGGAAGATGCTCTGCCAGCCGAAAATGGGAAGGATCTGCGCCACCAGCTGTCCGCCGAGAAAACCTCCGAGCGTATTGCCGCAGAACATCAGCATGATCAGCGTGCCGCGCCGGTGGATCGGGCTGTAATCGGAAGTGAGCGCGACCGTGACCGGCATGGCGCCGCCGATGCCCAATCCGGTCAGGAAGCGCATCACGGTGATCGACGGTATCGACCACGCGAAGGCGCTGAGCACCGAAAAGATGGCGATGAAGGCAACGCTGATAATGAGCAGAGGCTTGCGCCCGAAGCGGTCGCCGAGAGGGCCCGACAACAGTGCGCCGACCAGGATGCCGACGCTCGACATCACGAATGCGGTCGTGAACAGCGCTGGCGCGACGCCCCACGCTTTCGAGAGCGAAGGCGCCGCCATCCCGATGGTTCCGAGATCGAAGCCGTCGAATGCCTGCACCAATGCGCAAAGCAGAACCACGCGCAATTGCAATGCGCCGAATGGCTGGTTCTCGAGCGCCTCTTCAACGGGCGATCTCAGCTCACCGCTCATAATTACCTCCCCTTTGGTTTTGACGCGGTGTCGTTCCGAGAGGCCGACACACTTATTTTTTTACGCACGTCCAAAAACGAATCCTGATCGATCGGCTGCAACGGCGATCGCGGCTGAGGCGGCCGTACATCGTTACGCCGCGATGTCCTCCCCGAGCGGAACGCGAACCACTTCATGGGCTTGCAGGGCCGGCAGCACCTCGCGCGCGAAGCGCCGGATCTGCTCCATGAACATTTCATGCGGCAGCGCGCCACGGTTGAGGCTGATCTGAACCTGGTTCGCGCCAGCGGCCTCCGCCGCACTAATGATCCTTTCCGTGACTTCCTTGGCGGTGCCGAGCGGCATGTTTTCCGCCTGCCGCTCGAAATCCGCCATCGTCATGTTGCGATAGTCTTCGCGCAATCCCGCCGCCGCCTTCATGTTCTCCGGACGCACGTAGTCGTTCGAGGTTTGCGAGACATAACCGGCGTCGCGCTGCTTCGCCGTTTCGGTGAAGTTGCCGTGGCTGAACAGCGTGCGGTTGAAATAGAGATGGTAGGGGGCGAATTCGCGCACCGCTTCGGCCTTGCTGTCGGCAACGTAGGCGGACAGCGCGATCGACAGATGGTTGGGGGTGATCTGGTGGCCGTTGTTGGCCAGGCATTTCGCGAAGTAGCGGATGATGTCTTCCTGCAGTCCGCCACGGGCCAGCCCCGGCGTGATGATCGCGTTCTTCTTGCCTGCGAACTCGATCGATTCCTTGCTGCCCACGATCGGAATCCAGATTTCCGGTCCCGGCTTCTGCACCGGCCGCGGCCAGATGGCGACGTCCTTGTAGGACCAGAACTGCCCGGAATAGGAGAAGATATCCTCGGACCAGGCGCGGGTGACGATCTCGTAGGCTTCCTCGTAGCGCGCGCGGGAATCCTTCAGCGGCACATTGTGAACTTGATATTCGCGCGGAATGCCGCGCGCGAAACCCGAGATCAACCGGCCGTTCGAGAGGCAGTCGAGCATCGCGAGTTCTTCGGCCAGCCGCAGCGGCTCGTGTAGCGGCAGCAGGTTGCCGTAGATCAGGAGTTTCAGTTTTTTCGTCCGTTGCGCGGCGGCGGCCGCCATCAGGTTCGGCGAGTTCATCAGCCCGTAAGGCGAACAGTGATGCTCGTTGAAACCGACGCCGTCGTAGCCGAGGCGGTCCATTTCCTCCCAGGCCTCGAGATGTTCGGCGTAGGTGCGAACCGCAACGTCGGCCTTGAAGTATCGGTTCGATAGCGGATAGGGGAGCTCGCTGCCGACCTTGAGATGGTCAAGTTGTTCGCCGTATGCGAGCAGATCGAAGACGAAAACTTTCATGGACGCGTTTCCCGAAGAATGTTGCGATCCTGCCTTATGGAGGAATTCGAGGGTCAGGTTACGGCCGGAGCCGGCGCCCCGCCAATAGATGCAAAAAAATTCCACATATGTGGAATGGAGGATTCCGGTGGGGTATTGTCGGTGTGCCTTATCGGGGTTGAACACTGCCTTGCTGGCGAAACAGCCTTTTCAGGCTGGCGGCATTCCCTCACATTTGACGCGCGCGTGATGTCCGATGGCGCTACCTTGCCGGTTGACGGCCGGCTCGTGGAGGAGGCGATCATGTTGACCATGTCCCATGCTGCGGGTGCGAACGAGCCGGCGGTTCGCGACATCACGCTCGGTGGGCTGCTGCAATGGGCGGCGGAAACCACACCCGACCGGATCGCGCTGATTGCCGGCGTTCCCGATCCGGACAATCGCCGGCAGTGGACTTACGCGGAGCTGTACGCGCAGGCGTTGCGAACCGCGCGGGCGCTGCGGGCGAGCTTTGAGCCGGGCGAACGCGTCGCGGTCTGGGCCCATAACATTCCCGAGTGGATCATGGTGGAGTTTGGTGCCGCCATGGCGGGCGTCATTCTGGTGACCGTCAACCCGGGGCTGAGATCGGGCGAGGTCGAATATGTCTTGAAGCAGTCGCGCGCGGCGGGCGTCATGGTGGTCCCGGAATTCCGCGGCAATCCGATGCTGGCGACGGTTCAGGCGCTCGCCTCCCGCTGCCCCGAATTGCGTGAGATCATTCGCTTCGATCGATGGGATGAGTTTCTGGCATCGGGCGATCTTGCAAACCCCGAGCTTCCTATCGTGCGATCGACCGATGCCGTGATGATCCAGTACACGTCCGGCACAACGGGCTTCCCCAAAGGGGCGCTGCTGCACCATCGCGGACTGGTCAATAACGGCGCGCACACGGCGGACCGCGCCGGCATCCCCGACGGCGCCGTGCAGGTCACCACCATGCCGCTATTTCATACCGGCGGCTGCGTCTGCTGTGTGATCGGCGCCGTCGCCAAGCGTGCCACTCAGGTGCTGGTCGAGGCCTTCGATCCTGGGCTGGTGATCGAACTCATGCAGACCTATCGCTGCAACGCGATGCTGGGGGTGCCGACGATGCTGGTGGCGATGATGGAGCATCCGTCGTTTGCCGCAGCCGATCTTTCCTCGCTCAAGGCGATCTATTCCGGCGGCTCGACGGTGCCGGCCGCGATCGTCGCCGATCTCGAACGACGGCTGGGCGCGCCTTTCACCATCGTGTTCGGCCAGACCGAGTGCTCGCCGGTCGCCTTGATGACCTGGGCCACCGATACCATCACCGACAAGGCCAATACCATCGGCACCCCGATGCCGAACGTCGAGGTGAAGATCGTCAGCCCGGAGACCGGACAGACCGTTCCGGTCGGCGAGATCGGCGAGATATGCACGCGCGGCTATCACGTCATGCACGGTTACTTCGAGGACCAAGCCGCCACCAGGGCTGCCGTCGATAGCGAAGGCTGGCTGCACACCGGCGATCTCGGAGCGATGGATGCAAGGGGCTACTGCACGGTCGAGGGCAGACTGAAGGACATGATCATTCGCGGCGGCGAAAACATCTACCCGCGCGAGCTTGAGGAGTTGCTGTTCCGCCATCCCAAGATCGGCGACGTCGCCGTCGTCGGATTGCCGGATCAAAAATGGGGCGAAGTCGTATCGGCGTTTATTCGGCCGGCGCCGGGCATGATCATCGACAAGGATGAGCTGCACGATTACATGCGCGAGCATCTCGCACCGCACAAAACCCCGCGCTATTGGTTCGTCGTTGACGCCATGCCGCTGACGGGATCCGGCAAGATTCAGAAGTTCAAATTGCGCGAGCAATGGTCCAAAGGCGAGATGAAAGAGGTTTGAGGCTGCAGGCGAAGCCGCCGCCGAAGGCCAATGCTTTCGCGACGGCCCTGGAGCATGCTACATCAGGAAGGCGTTACGGACAGGCGAGCCAACCAAGAGCGAGAGCCGTGCCGAACAATGAACCGATGACGCTCAAATTCCGCTGCCCGCCGGGACTCGACGGCAAGCTGCCGCCGCCGGTAGCGGCAACATCAGGCCTTCCCGGCTGGCTCAAGGCGATGCCGACGCAGGCTTTTAACGCGATCAATATGCGCGACGAGGATACGATCAAGCGTTGTCCCCCGTTCGTCGACGCCATGACCTGCGGCTTCCTGATTCCGCTGATCTGCGATCTCAGGATCGATAACGGCGCCATCACCTGGGACAATGATATCCCGCCCGGCGGAGCGCTCGATTTCCCGCGCTCGCCAATCGGATTCCATGACACCAGCCAGGTCATTGGCACGCCGCTGTTCGAGCCCGACCGGTTCGTGATCAAGTTTCACAATCTGTGGAGCATCGAAGCGCCGGAGGGCTATGCGCTGTTGTTCACACATCCGATCAATCGCTTTGATCTGCCATTCACCACACTGAGCGGACTGGTCGATTGCGACCGTTTTCGCGACAGCTGGATTCATTTCCCGGCATATTGGCACGACCTGAATTTCAGCGGCATGCTGCCAAAGGGCACGCCGGTCGCGCAGTGCGTCCCAGTGAAACGGGAAAGCTGGGTGGCGCATACCGCGCCGTTCACGGCGGAGGAGACGCAGCGGGTGCAAAAGCTGACGAAAGCGATCAATCACGAGCCCGGGCTCTACCGGCGGAAATTCCGGGCGTAAACGGCTCAGGCCGGTTCGCCTCGCAGGAATTTCGCAACCGCGCTCGGGCGAAAGAAGAAGCGGCCGTGCGATGAAGCGGCAAGCGCGAAGGTGGTTCGACCGAGCATCTGGGGCCCGCTGCGCAACGCCAAACGCAGGTTGGCCTCGCCGGCGTCGCGCTCACCCATTTCCAAAAGGCATGCGGCGAGATCGGCGCGCGTCATGGCATCGTCAGGACGCAGCCCCAGCGCATGCCGGCAGGCGTCGGCGGCAGCGGCATATTCGCCGTCCAGCAGCAGGACGCGCGCGAGCGCCGTCAATATGTCGGGGCGCCCCGGCGCAGCCTCGCGAGCATTCAAAAGGATCGCGCGCGCCTTGCCGCGCTCGTCATGGTGGAGGTGCAGGCGCGCAAGGTCCAGTTGCAGATCAATGGTTTCGGGCGCCAGTGCAAGACCGCTTTCGACGACGGCGATGGCCTCGTCGACGCGTCCGGCCTTGGCAAGCTGGCTGGCGAGTTCCTGGAAGGCCGGCGTAAATGGCGGGCGCCGCGCCGTGGTCCGTCGCAATTGTTCAATCGCTTCCGCTTGGTGTCCGGCGCTGCCCAGCGCCGCGCCAAGCAGGGTTTCGATACTCGCATCGCTGCTGCGGCGTGCAGCCTTTTCGAGGGGCGCGATTGCCTCCCCTCCACGGTTCTGAGCCAGCAGGGCCTGAGCCAGGATCGACGCGGCGGCGGTGTCGGTCCGGCTCGCTCTCAGGACTTCAGCGGCGAGTTGCTCGGCCTCGGCGAACTGCTGCATCCGCAGCGCAAGCGCGGCGCGTTCGAGGTGTCCGCGGCTGGCGGATGGAAAAGAAGGATGCTTTGGCACGGGGCTTGTCACCAGATGTCCATCGCACCAATTACCATCCTGCCGAAGGAGCGTCCATCCCGCTCTGGTGTCAACTAGGAGCACGTGCCCGCCCCCCGATAACGTCGACCTAATATTGATGCCTCACCGCTGGCGCTACGTCGATCACGCCCAGATCTACCAGCGTGCGGTGGAAGCGGCGTTTCCGTTCCGAGGGCGATGCGAAGTAGGCTTCGCCACAGTGCTCGAGAAGGCTCGCGCGCGTGGCAAAGATCTCATCAAGCGGCAGGCCCGCCTGCTGCAAAGCGACTGTCCCAAGAAACGCAATATCCAGGTCTAGGCCCCGCCCCGACACAAGTCGATCAGAGCAGTCATTCAAAGTTTCCATGGCATAGAACGTGCGGAACTGGCGCCGCGCGTTGATGGGGAGCTTGAGTTTCGCCTCGATCCGCCGGGCCATGACGGGTTGATGATCTCCGTAGTGTACAATCAGCGTTGGACGCCTGGGCAAACGGGTTGAAAGCTCGGACTTGAGCTTATTCCACGTGACAGCGGTCTCGACGAGTCGGGCGTAGTACTCGGCATAGTGAGCATCGGGGAGGCTTGCGGCAGCAAAGGCACGCTCGCTCTCAAAGTGTCCAGGCGCGACCAGCCTTCGGTTGTGAGGGCCGTGATTGAAGTTGGTTAGCGCATATAGAAAACGAGGTGCTGCATCGTCCGCAATCCTTTTCATATGAACACCGAGGGCTGCTTCCAGAAACAACGCATCGGAGTTTGTCGTTTCGAATCGATCGACGTCGAAGGGCGGCTGAAAATCATCTGTGAAAATACGTTCGCTGATGCCGATTGAACGGTAAAACTCATCATAATTCAGAAAGCTGCGACGACAGCTCGATGTGAGCATTGTTCTATACCCAAGCGCAGTCAGCGAATTTGGAAGACTGTTGTGGAATCGGCCGACGCCTCGCGTAAAAAGAAAATAGGCGCTTGAGCCGAAGCTTGCGCTTGAAAGGCCAGTCAGCAGGCTGAATTCGGATTGCCAGGATCCTCCACCAAAAATATCGACGTTAAGGCTTCCATAGCGACCATTTTTCGGGGACAGAAATGCTTCGACAATTGGCTCAACCGGGAGCCCAAACACGCGCGGATCGAAGATCGATTCGTGCTGGATGACGATAATGTCGGGATAGTCGAGGGTGCGTGCTGGTACGGCCGCCATCAGCGGCAAGGGGTCCTTAGCTATATCGCTCAGGGCGAGCTTGCCAAACTGTCGCCAGGAAAGCGGGTTGAGAAGGGAGGCTATGAAGGTCGAAAAAAAACACCGCCGCAGAGCCGCGATCTGCTGGAAAGAAACCGCCCCGCCGCTTGCCCTGTATGCTGCTGCTAAACCAATAAATGCAATGCTGAACAAAAGAACCTGCAGTTCCAAAGAAACGGGCGGCCCGGTCATGTAGAGCAGAGCCGCGACTGCGGCCAGAATGAGTGCGATGCCCCCGGCGAGAACAGCTGTTACTGCGAGCGGGTATTGTACGATAAAAAATGGAACGGTCCCCGCAAACGCCAGCGGCAAATCCGTCACGGTCAGTTTCAGCCCGCTATGATCATGCTTGACCCTTGACGCTCCGAAAATTGCCGCTGCCAGGATAGACGATAGCAGTATCGCTCTTTCGAAATCGGCAACGACGAACAGCAGCACCGCGGCACTGAAACACAGCGCGGCAAAAGCCAATTTAAGGTGCTCGACGCTGCGCTCCGCAAACCAAATGACGGCGATGGCTGCCACAATGATCAGGGTCAATGACATATGGGATCGGATGGCCAAGTAGCGGATGAAATTCTACAATTGCTACACCATCATGGCAGCCCAAGACAGCCGCCGTTTCAATTGTGTTGATGACGATCAAGACTCCGCGGTCGCAACTTCGATGTCCACCCTCGTCACATCGCGCTGCGATGCAACGATTCGTCGGCTATCGGAGACAAGGCGGCCTCGGGCAGATAGGACGAGATCACCACCACCGCCTTGCCTTCATCGGCGAACTGCTGGATCAGTTCGTGGATCGCGACGATCGCGCCGACATCGACGCCGCGCGTCGGCTCATCGAAAATGATCAGATCCGGATTCTGCACCAGCGATTTGGCAATTACCACTTTCTGCTGGTTGCCTTCCGACAGTTCGACGACCTTCATGTCATTGCCGGCGGCGCGCACCTTGAGCGGACATATCCCGGACATCACAAAATCAACGCGAATGACCCAAAACGGTCATTCGCTGGATCGCTTCTGAAGTGGGGGCGCACCCTTGACAGGCGTTCGGCGACATCCATATACCATCCATGCAGATGGTAAATGGATGGTGGAAATGGCCGGCAATGTTCACGAACTCCGACAAAAGTCCGCTGACACCGAAAAAATCACGATCAATCTTGGTTATGTCGACCTGGGTCACGTCGATTTAATGGTGCAGGAAGGGTTCTACTCGAACCGTACCGATTTCATTCGAACGGCAATCCGCAACCAGCTCGAACGTCACGCAGAGGTGGTCAAAGAGTCCAGGGCCCGAAAAAGTCTGGACCTCGGTTTGCGGAACTACACCCGCGAGGATCTCGAAGCGGCGCGGCGAGCCGGTGAGATGCTGCACATCAATGTTCTGGGCCTTGCCACTATCGCCCAAGACGTCACGCCCGAGCTTGCTCGCGCCACCATTGCCTCAGTCTCCGTGCTGGGAGCTTTGCATGCCAGTCCGGCGGTCAAGGCCGCTCTCGCCGACAGGACGAGGTGAAGCCGATGCTGAAACAGGACATCGTTCGCGAAGCCACACGCCTCACCTGCGCGGGCCAACTCGTCGAGGCCACCGCGCTCCTTCAGCGCATGCTTCGCGGTGACAGCGCGCCAGACGCGACATGGCGTACCACCGGTCGCCTCGCTCTTACGGGACGCGAGGCGCCAATCATTGATGCGAAGGCCAATACTGTTGAGGAGACGGATGGTGCGCAGTTAGCGCGGGCCGCAACCGCTCAACCGCGCATGCTGCGCGGGTTGCTCGATCGCAAAAAGCAGCGCTCCGGGCTCGGGCTTCGAGGCTTGATAAAGCGCGCCCCGTCCACGGCGGACATCGTGCCGGAAGGCGCAAGGTTCATTGAAGGGACCTACAGCAATCCGGCGGGAAGCCGCACCTACAGGCTCTTCATCCCCAGCCGTTATCAGGGGCAACCGCTTCCCTTGGCGGTCATGCTACACGGCTGCACCCAGTCGCCGGATGATTTCGCCGCCGGTACGAGGATGAACTTTATCGCAGAAGAACAAACCTGCTTTGTGGTCTATCCCGCACAGCGCAGCGAGGCAAATCAGTCGAAATGCTGGAACTGGTTTCGCACAGCCGACCAGCAGCGCGGCGGAGGCGAACCCTCGCTTATCGCGGGCATCACCCACCAGGTCATGCGCGACTATTCGGTTGATCCAAAGCGCGTCTATGTCGGCGGACTGTCGGCCGGAGCGGCCGCTGCGGCTATCATGGGAGCAACCTACAACGATCTTTATGCGGCGGTCGGGATCCATTCCGGCCTCGCCTGCGGGGCCGCCACTGACATGCCCTCCGCATTTGCCGCCATGCGGCAAGGTGGTGGACCGGGTCGCAGGGTCATTTCGGACGGCGGGCCGCCTGTCCCGACCATTGTTTTTCACGGCGACCGCGACATGACGGTGCATCCAAACAACGGCGATCAAATTCTTGAGCAGTCTGTCAGAATGACGAGCACGCAAAAGCAGGTGCATCGCGGGCAGATAGCTGGCGGGCATGCCTATACCCGCACGATCCACACCGGCGCGAGCGGGCGCGGAATCTTTGAGCACTGGAATATCCACGGAGCCGGACACGCATGGTCGGGAGGCAGCCCTGCGGGCTCCTACACCGATCCGCGGGGACCGGACGCAACCAGGGAAATGCTGCGTTTCTTCCTCGAGCATTCGCTCCCACAGCAGCCAGCTTAGACTCGGGCAGTCAGTCCGATCGGTGCATTTGCGAGTTCACGGCCTGGAGCATGATCCGGAAAAGCATGCCCTCGGGCCACGACCCGATGGGTGGGTACCGGTTTTCCCTCGGGACAAACGCGAAGCGTTTGCCCAGAGGTCATGCTCAAACAAAAAGCTAGAGCGGGATGACGATTCGAAGAAAAGTCATCCCGCTCTAATGAACCGCCGCGTACATGATTTTCTCTTCGGTCGCTTCCAGCGCCGAGAATTCCTCGACCACCTTGCCTTGCCGCGACACCAGAATACGATCCGACAGCGCCATGATCTCGGGCAGATAGGACGAGATCACCACCACCGCCTTGCCCTCATCGGCGAGCCGCTGGATCAGTTCGTGGATCTCGACGATGGCGCCGACATCGACGCCGCGGGTCGGCTCATCGAAAATGATCAGGTCCGGATCCTGCACCAGCGATTTGGCAATCACCACTTTCTGCTGGTTGCCGCCCGACAGTTCGACGACCTTCATGTCATTGCCGGTGGCGCGCACCTTGAGTTTCTCGACCCAGGTGGTGCCGACCTTGTCGGCCTCGCGCCGGGACAGGAAGAAGCGGCCTCCCGGGACCTTGGCGAGCAGCCCGAGATAGATGTTGCGGGCGACCGACATGGTCTCGAAGAAACCTTCGACCTTGCGGTCCTCGGTGACGTAGGCGATGCCGGCCCGCACTGCCGGTGCCGGAACGCGGTAGCGCACCGGCTTGCCATGCAGGATCACCTCGCCGCCGTGAAAGAAGTCCCGCTTCAGAACGCCGGCGACGACCTTGAATGTTTCGGTGCGGCCGGCGCCGACCAGGCCGAATACGCCGGTGATCTGTCCGGCAAAGACCGAGAGCGAATTGTTTCGCACCATCGGCGCCATCTTGAGATTCTGCACGGTGAGCACCCGCGCGCCGGCGGGCCGCACGGTCGACTTGCGCGTGCCATAGAGCGTGTTCGACAAATCGCGTCCGACCATGGCCTGCACGATGCGCGCGCGGTCAAAATTGACGGCGTCGTCGGTCACGACATGCTTGCCGTCGCGCAGGATGGTAATTCGATCGGCCAGTATCAGGGCTTCCTCGAGCGCGTGGGATATGAACACGATCGACACGCCGCGGCGCTTCAAGTCGCGCACGAGGTCGAAGAAATACTTCTTTTCTTCCGGCGTCAGCGTGGCGGTGGGTTCGTCGAAGATGATGACCTTGGCTTCGTGCAGGACGGCGCGGGCTATTTCGACCATCTGCTTCTTGGCGGCGCCGAGCAGTCCGACGGTCGCCGTCGGCGTGACGTCGAAATTGAGCGATTGCAGGAACTGTTGGGCGGCGATGTAGATGCCGCGCAGCCGATTGTAGAAACGCTCCTGGCCCAGAAACAGGTTCTGCGCAACCGTCATGGTCGGAACCAGGCTGTTTTCCTGAAACACCATGGCGATGCCGAGATGACGGGCTTCGAGCGGCGTTCGGGGTGCGGCTTCAACGCCGTGGACCTGCATCGTGCCGGAGGTCAGCGTGACGACGCCGGCCATCACTTTTGTCAATGTCGATTTGCCGGCGCCGTTCTCGCCGACCAGGGCATGGATTTCGCCGCGCCGGAGTTCAAAATCGACGTTCTCGATCGCGGCCACGCCCGCATAAAGCTTGGTCGCGTTGCGAAGTGCGAGGATGATGTCGCTCATGCCCGCAATTCCCGCTCGATCATGCCGAGCGGCATGCGCAGCAGCCGGCCCGGCCCCTTGGCCAGTGCGAACAGCGATCCATCGATTTCGACGGCCGCCACCACGCCATGGTTGACGCCGTCGACCCTGCTATGCACGGCGTAGAGCGGCACCCCGTTCGCATCGAGCCGGATGACAAGGCCGTAGGACCGCGGCGGCGCCCACGGCTTGACGACGCCCATGGTCTTGATATGGGCGCCCTGCATCGGTTCGAGAAACGACTGGCCGGATTTCAGTTTGGGTGCGATCCAGTATTCCGGGTCGATCTCCGTCATCATGCGGCGCCGGTAGGCATTTTCGCGCAGCACGAATTCGACGAGCTGGGTCCGCGCGGCGAACGCCGTAAGCCAGAAACCACCCGACGCCGCCGGAGCAAGCCGCGAAGGATAGACCGGCAGATTGTCGAGGACGGCGCGCTGGCTGCCATCCGCGGCGACGGCGATCAGGCGATGACGCCAGCTTTCGCTGACCAAGACGCTTTCTCCGGCGGCGCACGCGCCGAACGCGAAAGACAGCCCCGACGCGATCGGGCGTACGCTTCCGCTTGCGATGTCGAGGCTGAGAACTTTTCCGGAGCGACCTCGTTCCATCAGGTCGTACACCCATTGCCGATAGGGGCGCGCCGTCGAGCCGTCCGTTGCGATCAGCGTTCCCTGCGGCCCCGGCGAAAGCGCATTGATCGCGTTCAGCGCCGGATCGGAGATGGTCGCCCGGGGGCTGGACGCCGAAGGCGTCGCGAACACCTGCACCTCGCGCCCGTCAAGCGCTGCGGCGATGCCGCCATCCGGCAGGCAGCACAGCGCGGTGATGGTGCGGTCAAAACGTCTGACCTCCGTAGTGACGGTGCCGTCGAGGCGCAGAACGGCGCTGCCATCGGCGATATAGAGCGCCTTGCCGTCGGTCGCGAGATCCTCGGGCGCAGCGAATTGCCCGATGGTCTCGGCCTTTTCGAGAATCTGGTTGGGCTTCAACGCGCCGTCGAACGACGGAACCGTGATGGTAGCGTCACCTCGCCCCAGAAAGCGATCGGCAAAGGCCTTCAATGCCGGCATCATTGGGGTTTTCTCCAGCGTCGTTCATACTGGACGAAATCGGGATCGGCGCCGGCGAGCTGGTATCGGCCGATCCGATTGTTGGCGATGCCGCCGAGATAGAGATAGCCGCGGTGCTCGCGCATCGAGGTGATCATCGGATGATTGACGCCGCGGAGGTCCCACAGCGAGTCGAGCACTTCGCCACGCTCATTGAACTTGATGACGCATCCGGTGTTGATATTCGGAAACAGCCATTCGTCGATCGGAACCCGCTTGCCCATTCGCTTGCGGAAGCCCGGCATCTTCCAGGCGAGGTCGAGCGCGGGGCTGCGCATGCCGACCATCGCCAGCCAATAGTTTCCGTCGGATGCAAGATTGATGTTGTCGGGATAGCCCGGCAGGTTGTCGATGACAGTCTCGACCTTGCCCGTCTTCGGGCCGTCGAACCAATAGCGCTTGATCGAGCAGCCGAAGGTTTCGGCGAACAGGATCGATTTGCCGTCGCTGGCGATACAGATGCCGTTGGGAAATTTCAATCCGCGCAGCACCGTGCGCGTGGTCCGGTTGTTCGGATCGTAACAGATGATCCGTCCGTTGCCGCGCGCCTCCAGTCCATCGACCGGCCACTCGTGCATTTCGTATCGAACGGTGGCTTCGGAGAAGAAGATGCGGCCGTCGTCGGCGATGTCGAGATCGTCGGCGAGCCGCAGCCGGCTGTCGTCGTTGACGGAATAAAGGCTGCGGTTGGTCTCGTCGGTGACCTTCTCCACCTTTCGATCCGGCGTGATGCGGTAGAGGCCCATGCCGCCGATGCAAACATAGAGATTGTCGGCGCGGTCGAACGCCATGCCGAGCGGCTGGCCGCCGATATGGGCGAACACCTCCATCTGCTGGTAGTCGGGCGCCAGGAAGCGGATGATGTCGCCGTGGCGCGAACCGGCATAGAGATTGTCGTTGCGATCGAGAATGACGTCTTCCGGCGCCTCGATGCGGCCGAGGCCGATCAGCGTCACGTCGCGCAATTTGTCGTTTTGCGCGAACGGCCCGCTGCCCGGTTCGGTCGAAGCCGCCGCGGCCAGCCCGTGAAAGGTCGGGCTGACATAGACCTTGCTGATGATGCGGGTCCGGTTCTTCAGCCAGCGAATATCGATGGTGGCGGCGACCAGCAGGACGCCGGCCAGCACCATGCGATTGACGCCGCCGCTGACCGACAATGTGGTTAGGCCGTTGATCACAAACAGAACAATCAGTGTGCCGACCAGCGCCTTGGCCACCGAGCCTTTGCCGCCGCCGAGGCTGATGCCGCCGAGCACGGTCGCAGTCAACACGGTTACTTCGACGCCGACGCCGACGTCGCCGCCGACGGTGCCGAGCCGCGCGGCAAAAAACAGCGCGCCGATCGCGGTCAATACCCCGCTCGCGGTGTAGCACAATGCGATCGTGCGCCGCACCGGAATGCCAGAATTGTAGGCCGAGCGGCGCGAGCCGCCGATCGCGGTGACATGCCATCCCGGCCGCAGGCGCGTGAGGAAGATATGTCCGAACACGGCGACAACGATATAGACCAGCACGACGCTCGGCACGCCCACGACCCCGCCACCCCCCAGGAAATTCCAGGAGGGAATATCAGGGAAAGCGGCGGCGATCTTGTTGGAATAGTCGAACAGCAGAAGGTCGTAGGCGGACCGGTAGATAATCAGCGTAATCAGCGTGGTGATGAAGGCGCGCAGCCGCAGATACCCGATCAACAGGCCGTTGACGGCCCCGAACGCCACGCCGCACAGCAGCGTCGCGGCGATGACCGCCGGCACCGGCCAGTCGAGAACGTTGAGGCAGAACAGGGCGCAGAAGTCGCACAGCGCGAACATCGATCCCACCGAAAGATCGATGCCGCCGACGATGACGACGATCGCCATGCCGAGCACGACGAAGCCGATTTCGCCGGCCTGTCGTCCGGTATCGGCGAGGCTGCCGACCGACAGAAAACCATCGATCGACCGGCTGAGCGCGATGGTGATGATCAGGAGAACGATGACCGGGATCGCGGTCTCGGTCCAACGTTTGGATAGAATTTCGCCGAGCAGATGGTCTGGCCAGTAGCGATATCTCAAACGAAGAAGTGCGTCTTGCATCGGCGGCCTGGCGGGATTGGAGGAAGCGGGTCTATATGAGGTCAGCGCGCTTTGCGACGAGCGGCCATGCCATGCGTGGCCGCCCGTCCGTTTACCGCGGCGATGATCTATTTCTTGAGATCGCTGAGATTCCAGCAGGCGGTATCAGACGCTGCGTTGTCCTTGGTGATCGGGATCAGGGTGGTGTACATCGATCCCTTCACCGATCCCGGTTTGACGCCCGACGAGACCAGCCATTTGATCATGCCCGCCATTTGCTCGGCCTGCGTCGGCACGTCGTAGCTGAGGTTGAGGTCGAACGCGCCGGACTTGACGAGTTCGCACGCGCCGCGTCGCTCGCCGCCGCCGGAGGTCGCGACAAACACCTTGCCGGTGAGGCCGGCTTCCTTCACCGCGGCCGCGGTTCCGATATCCATGCCGTCCCAGAAACCGACGATGCCGCACAGATCGGGATTTTGTTTCAACACCGTCTGCGTGATGGCCTTGGCCTTGGCGGCATCCCAATCGGCGGCCTGGCTGGAGACAACCTTGATATCCGGATTCTTGGCGAGGATATTCTCAACGCCTTTGAGGGTGTAGGCGCTCGCCGCGGCCGACAAGGCGCCCTGGATAATGGCGATCTTGTTCGACTTGCCCTTGCAGGCGTTCACCACGGCTTCGGTGTCGCGCTCGCCGATTTCGATCCAGTTGGCGCCGACGAAAGCCGAACTGCGGTAGCTCGATCCCATATTGATCTGGATGACATAGATGCCTTCGTTCTCGGCGCGCTGCAGCAGCTTGGCGTAGGTCTGCACGTCGGGATTGTGGATGATCATCGCCGCCGGCTTTTCGGAGATCAGCGTCGTCACCGCCTGCGCGCCGGCGTTGGTGCTCCAGTTCGGATCGCGGACGATCACCTTGACGCCGTAGGGCTCCAGTTCTTTCTTGACGCCCGCGAACCAGCCCTCGGTCAGATCGAAATTCATCGCGACCGGCACGTAGGCGACGGTCTTGCCGCGGAGCGATTCCTTGAAGGCGCCTTGAAATGGTTCGTCGAGGCCCTTCTGCGCGAGCGCCGGTGTCGCCGCGGCGATCAGACCGATCGCGAACAGCGTCGTCTTCAGTGTCGTCCAGCCAGATATAGACATATCGTCCTCCCGTTTATTGTTTGCTCTGTTATGCCGCGGTTCAAATGTCGCCTTGTTGCGCCGTCTCCTCGTTGCGCGGGTTCAGGAAGGAATCCGCGATCACGGCGGCCAAAAGCACCACGCCCTTGATGAGGTTCTGGCCGGAATAGGAGACATCCATGATCGTCATGCCGTTGAGCATGGTGCCGATCAGGAGCGTGCCGATCACGACATTGATGACGCCGCCGCGCCCGCCGGACAATCCGATGCCGCCAAGCACGACCACCAGGATCACGTCGTAAATCAGCGTCGAATTGAAGATGCGCGTGGGCATGCTGTTGACCGACGCGGCGAGGATCAGGCCCGCGGCACAGCCGATCATCGCCGCCAGGACATATTGCAGCACGATGATCGGACGCGCGGGAATGCCGGTGACCCGCGCGCCATATGGATTGTCGCCGATCGCGTAGATGTAGGCGCCCAGCCGCGTCCGGCGCAACAGGAATGCCACCGCGAGGCACGACAGAGCGAACATCACGATCGACATCGGGATGCCCAATAGATTGCCCTGTCCGAGGCGCTCGAAACCGTCGAGGCCCGGGCTCCATTGCACGACGTCGAGCTTGAACAGCGCGGCCTGGCCGAGGCCGGCGAGAAATAGTCCGGACGCCAGTGTCGTGAACAGCGATGGCACCTCGGCATAGGCGATCAGCCATCCATTGACGAGACCGAACACGGCCGTCAATGTGAAGGCCGCGGCGAGCGAGAGCGGCAGCGAGTGGCCGTCCTGGACCATCTGCAGCACCAGCCCCGGCGGTACCGCCAAAGCCGCGATCAGCGAAATATCGATGCCGCGCCCGATCACGACGATCGCCATCGCCAGGCCGAGGATGCCGAGCACCGCCACGTTCTGCAGCAGCGTCAGCATATTCGCGGTGGTAAGAAAGCCGGGGAGGATGAGCGCGAAGACGGCGAAAAGTGCCGCAAAGACCGCAAACACGATTCCCTGCTGCCCGAAACTCCTGATTCCCATCCCGCCTGCTCTTGTTTGTTCTTTTGCCGGCGATGTTCGCGCGCTTTGATCACCAATGCAAGCCGTCACCGTGATCAGCGCGGTGACGGCAGCGTCAATCTGCAAGTGCCGCTCCTAAGAATATTCCGCCTAAAGAAAAGGCGCGACGCAGCGCTGCAATCAGAGGGTATTGAAGCTCAGCGCCACATCCCGCGCATGCGGGCGCCGACGTCGAGGCGAACACCTTGGCTCGCAGCGCGGGCCGCGATCCCGGTTGCCGAGCGCGGCCAGCTGGTCTTTTCGAACAGACCGAGCAGCCGATCGGGAATGAAGCGCGTCCGCGCGGCGTAGACGTGCCGGTCGCCTTGCGCGCTCTGGCCATGGGTGAAGAAACGCTGCGGCACCACGAGGTGAAGCTCGTCCTTGGCGCGTGTCATCGCGACGTAGAGCAGCCGGCGCTCTTCCTCGATTTCGGCCGATGTGCCGGCGCCGAGATCCGATGGCATGCAGCCATCGACGACGTTGAGGACGAAGACCGATTTCCATTCCTGTCCTTTGGCGGAGTGGATGGTCGAAAGGATCAGATAATCCTCGTCGAGCAACGGCACGCCGGCCTGATCGCTGGTCGCATCGGGCGGATCGAGCGTGAGTTCGGTCAGGAAGCGCTGGCGCGACGGATAACCGCCGGCAATTTGCTCCAGTTGAACGAGATCGGCGCGACGGGTGCCGGCGTCTTCGTGAATGCGGTCGAGGTGCGGTTCGTACCAAAGCCGCGCACGCTCCAGTTCGGCCGGCCAGCCGGCGCGGCCCGAGCGCAGGTCGGTGACGGCATCGACGAAGTCTTGCCAGTCGTCACCGGCGCGGGGAGGAGAGGGCGCTTCGGCCAGCGCCATCGTCGGATCGGCTGATTTGGCCATGTGATCGAGGACGCGCTGCGCCGACGCGGGCCCAACGCCGGGAATAAGATGCATCAGCCGAAACCCCGCGACGCGGTCGCGCGGGTTCTCGACGAAGCGGAGCATCGCCAGCATATCCTTGATATGCGCGGCATCGAGAAATTTGAGCCCGCCGAACTTCACGAACGGGATATTTCGCCGGGTCAGTTCGACCTCGAGCGGGCCGCTGTGATGTGAGGTGCGGAACAGTACCGCCTGTTGCTTGAGGACGGTCCCGGACTCGCGGCTCTCGAGCACCCGCTCGACAATGTAGCGGGCCTGGTCGGCCTCATCGCGCACCGATACCAGTTGCGGCCTGGTGGAGGACGTTCGCTCGGTCCAGAGGTTCTTGGTGAAGCGTTCACTGGCGAGTTCGATGACGCCATTGGCGGCGGCAAGAATGGTCTGCGTCGAACGGTAGTTGCGATCCAGCGTGACGATGGTGGCCGGCGGATTGAATTGGCTGGGAAAGTCGAGAATGTTGCGCACGGTTGCCGCGCGAAACGAATAGATCGACTGGGCGTCGTCACCGACCACGGTGAGACCTCGGCCGCCCGGTTTCAGTGCCAACAGGATCGAGGACTGCAGGCGGTTCGTATCCTGGTACTCATCGACCAGGACATGGTCGAAGCGGCCGCCGATGTCTTCCGCCAAAGCGGGATCGCTGACGGTTTGCGCCCAGTAAAGCAGGAGATCGTCATAGTCGAGAATGTTCTGCCGCTGCTTGGCTTCGACATAGGCCGCGAACAATTGCTTCAGCTCCGCCGCCCACCCCGAACACCACGGAAACGACTTGCCCAGCACTTGCTCGATCGCGGTCTCCGCGTTCACGCAGCGGGAGTAGATGGCAAGGCAGGTGCCCTTGGTGGGAAAGCGACTTTCGGTCTTGGAGAATCCCAGTTCGTGCCGCGCCAGATTCATCAGATCGGCCGAATCCTCGCGGTCATGGATCGTGAAGGCGGGGTCCAGACCAATCTGATCGGCATAGTCGCGCAGAATTCTGGCTCCGACGCCGTGAAAGGTACCGGCCCAGGTCAGCGCATCGGTCATGACGCCGGCGTTGTCGCCCATGACCTTGCGCGCAATCCGCTCGACGCGGCGTGCCATCTCGCTGGCGGCGCGGCGCGAGAATGTCATCATCAGAATGCGGCGCGGGTCGGCACCGTTGACGATCAAATGGGCGACCCGATGTGCCAGCGTATTGGTCTTTCCGGACCCCGCGCCGGCAATGACCAGCAACGGCGATCGCGGCGTGCAGTCATCGCGCAGCACGCCGTGTTCGACCGCCTGCCGCTGCTGAATGTTGAGGGTGTCGAGATAGCTCGCGGCGGCCATGAGTGATTCGTCCGAAGAGAATCGACGGTCGCTGATTCCTGCTTTGTTCGCAATGGCTGACTGGATTGAGATGCCGGTTCCCTGACACAGGGGTATGCGACGATCGGCTGCCGGCGCTGATATTCCGGCGCGGGCGTTACTTGCGGCGGATGATGGGCCGGCAATTATAAGCCTTGCGAAACCCGGCGGCCTTCGCATCTTCCTCGGAGCAAAACCAGCGGTCCGGCTTTGTCACGGGGGCATAGCTCCGGCACGCCTGCACGTGATAGATGCCGACGTGACCTGTCAGGCGCGCGCGCTTGGCCAATTTTGCCTTGATGCTGCAGGCGGGCGGCATCGCGGGCTCATCCGGAAACAGGGATTCACGCAGCTCGCGGTCCTTGTCGCTTCTGCAGGCCGAGCCTAACAAGGCTCCGGACTTTTCCCGATGGCGGAAGTCTTGCGGAGCAACGAAGCAGCCTCGCCAAAGACCGCTAAGCTTGTCCTTCGCGTTCGCCTCGTCCTCCTTGAACCGGCCCTTGGCGTCAGGTTCAACATTCAGCGCAAAACCCTGACGCACCAGCAACTGGTTCAAGCTGGTTGTTTCGCCGTCGGCGGTGCAAAGGCCGATGTGCCATTTGGGGTAGGTTTTGGTTGGCCCCAAATCCTCGCAGCGGACGGCGCGCTTGCCGATCAGCTCCGCAAGGCGGTCGCGCGCTTCCACGCCACACGCCCAGGGCTCGGCGTGTTCGTCGATGCACATCTGGTCGAATTCCGGAGCATCGATGCCATCCAGTCTATAGGTGACGCCGGCAAGCTGGATGGTGTCTCCGTCCTTGACGATCGCGTCCTCAGCCCAACTCGACGTTACCGAGAACAACACCAGCATGATGATGAGAAAACGCATCGACCTGATCCAGAGCCCGCAGAAATGATAATTTCCCGTCACGTATCGCACAACAGCGATACCAGAACGAGTTGGAAAGGCCGAATTTGAAAAAAATAAGAACAGTTTTCGTCAATTTGCGCCGGCAAGCAACCTTCATCAGTTAGGTTGAATCGCGAGCGAGATTGCGCTCCGAGCCCATCATTATATGGGTTAGCGATGTCCGCTTCATTTCATAACGCCGACAGGCACACCCACCGTCGGATCATGCTGGTTGGCCTGATGTTTTGCACGGCCTTTATCGCGATCAGCTATTTTGCCAAGGCGCAGCCTGAAAGCCACTCCCTTTTCCTGAAGGCGGACAAGCTCGTTCGCACCGCCGGTAATCCGCCGCCCGCCAACTAGCGCGGGATGACTTTTCTTCGAATCGTCATCCCGCTCTATCGTTTTGTTTGAGCATGATCTCCGCGCAAACGCTTCGCGTTTGTCACGACGGAAAACCGGTACCCACTTTTCGGATCATGCTCTAGCGCGTTTCCATTTGCGGCTGCGGTCAGCTTGTATTCGTTATCGCGGTGCGAACTTGTAGCGGAACGTGCAGCTCGGTGCGCCCTGCATAATGGTCTGGTCACGCGTCAAGCTGACCTCGCTGCCGCCCGCCGCGGCAATATCGAAATCGGTCTCGCAGATCAGCAGCGCGCCGAGCTCCGGCTCGCCGAGCGCGCGAAAGAACTCTGCGAACCGGCAGTGGGTGACATCGAACTCCAGCGCTTCCTCGTCTTGTCGGCGCATCTCCACCGTCACCTCCCGCTCGGTGACTTCGGCCAACGCGGTGTGCATGGCCGCCCACTTACGCCGCGGCCTGCCATCGACGCTGTCACCCACGGCGGCGAACAACTGCTTCGACCAGCCGCGCAAGGCCTGCTTGACAATGGCGTCAGCCCGTTGCTGCCCCAGTTCCGAACGCAGTGCCCGCAGCACCGGCACCAGGACCTGAGTCTGGATCCGCGTCTTGTCCAGCAGCGATAGCCTGGGATCAACCATATAGTCGTCGAGTACGCTCATCGCCGTTCCTCCCGAATGGTTCGCAACGCCACTTGTGACGGCGGACTATTCCCGCATCTCGGTCGTGAAGACTTTTTGCGCAATTTTCCAGCGGCCATCGATCTTCAGCAGCGACAGCTGATCTGTGAAGAAGCGCGGTGGAATGGCGCATTTAAGCTTCACATAGGCCATTGTCGGACTGACGAGGTCGATTGTCAGTACTTGATCGTGGCGGGGCAGGCCCCGCTGCTTCGGCGAAGGTCTCGCCCGGACCTTGTCCAGCCAGCTGTCACGGGGCGTGATAACCAGTTCGCCGTCGTTCGTAACGCTGGTCAACGCGCTCGTTGGATGAAATACGCTGGCGATCTTGCCAGCGTCGCTCTCGTAAAGTCCGTCGAGGTAGGACTGGATCACGCCTTCAATGATTTTGACATCGTCGGTGCCGGTCATGGAGGTCAGATCCTTCCATATTAGTCTTTCGGAGATCAGGGTTTTGAAATTCGCAAAGCTGCTGCCTCGGACATGTCAGCGTTTGGAAAGACAGCTTCGTAAGCACGGATATCGCGGGCCCCGCGGAGAAGGCAAACGAATTAAATTGAGCGATAGACGCAGAAAATCTATTGCAAGACATTCTGGCGGTCGCGCGAAGAAAGTTTCGGGAGCAGGATTAAGTCATCGACTGCCAACCCTTCGATGGTCTGCGTTCGCTTGAGACGGCCGCGACCGGCAACGAAGTGCGGTGTTGATGGGGCGCAAACACCAGTCGTGCTGTTGGCGCATCCTGGCGTTGCCGGATGTCGCGAACATCGTGGGCTCGTCAGGCGACCGAGGGATGTGGTGTGAGCCTCGGCGGCGGCGATGGTCGACGGTACGCCACAAATTGAAGTTGTGCCTGCGACACAGCGATTTCTGTCAACAAACGGTTGATGTTATCGGTATTAACATTTGGAGGTTGCCGTTTCCGTCGAAATGAGCACTTGCATCCGTATTTATACGGGCGTTTTTTAGGTTGCCATGATGAAAACCATATCAAACACTTGCATAAATGAACGGTGGTATCCGTTATGTCCAGTACCCGACATTTGGACGGGAAATGGAAATTGCTCAGGAGGCCCTTTCACCAACAGCTTTTTCAGTCACCCAGACTTGCCGTAGCCGGCGCCATCAAACGGCACGCAACTGTATCTCTCTCATTTTTCGAGGAGAGTTGCGCGGCTTGCAGCAGCCTTAAAGTCGAAGACGATATTGTTATCAGCGTAAACCGCTATTTTTATTGAATGGAATTACGATGACCCAAGTGACAAGACTGACGGCCGCATGGATCGTTACGTTTGCACTCTGCGGCTCGAGCATCGCGCAAACCAATCGTGCGCCTCAGGGCTCGCCGCCTTCATCAGGCATCTCGGGGGAGGCGCAGATCAGGGAGCGGCTCAATGCCGGGACGATCGGTCTGGCCGGGGGGCTGCTGGAGGGCGCACCCATCCGTTTCGCGACCGAAATCGCACGGGTGGTGAATGATGGCGGCGCAGTGCATGTGCTTCCCATCGTAACCCGCGGCCCCACCGAAAACGTGAACGACCTTCTGTATCTCAAGGGAGTTGATGCGGCCATCATCAACAGCGACTCGCTTGAAGAGTACAAGTCTCAGGTGCCGCAAATTCGGCAGCGCATGACCTATTTGCTAAGTCTGTTTCCCTCCGAATTGCACATCTTCGTTCGGCCGGAAATTCGATCGCTTTCGGATCTGGCGGGCAAGAAAGTCAACTTCAATACGCAAGGCACCGCCGCCGCCTATTCCGGTCCCCTGATTTCAGCCGCCTCGGCGTCGACGTCGAGAAGATGTTTATCCCGCACCCCGTAGCGCTCGAGCAGTTGAAGCGCGGAGAGATTGCCGGCGTCGTGTTTGTGACTTCGAAGCCGGTCGACGCGTTCGTGAAGGGAAAATGGGAGCCGGGTTTCAAATTCCTGGCCGTCGAATACGGTTCGAAATTCGAGGATTACTATCTCCCCTCGTATCTGGAGCCAACGGATTATCCCAACCTTGTCGCCAAGGGTGAGCGGATCGCCACCATCGCGGTGCCCACGATTCTCGCTTCGTTCAACTGGCGCCCCAGCTCGCCGCGCTATCATCGTGTTGCGCGCTTTGTCGATCAACTTTTCAGTCGGGTGGACAAGCTGCAGGCGCCCGGCTTCGATCCGAAATGGAAGGACGTCAATCTGACCACACGAGTCCCCGGCCTGGAGCGTTTTCAACCGGCCCAGGAGTGGCTTGATCGGACGAGTCCTACCAAGCAAAGTGGGCGTCCATGATGCGCGCATCGCTGATCGCCGTCGTTCTCTCGAGTGTTGGCGGGGCGGTTTGCGCTCAAACTGCGAACGAGACAGTCGCAGGCCTGGAATCCTGCTTTCAATCGGCTCGCCGCGCTGACTCGGTTTGCTCGAACCTGCCAAATGATGCGGTTCAGCGCCTGGATTGCCTTCAGAAGGCACGCACCGCACAGCTCGAATGTCTGCGGCACGTTCCGCCGCCCACCTCTGATGCATTCGCAGCGGCGCAAAAACCCGCTGCCACCGCCGCATTGGGAGCAGCAACCGTCTTGCCAGAAAAGCCCGCAGCCGTTTCACCAGACCGGCCTGCGAGAGCCGTCGATAGTCCGTCAAAGCCAACCGATACAAACTGGATCGTTAGCGAGACGACTTCACCGGTGGATTACGCCCCGCTGACCACAGCGGTGATCCGTTTGCCGTTCAGCGTGAAAGATGCACCGAACACTCTCGCCATTCGATGTCTTGGAGGACGCACCGAATTCCTGGTTCGCACCGAGGGGACATGGCGGGCATCGCGCGCCAGGGAAGTGCAAGTCGATTATCAGATCAACGACCAACCCTCCGTCAGGCTGGCCTGGACCGCGTCCGCGGATGGAAAGACCGCGAGTTACAAAGACAATGCAATCGGATTTTTGCAGTCGCTGCCGGAAGGCGGACGATTGAAAATCAGCGTGCTCGATGGACCGGGTCCGAGCCACGAAGCGACGTTCCAACTCGCCGGATTGGATGCCGTCCGAGAAAAAATTGCGGTGGCATGCAAGTGGGCGCCACCAGCCAACAAAATAACTTCGGAGAAGCGCTAAGCCAGATTGTCGAAATCCGGTGACTTGATCAGTTGACCTGATCATTTGACTTGGGACGATGTTACCCTGGTTCGCGCTAAAACAGGTATGTGAGTTCCAAAGGAGTTTGGGATGCGTGGATGGTTTCGTAAGGCGACATTCGCGGCGATTGCCTCGGTTTCTCTGATCTCGGCGGCTTTGGCGGATAAGCCGAAAGCGCTCGGTTCTGCAAAGCCCCATCGTCTGGCCATTCAGGTCGATCAGAACGATCCGGCGGTCATGAACCTCGCGCTGAATAACGCCACCAACGTCATCGAGTATTATCGCGCAAAGGGCGTGGACGTAACGGTGGATATCGTCACCTATGGACCCGGCCTGCACATGCTGCGCGCCGATACATCGCCGGTACAGGATCGCATCAAGAGTTTGAAGGACGCTGCGTTTCCCAGCAAGATCCAGTTTTCCGCGTGCAACAACACCAAGGAAGGCATGGAGAAGAAAGAGGGCCACCCGATCAAGGTGCTCTCTGAGGCCGTCATCGTTCCGTCGGGCGTCGTTCGATTGATGGAGCTGCAGGAGCAAGGCTGGAGTTATGTCCGGCCATGAACAGACTTATCGGCCGCCACGCCCGGATTGAGCAGGCCCACGCGTTAGGCTGTCACCTCTTAGCCACAATCGAAACTCATGTTATGCCTGCGGCACAGCGGTTTCTTTCAACGCAAGGTTGATTATATTAGTTTTACTTTTTTTGGAGGTTGCTATGAACGCCATTTCAAACGTTTCCATGCGCGCCATTCCCGCAACCCAGGCTGACGTTCATCCTCTCGACGTTCATCCGCTCATGACCATCGCGCTGTTTTGCGGTCTGGTTTGGGCGCAGCTTTCTGCGTGGCGACTTTCGGTTTGGATTTGAGCGCCGGCGTTTTTTAACGGGCCATCACGACGCGCCGGCATACAATCGTTGCGCTGACGGGCAGTTCTGCTCGATCAGCCGCGCGGACGTAAAAATTTCCGTCGTGCGCGACCACCATTGAATAATCGGGCTGCGAGTATTGCGACCAAGTGGAGTAAATCATGCGGAAGAGATGGGTGCTGCTGACCAGCATGTTGTTGCTCGGTTCCGCGGGAACCGCTGAAGCCACGCCGCTGGACTCCCCGGACATCGTGTATATCGACGGACTGCCGTGCAACAGCCTTTGCCAGTCCTATATGGCGTGGTCCCGCAAAGCGTCGTCGATATCAGCGCAAGCTGCGTTCGCGCCGCGTTTCCCGAAACCGCGCGGCGCGACCGGGATGCGCGGGGAAGGATCGAGGTCCGCGACGCGCGTCCGCCTGGCGAAACCGGCCGCACCAAATTCCAACGACATCCGGCGAGCACCAATCGCGGATTCGCAGCCCGCAAGTAATGCCGTTTCCAATTCCGGAACGACACCGGAGCGGGTGACGGCCGCGACAGCGGCTCCGGCGCCGGAACAGAAAGCGGGCCATTCCGACCGCGCGGAAGTTGTATTGCCCGGCGTTGCCGAAAAGCCCGCATCGGCGTCGTCAAACAACGGGGATCGCCTGGTTGCCATTCTCGTGGCGCGCCCGGAAATCAAATCGGTATCCGATCTAACCAACAAGAACATTGCGATAGACGACCGGCAAGCTGCGTCTGACACTCATCTCGGGACCGCGATCGCGGCAGCGGGGGCGGGCGAAGTCCAGCTGAGCGAGGGACAAACCAAGGCGATCAATCGGTTGATCAGTGGAGAGGTGTCGGCTGCAGTGTTGACTTCGATCTATCCGGAAGCAGCGGATTGGGTTCCCGAAATCGCAGGCTTCACGATTTTTCGAATACCGCTTTCGCCATCTCCAGTGAAGGCACGACTGGAGTCCTCAGGTGATGCCGCTGCCGGCTCCAACATCAGAACGATTCAGCAGCAGGTCGCGGCCGCGGCGACGCTCGCGGAGCAGGTGACGGCCGCCCCGGCGCCGGAACAGAAAGCAGGTCCTGCGTCGCCAAACAATACGGACCGTCTGGTTGCTCTTCTGATGGCGCGCCCGGACATCAAGTCGGTGTCCGATCTGGCCAACCAGAACATTGCGATCGATGCCAGGCAATCTGCGTCCAACGCCATTGTCCGGACGGCGATCGCGGCGGCGGGAGCAACCGAAGTCCAACTGAGCGAGGGTCAAACGGCGGCTGTCGATCGGTTGATCAATGGAGAGGTGCCGGCCGCGGTTCTGGCCCTGGTGTCTCAGCAGGCGGCGGAGTGGTTTCCCGAAATCGCGGGCTACAGGATTCTTCGCATCCCGCTTTCGCCGCCCGCATTGCAGGCACGGCTGGAGCCCGCAGGTCAGGCTGCCGCCAGCGCCGTTGCCGATCCCGATGCCAGAAAGATACAGCAGCAGGTGACGGCTGCCACGGCGGTCGCCGAGCACGTGATGACGCTGCGGGATGCCCAGAAGACCACACCCGCATCGCCAAACAACGATGATCGGGTTGTTCTTCTCATGGCTCGCGCTGAAATCAAGTCGATATCCGATCTCGCCGGTAAGGATATTGCAATCGATGACAGGCATTCCGCATCGAACGACAAGGTCCGGACCGCGATCGCGGCAGCGGGGACGACTGAGGTTCAACTCAGCGAGGGTCAAACCAGGGCGATCGATCGGTTGATCGCTGGAGAAGTGCCGGCTGCGGTGCTGACGTTGGTTTATCCAGAAACCGGGTTTCCCCAATTCGCAGGCTTCAAGATCTTTCGCATCCCGCTTTCGCCGCATTCGGTGCAGGCACGGTTGGAGACGGCAGGTAACGCCGCCGCCGGGTCCGGTAGCGCACCAGCAAAGATCCCGGATTCGCGCCCCGCAGGCGGTGCCGCCGCTAATTCCAACGCCAGAACAATCCTGGAGCAGGTCGCGGCCGCCACGGCGCTGGCGGAGCACGTCACGGCCGCCGCAGCGGTCGCGGCGCCGGAGCCGAAGGCAAATGCCGCCGAAAAGACCGCATCTGCGCCGCCGAACGACACGGATCCTCTGGTCGCCCTTCTGATGGCGCGCCCGGAAATCAAGTCGGTTTCCGATCTGGCCAGCAAGAACATTGCGATCGATGATAGGCAATCCGCGTCCAGCGATAGTGTCCGGACCGCGATCGCGGCAGCGGGAGCGGGTGAAGCCCAGCTAAGCGAGGGGCAAACCAAGGCGATCAGCAGGTTGATCAGTGGAGAGGTGCCCGCCGCAGTTTTGACATTGGTGTCCCCGGAAGCGGCGGAGTGGTTTCCCGACATCGCCGGCTTTAAGATTTTTCGCGTCCCACTTTCGCCTCGTTCATTGAAGGCGCGACTCTAGAGCGTTTTCAAGCGAAAGCCTGCCCCGGACTTGATCCGGGGTGGAGACCGGTTCGCGTCAAGAAAACGCGTCAAATCAAGAATCTAGAGCGCAGTTTCGATTCTATCGAAACGGAAATGGCTCTAGTCCCCGTCTAGAGCGGGATGACTTTTCTTCGAATCGTCATCCCGCTCTATCTTTTTGTTTGAGCAAGATCTTTTCGCTAGTCCCCGCCGTTTTCTTTGGAAATCCGTCGTCAGCCGATCGGTGGAGGCGCTGACGGCGGAGCGGATAGTTGTTTGGATTCAATCAGGATGCGTTGGTACAGTTCAAAACCGCAGCATTTCGAAGTTGCTGCGTCATCGAGCAATTAAAACTGCGAACAACTAAACGGTCTGGTGGAAAAATTTTACAAGACGGGAACATTGCCGCCGAATTGCCACGTACACTTTTGACATTGACCAGACATTTTATCGGCACGTGTGGCTGAGCAATACAATTTCGTCGACAGCCGCCGCGAGCCGATGCTGAACCACCGATTGGACAGGGGTGTGAGATGCGAAGGCGAAGACTGGAGATATATCGACGCGCTGTTGATCTGGCTAACACCGGCAAATATGACAGCTGGAAAGAGATACAAAAGGAATTGGCCAAGGAAGGTTACGAGCGGACTTTCGGACTGCTCGCAAGCGATCGAATCCGGTCAACGCTCGATGTTCATTGCTCAAAGAGCCGGCAAGCAATGCCGCCGCCAGCCTAAGCATCGGTGGATCGGCCGGACGGTTGCGGCCTTGACGTCTGCTTCAGGCTGGCCTGCGGAGCGGTGACGAGGTCGCCGCTCCGCGGCCTGGCCCAAGGGGTTTTGGCGCAAGGGGTTTTGGCTCAAGGGTCTTGGCTCAGGGCGTTACGTCGGCGCGTCGCACGGCTTTCGGCGCGCTGTGCTGCTTCCAGGTCGAATTTGCGACATGGACCGGAGAGAACGGCGGACGCTCGATATAACGTCCATCGCCCTTCTCGGCGCGAAGCTCGCCCATCGTCCAGGCGAGTTTGCCGCGTGACAGCGTGACAACCGGCGCGCCGATGCAGGCGTAATCCTCGAACACATTGTAATCGATGCGGCTCAACTGGCTGCTGGCGCTGATGGTTTTGCTTGCCGCCGGATCCCACACCACAATGTCGGCGTCCGAGCCGGCGGCGAGCCGCCCTTTTTTTGGATAGATATTGAGGATGCGGGCGATATTCGAAGAAGTCACCGCGACGAACTCCTCCTTTGTCAGCCGGCCGGTATTGACCGCAGCGGTCCAGAGCAATGGCATGCGGTCTTCGAGACCGCCGGTGCCGTTCGGGATCTTGCGAAAATCGTCGATGCCAAGTCGCTTCTGCTCCGTGGTGAACGCGCAGTGGTCGGTCGCGACCACCTGCAGCGAGCCGGATTGCAGCCCGGCCCAAAGACTGTCCTGATGCGCCTTCGCGCGGAACGGCGGTGACATCACGCGTCGGGCGGCATGGTTCCAGTCGCTGTTTTCATACTCGGTCGCGTCGAGCAGCAGATGCTGGATCAGCGGCTCACCATAGATGCGCTTGCCGTTGGCGCGGGCCCGGGCGATCGCCTCATGCGCCTCGCGGCAGCTCGTATGCACCACATAGAGCGGCGCACCCGTCATGTCGGCGATCATGATGGCGCGGTTGGTCGCCTCGCCTTCGACCTCCGGCGGGCGGGAGTAGGCGTGGCCCTCGGGACCGGTGACGCCGCGCCCCAGCACAGCCTCCTGCATGCGTGCGACGACGTCGCCGTTCTCGGCGTGGACCAGCGGCATGGCGCCAAGCTGGGCGCAACGCGCAAACGAGTTGTAAAGCTCGTCGTCATTCACCATCAGCGCGCCCTTGTAGGCCATGAAGTGTTTGAAGGTGTTGATGCCGTAGGTCTTGACGACGACCGCCATCTCATCGAACACCTGCTCCGACCACGATGTCACGGCCATGTGAAAGCCGTAGTCGCTGGCGGCCTTCTCGGATTTGCGCCGCCAGTCCTGATAGGCCGCCAGCATCGATTGCCCGGGATCCGGAATGCAGAAATCGACGATCATCGTGGTGCCGCCGGCAAGTGCTGCCTTGGTGCCCCATTCGAAATCGTCGGATGACACGCTGCCCATGAACTTTAGCTCGAGATGGGTGTGCGGATCGATGCCGCCCGGCATGACGTAACAGCCGCCGGCGTCGACGACCGTTGCGCCGGAGGGCGCGTCGATCGCGGGGCCGACCGCCACGATGGTCTCGCCGTCGATCAGGACGTCCGCGCGCCGCGAATGATCATGGTTCACGACGGTACCGCCGCGGATGATGAGGCTGGCCATGGCAACTCCGAACAGGCAATTCTAAAGATGGCAACTCTAGCTGTTTCGGCGGCCCGATGGTCGCTCAAAAGTCGGGCAACCTCGCTTGTCGCATCGGAAGCCAGGGCCGATGACGAATGGCGCGCCGATAATGATGGCGAGGGCGCTCGCAACCCGGTCAGTCCTGCAGCGCCGCCAGCAGTTCATCGGGACGCTCGGCCATCATCATGTGGCCGGCGCCGCGCAGGATGATGGTTCGAGAATTCGGCAGCGCCGCGGCCAGCGTCTTGCCGGCCTTGGCGGGAGTCATCATGTCGCGTTCGCCGAGAATGAAGGTGGCGGGAACCGTGACCTGCGCTGCGGCAGCCAGCGCATTTTGATAGGCGTTGCAGGCAGACAGATCGTTGAACAGCACGCCGGGCCGGCATTGTTCGAGAACGCGCTGGGCGCCGCTGTGCATCCACAGGCCCGGCGCGAGGCTGCCGCCGAGTTCGGCCTGAAAGCCAAGACCCCAGATCGAGACCATGTCGATCGCCGAACGGTCGTTGGCCTCCGCGGCCTTGAGCAGGTCGGGTCCGACCGTCATGGTGGCCGCCGTTCCGATCAGGCTGAGCGCCGAGACTTTTGCCGGATGCCGCGCCGCGGTCTCCAGCGCAATCAACGATCCCATGGAATGGCCGACAAGCCGCGCCCTGGCGGCACCAGCGGCTTCGATCAGCGCCGCGGTCCAGTCGGCCATGTCCGATATCGCAGAGAGGGGAGCCCCGGACGAGCGGCCGTGGCCCGGCAGATCCGGCGCCAGCACATTGTAGCCGTGATGCGCGAACCAGCGGCTATGCAGGGCCCAGCTGGAATGATCGAAGCCCGCCCCGTGCAGCAGCACGATGGTCGGCAAGGAGGCATCGAAATCCCGGCCGCCGGTGGCGACGAATGTATCTGACCCGTTCACGGACAACTGCATCGCTCAAGCCTTCTGCGAGATACGGAGCGCCTGGCCGAGGTCGTCGATGATGTCGGCGGCGGATTCGATGCCGACCGACAGCCGCACCAGTTCCTCGCCGACGCCGGCGGCCTTCAGCTGCGCGGCATCCATCTGCTGATGGGTGGTGCTGGCCGGATGAATCACCAGCGTCTTGGCATCGCCGACATTGGCCAGATGGCTGATCATCCGAAGCGCTTCGATGAATTTCTTGCCGGCGGCCCGGCCGCCCTTGATGCCGAAGCTGACGATGGAGCCGGCGCCGCGCGGCAGCAACCGTTTGGCGAGTTGATAATCCGGATGGCTTTCTAGCGAGGGATGCCACACCCAGTCGACGGCCTTGTTCGCGGTCAGGGCCTCCAGCACCGCATGGGTATTGGCCATGTGCCGATCCATGCGAACGCCCAGGGTCTCGACGCCCTGCAGCAGTTGAAATGCGTTGGTCGGCGACAGGCAGGCGCCGAAATCGCGCAAGCCTTCGGTGCGCGCCCGCATGATGAAGGCGGCCTGGCCGAATTGCTCGTCGAAGACGAGGCCGTGATAGCCGGCATAGGGTTCGGTCAGCACCGGAAATTTTCCCGAGGCCCGCCAGTCGAACCGGCCGCCGTCGACAATCACACCGCCGATGGCGATGCCGTGGCCGCCGATCCATTTGGTGGCGGAGTTCATGACGATGTCGGCGTTAAGCTCGATCGGGCGGCTGAGATAGGGCGTTGCAAAAGTGTTGTCGATCAACAGCGGAATTTTCGCGGCATGGGCGATGTCGGCAACCGCGGGAATATCCAGCACTTCCAGACCGGGATTGCCGATGGTCTCGCCGATCACGAGGCGGGTGTTGGGTTGGATGGCGGCGCGAAATTGGTCGAGCGCGCGCGGCTTGACGAAGCTCGTGGTGATGCCGAAGCGCGGCAGCGTGTGCGCCAACAGGTTAATGGTGCCGCCATAGAGCGAGGACGAGGCGACGATGTGATCGCCGGCATTGAGCAAGGTCGCGATCGCGAGATGCATCGCGGCCATCCCGCTCGCCGTGCAGATGGCGCCGACACCGCCCTCGAGCGCGGCCAGCCGCTCTTCGAGCACGGCAGTAGTCGGATTCGAAATCCTGGTATAGATGTGGCCTGCGCGTTCGAGGTTGAACAGCGCCGCCGCATGGTCGGAGTCCTGAAAAACGTAAGAGGTCGTCTGGTAGATCGGAACGGCGCGCGCGCCGGTGACGGGATCCGGATGCTGCCCGGCGTGAAGGCTCAGCGTCTCGAAAGCGGGTGGCTTCGGTGCGGGCATGGTTGAACTCGAACCAGTTGCGGTACGGCGAAGGCGGCAAGGCCTGCTGCCATAAATAGCGATTAGGCCTGAAAAGCAAGCAACCGGCTATTTGCTATTTCGGGGGCGGTGGCATCGCCGAGGAATGATGGTCGACGATGAGCCAATTCTCGCCGCTCTTGACGTAGGTGAAGCTGTAGCGCGCGGGCAGGTTCTTGGTCTCTCCGTCCCTGACATAGGAAAACGTGTAATAGCCGGTATTCACCGCGGTGCTGCCATAGACGCGGATCAGCTGATCGCCGAAGGCAACCTTGAGGCCGGGAAGAACCTTGAACGCCGTCACGAAATAATCCCGCAACGCCGTCCGGTCGGCACGCAGCGTCGGCGACAGCGTGCCCCAGAACACGGCATCGTCGGCATAGAGCGGCAACACCTTGTCGGGATCGTCTTCGCCCAGCGCCGCCGCCCATGTCGAGGTCGCCGCCGCCACGTCCTCCTTCGGTCCGGCCGAAGCGACTGTCGCAAGCGACAACAGCACGATGTTCAGCGCAAACGCTGCGCGCACGGCTTTCAGAGAATTGGCCTTCAGAGAGCTGGCTTGCAGAGAATTGGCTTTCAGAAAAATGGCTGACAGGGAAGATGGCATGGCACTTTCTCCCTATGGCTGGATGAACCGTGGCATCCTCGCGAGCCGTGTGCCGCCGTTCAAGTCAAAAGAACAGCGACGCACAAGGCCCGGTCTTCTCACCGGTCATTATCGTTCGGGTGCACCCAGATGTAAGGCGCGGTCTGCCGTTCTTCGGTAAGCCGGATCATGTGCACCGGCGGCGCGTAGCGCGGCGTTCGGCATGATCGGCATTTCAGCGCCGCCTCGAGTTTCCAGATCGGCGTATCGCGCGGCCGGCGGACGTGTTCGAGCGGAATGCTGGCCTCGGTTTCGCAGCGGCGGCATTGCACCTGCAGCCAGCCGTAACCGCCATTGAGGCATTGCGCGATGGTCGGCGACGGCTGCGCCGGCCCGCCATATCCTTCCATGCGGATCGACCACGCCTCGGCCTCGGCGCGATCGGCCTTGCGGATCGCCTGCGTGGCTTCTTCCCGCGCACCCTCGGCGCGAATCTTTGCGCCCGTCAGCCGGGAGCTGAATATCGACTGTCGCGATCTGGTGTTCATGGCACGCCATCTCAGCGGCCTTTGCTCTCATGCGCAATCCCACTAGGATTTGCGGGGTGGAACTACAGCGCGGCGCTACAGGTTCGGTGAAATGTGCAACTTGTATTCGATTACCACGAACCAGGCCGCCATCGCGGCACTCTTCAGGGTGATGAATCAGTACGAACACCATCGTCGAACCGATCTACGACAAGGCGATGCCGGTGATCCTCACGACGCCGGAGGAATACGACGTCTGGCTGCGCGCGCCGTGGGATGAAGCCAAAGCGCTGCAGCGGCCGTTGCCGGATGAGGCATTGAAAGTTGTCGCGCGTGGCGAAGCGAAAGAAGATCAGCCCGCGATTAGAGCGGGATGCTAGCTAGTCGCGCCTCGTCGCTTGCGTCATAGGTCTTGCAGCGCGGCTGGCAGCCTGCAATTTTTCGCCGCCGGCCCCTGCCAAGGCCATCTCGTGTGTCGGGTTATTCGATAATCGGTTACCAAACACCAAGCCCGCCGTAACAATCATCAGCACGCCATAAAAAACAAAAAAGCCCTTGGCCCATTTCCGCCGAACTCGCTGGTCTTCGGGATCAAGATTATCCGGTAATCGTCGCATGCGCGGCTCCTCGCTCAACGAAAGCTGCACATCGTAAGCAGCAGCCCGAGCGAGCCGTGTGAAACGCCTCACACATTTGTCGGAAAGGAAATCAACTCCGGAGCACATGGTCGTGATCGGAACGGAATTTTGCGGCCGAGCGTGGGACTCACCGATTGAGGTATTCCTGGAGAATAGCGTCCTGGTGCAGCAGCACTTCCTTGCAGCGGTTGGCGTAACGGTCGACGACCGGCTTTATGGTCGCACAATTATGCTGCATCAGCGCGAGCTGCTCTTCCTTGGACGCCGAGGATCTGGCCACGATGGCTTCGTTGGACATGCCGATATCCAGCCCGAGTTTGATGGCCCGCTCGCCCACCACGCGGATAACCTGTGCTGTGCTTTCCGATAGCTTCGCATCCTGATTGCCGATGCACTGTTTCACGATGCTGAAATAGCCGATGCAGTACGACAGCTCGGATTCCACACCGTCCATGGCCTTCAATGTCTTGGCGTCGTACGCGAACGCCGGCAAATTCAACAGCACACAAAGTGCTGCTGTGACTGCTCTCAAGATCATCCCCTGCTTCTCCTGTTCCAGCTTGACGACCGATGTTGCACGTCAGCTAGCCACCGTCAGAGGGCGATATAGAGGCCCGGCTTTCGCTCAATTATGGCGCTCGGCCAGTCTGCTGGCCGATGTTTTTCATGGCGCTGGATATCGGCCTTCATTCGTCATTCGAGCACGGTGGAGCGGTCTGAGTTCCCCGAGTTCCCTCCGAGTTCCCTTGGTTCACTTTTGTGCATTTTGGCTGGAACCAAATTCCCGGCTGCCGCGTTTTGGCGCTGGGCGGCCGGGCGTATTGCGGGGTACATCGTGTTAAGCAGGCAGTATTTCGTGCGTCAGGCGGCGGCGCTGCTCCAGTTCGCCAAGGAAACCACCAATCCTCAGCTTGCTGCCGTCCTGATTGAAAAGGCGGCTGATCTCAAATCTCAAATTGATGAATGCGGCGCGGCGCCTGACCCAGGCCCTCAAGCGCCTGATGCCCAAGCCGAAAGTTAGCGGCACGGCGCATCAGCCCGTTGGGCCTGCCAGCCCTACCGGCTGGCGCTTCGTCCGTTCGCGTCCGGGAAGCCGTCCACCCCTGTCCACGAAACAATCCACGCGCCGACGAAGCCATTTTACCGGCGCGCGAAAACAGCCGGAAACACAGGCAGGATATCAATATGCCCTGGTCAACAATGGAGTTCGATCATGTGGCACGTCATCATCAGCCTGATCTACCGCCAGGCTTGCAGAAGCTATCTGGCCGCGGCTCGAAAGCAGCGGACGTGGGCCTGATAACGGTACGCTGGTAACGGCCCCAGGAATTTTAAGGCATTAATTTTGAAGCGTGAATTTTGGAGCATCAAATGGCTGTGGCTATTGCAAGAATTTTTCCGCGCGCATCTGCGGAATCGGTCGCCAACATCGATGCATTCGTCAGGGTGGCATTATTCAGTGGGGTTGGCCTTTTGTTGTCGTTGTCCGTCTTGATCCTCGATCAATATATTCCCGGTGAATGGTTCTGAGATCGACCGGGCAGGTCCGCTTAGCCGCGAGTTTCAATATGCGTGACGAGTTCGCCTCCTACAGTTTCCTCGCCGTAGCCGTTGCCGGTCTTGTCCTGCTTTGCTCCGGCCTGGTCGCGCTCGTTTTTGGCTAGGGTGCGTACTCATAAATCGAGCTTGATTGGTGCGGCTTGATCGATGTCCGCTATGCCCCGACAGCGACGCATGAACTGCTGGGCGAATCCAAAAAGAAAAGCCGCCCCGAGGGCGACTCTCAATTCAAACCTGATGATCGTGGATCAGGCGGCCGTCAATGCTGGCTTTGACTTCCGACGATAAGCTATGAAGCCAACGCCAGCGAAGCCGAGAAGCGTTACTGCTCAACTGGTGTGCCGGCCGGGACATGAGCGCCCGACGCGGTCCACTGGTCGTAGGTCTGGAACTTCAGGCCGAGCTTGTCGTAGAAGACACGCAGATAGCCGTCGCTGCCGCGCAATACCGCCGCGGGCATGACTGTCTGGACTTCCTGCGCCATCACGCCGACATAGGCCTTGTCGCTGCCGTTGTAGCTGAAGCGGTAGAAGCCGAGGCCGTTATCGAGGTGGCCGAGAAGCGAGATGTCGTGCTTAAGCATCATGTCGGATCGCCGAACAACACGCCGGGTAGTCCGCCGGGCAACACCTCGCACGCCGACTACGCCGGGTCGGGCGATGCAGCCGGCGCGGTAGACACCTGCGGCACAATAGACAACAGCATTTGCCTCAGGTGTCTCGACAGCCATGGTTGCGGAGAACGCGGCAATGCCGAGCGCAGCGAGTAGGAGTGAGCGCATCATTTTCTCCTTCGTTCAATTGTTGGCAGGGAGGCTTCTCCCAAAGCATAACATCAGATTTTCGCCCGGCGAGCAATTGTCCTTCGCGGCAATACCTGCCGCATAAAATTCGTTTCCCACTTAGCCGCGCGCAGCAGCGACGTCGGCTGTGGGTCAAACTGAGAAGAGCTCGCTGCGAGGAAATGTCTTCCGGGTTACACCTGAGCCCGTCATCGGGCCGCGTCTTGCGCGGACCCGTTGGGCTAACCCGCCCCTGCGGTTATCTGCCGACGGAAGCTGACATGTTCAGGATGAGCAATCCCGGGCACGACCGGGCAACCATCGATATCATCCTTGCGGTGGTGTGATTGCCGAAGACTTCAGGCTGGCGACTTGGGAGCCGCTTCGAGCACCGATCTGATTTCTCTTGCGCTCGACAGTGCCCTTCGGATGTTGGGGTCTTCCGAACCGAACTCGAAGGTGATGAGCCTGTTGCAGTGCTGGCAGTTGACCTGAAAACCGGGCCTGACCTTCTGCGCGCGCTCCCGGAATACCTGGGAGCACTTCGTGCACCTAATTCTGACCTTGTCGTCGATCATGAAATTCACCTCAAAGCCCACCCTCTCATGCGGACCTTAAGCTACTGCTAAAATTGCCTGGAAGGCGGCGGTCTGAAATAGCCCGTAGCCCGTAGGATGGGTGAGCCAACGGGTCGCGCGAATGCGCGCCCGATGATAAACTCCGCGATACCCATCAATTTCATCTTATGGAGAGGATGGGTGGGACGTCGGCGAAGTGCCTTGTCTCGCAGGTTGCCGGTCGACCAGGATATCCTTAAGGAAACAAGATATCCGGAAGGAATAAAGATATGGCCAAGATATCTGTGAACCTGGCTGACGAGGCGGTCGCGATTGCCCAGTTCGTCGGCGTGAACGTAGATGAGATCAAGGACAACAGCGATGTCCGCCTCGTGCTCGCCGCCGAGGTGGCTAGCCAGTATGCGCGCATCGACGAGATACTGGCCGAGATTATCGTGCGGTATTTCTTCGACATTGAGCCGGACGTGCTCCATTTCGAGAAGGCGTGGAAGACGGAGAAGTTCAAGATCTTCGTTCACCACATACTCGATGAGATGGTTCAGCTGAAGAAACTGAGCATCGTGCGGGCGATCGGGCCCGTGCCGAACGAGGTGTCAAAGATTATCGACCGAATTAATGCCGTTCGTAGTGGGATCGCTCACGGCTTCTTTCCCGAGAACAGGAAGGAAAATCGCGCTACCGGCAAGGTCCTCGATGCGGGCGCCGATATCCAGTCGCTGGATGAACTGCGCCAGTTCAAGGACGACGCAGACACCGCTTACCGATATCTCTATGACCGACTGTATGGACCAGCTCGCAGGGCGGATTAGCCAACGGGTCGCGCGAACGCGCACCCGATGCTAAACTCTGCGTAATCCGCCGTTCGCCGACGATTGCGCGGCCTTCAGCTAACGCGCCCTATGGGCTAGTCTGTCGACGGCACGGAGTGATGCTCGTGCGCGATACGCCAGTCGCCATCGATGTTGCGCAGTCCGAGTGTCAGCCTGAACAGGAACCCGCTTTCCTCCGCAGGGCCGCTGAGCGTGCCGGAGCCGCACCGCACGATGGCGACGGCGAAGGCGACATCTTCGCCGGCGGTAATTGCAAGCTCCTCTATGTCGAACGCTTGTGACGGCTTGTGATACCTGAAGAACAGATCCCATGTTTTCTTGTACTCATCCATTCCTCGTGATTGCAGCGGCAGCGGGACGTCGAACATCACGATGTCCTGCTCATGATGGGCAAGAATGCCGGAAAGATCATGCCGGCGGACTGCGTCCGCCCATGCTCCGATAATTGCTTTAATTCGACTTTCGGCCGTTCCGCCTTGCTGCATCATGGCTCTCGCTCCGACTGTTTGCCGATGTAGGTCCCCAGGACGAACGCCGGGGGGCATATCCGACACGCCGGACAGCCTTTTTGACGGTGATCGCTTTCCTGGCCACGAATCCGCTCCGAGGGATTGGGTCCGGATATTCTCCGCCGTGCTCCATGGTCTCGAAGCGCAGCCCGCTTCAGCGTGCGGATCCGGCGGTTTTCAGAGCATGAGCAATATTGACCAGCATGTCGGAGCTCAATGAAGCATGATCCCATCTTGCCCGGTGACTGAGAGCTAACGATTCCTCCCGTCTTAACGCGAGCGCAGCGATGGACCAATCATATTTTAGAGAACAAGCCGACAGATGCCGCCGACTCGCCCACGACAGCAGCGACCCGGTTTTGCAGGTGAGCCTGCGCAGGCTGGCGGACGATTATCAAATGAAGGCCGATGAGCTTGAGAATGACGAGATTTTGGCGCGGCGTGGCGATCCAAACGATTAGCCAGCGATACGGGCGTCGGGCAAGGGGAGGACTTCAATGAGAGCCTTGTTCCCTGCCGTAATTGTTCTGACGACGTTTTCATTTAGTGCCGTCCAAGCCCAAATTAGTGCCGTCCAAACCCAAGCATGCAGAGACCCCCCGGGCACGCCGGGCGGGAAGTGTTTCAAAAAAGCAGGGGCACGATGCGACCCGACAACTCACAAATGGATTGGGGGTGACAATACCGCCTTCACCTCATGTCTTGCGGCTGCCGGAATTACGGGTAGCTATTCTGATTGCATCGCGGGTGGTCAAAAAATGGGATACTCAGCGAGTGAGGCTAGCCGATATTGCAGCAGTCGGGGGCTGCGGTAAGCCCGGTCAACCAAACATGAAATGCTCGAGCTCGTAGGGCGGATTAGCGTAGCGTAATCCGCCGTTCAGCGACGCAAGAGAGGCGGGTTACGCCTTCGGCTAACCCGCCTACGTACTAAGGTAGCTTGATGCTTCGAAAGTTTCTCAAACTAGCCAATCCTGAAATCGCCTTTGGATTTCTCATCGCTACTGTTTTTTGGATTGGTGTCTTGGGTTGGCAGGCCGCCTATACCCCGTCCGAAATGGAAAAGCACCAGTGTGAGGAAAGCGCTCATAAGGCCGGCCACAAAACAGAAGAGTGCAAAACCTTCTGGGAGAGGACGACGACAGACCCTGTCGCGTTCTTCACTTTCTGGCTCGTCGTCTCGACTATCGGATTGGGTATCTCGACTTGCTTGTTGTGGGTAGCTGGCGAGAAGCAATTTGAATTCTTGACGCGCAATGCCACCGAACAGGCCGTCGAGACTAAGAATTCCATTGCGGAGGCAGCGCGCGCCGCAACCGCAATGGAGCGGGTTGCAAGCGGCATAGCGATCAGCGCCCGAGCTGCCGAGAATAGCGTTGCCACGATACGGGAGCGCACCGCACTGCAAATGCGGGCTTACATTTCTGTCAATATTAATAATGGAGTGTATCAGGAACGCGAGCGGGGATTGAGATTTGACGTGCGCCCCATTGTTTTCAATTCCGGAAACACTCCAGCTCACAATTTGACCTATTGGGCGACCGCTCGAATATTGCCCCAGCCTCTACCGGAAGATTTCGACTTCCCCCAAGCGGATGATATCAAATCTGGACTCGTTCTGGGACCGCACCAAAACATTCTCATCAACGCTACTGTCCCGGACTTCGTTGACGATGCGGAAGTCGAAGAAATCAAGTCTGGTTTCCCGAAGCGCGTGTATATCTGGGAAGCCGTCCTCTACGAAGACGTCTTTGGCGAATTCAAAGAAACCAAGTTCTGCCACAGCCTATTTTGGGTCACAGGCCCCCAAGGCGAGCTTGTTAGTGGCAATTATACAGCCCGACATAACGAAGCAACATAGCGTGGCCCACGCCGCCTGCGCGATCAAGCGCCCTGGTGGCGTTAGCCCGTAGGGCGGATCAGCGCAGCATAATCCGCCGTTCACCGACGATAAAGAGGCGGGTTACGCCTGCGGCTAACCCGCCCTACGGCTCTGTCAGCGTAGGCTCTTCTCTCCTGATGGAGTGTCCACCACCAACGCCATGCGAAAGCTTTCAGCAAACGCTAGCCGCGGTGCGTTAACCACGCTTAGATCGGCGATTAGGTTTTGCAACACCTCGAACTGAGGGTGTGCCAGTCGGACTGATGCTAATGTACAGCCTAGTTGCGCGTGCGGTGGAATTGAGGGCTCACGTCCAAGCCTGTCGATAAGTGACGGTGCAGCGCCCTCCATGGGCAGTGAGCCGTCATAAGGAACTGAAAAGAAGAACTCCGATATTCCCCCGAAAAGTCGGCGTTTCTCACCCAGAAGCGAACCATGTTTGATGAGAAGTCGGTCAATATCGCGAGTACTCGCCACCCAGCCCCTAAGTCGTCGCCCCTGATCCCAGGCTTTGCGCACTGTGCTTGAATCGTCGAGACCAAACCATCGTGGAAGCGAGGGGGCGGTCGCTTGTGGATCGACAGCGATAACTTCGAGATACGCGCTTTCACCCAGTGACAGGAGATGGTTGTGTGTACCCATGTCGACATGCTTTCGACCGAAAGGGATATCGATATCCAAACTCTCCCTGACGTGCTTGACCCCTTCTTCGAGGGTGGGAGCAATGATCGAGAGGTGATCGAGTTTGCAAACCATGCGAAGCGACACCCATCAATTGCATTTTATGGAGATGATGGGTTTCGCAGGCTCAACCCATCGTACTGTGGACGATCTACGGAGTGACGTGAGCCGCGCCATCGATCTGGCGTGGACGGTATCACAATGGTATTGGCCGCTGCCATCCCGAGCGTGAAATTACGACGGGCGCCGCCAAGTTCAAACTGAGACACACCCTTTGCAGCAGGGCCTTGCAGAAGACAGGGGCAATTGCCGTGATCAAAACCGACCTCTCCGACGTCTACCGGGACTACATTGCCTGCCTGAACAGGCAGGACTGGCCGAGGCTGGGACAGTTCGTCGATGATGAGGTGATCCACAACGGTCGGCGGCTCGGGTTATCGGGTTATCTCGAAATGCTGGAGCGAGACTTTGATGAAATTCCGGACCTTCATTTCAACATCCAGATGCTGATTTCCGATCCGCCTTATATAGCGAGCCGGCTGCGCTTTGACTGTACACCAAAGGCAACGTTCCTTGGCCTCCATGTCAACGGCAAGCGAGTTTGCTTTGCCGAGAATGTGATCTACGAATTTCGCAGCGAAAAGATTGCACAAGTATGGTCGGTTATCGACAAGGCGGCGATCGAAGCTCAGCTTTAGCCCGCAGGGCGGATGAGCCAACGGGTCGCGAATGCGCGGTCCGATGATAAACTCCGCGCAGTCCGCCGTTCACCGACGATAAAGAGGTGGGTTACGCCGGAGCCTGTCATCGGGACGCTCCTTGCGCGGACCTGTTGAGCCAACCCGCCCTACGGCCCTTGGGTGTTTTGCCGGGAATTACCCCTCCAGCGTAAATCCAACGCGCAAGGTGACCTGGTAATGGCCAACAGATCCATTTTCGATATGCCCCCTCGTTTGCACGACTTCGAACCATTTCATATCGCGAATGGTTTTTGATGCGCGGGTGAGGGCGTTCTGAATGGCATCTTCGATACTTTTTTCAGAAGAACCTACGAGTTCCAGGATCTTATAAACATGATCCTTCATTCCAGTCGTGACGGGCATGGCGAACCTCCGTTGCAATATCAGTGGGTCAATCCAGGCTGATCTCCTCCTAGCCAAAGTCTTAATCCGATCGTGAGCCAAGTCCACTCTGAACGACGGTGTTGACAACACGACCGGCTCAAGTGATTTGCCCGTCGGGCGGCAGGGCTGTCGAGTCTTTTCTTTCGGATTTTCCGAAAAATATTTGTTCCCTCTGATCCAAATCACATCTAGAACTGTCGCCATCCCACCCCACCAGAGGGGCGTATCATGATCGTCAGAGACGCGGGATGGGATGCGGTGGACGCGGCAGTGTTAGGCGTGCGATGCGAGCGCAGGGCGGATTGCTCTCCGTGAGCGGTTAGCGGCATGCAAGACGACGGCGCTGCTTGCGGACGGTGAAGTCGTGTGGTCCTGACGCCTCGACGCTGGCGTCAAGTCTTGC